>Ga0209598_10003779_pt1 | contig 11336 bp, 11 predicted proteins | sample M_140807_EF_Meta_FD_187317 | JGI IMG/M metagenome (GOLD analysis project Ga0209598, IMG submission 187317) | Freshwater microbial communities from Lake Montjoie, Canada to study carbon cycling - M_140807_EF_MetaG (SPAdes) (version 2) | ecosystem: Environmental > Aquatic > Freshwater > Lake... | reverse complement strand
GGCCCAGGCAGCGGCTTGAGCAGGTTCGCTGCTCGCCCAGGCTTGAGCTACGGCTGGTGCGAGTGAGTTTGCCTCTGGCTGCACGGCGGCCCATGCCGCTGGTTCTCCTGAACGGGGACGGTCTGCGCTCGATGCGCTACTGCTGGCCATTCATGGTGTGGAGTTGATGCGCGAACACACTCCCACGGGAACCCGCCTGCATCATACTATTCTTTCCGGGGGTGGCGCCGCCAACGTTGTACCGGAGTTTGCCGAGGGCTTTTTCTATGTAAGGCATCCACAATCGGATGTCGTAAGGGAATTGTATCCCCGGCTATTGAAATGCGCTCAGGCTGGAGCCTTGGCCACGGAAACGCGCTTGGAGGTGGTTCCGCTGGGTGGAACTCTGGAACTGCTGCCCAATTCTGTTCTTCCCGGAGTGATTCGCGCGAACTTCAAGTCCCTTAACAAGCTGCGCTACGACGATGCCGAAACGCGCTTTGCCGTGCGTTTGCGGGAATCGATATCGGGCAAAATTCCTCCCATGGAAGACATCAACACCGTTTATGACAACAATGGCGGAACCACGATGGGATCAACGGATGTGGGCGATGTGTCATGGGTGGTTCCTACAGCAGGATTCAACGCGGCATGCTGGGCGCCGGGTACCCCCGGGCATTCGTGGCAAGCGGTAGCCTGTGGTGGCACCACCATTGGCCGGAAAGGAATGTTGCTGGCTGCCGATATTCTTGCTGCCTCAGCTTGGGACCTCATCAAAAGCCCGGCACTGCTAGAACAAGCAAAGGTGGACTTCAAGCGCAGGCTTGGGGAATCGGGCTATCGCCCGCTCATGGAAAAAGACCAAAAACCGCCACTGGAGTACCGGCTGCCTGCCCGCCGTAATTCAAGTGGCGAATAAATGCAGGGATCCATTAAGTGGAATAATGTTTCCAGCGTCCATCGGAGTCCACCAACCAGACATTGCCATTGATTTGCCCTGCCAACAATGGGGCGTCCGCGTCGAGTTTCATCCATGAGTAGTCCTGTTCAGGGTTAATCAGGATCGCGGATGGTGATCCATCGATTTTTATATGGACAACAAGTTTCCTGCTTGCACCGGGGTGGAACATGTCAATAAATTCGCAATTCCCTTGCACAAAATCCATCTGGTGGAATGAGTGCACCGTTTTGGGATTGTCGAGATAACGAAAAGTTAATTTTCTGAGTGAGTCAAGGCAGGCCATTGTGTTCCCGTCGGCATGGCACGCTATCCGGTACGTGCTGGATGCGACACGCACCTGCAGCCATGTATGCAGTACTTTCAGCATCAGTACCTGCTTGGGAATGTCCAATCCAATCACCTCGCCGGACTTTAGTGCCAACAAGGCGTTGTAGCTCGATGGCTGTTCGCATGCGTGGATAATGGGTGAATCGAAGCGCGGACCCGAAGTGAAAGACCCCCCGGTTGTGTAGACATACGTGGCTATTGTGTTGTCTTCAATGGTAATAAGGCGGTCTTTCATGATTTGGAATGACATGCCCTGAGTGATCGACTTACTTTTTGTCACAAAGGAATGGGTCGGCTTCCAATCGGGCGTGTGCCATGCCAGAAATTGTAATTGCCCTTCGGTGCCACAAACCGCAATGGCCTTGTCGTGGCACATGTAAATTTGTTTGACTGGGAAAGCAACTTGGCCCCAAGTCTCCCGTGGACCGCTATTGATTTCCTGGCGAAAGAGGGTTCCGGTTGAGTTGGACCAAACAAGCGCGTCTGCCTGTGATCCATCTTTCCATGATCTGCATGTGGTTAGCGCAACAGCATCCGGCACCTCGATTGAAATATCACTAGGCACTGTCGGGGCGCTTTTTGGGCGGTTGAGCAACCATGTTCCAGTGGCGGCAGTTGCCGCAGTGGCAAGCGCAATCCCGCCCCACAAGGCCTGCCTTCGAGAAATCAAAGGGATCTTAAGCAGATTTGGCGCGTCGAGTTGTTGCAGCAGCGTTGCTGCATTGGGCGTTCGGCGCGCGGGATTACGATCCAGCAATTGCAGGACCAATCGTTCCAAGCGAGGGGGGATATCGCGGCGCAATTGGCTTAATGGCGGATGTTTTAACGCGTTGATTTGATACATCTGTTTAAAAGGAGATGCGCCATTTACAAGCGGTGTCCCCGTGAGCATTTCGTAAAAAACGCAACCTAAACTATAGAGGTCACCCGCGGCATCTGGTTCGCGTTGAGGCGCTTCTAGCTGCTCGGGTGGCAAATAGGCCAGAGTGCCAAGAATCATGCCCGATTGTGTGGACAGTGCATCGCTGTCCGCTTGCCAAGCGAGACCGAAATCGAGCAGCAGTAATCTCAAATGCTGGGGATCTATGTCATTGATCCATAAATTAGAAGGTTTGATGTCGCGGTGGTAGATGTTTTGCGCGTGGGCAGTTTGAAGTGCCACGGCGGCTTGCCGAATAAGCTCAATGCAAATTTCAAAGGAAAGTGGTGAATTCAAACGTATGAAATCTGCTGCATTGCTGCCGTGCAGAAGCGGCATGGCAAACCATGGAATGCCGTCTGTTTCGCTGATTTCAAGGAGCGAGACAACGGAAGGGTGGTTGATACTTTGCATCGTGCGCGCTTCTTGAAGGAAACGTAGGCGCGTTGCGCGGTTAGCTATTCGAAAGTGACGCAGTGTTTTGACGGCAACTCTGGATTTTGTGGAAACATGGCAGGCTTCAAAGACGATGCCCATGCCTCCGACCCCAAGGGTACGTATAAGATCATAGCTGCCTAGCCGGCCAAGCATGCCTAGCTCTGGAGAAGCGGGTAACGACCCGAAATCGGCTTCCCAGTATTCTCCCAACAATGTGTTGAAGACGCTTTGTTTTTTTCGCGCTATTTCCGGTATTTCCAACGTCGGATTCTTGGGTTCGGGAAACACCAGGGTGCCTACGGCTGTATCGAACCGTTGCTGACAATGCTTGCAGGATCCGATATGCCTTTCAAAGTGTGCTGAAATGACTTCTGTCGCATCGCCTGCCATGATCAATTGGAACGTGTCGTTATCGGGACACGGTATAGCACTGGGATTTGCTGAATTCACGATGGTTCACCAGTAGCCACGATAAAAAACGATGCGGTCAACGTATCCATCAGATCAATTTTCAAACGGTTCCAGTTCAAACGAGGCGATATTGGCTGAAGGCACTTAATGTCACTGTCAATCGATCAATTCCTTCAAATAAGGTATTAGCCGTAAGATAACGCGGCATCTAGAAATATAAATGACATTGGTGGTGCAATTAAGCATCGCAGCGGCTTCATTAACGCTGTGATTGTGTATTTGTGTTAGTTCAAAAGCACGCCATGTGTTGGTTTCAAATTCCACTGATAAAGTCCGATAGGCTTCCTGATAGATTTTTTTGGGGAAATCCTCCTCCCAATGATTGTTGAAAACACCACCTAGAGCGGCTTCTAATTCTTCGGCTGGCATGGGAAGTTCTGCTCGTTTGGATTTGAAATTGGCAAAGCAGTTTTGAATGACACGGCGCAACCAGTTTCGGAAGGATCCTTTGCCCTGATGGGTATAATCCTTAATGCGCTCAAATATGCGGATGAGTACTTCTTGGGTGAGGTCAAGTGAGTCTTCATGGTTGAGACCACACTGTTCGCACCAAGACTGAATCAGATTAAAATAAATTCGAGAAAAACGCTCCCAAGCCACTTGGTTCGTAGTGGTTTTGATTTCGCTTAAAAGTGAGAGAGACGTTTCAGGAGTCACATGCGGGTACCTGTTTTGATTGTTCAGATTTTGTTCAGGTTATTTATTACACGGCACAGCTTGCGCGTGCAACAAAAAGTAATGCGGGAACCCGCAGGATCAGGTTGAAGCGTAAAACGCAATTGGCGAAACATTTTGAAGCCCTAATGTGTCGTCTCCAAAATTTGGCTCCTATTTTTTATGCTGTGCATCGTTACATATATTCGTATATTTTACTTTCGTGCTGGATATCCTCAACCGCATTTTTTCGGTTGGATCCAATCTTGCACTGAATACGAATTACTTGGGGTAACTTTTCATGGCAGCAAACAACTCAATGTTTGGCCCTTTTTCGCGTCTAGCCCCCCTGATTCAGGAAGATCTGAAAAGGCTGAAGGATTCCTCCATTTACTTCCTTATTCTCGGGGCGGCGCTCGCGGCCCTAGGTGTTTGCGCGATTGGATATGCTGCCCTTTTCACCATTGCAAGCATGGAGGTTCTTGGATTCTTGCTTGTTGTCGGCGGAGCCATGTTCGTTGGCGGATCGTTTTTTACTGGCAACTGGGGAGGCTTCTTCCTGACACTGCTGATGGGAGTCCTCCAGCTCAATGTCGGGCTCATGTGCATCAGGCATCCTGCTGAAATTGCTATCGTTTACACATTGTTGATGGCATTTTTCTTCATGGTTGGCGGCCTGTTCCGCATTTTTGCTGCGGTTGCCAGTCCGTTTCGCGGGCGGGGGCTGATACTCCTCAACGGCATCGTCACCCTCATGCTGGGTGTCATGATTTGGCATCAAATGCCATTTTCAGGCCTGTGGGTAATCGGCACATTTATGGGCATCGATCTGATCTTCACCGGCATCTCTTATTTTCAAATCGGCCTGGAAGTGCGACGCCTGCCCGACATCACCCCGGAAGCCTGACCATTCTTCCACCAAGACTTCACGGGCTGGCCAAGGGTTGAGGAGCCAGGCACGGTATTGCGGGGTACTGCCTGCAAGACCAATAATCAGGTCCACCACATCGTCGGCCCAGTGCCAGTCCCGATCAACAAGGCTTGGGACCGGATCCGATGTGGGGTGCGAGTGGTAGATGGCCACGACTTCTTCACCCGCTAGGCGGACCGCTTTGAGGGCTTTCAAAAGGCTGCCCGGTTCCGAGCGGTAACGGGTCGGGCTTGCCAGTTCGTTGATCAGCAGATGCAGAGATTTGACGTGCCAATCGGAAGTGGTGCGATGCCCTCCGAGCAGTCCGCAGCATTCCAATGGACTCTCCGAGCGCGCATGGTTGAGTATGCGGCTGAGGATATGCGGAGGGACGAGTAACTTGGCCATGGCGCAATTCGGTTCCGGCATCTAAACTAATCTTTTATCCCAATCACGCATCGGACGGGCAGACATGACATCGACGCGTCGAGGCAAGGTTGTACTGGCATATTCTGGCGGTCTGGATACGTCCGTCATGGTCCCGTGGATCCAGGAAAAGTACAACCTGGACGTTGTGACATTCACGGTAGATCTCGGTTGCTCAGGCGACCTTGAGAAGATTCGCCAAAAAGCGCTGAAAACAGGTGCTGTTGACGCCGTAACGCAGGATGCACGCAACCTGTTCGTGGACTGCTTCGTATTTCCCGCGCTGGCAGCGGGCGCACTTTACGAAGGCAAATACCCGCTGGCGACCGCACTTGGCAGGCCACTCATTGCCAAATTGATGGTGGATGCCGCCCGCGCCCACAATGCCACGGCAGTGGCGCACGGTTGCACCGGTAAGGGCAACGATCAGGTGCGATTCGATGTCACATTCCAGACACTTGCCCCCGACCTGAAAATCATTGCGCCTGTGCGCGAGTGGAAGATGAGCCGCGACGAGTCGCTGGCCTATGCCACCAAGCACAACATCGAAGTTGAGGCGACGGTAAAGAGCCCGTACAGCCTCGACATGAACCTGTTCGGCCGTTCTTGTGAAGCCGGCGTTCTGGAAGATCCATGGTTGGAACCGCCAGAAGAAGCCTTTGGGTGGACGGTTGATCCCGCCAAGGCACCTGATGTCGCTGAATATGTAACGATCGATTTCGAAGCTGGTCGTCCAGTTGGTTTGAATGACCAACCAATGGACGGTGTGCCATTGATTGAAGCTCTCAATTTAATGGGTGGCCGGCATGGTGTTGGACGGATCGACCATGTCGAGAACCGTCTGGTGGGTATCAAATCGCGTGAGCTTTATGAAGCGCCTGCTGCAGTTATCCTGCACCTTGCCCATCGCGAGCTGGAGTCGTTGTGTCTGAGCAAGCAGGCGCAACGGTTCAAGACGATTGTTTCGCAGGAATATGCCGACCTTGTGTACAATGGATTATGGTTTAGCGCGTTTCATCAGGATCTGGCAGCATTTGTTGCCAGCAGCCAGCGGTTTGTTTCTGGTCAGGTGCGTGTGAAATTGTTCAAGGGTTCGGTCATTGTGGCCGGGCGAAAGAGCGATAATAGCTTGTACAGCAAAAAGTTGGCCACCTACGAAACGGGTGACCAGTTCGACCACGAGGCAGCGAAAGGCTTTATCCGTCTGTGGGGCCTCAGCCAGCAGACGCAGGCGCACCTTCAGTTATTGAAGGACGGCCGTGGTTTCACGCTTCCCGGTATTGCCGGTCCAAGCAGCGAAACCGGTAAATCCTGACCTGATCCACCATGCTATGGGCCGGGCGTGAAGATGCCCGGCCTTGACCCCGTTAACTCATTGGAAGCATTCTCGACACTATGAATGAATCGACACTATCGATCAAGCAGCTGGCAGACATGCTCCGTCAGGATGCCCGTGATCTTGAGAAAATGGCCTCCCGTGGTTACCTCCCAGCTCGACGCGTGGGGGGAGAGTGGACGTTTGCCACGGCTGAAATCCATGAATGGCTGGAAAAGCGCCTTCCCGATTATTCAGACGACGAACTAAGTCGGCTCGACTCGTCGCATGCTCCGTCGAACGACCTCTTGGTTTGTTCAATGCTGGCCCAAGACAGTATCGAATTGGATCTGCATGCGCGCACCCGCACTTCCATGCTGCATGAAATGGTGAAAATCGCAGAGCGTTCATGGCAAATTTGGGACCCGCAAGCCCTACTTGCCAGCCTGCGCGAACGCGAACAACGCTCAACAACCGCCGTGGCCAATGGCGTAGCCTTCCCCCACCCGGCACGTCGGTTGCCCGATGCTTTGGGTGAATCGGTGGTGGCATTCGCTCGGATGGCGGAGCCGCTGAATTTGGGAGCGGCAGACAATCGGACTACAGATCTGGTGTTTATGGTTGCCTGTCGTAACGACGCGACTCACTTGCAGGTACTGGCACGTCTTTCCCGTTTGATCATGCGGGAAGAACTCATGGACGCCCTGCGGGTTGCCACATCTCCGCGTGCAATATGGGACCTGCTGGCAGAAGCCGAACGGGCCATTCAGACCACTCAACAATGACCGGGCTGGATGCCAGCCTTGCCATCGGTCAAGGCCGGCGGGTGGTGTTGGCATGTGCTGGCGCTGGAACCGCTGCCTTAGCGGCATTGCAATCTACTCCGGGCTGTTCGCGTCTGTTGCTTGAAGCCGTTGTTCCTTACGGCCATTTATCGCTCGACCGTTGGTTGGGCGAGTCATTGAAGTCACATGCGTCTGCTGAAGCGGCCCGAGCCATGGCGTGGCGGGCTTGGCGAAGGGCCACCGAACTTCATCATGGCCTTCCTGGTCCAGTAGGGGTTTCCTGCTGCGCGGCACTGGCTACTGATCGTGAGCGCAAAGGTCAGGATCGTGCTTATTTTGGATGGTGTGACGGCTTGAACTGTCGCACTTGGACGATGGTTCTCGATAAGTCGCTGGATAGGTCTGGGCAAGAATTATTGGTTTCACAAGCGCTTCTAAGATTATTGGCAGGCCCCGATTCCACAGAACTCCCCAATGAAGATCCCGCAATTGTTGCTTCTCCGCTGACAGAAGTTTTTTCTGGCACCCGATTATGGGCGCGCATCGAGTTGGATGGTGCCATCCGATCTGATCCGGTACCGCAACTGGTTGTTTCCGGATCGTTCAATCCTTTGCATGCGGGCCACGTGGGGCTGGCGCGCGCTGCAGAACAGGTAAGCGGTCGGCGCGCTGTCTATGAGCTGACAGCCGTCAACGCGGATAAACCTCCCATGGAACCCGCTGAGGTGCTTTGGCGATCCAGGCAGTTTCATGGGGTAGGGGCGTTGGTGGTAACCCGGTTGTCGACCTTTGCCGCCAAGGCAGATGCCATGCCAGGTGCCATATTCGTTGTGGGATTTGATACGGCAGCCCGTGTTCTGGAGTCGCGGTTTTATCCTGAGGAAACAGGTGGGCTAAAAGGTGCTCTCGACCATTTAAGAGATCGGTGCTGCTCATTTCTTGTGGCTGGCAGAGCCACCGAGGCAGGTGTGTTTCACGGGTTTGACCATTTGCAGGTGCCTGCAATGGCTGAACGTCTTTTTGCCCCTATTCCTGATGGGTTATTCAGACTTGATTTGTCGTCAACAGATATCCGCAAAAAGCATAAGATTGGTTAAGAAGGCATGGTTCCCCGGTTAAAGGAGCCTAAAGCCCAACCGATTATGAACCCGCCAACGCCCAGTGCAACGCTCAGAACACCGTAAAGAAGGGCTTCCAACCAGCGGTCGTCGCGCAGAAGCATAACAATTTCACGGCTGTAGCTCGAAAATGTGGTGAATCCGCCGCAGAAACCCAGCCCCCAGAGCAAGAACGCCGTGCTGTTGACAGGGCCAAACTGGCGCAGAAGCCAGCCGGCCAAGAGCGATCCGAAGACATTGATGGCCAACGTTGAAAAATGAGAATGTTCTGCTGGCAAACCGGCGCAGCGGGCTGCAAAACCACACAAGTGACGCGCCATTGAACCGAGTGCGCCACCACCACCCACCAGAAGGAGAGCGCGCCACTCTTCTGCCCAACTGTTGTTCATGATGGAGTACTCCAGACGCGGGGTCAGGAACGGCAGATTCGTTCCGCCATCCATTGGCCCGCTGACTCTCCAGACATCCAAGCGGCCTCGGAGCGAGAGCCACCCATGCCATCCCCGGCGAAAACTAGAGGGAATGGGGCGTCAATTGCCAAATGCGTTTCTGGAATAGTACTGGTCGCATAGGCCATGCGCCATCGCTTGACCTGATAGGAAACCAAGCGACGGCCAATCCGCTTCTGGGCACAACCAAACAACTGAAATGCAACTCCGTCGTCACCCAGTTCCCAAAACTGCCGGCTGTATTCGGGGCCTGCCTGAAGTGTTACGGCACCGGGTGGTTCGGAAACCCCCTTGGCATGGTTGTCGGAGATCCATGACAACGGTTCAGGGCCGACGTGCATGGCGCCGGGTGGAGGCAATTCGGTTGGGCCATCGACGTGTGCCAAAACCGTAAGGCATCTGGCGTGATTGATGCAGGCAAGTCGATCGCGGATGGTTGCGGGCAGAACGGTGCCGCCTGCGGCCATGAGTGCGATGGATTGTGGTGCTGGCAGGGTTACCACAAGGGCTCGCGCCTGCACCTTTGTGCCATTGTCGAGGTGCACGAGCCAGCCATCGGTGGATTGGCACACTGCCAAGGCCTTGCAACCCAGAACAACATCCATGCCCGAGGCGAGTGACAAGGGTAAAAGGTGCATTCCGCCGGGAACACGGTAGTGGGGGGTGGAAGTTGCCGAATCGAGCGGATCGGTGCCGGGGAAGCCATTGGACCAGCGTGTAATCTTGCCTTCACGCTCCCAGTGAGCCAGTTGTTGGGCAAATGGGGCGAACCGTGCCGTAAAATGCTGCAACCCATGGTCGAACAATGACGTGCCAATGCGTCGAGCGGCCACACGCCCACCCACCTGATGCCCCTTGTCGATCAGGCGCATAGTGCAATTGGTTCTGGATAAAATCTGTGCGGCAGCCAAACCGGCCATCCCGGCGCCAAGCACCAACACATCCACCGGATTGACTTGCTGCGTTTCCATGTAATTAGTGGTAGGCGAGCGCGAGAATCTGGCGACTGAAATGATCGTTGCGTTTATTCGAGGGAAGGTTCTTGTATCATTCCTTAATTGCACCCCGGTATTCGGACCAAGCGTGGTAGTCGGGGCCTAGCGGGAGACTTTCATGGCGGATTGGCAGCGAACTTTTACCTGTGGCGCCCTGCGTCACGACCAAGTCGGACAAACCGTTACGTTGAACGGATGGGTCAATTCCCGCCGTGCCTACAACCAGCAGATTTTTGTTGACCTACGCGATCGCCATGGCGTGACGCAGGTGGTATTTGAGGCCGATCCAGCGGTTTCCACTGCCCTGTTTGAATCGGCTGAATCGGTTGGCCGTGAATGGTGTCTGTCTGTTCAGGGTGAAGTGCGACGCCGCCTTCCCGGCAAGGAAAATCCAGACTTGGCCACTGGAGCAGTAGAAGTGGTTGCCAGGCATATCGAAGTGCTCAACCGCTGCCCTACACCACCATTCGAAGTGACCGAGTTTCCCGGCGAAGAATTGGCCGGGGAAGATGTCCGGTTGCAGTACCGCTATCTCGACTTGCGGCGTCCAAGCTTGCAAAAGTCGTTGCTGCTGCGCAACCGCCTGAATCAGACCATTCGCTCGTTTTTGGATGAACGCTCGTTTGTCGAAGTGGAAACCCCACTGCTGGGACGTAGCACGCCGGAGGGAGCCCGCGATTATCTTGTGCCAAGCCGTGTGCACCCGGGTGCTTGGTATGCGCTGCCGCAATCGCCCCAGTTGTACAAGCAACTGCTGATGGTCGCCGGTTTCGATCGCTACTACCAGATTGCCCGCTGCCTACGCGACGAAGATCTGCGCGCAGACCGCCAACCCGAGTTTACTCAGCTCGATATTGAAATGTCGTTCGTTGATCAGGACGACATTTTGAAAATGATCGAAGAGCTGGCGGTTGTTGTCTTTCGGGCCTGCCTTGGCATCGAATTGCCCACACCTTTCCCAAGACTTGGTTACGATGAAGCCATGCTGCGCTATGGTTCCGACAAACCAGACCTGCGTTATGGCCTTGAAATTGTCGATGTCACCGAGTGGGCCGGCAATTCTGGTTTCAAGGTGTTTCAGGAAGCTGTCGCCGGCGGGCAGGTTGTGCGCGCCATCAATGCCAAACAGGCCGCTGGGCGGTTCTCGAACACCGAGCTCAAGCCGGGAGGCAAGCTTTCCGAAGTGGTTACCCGCGCGGGTGGCAAAGGATTGGCTTGGCTGAAGGTTGAAGAAGGCAAGTACAGCGGCGGTATCGAGAAATTCTTCAACGCTGGTGCAGTGGATGCCCTTGGTGCGTGCCTGGGTGCCGTTCCGGGCGATCTTCTGCTGTTGGTAGCGGATGTGCCCGATCGCGCCGCTGAACTATTAGGCGGATTGCGAGTTCATTTGGCAGCGCAATTAGGGCTGGTTCCCGCGGACAACCACCTTTTCCGGCCGTTGTGGGTTGTTGATTTCCCATCATTCATGCGCGATTCGGAAGAGGGCCGCTGGGTGGCCAATCACCACCCATTCACGGCGCCACGCGTGGAAGATATCCCCCGCCTCGAATCAGACACAGCGCAGGTCAAGGCGCGCGCCTACGACTTGG
>Ga0209598_10003773_pt1 | contig 11347 bp, 12 predicted proteins | sample M_140807_EF_Meta_FD_187317 | JGI IMG/M metagenome (GOLD analysis project Ga0209598, IMG submission 187317) | Freshwater microbial communities from Lake Montjoie, Canada to study carbon cycling - M_140807_EF_MetaG (SPAdes) (version 2) | ecosystem: Environmental > Aquatic > Freshwater > Lake... | reverse complement strand
CACACCGATCTTCAGCGCGCTGAAGAGGATCATCTGTGCAGTCGGACTAAGATAATTGATCGCTTCCATGGTCGTTCAGATCTGAACCGTGACTCCGGTATCACCCACCTTGGCCCACTCGAGCCCAGCAAAGGCCGGCACTTCAGCGGCCATCTGGTTGAAAAGGCCCTCGATGGTTCGGTAGCCATTGTGACCCGTGAGCGAGTGCACCAGCTCGTGAAGAAATTCCCACTCGGGGCGAGCGTCGCCCGGCGCCTCAACGGCCTTCTGGAACTTCTGCAGCCGCCCCTTCACGTTGACGAAAGTGCCCCGCTTCTCAGCATGGGCCGCACCGGGCAGCAAGAGGGTTGCCGCCGCCGTCGTGGCATTGGGCAAAATGTCGCTGACGATCAACGCATCGAGCTTGGCCAGCAATTCGGGGCCGATGCCCACCTGGGTGACATCTTCACCGAAGACGACCAGTGTCTTGATACGGCCTTGGGCGATGCCGTCGGCGATCTTCGTCAGGTTAAATCCAAACTCGGTGAAGGCCATGCCGGTCAATCGGACGCCATTGCTGTTGGGATTACGGTCTTCGCTCACCAATAACCGATCGGGCTCACCGTCACGGGGTACCGCATCGGTCAGGGCTGCGGTGTGGGTGGCCAGTTTCTTGAGCAAGAAAAGCTCTTCGTTGGTCTGACGAGCTGAGACCACGAAGGCCACGCTGCCTTGAGGTGCTTGGGTCAAGATCAAGGCGGCGGACTCGATGGCAGCATTCCAAGAAACCGGTTGGCGCGTACCATCGGCCGAGGTCCGCAAAACCTGCTTCAGACGATCCGCACGACCCACCCAGCGGTAATTCAGACGTCCGCTGTCGCACATCCAAGGCCCGTTAACGGCGTCGTTCTCGCGCGGTTCGTAGCGGTGGATGACTCCCTCGCGGGAACCAATAGTAATATTACAGCCGGTGCCGCAACTAGTGCAGAGGCTCTTGGTCTCCTTAAGGAACCAGACCCGCATCTTGAAGCGAAAATCCTTGGAGGTCAGCGCACCCACCGGACACAAGTCCACGGTGTTGAGCGTGTAATTGTTGTCGAACTTGCCCGGTTCGAAGGCACTGATGGTGTTGTAGGAACCGCGATTCACGATGCCCAACGCGTCATCGCCAGCAATGTCGCGAGTGAAGCGGATGCACCGGGTGCATAAGATGCAGCGCTCATCATCGAGGACGATGCGCGGCCCGAGATCGACCGCCTTGGGCTTGTGGACCTTGGTTTCGACAAATTGACTGTCGGCCTTGCCGTGCTGGACGGAGTACTCCTGAAGTTTGCACTCACCGGCCTGGTCGCAAATTGTACAATCTAGCGGATGGTTGATGAGCAGCGATTCGAGCACCGACTCGCGCATTTGCTCAGTGGCCTTCGAATTGGCGTAAATTTCCATGCCCGGCGAGATCGGCGTGGCACAAGCAATGGCACCGCGTGAGGTTCCCGGCTCATAGGGAAGAACTGACCGGGAGATCTTGGGCGTTCCATCCTCGTTGAGCACCGGTTTGCGATCCGGGCCCATCATCGGCGTGCCAAACTCCACCAGACACATGCGGCAGTTGCCCGCGATGGGCAATTTGTCGTGGTAGCAGTAGTGCGGAATGTCCACGCCAGCGATCTTGGCCGCCTGCAGCATGGTGGTCGGCGCGGGCTTTCCCTGCCAATCGGGCAGGGTCTTGGGCACCTGCACGGTCTTACCATTGACTATCACGGTCATGGTCTCGACCGGCGGGGCCGCCGGGGCGGGCACGGACGCCAGAGTGGAGGGAGGAGCAGCGGGAGCGGACATCGAAATCAGTGGGTTTGAAGGCTTCCTGCCGCCGAACGAGGGTTGGACGACTTGGGCGACGAGGTTCCTTGGGACTTCGCATGGGCCGCCTCATCGGCCGCACCCTGGGCTTCGAACTCGTCCCGGAATTTTTTCACAAAGCTCAGGACCGGCCAGGCAGCTGCCTCGCCGAAGGCGCAAATGGTGCGCCCTTGGATGTTCTGAGCAATGTGGGTGAGATAATCGGCATCGGCCTTGCGACCTTCGCCATGACTCAAACGGTGGGTTGCCTTGGCGAGCCAAAGAGCCCCCTCGCGGCACGGCGTGCACTGGCCGCAGCTCTCGTGGGCGTAGAACTCGGACAAGTTGCCAAGCGTCTGGACCATGCTTCGGGAATCATCCAGAACGATGACCGCGCTGGAACCGGACATGGTGCCTGCCTGCTGCAGGGAATCAAAATCGTAAGGCAGGTCGAGCAACGACACATCCACCTTGGTCATCTGGCCATCAGCCCCCTTGCGATTCAGCTTAAAGACCTCGCCGGCCTTCAAGACCTTCGAAGAGGAACCACCCGGGATGATTGCCTTCAGGGTACGACCCGGCTTGAGTCCGCCGCCGAAGTTGGGGTCGGAGATCAGTTCACCCAGAGTGACCCGTCCGACTTGAATCTCGTAGTAACCCGGCTTCTGCACATCGCCGCTCAGGCTGACGATGCGGGTGCCGGTGTTGTTGGGCGTGCCCAGCTTGGCGTACTCGGTCGGCCCCATGAGCACGATGTGCTTCACGTGACACAGCGTCTCCACGTTGTTCACGATGGTCGGGCACATGTAGAGCCCCAAGACCGCCGGGAAGTAAGGAGGCTTGATCCGGGGGTAAGCCCGCTTGCCTTCGAGGGATTCGATCAAACCGGTCTCTTCACCACAAATGTAGGCGCCGGCGCCGCGATGGACGTGAATCTCCAGATCGTAACCCGTGCCCAAGATATTCTTACCCAGGAAACCAGCTGCCCGGGCTTCTTTGAGTGCTTGATTCAACAACTTAGCCGCAACGGGCATCTCACCCCGGATGTAGATGTAGGCAAGCTTTACGTCGTTGGCCCAGCACGAGAGAATCATTCCCTCGATCAACTGATGCGGATCCTTGTGGAGGATTTGACGATCCTTGAAGGTGCCCGGTTCGGACTCGTCGGCGTTGCAAATCAAATAGATCGGCTTACCGCTGCGGCGGTCCACGAAGCTCCACTTCAGGCCGGCCGAGAAACCCGCGCCACCACGACCGCGCAGTCCTGAAGCCTTGACGTCTTCGCGCAACGATTCCTGAGGACTGAGCTTCTTGCCATCGGGCAAATCACGAGCCGGCATAGCCAGAGCCCGTTTGAGCGCCTCGTAACCGCCATGGCGCTGATAACACCCAATGTCCGGCGTGAAGCCCGGCTCATCGAGGTTCTTGAGAATCAATTTAAAAGGTTCCGGCATAGCTTTTCTTGACTCAGAGAAAGTTCCTAGTAAGGTCCCGACTTCGGTTCTGGCTGCCCGATTGTGTAATGGTAGCACAACAGTCTCTGAATCTGTTTGTCATGGTTCGAATCCATGTCGGGCAACCATTCGCTGGGACCGAAATTTTCGAAATTCTTTTGGCTGATTTTAGGCCTGTTTTCAGCGCCTTTATTGTCGACGCCGCTATTTTCCGCACTCCCATCCCCTGCGATGCCCACGAGAAAGCCAACGGCTCTAAGCCTCTGCGGCTCAAAGGTCCCAGAACTCTCCGGGGGGTCTGAGCGAAAACCCAGGCTGTGCCCCCGGTGCTATTCCCGGCCCACCCTTTAGCAGCCCACGGCCCGATCATCCACGCCACAAACACGCGGTACCCAGCGGGCTCTGCCAAGCAGACCCTTTGAGCAACGAGTGGGTTTATGGTATTGAAAGCGTTCAGACTGTTTGGGCTGTTTAAGCTTTTTGTCCCTGCTTGAGAATCGCATCGGCCTCGGCCGTGCCGACCTTGTGATGCAAGTCTTCGTTGACCAAGACAACCGGTGCGGTCCCGCAACTGGCAAGGCACTCCACGAACTCTACTGTGAACCGCCCATCGGGCGTGGTCTGTGCCGCATGAGCGTGAGGGTCGAGGCCAAGCCGGGTGCAGAATCGCTCCCGGAGCTCGGCGCTTCCGGCCAATGAACAACTCAAGGTCCGGCACACCTTGATGTGCGTTTTGCCCAACGGTTCCTGACGGAACATGGGGTAGAACGTCACCAACTCGTACACGTTGATCGGCTGAAGCCCCAACTTGCGGGCGGTCCACTCCACGGAATCCTTCGAAATGTACCCAAAGTGCTCCTGCAACGCGTGCAGGAACATCAGCGAGGCACTCCGCTTGACCGGATAGTGCGTGGTGAGCTCATCGAGCTCGGTTTCCAAACTGGCGGGGACGGAAAAGCTCATCGGTGAATTCCGGTTATCGGTCGCACTCGCCCATCACGAAATCGAAGGATCCCAGGATGGAAACCACATCGCTCATGAGGTGCCCCGGCAACACTGCCGGGAGGATGCTCAAGTTTACAAACGATGGGGCGCGGATCTTGAGGCGGTAGGGCGTGCCACCTCCGCGGCTGTTAATGTAGAAACCCAGTTCGCCCTTGGGGTTTTCGGCCCCAAAATAAACCTCACCAGCCGGCGCATTCACACCTTGGGTGACGATCATGAATTGGTGGATCAGCTCTTCCATGCTGGTCATCACCTTGTTCTTGGGCGGCAGGACCACCTTACCGTCGGCCACGTTGACGGGTTCCTTGCCAGCGTTATCGGGGCCGCCAGGCAGACGGTCTAGGCACTGGCGAAGGATACGAACACTCTGCCGCATCTCTTCCATACGGACGAGATATCGGTCGTACGAATCACCCACCGAACCCACCGGGATGTCGAACTCTAGGTCCTTGTAAACCAAATAGGGATGCGCCTTGCGAACATCGTAGTCGACACCGCTGCCGCGCAAATTGGGGCCGGTCAGGCCATAATCGATGGCCAACTCGCGAGAGATCACACCCACATCGCGGGTCCGATCGACAAAGATGCGATTGCGCGTGAGCAAGGTCTCGGACTCGTCGAGGTTGACGACCACCTCATCCAGAAACTTCCGCACGGCAGCCACCCAACCCGGAGGACAATCGCGGGTCAGGCCGCCAATTCGGGTGTAACTGGTGGTGAAGCGCGCCCCAGTAAGGGATTCGCACAAATTGTAGATCTTTTCGCGCTCAGTAAAGGTGTGCAGGAACACCGTCAGGGCACCCAAGTCCATCGCGAAGGCGCCTAAACCCAGCAGGTGAGCCGAGATGCGGGCCAACTCACAGCAAATCACCCGCAAATACTGACAGCGCGGGGGCAACTGGGTGTCGATGCCCATGAGCTTCTCGACCGCCAACGCGTAGGCCACGTTATTGGCCAAGGGCGCGAGATAGTCCAACCGGTCCGTGTAGGGCACGAACTGGTTGTAAGTCATGTTCTCTGCGATTTTTTCATCACCGCGGTGCAAATAGCCCACATCAGGGACTGCCTTAGTGACCGTCTCGCCATCCAACTCGATGAGGATGCGCAACACTCCATGAGTGGAAGGATGCGAAGGCCCCATGTTCAGGACCATTTTGTCACCGTGGAGATCTTGGAGATCGTCACCCGAACTCGGGCCTTGGGACGGCACAACATGGGCCGCCCGGCCCGCAGCGTCTTTAAATTCGATGGTTTGGGTCGCCATGGTCTATTCCTCGGGAGTCCGGACGCGGGGTTCGCGGGCCGTTGAATCTTTGCCGCCGGGCAAAGTAACAAATGGACCGCCCTCCAAGGGTGCGGTTTGGGTGAAGGCTGTGTCGGGCAAAAGGGTCGGCTTGCCGGCCAGCGGGAAGTCTTTGCGCAACGGGTAGTACGGATAGCCCTCCCACATGAGGATCCGGCGCAGGTCGGGATGGCCTGAGAATTGAATCCCCATCATGTCGTAGGCTTCACGCTCATGCCAATCGGCCGTCCGCCATACCTGGGACACGGTCGGAAGCTCGGAACGTTCTTCGCTGACGGATGTCTTGAGGCGCAGATGCTGCCCATGACCGAGGCCAGAAAGTTCATAGACAACGGTCCAGCGCGGATCGTCACCGTAATTATCCACACTGCTCAGATCGATGAGAAAGTCGAAGCCCAGGACCGTCTTGGCATGCAGACAAATCTCAGCGATGCGCTCAGGGTTGGCGACAGTCACGGTGACTTCGCCCCGGAATTCGAGGGGCTCAGAGATCAGGTCGCCAAACTTCTCACGAAGCTGGCCGGCGAGTTCAAGGGAGGTCGGCACAGGAGAAACGTGAAATCAGGGTTTACGTTGCAGAACCTCGCCGTGGGCGCCCAGTTCCAAGCCCATGAGACCGTACTTGTCCGGGGCGACATCTCGCTTGAGGTCACGGGTGATCGGTTCGTGGGCAACCTTGTTCTGCAAACGAATCAGCGCATCGAGCAAAGCCTCGGGCCGCGGTGGGCATCCGGCCACGTAAACGTCGACCGGAATGATGTTGTCGACACCTTGCAACACCGCATAACTGCGATACATGCCGCCAGTAGAAGCACAAGCACCCATGGCGATGACCCACTTGGGCTCGGCCATCTGCTCGTAGATCCGGCGCAGAGCCAGAGCCATCTTGTAGGTCACCGTGCCTGCCACGATCATCACGTCCGACTGTCGGGGGGAGAACCGCATGACCTCCGACCCGAAACGGGATATATCAAAGCGGCTGGCACCGACGGCCATTAGCTCAATGCCACAGCACGCCAACCCCATAGGCATGGGCCACAGAGAGTTCTTGCGGAACCAATTGAGGGCAGCATCTACCGTCGTATGAACGACCTCACCCTCGATTTTCGAGTTATACCCGAACTCGGTAGTGGTCTTGCCGCCGATCACAGCTGGGGACATTGCATCCATAAACCAAAATGGCGGGGAGTGGTCCCCGCGAGTGAGGTAAACTATGTTTCCGATCTCTCCGGCAGCAAGTCGCTTTTGTGAATTTTTTCACAAAGTCGCCGGTTTTGAGCGAAATCAGTTCCTTTTAATAACACCCCCCCGTAGAGGGCATGAGCATAATTTGAGCCACAAAGCATCAAACACATCGATTAAAAGACCCCTCGCCGACGGGACAAGCCATGAGCACCACGTCATCGACTCGACCGTCGAGGAGGCGCATCGCCTGTTTGACCCCTTCCACCGCGAACCCGCAGCTCTTGTATAGGCGCAGCGCAGCGGTGTTTGAGGAGTAGACCTCGAGTTCGACCCGCCGGAATCCAGCTCTTGAGGCTGCGCTCAGGGCTTGGTCGAGCAAGCCCCGACCTAGCCCTTGACCACGCCAGACTGCCACCACACCCATTCCCAAACGACCATTGTGCTCGTACCCGGGGTGCGGATACAGCCGGATAATATCGCACCACCCGACAACCGTAAGTCCGCAAAGCGCGACAAATTGCGGCACACCCGCCGCCTGATTTAATTGAACGAACAAGTGCGTCTCCGACTCAGAAAAGCCATCGACGGTCATTAACCACCGCCGCTCCCGGGCCACCTCGCCCACCGCCGAGCAAAGTGAGACCACGTGCCCGGGGGCTGTAGGAACAATTAAAATACTTGGCGGCAGCGCTTTTAGGCCTGTTTTCATGAGTAATCTTCGCGTTTCAATCGACCTGCGGAACCAATATTCCGAAACCATGCTCTCCAAGTCCAGCGGGACAGGGCCGGAGCGCATTGGATCGAAGCACCCTTTTTCCCTCAGCGCGGCAGCGCGAAGCCCCACCTCCCGTGCTATCCCTGCGAGCGCAAGCCCTGTCCCGCGGAGCCACCTAAGAAGAACCAAGAAGTCTCGATTTTAGAAATCGGGCGTTGACACCAATTCCCCTGTTTGCTTCCTTCCACGTCCCCCTGTCGGGGGAAAGTTTTTATGTACGCTGTTTTGGAAACCGGCGGTAAGCAGTACCGCGTCGCAGCAGGCGACACCCTCGAGATCGAACTCCTGCCCGTCACCGCGGGTCAGGTCCACACCTTCGACCGCGTCCTCCTGATTAACAAGGAGGGCAACGTCACTGTCGGCAACCCGGTCATCGCCGGAGCGACGATCAAGGCCGATATCGTGTCACACATTCGTGGTGACAAGGTCGTCGCCTTTAAGATGCGGCGCCGTAAAGGTTATCACAAGAAGATCGGCCACCGTCAGGAACTGACCGTGGTAAAGGTCACCGAGATTAACGGCTAAAGATCAACGGCTAATACTCCTCTAGTCATATGGCTCACAAGAAAGGTCAAGGCAGTTCACGCAACGGGCGCGACAGCGTCAGCAAGCGCCTAGGTGTCAAAGCATTCGGCTCCGAGTTCGTAACCGCGGGAAGCATCTTGGTCCGCCAGCGCGGCTCCAAGTTCTCCGCCGGTTCCAACGTCGGCACCGGCCGCGATTGGACCCTGTTCGCTCTCACCGACGGCACCGTCCTCTTCGACAAGGCCCGCTCCCGCGTGAGCATTGTGCCCGCCCCCGAAGTAGTCGCCGAAGCAGTAGCGGTCGCCTGATTGCGCTTCAGTTGACAGCACTTGGATAAAACCGTGCCCCCCTGAGCCGCACTGTGGCAAAGGTGGGGTAGTTTTTTTCGGGAGGCTGGGTTACTGAAATCAGTGTCGTGGGTCTAACGTTTATCGTCTTGCCCCCGACCTACTCACAAAACTCTCCTGGGCGAGGCTCATCGGGCCTCGCCCTTTTTTATCCATTTTGGCTCCACGGAGTCTCACGTTTTTCGTCAGTCTTCCCACTCTCAGGTTATGTTCGTTGATGAGGTCAAAGTTTCCGCCCGTGCCGGTCATGGAGGAAAAGGTGCCATCGCCTTTCACCGCGAAGCTTACATTCCCAAAGGTGGCCCCAGCGGTGGCAATGGCGGCCGAGGCGGCAATGTTATCTTGGAGGCCGACCACGATCTCAACAACCTGATCCAACAGTTCTTCGTCTCGAACTTGGTGGCACAGAGTGGTGAGGGCGGCATGGGCAAGGGCATGGATGGCAAGGCCGGCAAAGATCTCATTATCAAGGTGCCGTGTGGAACCATCGTCTGGCGGGTCCACCGGGAACCTGAATTGCCCGAGGGTGTCACCGAAGCCGAAGAGATCGAGGATCCCTCTGTCATTCAGGACGCCGGAGCCGATCGGCCGGTCATCCGCCATTCGGGAAGCGTGCAGGCCATGGAGTTGGATCTCAGCGGCGAAGAAGAACAAGAAGACACTCGGAGCGGATCCCAGCGGCGCGATGCCCAAAAGGGTGAGCGCGTCTGCGATCTCACCGAGCACGGAGAACGCTTTATCCTGTGCAAAGGAGGGCGCGGCGGTCTTGGTAATCGTAATTTCGCCACCGCCGCCCGACAAACCCCCCGATACGCTCAACCCGGAGAACCGGGTGACGAGGGCGATTTCATGCTCGAACTGCGCATGCTCGCCGAAGTGGGACTTGTGGGATATCCCAACGCCGGCAAATCGACGCTGCTGACAGCCATTTCCAAGGCCCGACCGAAGATTGCTGCCTACCCCTTCACCACGCTGACGCCTCAGGTGGGCATTTTGGAGTATCCGGAGGATTATTACCGACTCACAGTGTGTGACGTGCCGGGTTTGATTGCCGGGGCTCACCTCAATGTTGGCCTCGGACACGCCTTCTTACGCCACATCGCTCGCTGCAAAATCTTAGTTATCCTCCTCGACATGGCTGGGACCGACAACCGGCATCCCTGGGACGATTACCACAGCCTGTTGGAGGAACTGGAACTGTACGATCCGACCCTCTTAGAGCGCCCCCGTTTGGTGGTTGCCAACAAAATGGATGAAGAGGCGGCGACAGCCAATCTGAAGTCCTTCAAACGACGGGTCCGCAAGACCTTGGTGCTGCCCATTTCTGCGGCGTTCGATGAAGGTCTCCCCGCCTTCCGCAAGGTCATCCGGGAGATGGTAGAACAGGCCAGTAAGGCCGACGAAGCCCCCCAATCAGAAGCGGGATCGGAATCCGAATTGGAATCCGAATCCGAAGACTAATTTTTTGAAGGCCGACCCGTCACCCGGGTAACAGGCGGGGGCGGTAGAGGGACCAAGGAGCGCTGCAAAGCGAACCTTCCTTGCAAACCGCTGAAGCAAACCGCTGAAGCAAGAACCCTGAAGCACAGCCCAATTTCTGAGCTGTCTTCACTTACTTCGATCGCTTCGATTGCAGAGATACGCCCGCGTCGGACGATAATCACCCCCTCGGCAATGCTGGGTCAGAGTGGCTTCAAAGTAGGTTGAAGTGGCCCCTTTTGTGTAAATATGCGGGACCGACCCCGTTGGGTGGGGTGGTTTGCGGCTTGGTCCTGGCGCGGCGGTGGCGTACAAAACGGCCGTCATGCCCCGACTCGTTTTTGACATCGAGACCTCCGCCGTCGGACTGGAACACTTCGATGAGGTCCAGCAGGAGTACCTTTTCCGCGAGGCCGAGCGCCAGCCGACCGAGGAAGACAAGGCACGCAAACGGGTGGAAATTTCACAGCAGTTCAGCCTGTGGCCCTTCACCGCTCAGGTGGTGTGTATCGCTATGATCAATGCCGACTCCGGCAAGGGTCAGGTACTCTACCAGTCCGACGATTTTGACGAAGACGCCTTGGAGGAGGCCGACACCGAGGGCTCAGCCGTAGAATTTGCCCCCCAAGTCGATGAGGTAGAACTCCTGACCGCTTTCTGGGATGTCGCCAAACGCTACGACAGCATCGTGACCTTTAATGGCCGCGGCTTCGATGTCCCATTTTTGTACCTCCGCTCGGCTCTGCTCAACGTGCCTATCACCCGCAAGGACTGGCTGGGCTACCGGTATCAAACGGAACCCCACTGCGATCTGGCCGAACAGTTCACCTTCTACAATGTCAGCGGCCGCGAGGGTGCTGCCCGCAAGTTCAACCTCGATTTCTACTGCAAGGCTTTCGGGATCCCTTCTCCCAAGGCCATGGGCATTAGCGGCATGGATGTCAGCTCGTTACTCGCCGAAGGTCGCCACCGCGATATTGCCGAGTATTGCCTGCGCGACGTCGTCGCCACGGTCGATTTGCACAAAGTCTGGGAAGAACGGCTCAAAGGCATTAAGTGAGAAGCCCATTTACCCGAACCTCGACCGGCCCGATACGCTCCCGCGGGTTTTGACTTCAACGCTCTCCCCCATACCCTCCCCTGCATGCATATCGTCCGTGTTTCGGATGCCGACCATGACGCGCGCCTGAACCAAGCCGCCGCCGCCTCATCACTCTTTGACCCCGTCATTGAGGAACGCACGCGTACCATCATCGAGGCGGTCCGTACCCGCGGAGACGCGGCCCTGGTCGAATTCACCCAACGCTTCGATGGTGCCACCTTGACGCCGGAACAAATTTCGGTGACTCAGGCCGAACGGATGCAGGCCTCGCTCATGGCCGGGCTGGATTTGCGGGCTGCCGTGGCCGAATCGACCAAGAACATCGCCTCCTTCTCCAAGCGCTCCCGCCGCCGG
>Ga0209598_10003770_pt1 | contig 11352 bp, 9 predicted proteins | sample M_140807_EF_Meta_FD_187317 | JGI IMG/M metagenome (GOLD analysis project Ga0209598, IMG submission 187317) | Freshwater microbial communities from Lake Montjoie, Canada to study carbon cycling - M_140807_EF_MetaG (SPAdes) (version 2) | ecosystem: Environmental > Aquatic > Freshwater > Lake... | reverse complement strand
CGACAAAGTCGGGGAGGAGGAGGTGCTTTCCATTTTCGGCTTCGCTTCCTCCACCGACGTGGCCGCACTGGCCGGACACATCCTCTCCGGCGATGCGGCCGCGGCGCTTGATCTGGTCGCGACACAAGCCGACAACGGCAAGGATCTCGGACGTTTGCTCGCCGATCTTGTGGCGCTCGGACGCGACCTGCTGGTCGGCGAGGCCACGGGCAGAGATTTGCCGGGTCGCCGCGGTGAACTGATCGCGCCGCTGCGCGGACGTTACTCGGCGCGCAAGCTCACCGAGTTGCTCGAGGTTCTTTCGGCTGCCGAGGCGGGGCTTCGTTTTTCGCCGGACAAAAAACTTCCGTTGGAGATCGCCGTGATCAAATCGATCCAGCTTCTGCACACAGCCGATCTCGATGAGGTGCTCGACACTCTCTCCGCTTTGAGTGGCGGGGCGGCGCCCGCCCGTCCGGCTGCGCGCGCCGCGGCCCCGCGTCCGGTTGCCGCGGCCAAGCCCGCGCCGGTCGTGGAAGAACCGCGTGGTAACCCGGGTGCGCCGGTGCGCGAGACGTGGAAGAAAATCGTCGCGGAGATTTCCGCCAAGCACCCGCTGCGCAGCGAGTGGCTCGACAGCGCGCAGGATATCGCCGAGGAAGACGGCGAGTTGCGCGTTGTTTTCCCCGCCAATAAGGCGAAGGTTCTGCAGACGCCCGTCGTCAAAGAGCAAGGCGCCCTGATCGAGGAGCTTTGGAAAAAATCCACCGGACGCAAGATAGCCTTCCGTCCGGTGGGCACCGGGGAAGCGGTGGTGGAAAAAGTGCTCTCCCCTGTCCCTGTCGCCGATGACTTCGAAAACGATCCGGGCATCGAGGCCGCCATTGAACTGTTCGGCGCGACGCTCGAACCCGAGGAATCCAAACAATCATGAACATCCAAAAAATGATGAAAGAGGCGCAGAAAATGCAGGAGCGCCTGGCCAAAGCGCAGAGTGATCTCGCACAGGAATCGATCGACGTTTCCGCCGGCGGCGGGAAAGTGAGCGTCACGGTCAACGGTGCCGGCGACATCACGGCGATCAAAATTTCCCCCGATGTGGTCGATCCCCAGGACGTCGAGATGCTCGAGGACCTCGTGCTCTCCGGCATCCGCGAGGCGCAGGAGGCCTCGCGGAAACTCCAGTCCGAAACCATGGGCAAAGTGACCGGTGGACTCGGGGGATTGCCCGGCTTGGGGATTTGAGTTAGCTTAACTTTTTATTCGCCGGCATAGCTCAGCTGGTAGAGCACCTGATTTGTAATCAGGCGGTCGTCGGTTCGAATCCGACTGCCGGCTTTTGCGCTCGCTTCTCTCGCGCCGGGAGAGCAACGATTCCCCTCATGGGTGACGCCATTGCCAGCGCGGTGCAAAGAGGTGGTTGGGTCTATGCTTACAACGCCAAAGGATCCCAGCTTTGTGTCATCGCAGCCGGCGACGGGATGACGGGCTACACCGGATCTTCGGTCAGTATCAAGAAAGGCAACTTTGTCTATGTCTTCGATGCGAAAGGACGGCAGACCGGCGTGATCCCGGCCGGAAGATAGGGGCGGCCTGTCACCTCTGCTGCACGCGCCCGTCGGCTTTGAGGACGTTGAGGCCGATGTTGCGGCCGTTGGCGTGCACGGCCTCGATGTCGGAAGCGATGGTGAGGCGGCCGATGTTGGACACCTGAAAGGTCCCGCGGCCGGTGTAGATTTTCACGCTCGCAGGTGTTTCGTCCTGCACCACGGGCGAGAAGAGGTAGCTGGTCCCGTGCTTGGCGTAGCTTTTGTTTTTCGCCGCGTCGCTCGGGCAGATGAGGATCTGTTCGGTGATGCCGTAGGGTCCGAGTTTTTCCAGCGCGGTCCCCGGGTTTTCCACCTCGGGCGGAAGCGAGGGCGGGACGGTTTCGATGGCGGGAAAGCGGTAGTCATTGTCGGCCACGTATTGCTGCACCGCCGCGCCGATCTGCCGGAGGTTGCCCGCGCATTTCGCAGATCGTCCGCGCTCGATCATCGGGCCGATTGCGGGAAAAGCCGCGGAAGCAAGGATCGCGATGATGGCGATCACGACAAGGAGTTCGACGATTGTGAATCCGCGCAAGTTCATCGAGTCCCGCCGCCGCGGTATTTCGCCTCTGCCTTGCGATCCCAATACCGTTGCGAGCGCTGAATGCGCTGTTCGGGGGTCATCTTCGCATCCCGGGCGAGGCGGCGGTCCTCCATCCGCTCCTGGACTTCCGGACGATTGAAAAATTCGCGCGCTTTGGCGCGGCGGTCTTCCTCGGGAAGCTCGCGCACCGACTGCCAGAATTCCCTTGCCATGGATGCATCCTCGCGGGCTTTTTTTTGCTCGTCCGGTGGGAGCAATTTGATCTGGGCTTCGACGCGCTTGGCCATGCTCTCGGGATCGCCGAAGGGCGGTCTGCCCTGACCGCCCTTGCCGTTGCCCGGAGCGGACCCGATCCAAGCCCGCCGTCCGCGCCAACCTCCGCCGTCCTCGTCCCCCTCCTCGCCGGGTTGGGGTCCGCGCAGGAGAAACACTTCGCGGCACACACCGCCCGCGCGGCCGAAAAGCGCAGGGGCCGCGTCGGAGATGCGCCCTCCTTCCGGTTTGTCGACCTGCGAAGACCAGTCGGATGGCGCTGCCAACGCGACACCGGTTTCTTCGGCGGCCTGAGTCAAAAGAGACTGCAACTCGCCGCCACTTTGCGGTTGCCACTCGATCATGCGCAGATCCAAAGCCGCACCGGAACCCGGCTGCGCCGCGTTGAAGCCGCCGGACCCGTGGGTTGTCCAGCCTTCGGCTGTTTGTTTGGCGCGGAAAGCGGCAAGGGCTGATTCGATCGCACCTTTGTTCTGTGCGCCCACGTAAGCGAGCCGCCATGAGGCATCCGTGCGAACCGCGACGATGTCGAGCGCCTCAAGCGGCGGGACGCGATGCACTTTGATGGTGACGGGTGTCGACGGATCCAAATCACTGGCAATTTCGATCCCGCCCTGGCGGCTGATCGCGGAGAGGATCTTGCTGACGGGAGCCTCCGTGAAGTCCAAGTTGACCAAGCCCCATCCGCTGTAGATGTGCCACGCGCCCCACAGGGCTAAGAATCCCAAGAGGGCTGCGATGAGAGTTTTACGCGCCGGCATCACGGCGAATGATACCCCGCAAACCACCCGTCGTTGCGCTGCCTTTTCTCTAATAGCCCCGCGGCTTAACCTTGCGGATGATTTTCCCGGTGGTAAATTGTCCTGTTCCACAGAGACCCCGATGACTGATCGCGATCCCAAAGGCGTGCAGGAAGCCAAGCTACACTTTCTGGACTATTGGCGCGTCATCCGGTTGCGCCTGCCTATCATCGTCCTGACTTTCCTGTTGGTGGTCATCACGGCAGGCATCACGACCTACTTCCTGCCAAGGCAATACCAGTCGAATGTCATCATCGAAGTCGAGCAGAACGACCAGAAGATCCGCATTTTCCGCGACGGCTACGAGGGAGGCATGGGTATTGATCCGCGTTTCGCCACCACGCAGTTCCAGATCATCCAGCGCAAGGAGATGCTCTATCCGGTCATCGACAACCTGAAGTTGGTTGAGAAGTGGGCCGAATCTTTCGGAGTGCGCACGCGCGAGGAGGCCTATTTCAAGCTACGCTCGATGATCGACGTGCGCGAGGTGCGGAACACCAACCTGCTGCAGATCAGCGTGGACAGCACGGATCCCAAGGAGGCCGCCGATCTGGCCAACTCGATCGCCAACGAATACCAGCGCAAACGCATCGACGAGCAGCAAAAGCTCCTCAACCGGTCGCTGGCCACGTTGGAGGACGAGGTCGCCAAGCAGCGCAAGAAGGTCGAGGAGACGAACCAGCAGATGGGGCGCATCCGTATCGATTTGGGCATCACCGACCTCAACCCGGACAGCATGGAGGATCCCATGCAGGCGAATGAAAAGGTCCTCCTCGATCAGGAGGCCATCGTCAACGAAGCCCGTGTCAAAGCCGCAACGCTCCGCACCAAATACAACGAGATCGAGAAACTTTCCGGCGACGACCTCATGCGCGCGCTTCCCACGCTGGAGATACAAGACCAGACCGTTTCTCAGATCCTTCCCCAATACCAAGAGACGGATTCCGAACTGGCCCGCGCGCTCCAATCCGGCCTCGGCCGTCGCCATCCGACCATCCAGGCGCTGGCGGCCAAGAAAGCGACTTACGAGCGGCAGTTGGCCGACCAGGTCGGCAGTATCCGGCGCACTTTGGCTGCGAATCTCGAAATCACCGAGCGCTCGCTCAACACCATGGAGGACCAGTTGCAGAAGTCGCGCGGCGAGCAACGGGAATCCAAAACGCGCAGCTCGGAATACGCGGCGGCCAAGAATTCCCACATCCAAGCCAAGAAAATTCTCGAATCCGCGGAGTTGCGTCTTTCCACCGAGACCATGCAGCGAAGCATGCCCATGAGCCCGGCCAGGATCTGGGAGCGCGCCGAACCGGCTTCGGCTCCCTCGAAACCCAGAGTCTGGCTGAATATGGCGCTGGCCGTGGTGGTGGGGGTCATCGTCGGCATCGGCCTGGCTTTCTTCCTCGAGTATCTCGACACCAGCGTGAAGACGATGGAGGACGTAGAGTCGTTCCTTCAAGTGCCGGTGCTCGCCGTTGTTCCGCAAAACATCCACTCGCTTGTGTCGAACCCGGATGCCTCGGCCGATGCCGAGGCTTATCGCATCCTGCGGACGAATCTCGAATTCAATCGCAAGTCTTCCGATGCCAACACCGTGACATTTGTCAGCGGCGGCGCGGGCGAGGGCAAGTCGACCACGCTCTCCAACCTCGCCTGCACGTTCGCCCAGGGCGGATACAACACGCTGATCGTCGATGCCGATCTTCGGCGTCCGACCCAGCACCGGATTTTCGGCTTGGGCAACGAGAGGGGTCTCACCGACTTCCTCACTTCCGACCTCGACCTCGAGGACGTGGTCCAAACCACGACGGTCCCGGGACTTTTCCTGCTCCCCAGCGGGAGGCTGCCCTCCGATGCGGTCGGAGTGCTCAACTCGCAGCGCATGATGGATCTCATTGCGCAGGTGAAAAACCGCTTCGACATCGTTTTCTTCGACTCCCCGCCGATCCTCGGCGTGAGCGATGCCTCGGTGCTCGTGCGCGCGCTCGATCTGACCATCGTGGTCGTCCAGCACCGCCGCTTCCCGCGCGCCATGCTGCAGCGCGTCAAGCAGTCCGTGGAAAATGCCGGCGGACACATCCTCGGCGTTGTCCTCAACAACGTCGATGTGCGCCACGACCAGTATTACGAGTATTACACCAACTACTATCATTACTACAGTCCGTCCCCCAATGACGCCGCGCCCACGGACGCCAAGGCCACCGCCCAAAATTCCCGCCGCCGTCCATCCGGCGGTGCCGAAGATGAATATTAGAGCCCTCTTGCGCATCGCTTTTTGTGCCTCGGTTGTGCTCCTTCCGGTGCCGGCGTCTGCCATCGATGCTACCTTCCGCGTCGGCGACACCATGGAATTGCGCATCGGCGGCGTTCCCTCCGAGGAGACGCAACTCATCACCGGCTCCTACACTGTGGACGGCGAGGGCTTCATCAATCTCCCGCACATCGGCAAAATCCGCGCTGCCGGACTCTCGCAGGCCGAATTGCAGCGCTCGGTCGAAGCCGCCTACCGGGGCGGGGAAATCTACACCAACCCCTCGATCACCATCGCTGTTCCCACCGTGGCGAGGTTTGTCAACGTGAGCGGCGACGTGCGCCAGCCGAGGCGTGTCGAATACACCACCGACCTTACCGTGCTTGGTGCGATCAGTGCGGCAGGCGGCTTCACCGACTACGCCGACCAGCGCAAAGTCCGCCTGCTCCGCGGCAAGGAAGTGCGCATGATCGATGTCAAAGCCGTTCGGTCCAATCCGTCTCTCGATATCGTCCTCCTTCCTGGCGACCAGATCGAAGTCCCGCAGAGTTTCTGGTGAGCCCGTCTGTCGCAAGCCCCGCGCGGCATTTTTGTCTCGGGGTCTTTTTCCCCGGATAACCGGTGGACCGCAACCGCCGCACGCGCTTTTCGCGTTGGGTTTCCCCGAAGAACCGGCGCTTTGTCCCGCCCCCGGCAACTGCCGATCCGGGCAAGAAACCGAAAGGCGCGAAGGACGGATGGATCGGCGTGGTGGTTGAGCGCGATGATGCCGACAACCGCCGGTCGCCGGGCACGATGCATGTTTACGGCAAGCAGGGATATCTCGGCGGATTCCGCACCAACGAAAACGGCTTCATCGGCAAATCGCGCGGGGTGCCCTCCGGGCATTACACGCTGCAACCCAAGCGAACGAGCGGCAAAAATTGGCCGGCGCAAACACCGGCCATCACCGGTCCGGGTCAGCCGGTGGGCAAGCCCGGGCCCGGATACAAAGCTGATGCCATTCTCCTGCATCCCGAAGGGCCGCGCGGGGTTCCCGATTCGCTCTCCTGCATTACGGTGAACGACGAAGGCTTCCGCCGCGTCATGCATATCATGCACCAGGCGCCCGATGCGACCGTGCCGCTGATTGTCGCTTAAATGCTGTAGCCGGTCGTTTCCTCTCAATAAACGTCGCCGGGGACGGCGATGCTACAGGAAGAGTGGCCCGCGCCATTGACACCGCGCGCCGCCCCCCGCATAGTCCGCCCTCCTTTTTCGGACCCGCATGGAAAATATTCGCAACGTCGCTATCATCGCCCACGTCGACCACGGCAAAACCACCTTGGTTGACCAATTGCTCAGGCAATCCGGCACCTTCCAAGCCCACGAGAAGTTGGAGGAGCGGGTCATGGACTCGATGGACCTCGAGAAGGAGAAAGGGATCACCATCCGGGCGAAGAACGCTTCCCTCAAGTGGGACAAATACCAGATCAACATCGTCGACACTCCCGGCCACGCCGACTTCGGTGGCGAGGTGGAGCGCATCATGAAAATGGTCGACGGCGTCCTGCTGGTCGTCGACGCCTACGAGGGCCCGCAGGCCCAGACTAAATTCGTCCTGCGCAAGGCCATGGAAAACGGACTCAAGCCGGTCGTGGTGATCAACAAAATCGACCGCGAAAACGCCCGGCCGCACAAGGTCCTCGACATGGTTTTCGAGCTTTTCCTCGAACTCAACGCCACCGACGAGCAACTCGATTTCCCGCACATCTACGCCAGTGCCAAGGCGGGTTTCGCCAAACGCGAACTGGTCGACCCAAGCGACACGATGGCTCCGCTCTACGAGGCCATCGCTTGGCACATCCCGGCACCGAAAAAATCCGATACGGACTATTTCCAGATGCTCGTGTCGAACCTCGACTACAGCGATTACCTCGGGCGTATCGCCTACGGGCGGGTCATCAGCGGTTCGGTCAAAGTCGGACAAAGCATCGTCTGCATCCATGCCGATGGCCGCAAGGAACGCGCCGCTGTCACGGCCATCTTCGGCCATCAGGGCTTGGAGAAGGTGAAGATCGAGTCCGCTTCCGAGGGTGACATCATCGGCCTGGCTGGATTCGAGGACGTGTTCATCGGCGAGACGCTGGTCGACAACGAGGAGCGCGAGGCGCTGCCCTTCGTGCAGATCGATCCGCCGACGATCAGCATGCGCATTTGCGTCAACGATTCGCCGCTGGCCGGCCGCGAGGGCAAATTGCTCACCGCCCGCCAGATCAAAGACCGCCTCGTCCGCGAAACGCGCACCAATGTGTCGCTGCAGGTGTCCGAGACCGACGTCGCCGGTCAGTTCGAAGTCAAAGCCCGCGGTGAAATGCAGATCGCCATTCTGGTCGAGCAGATGCGCCGCGAGGGTTTCGAGCTTCTCGTCTCGCGCCCCGAGGTGATTTTCCAGCGCGACGCCGACGGTTCGCTGCTCGAGCCGATGGAAACACTTTACGTCGATGTCCCGCCGGAGAATCTCGGCGACATTCTGCAGGCTTTGGCCACGCGCAAGGCGGACATCGCCAACATGGAGCACCATCCGCACAGCGTGCTCGTGCAGGCCACCATCCCGACGCGCGGCATCATCGGGTTGGAAACCGACTTGGTCAACGCGACCAAGGGTCTGGGCACCATGAGCCATTTGTTCAAGGAATACGGTCCGCACAAGGGCGAGATTCCGAGCCGCGGCAAAGGCGTGCTCATTTCCATGGAGGGCGGCACGAGCATGGCTTACGCGCTCGACACCATCCAAGAACGAGGACGTCTCTTCATCGGGCCGCAGGAAGAAATCTACGAGGGAATGATTATCGGGGAGAACGCGCGTCCGGACGATTTGCCGGTCAACCCCTGCAAGGCGAAAAAGCTGACCAACATGCGCAGCCAGGGCGATGGCAAGGGCATCCAGTTGGCCCCGCCGATCCAGATGACCCTCGAGCGCTCGATCGAATACATCGCCCCCGACGAATACGTCGAGGTGACCCCTAAGACGCTCCGCTTGCGCAAAAAGATCCTCGACGCCAACGCGCGCAAGCGCTCCGCGTCGAAGACCGCGGGGTAGTCAGCGTTTTTTAGTTTTGTAGCGGCGGCCTGTGACCGCCGGACCAAATATTTCCCAAGGCACCGGCGGTCACAGATCGCCGCTACAACTCCGTCGCAAATGCCCGCGGACTTGCCGGTCCCGCCCGCCGCGAAGAAACTTCCGCCCATGCCCGCTCTCGAGCAGAAGCTGAAGGAAGTTTTCGGCTACGACACGTTCCGCCCGCACCAGCGCGAAATTGCGGACTGTTTTCTCGCCGGGCGTGACACGCTGGCTGTGCTCCCGACCGGTGCGGGCAAGAGCCTGTGCTATCAGCTGCCAGCCTTGGTCCGCAACGGGTTGACGGTCGTTGTTTCTCCGCTCATCGCGCTGATGAAAGATCAGGTCGACCAGCTGACGGCCAGCGGCGTGGCGGCGACGTTTCTCAATTCCACGCTCGACACAGCCGAGGCGCGGAAACGTTTTGCCAAGCTCTACGCCGGGGAATACCGGATGCTTTACCTCGCGCCCGAGCGGCTCATGTTGCCGGACTTCCTGCCCAAGCTCGGCCAATGGGGGATGAAAGCGCTGGCCGTCGACGAGGCGCATTGCATCAGCGAGTGGGGACACGATTTCCGTCCGGAATACCGCCGCCTGCGTGAGGTGCGGGAAACTTTCCGCGATATCCCGCTGCTCGCCCTGACCGCCACGGCCACGCCGCGGGTGCGGGAAGACATCCTCGCGCAACTCGAATTGCGCGAGCCCGAGGTTTTCATCGCGAGCTTCAACCGGCCGAACCTGATCTACCGCGTGGTGCCCAAAGCCAAGGCCGCGGCGCAGGTGGTCAAATTTGTCCGCGACCGTGGCGAAGAGGCCGGGATCGTTTACGCGCAGTCGCGCCGTGCCGCCGAATCGCTGGCCAATGCCCTGTGCGAGGCGGGGATCAAGGCGGCACCTTACCATGCGGGATTGGATGCGGACGAACGGTCGCGGAACCAGGAAGCTTTCCTCCGCGACGACGTGCAGGTTGTTTGCGCCACCATCGCGTTCGGCATGGGGATCAACAAACCCAACGTGCGCTTTGTCATCCACGCCGACCTGCCGAAGAACGTGGAGAGTTACTACCAGGAAACCGGACGCGCCGGTCGCGATGGGCTGCCGTCGGAATGCCTGCTCCTTTATTCGCGCGGCGACGTGGTCAAATACCTGCGCTTTTTCGAGGAGATCACCGACCGGCAGGCGCGCAACGAGGCGCGCGCGCAGTTGGAGAAAATGACCCACTTCGCCGAGGACGAGCGCTGCCGCCGAGTGGCGCTGCTCGGGTATTTCGGGGAAAATTGGACCGAAGAAAATTGCGGCGCGTGTGACCAATGCCTCGCGCCACGGGAAAAATGGGACGCCACCACGGACGTACAGAAGCTGCTCAGCTGCGTGGTGCGTTTGCGGCAGAAGAGCGGCTTCAGCACCGGATTGAACCACGCCGTTGAGGTGCTGACCGGCGGCAAATCGGAAAAAATCCTGCGTTGGGGACACGATACGGTGAGCACCCACGGCGTGGGTAGCGAGCAACCGCGGGCCTACTGGATCGATCTCGGGCGACAACTCCTGCGGCTCGGCTTGCTCGAGGCGACGGAGGACAAATTCGCCACGATCGGCGTGACGGCGCGCGGGATGGACGTGTTGCGGGACCGCACGCCGGTGCAGTTGACGCGTCCCATGGTCATGCCGGCGAAAGACAAGAGCTCAGGCGGTTCGAAAAAGCGCCGCTCCCGCGCGGGTGAGGTGGAATGCGACGAGGGACTCTTCGAAATCCTGCGCAAACTGCGCGCCGAACTGGCCCGCTCCCGCAACGTGCCACCGTATGTTGTTTTCTCGGATTCCACCCTGCGCCACATGGCGCGGGTTTATCCGGGAGACGAAGTCTCGCTGCTGCAGGTGCCCGGGGTGGGGGAAAGGAAATTGTCCGACTACGGAGCGGTCTTCCTCGCCGCGATCGGCGGTTGGCTGATGACCAAGCCGCGGCAGCAGTTTTCGGAAATGTAGCAGCGGGCTCCCCTCCGTCGGCCGTTCCCACGATTCGTCGCCGGGGTCGGCGACGCTACAGGCTTTTCGCATCGACAGCCCAAGGCCAATCTGGTTTCTCACACCGGCATGTCGAAAGATGTCGGACAACTCCTCTTGGTCGGTGTGCCGGGTGCGGAACTCGATGCGGATACCGCCGCCGTGCTGCGCCGCGTTCAACCGGGTGGGTTCATTCTCTTCGGGCGCAACATCAAGGAGCCGGAGCAACTGCGCAAACTGATCGACGACCTGCGCGATCTTTCCGCGGTTGAACCGGTCATCACCATCGATCAGGAAGGCGGGCGCGTCTCGCGCCTCCGTCTCATCGGCGAGGAACCGCCCAACGCGCAGCAGCTGCGCGACAAGGGCGATCGCTCGCTCATCCGCCGGCACGGTGAATTGACCGCGAAACTCCTGCGGCTGTTCGGGTTCAATCTCGATCTTTGCCCCGTGCTCGACATTTCGTTCGACGACGAGGCGGAGAATTCGCTGCGCGGACGTTGTTACGGGCGCGATGTGGCGGAGGTCATCGCCAATGCCGAGGAATTCAACAGTGCGTTGCGCTTCGGCGGCATCCTCAGTTGCGGTAAACATTTTCCCGGATATTCCATGGCGGGTGAGGATCCGCATTACGGATTTCCAGTCATCGACCGCTCACGCGCCGAGATGGAGGCGAATGAATTGGCCGTCTTCCGTCATTTTGCTCCCCTCATCGACAGCATGATGATCGGGCATATTCACTACAAATGCCTTGAGGCGGACGTGCGACCTGCTTCGCTTTCGCCGGCCATGATCAACGGATTGCTGCGCGGTGAGTTGGG
>Ga0209598_10003769_pt1 | contig 11352 bp, 10 predicted proteins | sample M_140807_EF_Meta_FD_187317 | JGI IMG/M metagenome (GOLD analysis project Ga0209598, IMG submission 187317) | Freshwater microbial communities from Lake Montjoie, Canada to study carbon cycling - M_140807_EF_MetaG (SPAdes) (version 2) | ecosystem: Environmental > Aquatic > Freshwater > Lake... | reverse complement strand
GACTTTCCAAGGAAGTCTGTCACCTTGAACGACGCAAGTTGCTTCGCGTTGAGCGCTGAACCGAGCCAGCCTTCAACGAACTTCCGAAGCGACGCCTTCGGTCCGATCGACGCGGTAAATTCCGCGGAACAGACCAACGGCTTTTTGATGATGGTGACCTTACCATTCTCTACTTGTTCGAAGTCGTCGTTCTGATCGCAGACCTCAAATCCGATCCGGATCTTCTTCAACTCCTTCGTCTCACCCTGGTAGGTGCTCTTTTGGGTTCCCATGTCAATGACCGAATAGCAGATTGCAGGATGCGCTCCCGCCTCTACCAGGGGTCTTTCTTTTATTGTGTTTTCGCTTAGTACTAGTGCCATATATGTGTCTCCTTTATGGTTTATTTGGGTTTATCTGAGGTGAAGTCTGATGAATGTCTTTTGCGTGCGTGACTGCTGGCAACACGATCGGAAGACTATTGTTTACTAAATCGATCCAATCCTTAAATTTCATTGTGACGTGCCATTCGGTTTGATTTCTTCGATGACAGACGATAGGCGTCTTACCAGTTTTTGAATCGTTGGAAGATTGTTGCATCCAATCGTAAATTTTGGTCTGCTGGCAGTACTTAACTTCGACGTGGAAGGGCCAGAATTCTGATTCGACCAGTACATCACTAGCTCCGCCATCCGGAGACCCGCAGAATTGTTGGGCGCGCCTAGCCTTCCATCCAGCCTCACTGAGCAGACTCGAAACCTCGCGTTCACCGCGTTTTCCCTTGTTGCGTGACATTTTCCCTCCGCCCATGGTGACCTCCTTGTTTCAAGATCACCGGACTCTGCCGAGACACGGCATTCGAGTCAATATATTATTTTTGGGGATTATTAATTAGCTTGACTTGCTATATCTTCGACAAACTCATCCAGGCAATTGAGTCTTCTGGAGACGCGGAACGTGTCGCTTTCATTTTTCCCGAATCAAATACCCACAGCAAATCCTTGTCCAGCGCGACTAGGAATATTAAATCAATGCACTTGCCGTACTTCCTCTTGTCGACTCCGCGCCCGGTGCTGAACTTGTAGCTCGGGCCCCTTCTGCCACTGCTGTGCAGTCGCGGGGCGCCACACGACTTGACCTGGATTCTTTTGAATGTGCCGTCTTTCTCCGCGACAATATCGTACCCGGCGTTGTCCTCAAATGGGGTCAACACATTCCACCCGGAAGCGAGGAGTCCTGCAATTACCCTGGCGACTCCTACTGCTCCTGTCTGACGATTACCCGGTTGGAGCATTCCCGAAAAGTCGATATCTGTTCGAGACTCTATTCTGGAGACCATTGAGAAACTTTTTACGTTCCGGGTTCTGCTCCGCAAGCCTTCTCTCATAGGTCATCTGCTCGACAGAAACGTTCCTCATTACCTCTGATGGGTTTAATCCCTCCAGGGCCTTGAGCGTCTGAGGCCCAAGCGCTCCGTCGTCCTTCACCCCGATTGCGCGTTGCAGGAACTTTGTTGCCCCTCCGACCCCGCGGTTGAATGCCAGGTCCTGGAAGAAGGGTCGGTAAGGCTCAGGAAGTTTAGACGTGAAGGGCTTGGTATATTCTACGACGTACCTGGCAGCTGCGTCCCTTCGTTCCCCTGCTGGAAGATTCTTCAGCATCTCGGCGGCCGCGGGATGGTACTTGTCGTTGATTCCGGCGACCTCGTAGCTCCCGCCCATATCCCCGGAAGGAAGATTGTAGACCATGACGTTCCCGGACTTGTCCTTCCTGGCCTCCATGTCAACCGTTGCTAGGGCTGAGTCGTATTCGTTCTTTGGAACCTTCGGCCCCATTAAGTTTTGATCCTGCATAATGTTTTTAGTCACTTCGTCCTCCATTGCTCTTTGTGCTGTCTCTGCCCGGATATCATCCATCGTCGCAGCCGACCGCATACGATCCGACATTGCGACCAGGCGCTGCCCCTTCTCGTCGGTCCACCCTGCTTTCTGTGGCTCCCGCATCGGTCTGGATACGTTTTGCCTGTCAAATTCCCCGGCCCCAAATGGGGTGAAATTTCTGCTTGCGCTTAGTTCGGGGATCTGTGTTAGAATGTTTGCCATGAAGAAAATCCTATTGGTTACAGCATTATCACTCAGTCGTTGTTTCGCCGGGGATCTCCTCCTGGACGAGACAGGAACCTACTCCGGCATGTTGGATCGGGGTATTCGCACAACAAGAACAGGGGCTATTGACGGAATGGTTTCCAGGAACAGGGGTTGGGTTAGCAATCGGAGCGGAAGATTTGACGGTTTCATTACAAAGGACGGAACCGTGTTCGATTCCCGCGGTAGATTCTCCGGGTTGACCGATAGGCTCAAAGACGTCGAGTGAGGTCATTTTTTGGCCTCGAGTTGCTTTTTAATTAGCCTAGACTTTACTGCTGATTCCAGGTTTTTGCCTTGATTGGCAAGCGACTCTGCGAGTCTTCTATTAAAGACAGCGTCTAGCCTTTTTGCCGAGGAGAGGACTCCGCGGGTTGGCTCAACAGGACCGCTAAGAGACGGTTTTGCTTTGCCTTCAGAGACTCCTGGCGCTTTTCCCGCTCCAGCAATATTTCCTCTGTCAGGCTTATTTCCTGCTCCCTCAAGGAGGGCGATTGCACCTTCATATCCATTGCGCACAAGTATATCCCGATATTCTCCGGTGCGCAACAACGAAGAAAAGTCAGGAGTTTCCCCAATCTTTTCCCCTGTCAATCCGCCTTCTTTGACGATCTGCACCATGGTGCGCTTCTCTTCGGCAGATTTACGCATCTCGTAAAGAGTCTTGGCAAACGACCAAACAGTCTCCTGGATCTCGGCTGGAGTCCAACTGTCTCCGGTTAGCTCGCTCGCCTTTTGTGCAGCCTCCCGGACTCGACTCGACATAGCCAGGTATCCCGGGCCCTTGCCTGGATCTGATTTGGTCTTACTACCGGAAAACATGCTCTGCTCGATATCGGCAAACGTTGCCATCCATGCGTCATTGGTCACTTCGTTCACCATGTCGCGCAGATTGAGCATGAACGAATTCACCTTTGGCCCGGAGAGCATTATCTTTTCCGGGTCTACGGACGTGAGTGCCTCGATCGAATTGTTTCTCCAGGCGCCCAGGACCGAATCAAGGGTACCGCTACCCTGGACGGACTTTGCCATGATATTCAAAATCTTGTCGGTTGACTGAGGGCGCCCTTCCTTTGTCCACAAAGTCCAAGTCTTTAGCGCGTTGACCAGGTTGCTCTCGACAGAGGTTTGAGGCGACAGCGCAGCGAGAAGGGCCGCGAACCTTGGGGCGTCGCTATCAAAAACATCGATCAGTGCTTGGGTACTCTTCCTGTACCACCCGCGCTTTGCCTCTCCGGCGATTGCCACCTCCGCAAATTCCTGTGCTGATGGTAGCTTCTCGCGAATATCAACAATCTTCTGTCCTGCATCCCGGCGAAGTTTTTTCTGCTCGTCAGGGGTCATGAATTTGATTGCATTTTTGAGCCCGGAAACACTCGACGCCAATTCGCGCAACTTGTCCTCTTCGGTCGTGGCCGGGGCAAACTGCTTCTGTTCTACAGTCGCAGGCGCCAAGTTCGCAGCCTGCTTCTGGTAGTCGAAGAAAAATCCTGTGCGCCCGGTATCGCGAGAGTTGGCAATGCGGTCCAGGCGATAAGATTTGACCAGGCTCCCCGGAGGGCGCCCTTCGGCTGCGTACATGGGATTCGCATTTTTGTTGGAAATGTTTGTGATGCCGAATAGGTAGTTAATCGCATTTCGCTTATCGATCCCGATCCCTGTCTCCCCGGGCCTTTCGTTGGCATGGTTGTCTAGGTACTGCATGACGTCCTTCTCGTAAGACGCCAGGTCTCCGCCCCACACCTCGTTGATCCGGCCCTTGCCACTCCTGGCAAAATCAAGCATGCGACCGCGAAGAGCAGATATGTCGACTGCCTGGGCCAGAATGTTCCCGGCCTTGGATAGGCGCCAGCCAAGGAATGCGATCTCGGACTGCCCAACCTTAATGTTTCCTAGTCCGCGCTTAACAGACTGAGCCCAGCTACCATCCTCGCCTGTGCCGACCTTTTGGTACCAGACAGAGTATGTCTTACCTTCCTGGCGACTGTCTTGGAGGGCCTTGGCTACTTCCTTTGTAAAATCATTAAAACTGTCGAGGTTAAAGAATCCCTCTGGGAGGGTATTGCCTCCGACGTATGGTTTGCCGTCGGACTGAATCTTGACGCCAAACTCGGGGCTCCCGCGCTCCAAGACAGCGTCTGGATTGTAGAGGCGCCCAACGTCCGCCACCCTGGCCTTGTCAACTGCCAGGATCGATGCTGGGTCTTTAGGTCGGACAGTTCCGTCCGGGAACTTCACGGCAAAATCGTTTTCCTCGAGATTAGTCTTTCTGTTGCGAGTAAACTTGACTGCTGGATTGTCCGCCAGGTTCCTGTTCCCTGGCCCCGGGACTAGCGTCACGTCCTTCTGCTTCTCTGCCTTCTCTAGTCCGTCAAGATACTTGTCGCGGTCCCGGAACCATCTTGTCGTGAGCTCACGCAATTGCTTTGATGGGACCAGGGGATTGTCCTTGAAGAGCGTGTCAATGTTCGTCGGTTTAGGCCCGGTTGTGTCGATCCCAAACTTATTCAAGAGCCTTCCAACAGGGGCCAAGAATCCTTCCTGGAGCGAGAGCAGATCTGTGCCCGGAAGAGTTTTGCGCCGGAGAGAATCAAGATCTCTGCCTCGGGTTTCTCCAACAAACTGTTCGGCAAGAATTTCGTCTGCAATCCAATCCAGATCTCCAGCCCCCGGTTCTGCCCTTTGAGATCCCTCGCGAAGCTCGTTCACCTTTGCCCTCACCTCGGTTTCGGTAGGAGATCCACGGCCCTGGCGCTCGCCTTCAATAAGTTTTCTTGCGTACTCGTTGCCTCTTTTGCGAAGACCTTCCGGACCATATTCTGCCATGACTGCCATGCGACCTTCCGATTTATTGATTATTGGAGACTTGGTTATGATGTGCCCTGTCTCATGTCGAACAGTGTCCCCGCTCGCCCTCTTGTCGTCCATGTTTATCAGCAACCTAAGTTTTCCGCTCTTGTCCGGGACTCCTTTTACCACACCCGCTGCGTTGATCCCGGCATTCTCGGGCTTCATGAAAGAATCACGATTATGGAACTCGACCTGGACGTTGGGGTCCATCATCTGAAGGGTCGCCGCGTCTAGGAATGGACGATTATCTTTACGGATGTAGTTGGCAATGCTTTCTACATCCAGCCCAAGCTCGGCCTGCTTTGCAAGCAGCCTGTTAACGTCACCCTGCTTTGCCAGGGCTTTCCTGGCTGGCTGTTGAGAAATTCCTCTAAATCCTCCTCCGACTGCCCCCATCCTAGATCCAATTGCCACTCCGCCACCAATGCCCTCTTCTTCACCACCGGACCCAACGTAACCTAATCCCGCGCCAACGACCGTTCCCTTTGCCGATCCAACCCCTACGTCTAGTCCAAGTTCAGCAGTTTTGGCAGTTATTGGAGACGATAGAACTGATGTGTTCGCAGCCCGGCGCAACCATTCCGGATTCTTCTGATTCTTGGCAACCCTCTGCATAAGGTTCATGCGAGAAGGTCCTGTCATTGCTTCTTCGCCCATAATCCTCGCGGCCTGGGCTCCTTTCTCTACAACCTCTGCTCCAGCCCTGGTCGCGGCAATCTTGGCTCCGACCGGGAATGCGCCCGGGATGCCAACGGCAGCTGCTCCAGCAGCCATCGCTCCGGCAGTCTTCGGCGCAGTTACGCCAGGCAAAACGCGTTGGATGCCCTGCCCAACCTTTTCGACTCCAAGATCAATCACGTTCCCAACAGCCCTAGCTCCAGTTTCAACTCCTTCGGCAACCTTAGTCCCAACCCTTAATCCCCTGCTAGCTTTTGACGCGGCGGATGTAGCCTTCGCTCCTGGACCGACGAGTGGTGCAAATGTTGTAGGGTCGAGGAACATTGATCCAACCTCTGCAACCCCTGGCATGATCGACTCTTTCGGCAATCCAATAATGCTTTTCCCCTGAGCTCTCTCGGCGTTGATCTTGTCAACTGCCTGCATCTGATAGTTCTGGTCGATGGTCTTTTGGTTTAAGTACGATTTATAATCTGCCTGGAGACCAAGCGCCCCGGCAGCCATGTAAGGTGCCTTCTCGATAAACTTTGACGCCCCGGCTACTGTTGTGCCAAGATCCATGGTGCCTCTTGCTAGCGCCTCGGCTGCCGTTGCGAGGGGCTTTATTTCGTCACCAAACTCAATAGGCTTGTTGTAGTATTCTGCAATATCTTGCCCAGCCTTGCCAAAAGCATCTTTAAAGTATTGCTTCCCGCCCTCGTACCCGGTTTCAAATTTCTTACTAAATGTGGGTTCGGTTCTTTTTAGAAGAAGAAACTCGTCTTCACTCGCTATAAAGTTTGGATCTGACTCGTCTTGAGATCTGATGAATTCAGCAGAAGTCAACTCGTCCTCAAATATTGGTTTTGAATCTACGAATCGGACCTTACCTTCATACGATTCGTGGACGATCTTTGCCTCGTCCTGCGTGAACTCAAACTGAGGATTTTCGCGATACTGGCGAAGCAGATAGTTTGCCGCCTCGCGTTTATCCTGGATGATTTCGTCGGCCATGACCGACTAACGGCTTGGGATTACTTTTCGAGCGCGAGGATCGTATCCGCCAAATCCGGACTGACTCATCGGTTGCGATTGCTGTTGCATTGGGGCCTGGTACGGCTGTTGTGCCTGAGCCGGAGCAGTTGCGTCTTCCCTGTTCCTCTTTGGCAATTCAATTGTCCTGCCGGAAATTCTTTTGTAGTCGTTGGCCTTAATGTCAAGTCGATCCCTCAGCATCTTAATTCCTTCGAGGGTCGTCGCAGTTCTTGGCCCAGCAATCGGCAGATCTAATCCAGGAACCTCAACCGGACTTGTTCCCAATGCCATCGTCTCTAGGAATGATTTGACTTCACTTTCTCTTGCGACAGATCCTGGGTCAAGCGCCTTGGCTAAGGCCACTGCAAGGAAATACGGTTTCTGACGAAGGGCCGCGCTTCCTTCTGGATTTGATATTTCGTAATTGCCATATTTCTTAACCGTGTCCTCAAGTTCGTCTGCCAGCCTATAGGCGTCGGTGGCATTCATCTCGAAAGCGACATCGGCAGCGGTCAATTCCTTGCCCTTGGCCTGGATGGACTTTTTCGCCATGTCGACCGTTTTCATCTTCATGTCCCTCTTGATCGGATCAGTTTCCAGCCCTGCCATTCTTTCGTATCTGGCAACTCTGTCCATCATGCCCTCAAGATAGTTATACTGGTCCTCTTCCGGTGTTCCGGATGGAACATTCAGGCTAGTTCCGGGAATTGTTGTTGTGCCAGTTGTCTCGTAAAGAGTCTGCATTAGCGCAGCCCTTCTTGCCGAGTCTGTGGTCTGCATTAATTCTTCTGCAGCCTTCTGGGCAGTATCTGCTGGATAGAGTTTCTGCTTCAGCATTTCAACGCGAAGTTGACGATCTTCATCTTCAACAGCCTGAGCCCTTTCTGCGTCCGCATAGTACTTCTCGCTCCAAGGCATTGTGACCAATGGTCTTTGGATTCTGTCTGCCATAATATTATCCTATCTTTCCGTCCATCCACTTCCGGATGATTGCTTTTATTTTGGGTTTGTTGCGTATTGACTTGGCAATTCTTTCTCCATATTCGAGATAGAAGTTTCTCAAGTTGTCTGATGCCTTCGTGAACATCCACTCCCTAAATTCAAGCCACTTAGGATTGTCGGCGCCATAAACCTCGCGAGCCACCCAGCATGCGAATATTCCTGCTGTTCCGCCCAACGATCCAACTCCCTTAAATATGTCAGCCCCAGCACTCAAGAAGCCTCGTACGCTCGTTACTACGACGTGATTCGACGCAAGATTGAAACGAAGGGAACTTTGGATTTCCCGCAATCGCAAGGTCAAAAACTGTATGGCTCGTTGATCATGGTCATCACCATCGACACACGCGGACAAGTCATCTCGGCTGAAGTTTCCCAAGGCTCGGGCAACCCTTTGCTTGACTTTCATGCCAAGCAAATTGCGCGTAATGCCGCTCCCTATGGCCCGTTCAACGATGCTATGCGACGTGAAATGGACCAACTGGCTTTGGTCACGCGGTTCAGTTTTGACCACAACAACACTTTACAAACTACTTTGCAAGGCGAATGACTGTGCCTTCGCGTCGCCGCCAAAAATTCATTCTTGCGGGACTGAGATGGCTTGTATTTTTCTTTTGGTGTGCTTTGGGTTTGCAGGTTTTTTTCGTTGCACGCATTGCGATGATGCGCTATGTGGATCCCGGCTCCACCGCTTTTCAAAGATCTGAGTTGGGACGCATCAGTCACAAATACTCCTCAATTCGTTGGTCACAGAAGTGGGTGGATCGCCCGAAACTGCCAGCCCATATTCAACGCGCCGTGATTGCTTCTGAGGACGATATTTTCGCTTTACATACAGGTGTTCAGTGGGAGGCTCTTGAGCGCGCTTGGAGTAAAAACGCACGGGCTGAGGCCAAAGCGCAAGCTAAAAATCAAAGCCCTAAAGTGGTGGGCGGCTCCACCATCACGCAGCAGTTAGCAAAAAATCTTTTTCTCAGTGGCGAGAGAACTTTCTTTCGCAAGGCACAAGAATTGGTTTTGACCCTGGTCTTAGAGCAATGCTTAAGCAAGCAAAGAATCTTGGATATCTACCTCAACAACGTCGAATGGGGGGAAGGGGTTTTTGGTGTTGATGCGGCGGCACGGCATTACTATGGCCGCTCGGTTTCTCAGTTGAGCGCTGCCGAGGCCGCACGGCTGGCGGTCATGTTGCCGCGCCCCAAGTACTATGAAAAATTTCCCAGATCTCCTTATTTGAATGACCGTGCTTCCACTATTTTGGCCCGTATGCCCATGGTGATACTGCCATGACAGAGCTTGTGCGTATTTTGGGCATAGACCCAGGTCTGCAATGTGTCGGGTTTGGGGTGATTGACATCACTGGCAGTCAATTGAGCTACGTGGCCAGCGGCACCATCACCACCACGCATTTGCCTCGCGACGATTTACCTGCGCGTTTGAATGTGATTTTCAATGGCATTGCGCAAGTGGTTGAGCGTTATGGCCCACATGAATCAGCAGTTGAAATTGTCTTTGTGAATATGAATCCACAAGCCAGTCTGTTGCTCGGCCAAGCCAGGGGTGCGTGCTTAACGTCCTTGGTGCAACAAGATTTGCCTGTCACTGAATACACCGCATTGCAAATGAAGAAGGCGATTGCTGGTCACGGCAAAGCAGCTAAAGCACAGGTCCAAGAAATGGTGAAACGCTTGCTGAAGTTACCGGCTTTACCAGGACCCGATGCAGCCGATGCTTTGGGCTTGGCGATCACACATGCGCATGCGCGTCACAGCGCACGCCTTCGGGAATTAGGGACAAAAGCTACCAAGCAGGTGCGAGTTGGGCAAGACCCCGCGGTGCGCGTCGCTCGTCCTCGAAGCTGACGATTTCATACGCTTGGGGCTGGCTGAGTAACTCGCGCAGCAAGCGGTTATTCAAGGCGTGGCCTGAGCGAAACGCGCTATAGGACGCCAGCAGTGGACGTCCCAAAAGATACAAATCGCCCATGGCGTCTAGTATTTTGTGTTTCACAAATTCATCGTCGTAACGCAACCCGTCGCTGTTGAGCACTTTGTAATCATCCATGACGATAGCGTTGTCTAATCCGCCGCCCAAAGCCAAACCATTGGCGCGCATATGTTCTATGTCTTTTGAAAAACCAAAGGTGCGGGCTCTGGCAATGTCTTTGACGTAACTGCCGGTTTCAGTATCAAACTCAACCCGCTGCCCAGTGGCATCCACGGCGGGGTGTTGAAAGTCAATTTCAAAACTTAATTTGTAGCCATGGTGAGGCGTGAGTTTGGCCCATTTGCGCTGCTCTGCCTCGCCCTCCATGACACAGACTTCGTTTAGCACACGAATAAAACGCTTGGGTGCGTCTTGCAAGACGATACCTGCGCTTTGCAAAAGAAAAACAAAAGAAGCGGACGAGCCGTCGAGGATGGGGACTTCTTCGGCTGTGATGTCCACATACAAGTTGTCAATGCCCAAACCTGAACAGGCCGACATCAAATGTTCTACCGTCAAGACTTTCACGCCTTGGGCAGAGATGGTGGAGGCCAAGCGCGTGTCGGTCACAGCAGTTGCGGTGACAGGTATTTCAACCGGATGACTTAAATCGACGCGTCTGAAAACTACGCCTGTGTCTGGGGGAGCAGGACGCAGACACAGCTCCACCCGTTGGCCGCTGTGCAGGCCAACGCCGACCGCGCGGGTAAGAGTTTGCAGAGTTCTTTGTTTGAGCACGTGTCGGATTTTAATCGGCTTGTTTTCGCAAGAATGCTGGAATTTCGTAGTTATCCATGCCACCTGAGGACATGGCGTCAACTTTGGCGGCTGCTTGTGTACGGTCACGTGTTCGCCAAACGCTGGGCACATTGACATTGCCGTAGTCTGCTGGCGTTATTGCGCCTGGAATACTGCTGGCCTTATGGCTGCTCTCTGTCATGGCGCTGTTTGGCATGATGGCTTGCGGTGCATAACCGACGTTGTCTGTGCCAGTGCGTTGAATGACAGTCAAGGGTGGGGCGATGCGCTTACCTGCATGCGCCAAACCTGTTGCCACAACCGTGACGCGAATTTGGTCACCCAGCGACTCATCATAAGCCGTGCCATAAATCACATGGGCTTCAGAAGATGCAAAAGCGCGAATGGTATTCATGGCTTCGCGGGACTCGGCCAGTTTCAAACCGCCTTTGGCTGCCGTGATGAGCACCAATACACCCTTGGCACCGGTCATATCAACACCTTCAAGCAAAGGGCAAGCCACGGCTTGCTCAGCGGCAATGCGTGCGCGGTCTGGTCCGTTGGCTGTGGCTGTTCCCATCATGGCTTTGCCTTGCTCGCTCATGACGGTACGGACGTCTTCAAAGTCAACGTTCACCAATGCTTCCACATTGATGATCTCGGCTATTCCGCCTACAGAGTTACGCAGCACGTCATTGGCATAAGCAAAAGCTTGGTCTTGGGTGACGTCGTCGCCCAACACATCCAGCAATTTTTCATTTAACACCACAATCAAAGAGTCCACGTTTGCCTCTAGCTCGGCCAAACCAGCCTCCGCATTGGTCATGCGTCGACCGCCCTCCCAGTCGAATGGTTTTGTGACCACGCCCACAGTCAGAATACCCATTTCACGCGCCACACGGGCAACAACGGGGGCTGCACCCGTGCCTGTTCCACCGCCCATACCAGCCGTGATGAAGACCAT
>Ga0209598_10003768_pt1 | contig 11352 bp, 11 predicted proteins | sample M_140807_EF_Meta_FD_187317 | JGI IMG/M metagenome (GOLD analysis project Ga0209598, IMG submission 187317) | Freshwater microbial communities from Lake Montjoie, Canada to study carbon cycling - M_140807_EF_MetaG (SPAdes) (version 2) | ecosystem: Environmental > Aquatic > Freshwater > Lake... | reverse complement strand
GAACCGGGCGATGTGGTGAAGCTCACCATCCTGCGCGACGGCAAGGAGATGATGGTCGACGTCACGCTGAAGGCCTCGAAGAAGTAGTCGCTGCATCGCGGCGCGCGTACCCTCCGCGCATGCACGGACACGCCATCACCGACTTCGTCACGCTTGGCCGCAGCGGCCTTCGCGTCAGCCCGCTCTGCTTTGGTGCCATGACCTTCGGCACCGAATGGGGCATCGGCACCGGACCCGATGAAAGCTTCGCCATGCTCGACGCGTATCTCGCGTCGGGCGGCAACTTCATCGACACCGCCAACATCTACACCAAGGGTCACAGCGAGAAGATCCTGGGCGACTACTTCACCAAGGGTCCGGGCCGCGGCAAGCGTGATCGCGTGGTGATCGCCACCAAGTTCATGGGCAACCTGTGGCCCAACGATCCAAACGGCGGCGGCGCCAGCCGCAAGGCCATCCTGCATGCGGTGGAGGATTCGCTGCGACGGTTGCAGACCGATCACATCGATCTGCTGTGGGCGCACTTCTGGGATCGCCACACGCCGGTCGAGGAGATGATGGGCACGCTCGACACGCTGGTGAAGCAGGGCAAGGTGCGCTACATCGGACTCAGCGACCATCCGGCGTGGGTGGTGACCAAGTGCCAGTACACCGCGTTGATGAACCGCTGGGAGCCGCTGTGCGCGCTGCAGATCGAGTACAGCCTGCTGCAGCGCACGGTGGAAAGCGAACTCATGAGCATGGCGCGCGACCTGAACCTGGGCGTGACCCCATGGAGTCCGCTGCGTGGCGGCGTGCTGAGCGGCAAGTTCGATCGCAACACGCCGCCGCCCGATGACGGCAGCACGCGCGTGAAGAAGGAAAGCAACTACCTGAACGAGCGCAGCTACGCGCTGATCGATCTGCTGCGCCAGATCGCGGCGGAGCGCGGATGCACGGTGGCGCAGGCGGCGCTGCGCTGGCTGCTTGACCAGAACGGCGTCACAAGCGTGATCATCGGCGCGCGTCACTCGAAGCAGCTGCAGGACAACCTCGGTGCCTGCGCGGTGCGGCTGACGGCGGACGATCACCGGCGCCTCGACGAGGCGAGCAAGGTCGAGCGACCGTTCCCGTGGGACTTCCTCGACATGGTGAAGGCCGGTATCCAGAACGGCACCACCATCAACGGCGTGAAGAGCGATCCGTGGCATCTGACGCCAAAGGGTGATCACGAGCGGCACTGAGTCCGCGCGCTTCGGTCGCGATCAGCGCAGGAATCCGCAGGCGCGCAGTTGGCGCCGCGCAGCCGCGTCCCACCCGCGATTGGCTGCGGGACTTGCGGGGCTTGGGTGCAGAACGGTGTGGATCGGAAGTCGATCACCAAGCGCCCTCGTCGCGCAATCGCTCGCGAAGGCGCCGACACCGATCACCATCGTCGGCTCCAGTGCCTTCACCACACCCACCAGTGCGCGATCACACGCCCGCTCGATCGCGATGCGCGTGCGTGCCGGCAGCTTGTCCGGCGTCAGATTGGCGCCGCTTTCGGCCATGAATGCCAGTGGGCACCAGTTCCACACGAACCCCGCGCGGAAGAATCGCGCCGCCGTGCCGAACTCGCGCTGCATCAACCCCCAGAAGCGGCGACCACTCACCTCGCTGCGCGTGCACGCAAAGCCGAGCACCGGTCGCTTGGGGTGCTGCACGCGTGGCGGCGTCACGCCGGCGTCGATGCCAAGGAACGATCGCACCGCCTCCACCTCGCCGAAGGGCACGCCGGTCTGCGCCATGCCGAACGGCCCGGGGTTCATGCCAAGCAGCAGGGCACGCGGTGCCCGGTGCGCCAACGCCAGATAGCGCGCGTGCGCCTTCCATGCATAGGTCAGTGGGTCATAGGTGCACGCCACGCCGTCGCCGGTGCGCAGTGATCGCAGGTCGCGCGACAACGCTCGCGCGATGCGGGCCAGTTGAATCGACGGTTGGGAAGCGGTCGCGCGCATGCGCCCGCAGGACATCAGTCCCAGCGGAACACACCCTTGCGCCACGCGTAGATGTACGCGACCACGCTGGTGCCGATGAAGAACAGGATGCGACCCAGGAACAGCGCGGCCTCGGGGCTGCGTGGCTCCAGCTGCGAGAAGGTGACCGCCCACGGGTACAGGAAGATGATCTCCACGTCGAACACCAGGAAGGTCATCGCCAGCACGTAGAAGCGGATGTTGAACTTCTTGCGGGCCGAGCCGAAGGGATCCATGCCGCTCTCGTAGGCGATGCCCTTGGTGGCACCGCTGGCGCGCGGACCGAGCAGCTGGCTGGCGACCAGGTTCACCACCGCGAAGATGGCTGCCATCACGAACACGATCGCGATGGGCAGGTAGGCGTCGGCACCGGTGGCGGCAAGCATGCAGTGGCTCATGGCGCGGAATCCTACAGGATCAGGGTTTGCGTGGGCGATCGCGGCCTGGCGGTCGGCCCTTGGGGGTCTCGCCGCTTTCCAGTTGCGCGATCGCCGCATCGCCCAGGCCCGCGCGCACATGGTCCTTCAGTTCCCTGGTCAATGCGTCGGTGCGCTCGGGCATCTCCTTCGCCAGGTCGTGCTGCTCGCGGATGTCCTTGGCAAGGTCGAACAGCTCCGACACCTTCGTGTCCCAGCTGTACACCAGCTTGTAGTCGCCCTTGCGAAGCGATGACTGTGGGTGCGCGTTCTCGACAGGCTGGTGCCACACCAGGCGATCGATGGGCCGCTTCACCTCGCCCGCACCCTCGTGCAGCAGGATGTCCTTCCAGCTTCCGCCCTCCACACCCTTGGGCATCGCTGCGCCGGGTGCGGCGAAGTCGATCACCGTCGGCATGATGTCCCAACTGATGGCGGGCGCGGCGCAGGTGCTACCGGCTTTCACGCCAGGTCCGGCCACGATCAGCGGCACGCGCACGCCGCCTTCGCCCAGATTGCCCTTGCCTCCGCGCAGGAACTTGGTGGACCCACCGTTGTCCGACATGTAGATCACGTAGGTGTTGTCGGCGATGCCGAGCGCCTGCAGCTTCTCGAGCAGCGTGCCGACGCAGGTGTCCAGATCCTCGGTCATGGCGGCCATCTTCGCGCGGTCACCCTTCTCGCCCTTCGCATTCGAGGTGCCAAGCCCCTCGTACTTCTTCAGCGTGGCCTCGAGCGCCTGCGGGTCGGCGTGCACCGCGTAATAGGACATCTGCAGGAAGAACGGATGTCCCTCCTTCACCTGCTTGGCCATGAAGTCGCAGGCACGGCGCGTGAGGCTGAAGGACAACTTTGGATCGTTGGGGTCACGCGCATTGCCCGTCTCGTTCTGCGTGATGCCGTCGCTCGCGTCGTAGCCCATCGACGCGGGCGTCATGGGCCATTGCCACTTGCCGAAGTGTGCGGCGCGGTAGGTGTCGTTGGCGCGCTTCAGCGTGTTGGGCAGCGCGTCGGACGCGGGCGCCTTCCAGTCGCGCGACATCTTGGTTGGCGCATTCAGCGAGGTGGTGCTGCGCCCGGTCAAGATGGCGGCGCGCGAACACTCGCACTTGGGGTGCGCGGCGTATCCGTTGGAGAAGGTCATGCCGCGCTTCGCCAGCGCGTCGATGTTCGGCGTGTGGAAGACCTTGCTGCCGCTCTCCGTCGTGCCCGCCATCATCGGAACCCCGGTACCGTTCCACGCCTGATCGTCGGCCAGGATGAAAAGGAAATTGGGCGGCGTCTTGGCGGGTGCGGGCGCATCCGCGCCGGGCGGGGCCACGGTGGCCGCGGCGAACGCCACGGCCACCAGCGACAGAAATGTGCGCACGAATCGAGACAAGTCGGGGCGGCCGGATTTGAACCGACGACTTCCTGCACCCAAAGCAGGCGCTCTAGCCAAGCTGAGCTACGCCCCGCACAAGCGAGCGAGTCTACCCACCTCAGATGGGTGTGCGAAACCCCATGGCCCGGATGGCGCACCAGCCCAGTGCGCCTTCCAGCATGGCGAAGTCGCCGGCGATGATGCACGCCACGGAGGGCCAGATCGTCCATGGTGGTCCGCCGAGGAACCACCAGGCAAGCAGTCCGAAGCCCGCGATCTCCACCACGGCGCCGATCAGCAGGCGCACCATGCGTCCACGACGATCGATGTTGCACTGCATCACTTCACCTTCACTTTCGACAGATCCAGGGTGGTCCTTGGCCATTCCATCTTGAAGCCCTCCAGCGTGGTGCGCAGCACGCGCGCCACCATCCAGTCGCGGAACCACTTGCGATTGGCGGGCACGATCCACCATGGTGCATGCTCGGTGCTGCAGCGGCCCAGCGCGATGTTGAAGGCCTCGATGTACTCCTTCCACAGCGCGCGTTCCTTCAGGTCGGCCTCCGAGAACTTCCAGTTCTTCTCCGGATCCTCCAGGCGCTCCTGCAACCGCTTCTTCTGTTCATCCTGGCTGATCCACAGGAAGAACTTCACCACATGCGTGCCTTCATCGGTGAGCATGCGCTCGAACCCGTTGATGGTGTCGTAACGTCGCTCCAGACGCTTGCCGTGCACCAGTTCGTGCACGCGCACCACCAGCACGTCCTCGTAGTGGCTGCGGTTGAACACGCCCACCTCGCCGCGACGCGGACACGCCTTGTGCACGCGCCACAGGTAGTCGTGCTCCACCTCCTCGCCGGCCGGCTTCTTGAAGGGTGTCACCACGCAGCCCTGCGGGTTGAAGCCGGTCATCACCTTGCGGATCACCCCGTCCTTGCCCGCGGTGTCGATGCCCTGCAGCACCACCAGCAGTGCGCGCTTGTCCTCGGCGTACAGCTGCTGCTGCAGATGCTCGAGCGCCTGCAGATCCTCGGCGGTCTGCGCGCGTGCCGTCTCCTTGTCCAGCCCACCGCAGAACTCCGGGTCGATCGACTCCAGATCGACTTCGCTGCCAGGCTTCACGCAGAGATGCTTGATCTCCTTCATCGAACCCCCTTGTCTCAGAAGTCGCAATTGCGCGGCGTGCGCGGGAACGGAATGCAGTCGCGCACATTCGACAGGCCGGTGGCGTAGCTGATGGTGCGCTCGAAGCCCAGACCGAATCCGGCGTGCGGCACCGAGCCGTAGCGGCGCAGGTCGCGGTACCACCAGTACGCGGCTGGATCCAGGCCCATGCCCTTGATGCGCGCATCGAGCACATCGAGGCGCTCCTCGCGCTGGCTGCCACCGATGATCTCGCCGATGCCCGGGGCCAGCACGTCCATCGCGGCCACGGTCCTGCCGTCCTCGTTCATGCGCATGTAGAAGGCCTTGATGTCCTTCGGGTAGTTCATCACCACCACCGGGCGACCCACGATCTCCTCGGTGAGGCAGCGTTCGTGCTCGCTCTGCATGTCGATACCCCACGACACCGGGAAGTCGAACTTGCGGCCCTTGGCGCTGACCGCCTCCAGCTGCTTGATCGCGTCGGTGTAGTCCATGCGCTCGAAGCTGGCGCCCACGAACTTCTCCAGACGCTCCACGCAGGTCTTGTCCACGCGCTCCGCCATGAAGGCCATGTCGTCGGCGCGCTCGTTCAGCAGCGTGGTGAACATGTGCTTCAGCAGGCCTTCCGCCAGATCGGCGTCGGCGGCCAGATCGGCGAAGGCGATCTCCGGCTCGATCATCCAGAACTCGGCCAGATGGCGGCTGGTGTTGCTGTTCTCCGCGCGGAAGGTCGGACCGAAGGTGTACACCTTGCTCAGCGCCAGGCACCAGCACTCCACGTCCAGCTGACCGCTCACCGTCAGGTGCGCCTGCTTGCCGAAGAAGTCCTTGTCGAAGTCCACCTTGCCCTCGGGCGTGCGCGGCGGGTTCATGGCATCCAGCGTGCTCACACGGAACATCTGTCCGGCGCCCTCACAGTCGCTTGCCGTGATGATGGGGGTGTGCACCCACTGGAACTCGCGCTGATGGAAGAACTGATGCACCGCCATCGCCAGCGTGTGTCGGATGCGGCCAAGCGCACCGAAGGTGTTGGTGCGCGGTCGAAGGTGCGCCACCTCGCGCAGATACTCGTAGGTGTGGGCCTTCGGCTGGATCGGATAGGTGTCCGGGTCGTCGACGAATCCGTGCACCTTCAGGTTGGTTGCCTGCAACTCAAGCGCCTGCGTCTTGCCCTGGCCCTTCACCAGCGTGCCTTCAGCCTCGATCGAGCAGCCGGCGGTCAGCTTCATCACCTGATCCGTGTAGTTGGTCAGGGTGTTGGGAACCACCAGCTGAAGGGTTGCCTGGCATGTTCCGTCGGACAGATTGACGAAGCTCACACCGGCCTTGGAGTCGCGACGGGTGCGGACCCATCCCTGTACGCGCACGGTGGCGCCTTCATGCTTGTCGGGGTGCTGGGTGATTTTGGCGACGGAGAGGGGGGTGGCCATTGGGGGCTCCAGTTCAGGGGCGTGGAAAGGTCGCATCTTGGTGGGGGATCACCCGAAGGGCAACCCCGGTCGAATTGGCAGCCTGTTCATCGGATGCCGATGCCCGCCGGCCTTGTAGTCGGCTTTTGGGATGCAGTCCGTGTCGCCCAACGCACATGGGCGTTCGATCCAAATGGAATCATAAATCATAGATCGACGCATGAAGGCTTCAATATCATGCATGTACGCGTAAATTAGACTCTAAGTCGACATGCCATATAAGCGAGACTTGACGATATGGTTATAAGACGCATGAGACCGTTTGGTACGCGGGTTGCTCAATGCCCCGCTCGATGTTCGCCAGGCGACACCATCCAAACCCTTTCGACACCGCCGCTTCGACTGCGGCGGGGTGGGGTTCTGCCACGCAGCCGCGCTTGAACCTGCTGCTGAGTTACGGCGGATGGCGCGATGACGCGCTGGAGCGGCAGCTTCCACCACTGCTTCGTCCGATGGGTGTGCACTGCCTCGAGGCTCGCAGTGGCTCCGAGGCCGAAACGCTCTTGCGTCGCGAGCGCATCCATGTGGCGGTGGTGGATGTCAGCGTTCCGATGAGCGATGGCGTGCTTGGAAGCGATGCCGTGGGCAGTCGCATCCTGCAGATTCTTCGCCGTCTGGATCAGCCACCACCCACCGTGGTGGTGCGTCCACCGCAACCCTCTCAGCGCGATGCCACGCGTGGCCTGCACGCCATGCTCGCCGAAGGCGCGTTCGCGGTTCTTGATCGTCCGTTTCCAGTCGAGTCCCTGCTCGAGACGCTTCGGCGCATCCTGCAGCGGCATTACGCAGGCACCTGGCCAACCGGCCACGCGTCCTGAATTTCGTTTCACCTCATCACCCAAGAAGGAGACTGCACATGAAGGTTCGCCCACTCGGAGACAAGATCCTCGTCAAGCGTGACGAAGCCGCCACCAAGACCGACAGCGGCATCTACCTGCCGGAGAGCGCCAAGGACAAGCCCAAGCAGGGCAAGGTCGTGGCCCTCGGCAATGGCCCGCTGAACAAGGAGACCGGCGAGCGTCTCAGCTTCAGCGTGAAGAAGGGCGACACCGTGCTCTTCAGCAGCTACTCGGGCACCGAGGTCAAGATCAACGACGAGACCTTCCTGATCATGACCGAAGAGGACATCCTGGGCGTGATCGAGTGACCGCCGCCCGGCACGACTGACTTTCCACTTTCACAATCAACACAAGGATTCAAACAATGGCTGCAAAGCAGATTTCATACGAGAACGACGCACGCGAGCGCATCCTGCGCGGCGTGCAGAAGCTGGCCCGCGCCGTGAAGGTCACGCTGGGCCCCGCCGGCCGCGTGGTGGTGCTCGAGAAGAGCTTCGGCGCACCGACCGTGACCAAGGACGGCGTGACCGTTGCCAAGGAGATCGAGCTGGAGGACGCCTACGAGAACATGGGCGCCCAGATGGTGAAGGAAGTCGCCACCAAGGCCAGCAAGGATGCCGGTGACGGCACCACGACGGCCACCATCTACGCCGAGGCCATCTTCCAGGAAGGCCTGAAGAACATCACCGCCGGCGCCAACGCCAACGCGGTGAAGCGCGGCATCGACGCGGCCGTGCGCACCGTCACCGACGAGCTCCGCAAGATGAGCAAGCCGGTGAAGGACAGCAAGGAGATCGCGCAGGTGGGCAGCTGCAGCGCCAACCAGGACACGCACATCGGCAAGATCATCGCCGACGCGATGGACAAGGTGGGCAAGGATGGCGTGATCACCGTCGAGGAAGGCAAGAGCATCGAGACCGAGGTGGAACTGCTCGAAGGCATGCAGTTCGACAAGGGTTGGCTCAGCCCACACTTCGTGACCAATCAGGCCACCATGGAGACCGTGCTCGAGGACGCCTATGTGCTCGTGCACGAGAAGAAGGTCTCCTCGGCCAAGGATCTGCTGCCCATCCTGGGCAAGATCGCCGAGAGCGGCAAGGCGCTGCTGATCATCGCCGAGGACATCGACGGCGAGGCGCTGGCCACGCTGGTGGTGAACAAGCTGCGCGGCGTGCTGAAGGTGTGCGCGGTGAAGGCACCCGGCTTCGGTGACCGTCGCAAGGAGATGCTGGGCGACATCGCCACCCTGGTGGGCGGCGAGGCCGTGTTCGAGGAGATGGGCGTGACGCTGGAGAACCTCACGGTGAACCAGCTTGGTCGCGCCAAGAAGATCACCGTCGCCAAGGAAACGACCACCATCGTCGAGGGCGCCGGCAAGACCAAGGACATCCAGGGCCGCATCGAGCAGATCAAGGGCCAGATGGACAACACCAGCAGCGACTACGACCGCGAGAAGCTGCAGGAGCGGTTGGCCAAGTTGGCCGGTGGCGTGGCCCAGATCAACGTGGGCGCCGCGACCGAGGTCGAGATGAAGGAGAAGAAGGCGCGCGTGGAGGATGCCCTGCACGCGTGTCGCGCGGCCGTCGAGGAAGGCGTGCTTCCCGGTGGTGGCGTGAGCGTGATCCGCACCCGCAAGGCGCTCGATCGTCTGGCCAAGAGCCTGACGAACGACGACGAGAAGGTGGGCGTGGACATCGTGCGTCGTGCGCTGTCGGCTCCCATCAAGCAGATCGCGACCAATGCAGGTCTCGACGGCTCGATCGTTGCGCAGAAGGTGGAAGAGACCACCGATCAGAACTTCGGCTTCAACGCCCTGACCGGCGAGTACGAGGACCTGATCAAGAGCGGCGTGATCGTGCCGACCAAGGTGGAGCGCGTGGCCCTGCAGAACGCGGCGAGCATCGCCGGCCTGCTGCTGACCACGGACTGCGCCATCACCGAGATCAAGGAGAAGAAGGCCAAGCCGGCCATGCCCGCAGGCGCGGGTGGCGGCATGGAGGACATGGATTTCTGATCCAGTCCGACGCTCCGTGAATCGAAAGGGCCCGGCGCATCTGGTGCACCGGGCCCTTCTTCTTTCTGGATGGTGGTGTCAGCGCACGCTCACGAAGTCGCGGCCCATGATGCCATCGACCGTGAACACGTGGAAGCTGGTGTTCACCTGCATGTCGTAGTTGAAGTTGCAGCCGTCCTTGCCGTCCGGGCCGGTGAAGAAGCCGCCGTATGTGCCCCATGGACCAGGCAGCGTGTCGAGCGTCCTGGACGCGAACAGCCCGGGTTCCTTCAGGCTCTTGCCGCTCTCGATGTTGCTTGCGGTCACCGTGGCATTGCCGTCCATGCTGTCGGCGGCACCGGCCATGCTGATGTGTCCGTCGTAGAACATGGTCGCCGGTGACGAGCTGATCGACTGGTTGAAGTAGTACTGCGTGGAGTTGCCCGCGAACTTGGGATTGAATTCGGGCCCTTCCTTGTTCTGCAGCCACCACTGCTCCACCATGCGCGTCTTCAGTTCGGGGAACCTGGCCGCGCTGGCTGGCGGCATGCGGAACAGCGCCGGCGGCAGCGCCGAGTCGAGCGGCAGGCAGCCGTTGCGACTGCCGAACAGCTCGGGGGTGAACAGTCCGGCGGGGCTGAAGGAGTAGGTGCTTGCAACCCACCTCTCCGGCAGGTTGCAGATCAGCGTGAATTCATCGCCCTTCTCGAAGGCCACCTGCGCGCGATCGAGCTGCACCTTGTCCTTGGGCGCGTAGAAGGTCTTGTCGTAGAACTTGCCACCCACGTACTGGTTGAAGTTGCGGATGTTGGGCAGTCGCCACAGACCATCGCTTGCGCCGCCCTTGTAACCCGCCCATCCGTCGCTCATCACGAACGGGAAGTTCACCATGGTGTTCGACCAGTCTCCGCCACCACCGTCGCACGGTTGCCACCAACCCCAGATGCCCTTCGCGAGCGGATCGCCGCAGGCGCGACTGCTGTAGCCACCAAATCCCAGCACCAGCGACGGGGGACAGCTGCCCGTCTTCTGGAAATACTCGCGGCCGCATGTGGGCGTGATGGCCTTGATGTGCTGCGCGAAGTCGTCGTACAGCATGGTCATCTGGCGATCGCTCCATGCCGCGCCGTAGTTGTTGCACGCCGCGCTCAGGTTGCGCAGGTTCGCCAGGCTCTGGGTCTGCAGCGCCGAGTCCCGCGCCTTGCCGATGGCAGGCACCAGCAGCGCCAGCAGCAATCCGATGATGGACACCACCACCAGCAATTCGATGATGGTGAAGCCGCGACGGATGGAAAAGAAGCCGCCCCCGTGTGGGAGCGGCTTCGAGTGTCGAGTGCTTGTGCGCTTCAGCGTCACTTCACGGTCACGAAGTCTCGGCCAGCGATGCCATCCACCGTGAAGATGTGGTAGCTGGTGTTGACCTGGGTGTCATAGTTGAAGTTCGCGCCGTCCTTGCTGTCCGGGCCGGTGAAGAAGCCACCGTAGGTACCCCAGGGGCCAGGCAGGTTGCTGAGCGTCTGCGAGGCGAACAAACCAGGTTCCTTGAAGACCTTTCCAGACTCGATGTTGGACGCGGTCACGGTGGCGTTGCCATCCATGCTGTCACCGGCACCGGCGCCCGAGATGTGCCCGTCGTAGAACAGGGTGCAGGGCGCCGAGTTGAACGACTCGTTGAAGTAGTACGGCGTGTAGTTGCCGGCGAACTTCGGGTTGAACTCGGGACCTTCCTTGTTCTGCAGCCACCACACCTCAAGCATGCGGGTCTTCAGTTCGGGGAACTTGGCGGCGCTGGCGGACGGGCTGCGGAACAGCGCGGCCGGCAGCTTGCCCGAGAAGGGAAGCACGCCGTTCTTGGAGCTGAACACTTCCTGGCTCCACATGCCTGCGGGGCTGAAGCCGTAGGTGCTGGGCACCCACTTGTCGGCCAGGTTGCAGATCTGGGTGTAGTCGTCACCCTTTTCGAACGCCGGCTGCGCGCGATCGAGCTGGATCTTGTCCTTGGGCGCGTAGAAGGCCTTGTCGTAGAACTTGCCACCCACGTACTGGTTGAAGTTCTGGATGTTGGGCAGGCGCCACAGACCGAATCCGTCGGTGCCGGCATCGCTCCACGACTCGGTGCAGATGAAGGGCAG
>Ga0209598_10003766_pt1 | contig 11356 bp, 13 predicted proteins | sample M_140807_EF_Meta_FD_187317 | JGI IMG/M metagenome (GOLD analysis project Ga0209598, IMG submission 187317) | Freshwater microbial communities from Lake Montjoie, Canada to study carbon cycling - M_140807_EF_MetaG (SPAdes) (version 2) | ecosystem: Environmental > Aquatic > Freshwater > Lake... | reverse complement strand
CGATTACTATCGCCAACAAATTGATCTTATCACCGTTAGTAGTGGCGTTGCTTCTCAAAATACTGATTGGGATGAGGAATAAAATATAGCATTTTATGGTTGAATCTCGCACAAAATAAGGACATAATAGTATTATGTCCTTACAAAAATTTCTCCCTGATCACAATGCAATTTACTATACCTTGTTGATAAAAATCTAATTTTTGAACTTTACTATGAAATCTAAAAATCGATTCTTTTCTTTCCTATTGCCCCTAGCATTATTACTGATAACCTGCTTGGGGGGGTGTGTCCGCTACGATGTTGGTATTAATTTTACTGAACAACATCACGGAGAAATTGTTCAACATATTCAACTAGGGCAACAGTTAACAACCCTGAGTCAAACGGAAACAGATAAATGGTTGGCGAGTATTGAAAGTCGTGCTAAAGCTCTACAGGGAAAAACTCAACATCTTTCTGAGCAAGAAATGGTTGTTAAAATTCCTTTTTCTAATGGAAAAGAATTAGCGGAAAAATTCAATCTATTTTTTAATCCGAATCCCCCTAAAAATACGACTAAACCCAAAGCTGATCAATTAGATTTATTACAACTAAAAGCAGAAATGGCGATCGCCCAGAGTAACTGGCTCTTTTTAGATCGAAATCATCTCAATTTAACGGTGGATTTACGGGCATTGGGAGTGCTTTCTGATCAGGGAAATATTATTGTCAGTCCTGGTTCTCTGATCGATTTAGAATTTGCGCTTAATACGCCTTTTCTAACTCAGAGTATTACCACCGATGGAGTTTTATTACCTGAGTCGGGAACAGGGCGATCGCAGTTAATTTGGAAACTAAAACCTGGTCAGATTAATACCCTAGAAGCCGTATTTTTTGTGCCGAGTTATTTAGCATTAGGAACTGTTGCTATTATCGCGCTCTGTTTGGGAGGATTTTATCTCAAATATAAACGGTGGCCAGGTGTTTTTCCTGTAACATCCACTTCATAAACTTCATAAAAATTGTTCTAAAACAGCTTGGGTTTGCAGTCCTGTTTTTTCCCAACTAAATTGTTTTGCCTGTTGTAAACTGCGGTCAATCAGTTGCGATCGCTTTTCTTGATCTTCAATTAAACTTTGCATCGCATTAGTTAATTCCGAAACCTCATAGGGATTCACCAAAATTGCCGCATCTCCCGCCACTTCAGGCAAAGAAGACAAATTAGAGGTAATCACAGGCGTTCCACAGGCCATTGCCTCAATCACAGGAAACCCAAATCCTTCCCACAGCGACGGAAAAACCAACGCAAAAGCTTGATTTAAGATAATTGGCAATTCCTGATAGGAAACATAATCTAAAAATTTCACCTGCTTTTGGATGCCTAATTCCTTGGCTTGTAACCCTAATTTTGGGGTATAACGTTTATCCGTTGGCCCTGCTAACCAGAGTTCATAATCTTCAGAGTTAGGAAGCTTACTAAAAGCGGTTAATAAACGAGCTAAATTTTTATGGGGATCATGACGGCCTAAATATAAAAAATAGGGTTTTGAGTCAGGATTAAGGGGCGATAAATTTTCTAAGCGACGAAAATGTTGAGCATTATAAGCTAATAAAATCGGTGTAATTTTTTGAGCAGGAACTTGGAAAAAATTCACTAAATCATCTGCCGTCGCTTGGGAATTACAAATAATATGTTCCGATTGCCGAAGCACTTCAGGAAACCACCATTTAAAATATTGCGTTAACGCTGAATTCCAACGGGGAAACCTCAAGGGAATGAGGTCATGCACCATGATAATATTGCGAGTTTTTTGGTATAAGGGAGCTTCGGGAATGGGTGAAAATAATAAATCAGCTTTGAGTTCTTTATAAATTTTAGGTAATTGGAATTGTGTCCAGAGTAGGCGATTAAAATGGCCTTTTGTTCCCTGGGCAGGGGTTAGATTATTGGGAATAGAATGACAATTAAATTCGGGATAATGATGGGCAGTTAAAAGAGTTGGTTCTAATTTTTTTAAGTAGGGAAAAACGTTAGCAGCATAGGTACTAATTCCCGTTGGTTCTGCTAATAAGAAAGAAAGATTGATTAATAGGTGAGAATTAGTCATAGTATGATTATTGATTGAGAACTGAACGATAGACATTTAAAGTCACTTGAGCCGTTTTTTCCAAGAAAATTTACTAGCCTGTTCTTTTCCCTTAACAATTAAGTTATCTCTCAAAACACGATCATGTTAACGCTAAGAAATAATTGATAATTGAGCAAGAGTAAAATAAAAATTAAGTTATTTTACTAGCCAAATTGATATTGCTTTCTCGATCAAATTTTTATGACGGGTTTGTATAGATTCTGGATTCCATTCTGCATAGTCACAAACTTCTCGTGTGATATCTAGAGATTTTCTGGGATTATTGTAAATATTTTTCTTCTCTTCAAAAGAACTATTTGATGCTTGGGAGTTTTTAATTCCACTTAAAAGAGTCAAATTTCCTAGCTTATGAATCCAATAATTATGTTCAGATTCAGTAAATCTCTTGTGCCAATATTGATCTGAAATTCCCTGAGGAAGAATATGCTCTATAGAAATTCTTTCCCCGTATTGTTTATAGACAGTATCATCTTGAATTTCTTGATCAATTCTTAACAAAACAGCCTTTATAAAATTAACCTTTCCAGAATATGGTTCATAAATATCTTTTGAAAGTGACTCAATAAAAGCTGGATTGTTAGAGTGTTTTTTCAAAGAGTCAAGTATACTTTCCAAGCTTTCTCCAGAATTGATCGAAACTAATGCGGAGTATATAACTGCCTCACGCTTACTTTTAACTTGTTGTTGAAACCATGATTGCATATAGCACTTTTCAAACATCGTGATAAATTTTTGAAAAGATTTTATGTTATTTAAAGTAGCGTCCTCATTCATTCTATTTAAAAAAGCCAATACCGCAGGAACCCACTCATCAGTCAATCGATTTAGTGATGATAAAACCTTTCTTATGGATATGTCCTGAAAATCTTCAGGATTTTTTATCCTTTCATAATTCTTGGCTGAATTTAATAAGTCGAGGACAAATTCACGTGGATTATCGTATTTATCATTAGAAATAATTTCGGAATATTCTGTAAACAATTCACGCGAGGCTCTATCCCTATCTTTTTTCTGAGAAACTTGATTCATTCTTAAAAATTTATCAATATTTTTTACGCCCGTAGTATCTTCAATTTTCAACCAATAGTCTTCAATTGTTTTATAGCTAATATGGCGAGATTCAGCGGCTTCAAATAAACTATTTTTAATTAAATCCGATGAACTTAATGGCAATCCGCGAGTATTAAGGACATTAAATAAACGAAAAGAGGAAACTAAATTATCGGTTTTCACAAACACAACATAGACTTGCTCTAATATATATTTTACTAAAGAACATAATAAATTTTCATTGTCACCAATCTTATCTTCAAGATATTTCTGAATAAAATTAAAATTATCTATATATAATTGTTCAGTATAATTGGGTGATTCAGGACAGTATTTTTTGTTCCCTTGTAAAATATAATGATAGTATAATTCGTATTCTGATTTACGAACTTTTATCCTAGACTCTTGAGCTTCATCAGAAAAATCATCGACTTGTAACACTCTTTTTATTAAATTTTCTTTTGCATTTTGCTTGGTTGAAATCATATCTTTCATTTTTGCAAAAATTAAGCTTAGTGTTGTAAGTCGTTGCTGACCATCTACAACTTCATACACATAGTTGTCATTGCTATCAATACAAATAAGAGTACCAATAAAGTATTCTTTGTTATCAGAGACAAAACTACTATAAATATCTTCCAGTAAATCCTCTGTATGTTCTTTATTCCAACTGTATGGACGTTGATAAGGTGGGATTATATATTTTTTATTCTCTGTTAAAATATCAATTATTTTTGATTCTTTAGCTTCCATAAAGACTCCATGCTTAAACTAATAAAGATAAACTATCATCGTTTGACTAAGATGTGTGACAATGAGCCGAATACTCGTAAATAAGACGTTGAAACATAATCCATTAATTCTCACTATACAAGATAATTCTCTCATTTGCCTACCAAAATATCAATAACTGGCAGATATAGGGTGATTGCCTTTTGTTTTAAAATACCTACTAGGCAAGGCTTTCGGATATTCCTTGATTGTCGTCACAGTCTTGAAAGCCTGCTAAAAAAGTGCTGTATCGTTTGAGTGCGATTACTATAGATAAATACTCATCCCTTTTTTCTACGCGATTTGCTATCTGAAGATAGATGATGTCTATCTAATTTCTCTAAAGTTACTTACATTGAGAGCAGCTTATTGGCAATAATGGATTACATTTGCGATCGCGTTAACATTGAGAAAATAAGCCATAATAAAAATGTTCATCGTAATTAACAGGAGCATACAGAATGTACACAGGAATTATTAAACAATCAGGGAATTGGTGGATCGGCTGGATTGAGGAAGTGCAGGGAGTGAATTGTCAGGAGGCAACACGGGAAGAATTGCTTGAAAGTCTGCGAATCACGCTTTTAGAGGTTTTAGAATTTAATCGTCAAGAGGCCCTAGCGGCGGCAGGAAACGACTATGTTGAGGAAAAGATTGCAATATGAAACGAAGTGATCTGTTACGTCATTTACGAAACTGCGGATGTGAATTTGTTCGTGAGGGCGGTAATCATTCATGGTGGTGGAATCCTCAACAGAATAAGAGATCGTCTATTCCTCGACATAATGAGATTGATGACTATTTGGCAAGAAAAATTTGTAAAGATTTGGGAATTTCTTGGATACGTTAATATCATGAATTTAGAACTGAACGATAAACATTTAAAGTCGCTTGAGCCGTTTTTCCCCAAGAAAATTTATTTGCTTGTTCTTTTCCCAACCTAATTAAATTATCTCTCAAAACGCGATCGCGTATCAAATTCAACATTGCATCAGCTAATTCCATCGAATCATTAGGATTAATCAACAAAGCCCCATCTCCTGTTATTTCAGGTAAAGAAGAAGAATTAGACGTAATAACAGGTGCGCCGAGGGTCATCGCTTCTAAGACAGGAAGCCCAAAACCTTCATAAAAAGACGGATAAATAAAAGCCTCTGCTTGACTATAAAAAAGCGCGACTAAATCATCGCTTAGATAATTCAAATGATGAATCTCAGCGCGATAGGGAGATTGATTAATCATGTCTAAAATGGGTTGATATTTCCAGCCAGTTTGACCGATTAAAACTAATTGATGTTTAATTTTATAGTATTGTTTTAAATAATTAAACGCTTGAATTAAACCGATCACATTTTTTCGGGGTTCTAGGGTACTGACAAATAAAAAATAGGGTTTATTAAAATCGTAGGAAATACTAACTTTAAGATCTTCTATTTGTTGCTCGGTTAAATAATCGGTGTGATAACGACTTGCTTGGTAGGTAATATAAATTTTATTAGGATCAATTTTTAATAATTCTACTAAATCGCGTTTCGTATTTTCTGAAAAAGTGATAATAGCATCTGTAAATTTTAAACAGTTTTTAATACGGTCTAAATAGGTTTTAACAATTGTTGGCACATAGTCAGGATACTTAACAAACGTTAAATCATGAATCGTCATAATATTACGACTTTTTGGATTAGGATAGACAAAATGATCCGTTCCGTGAACTACATTCGGTCGATCCAGCGATCGCGAAAAATAATCTAATAAAGGATTAGGAAATTTCATTAAAGCATTCGTTACCGTCACAGGAATCGGTAAACAATGGGGGGAATAGGACTGAATTAATGTATTCGGAGAGAAATTTCTCGATAACCAATTCTTAAAAGTTGGTTGAAAATAAATATCTAATTTAAAATTTTCTGATTCCTGTAATTGATCCAGAGCTTTAATCAGATTTAAGGTATAAACACCGACACCACTGGGTTTATCTCTAATCGGCGTAGCATCTAGGCAAATTTTCAACATAAATTCATCTTTTTATAAAATTTAATTGTCTAGCGTCACGGATTATTAGAAAATTAAAAAAGGTTAACCTAACCCATTTTTTCCTATCCCCAAATTATGTCCCCTATTACTATTGCTGTGCCTGCAACGACCGCTAATCTTGGCCCTGGTTTTGACTGCCTGGGTGCGGCTTTGAATCTGTATAATCACTTCACCTTTAGCATTTTGCCAGATTCGGAGCCTGATTTTTTAATTACTGTGACGGGGACAGAAGCCGATCGCGTCAGTCGGGACGAGACTAATTTACTGTATCAATCTTTTCTCAAGTTTTATCGACATTTGGGAAAAACACCGCCAAAAACAAAAATGGAAATCCAGTTAGGCGTTCCCCTAGCCAGAGGTTTGGGCAGTTCGGCAACGGCGATTGTTGGGGGGTTAATGGGCGCGAATTTACTGGCGGGTAAACCTTTGTCTCTATCGGAAATTTTAGATTTGGCGATCGCGATCGAGGGACATCCCGATAATGTGGCTCCTGCTCTTTTGGGAAATTGTCAACTTTCAGTTAAAGATGGGGAAAAGTGGCAGATTATTCCCCTAAACTGGCATTCTGAATTGGTTCCTGTTCTGGCCATTCCCGATTTTGAGCTTTCTACTGAAATGGCCCGTTCTGTCTTGCCCCAGAACTATTCCCGTGCCGATGTGATTTTTAATGTCGCTCATATTGCCCTATTGGTAAAAGCGATTGAAAGTGGACAGGGAGACTTGGTACGCATTGCAATGGAAGATAAAATTCATCAACCCTATCGCCAAAGTTTAATCAAGGGTTACGAAGCCGTCAAAACCGCCGCAACCGCCGCAGGAGCCTATAATCTAGTCATTAGCGGTGCTGGCCCTACTGTTCTCGCCATTACCCATCCCGATCAAAGTTTAGACGTACAAAATGCGATCGCAATGGCTTGGCAAAAAGAAGGTATCAACGCGATCGTCTCGGCATTGCAAATTGATTCCCAAGGAGCGCGAATTACTTCACAAAATTAAGTCATAAATCATGGTATGGTGAAGGGCATGAAAAATGAGAAACGGACTGCAACTAATACCGTCTCAGCCCCGAAAATCCTTGCTGTTGTCAATGGCAAAGGCGGAGTCGGGAAAACGACTACGGCCATCAATCTAGCGGCGATTTTGGCAGAAAATCATGATGTTTTATTAGTGGACGCTGATCCCCAAGGTTCGGCAACTTGGTGGGTGGAGCGTAGCGAAGAGGGAATGGCTTTTGATTTAAGCACGGAAAGCAATCCAGCAATGCTTAGTAATCTTCATCAAACCCAAAATTATCATCTCATTGTAGTGGATACGCCTCCTGCCCTCCGTTCTGAGGCTCTGAAAGCGGTGATTAATCTGGCGGATTATTTGGTGTTGCCCACTCCTCCCGCCCCGATGGATTTAACGGCTTTGATTGAAACGGTACGAACGGCAGTCAGACCCTTAAAAGTTGCCCATCGAGTGTTATTAACCAAAGTCGATTCTCGAAGTTTAAAAGAAACCCTAGAAGCCCAAAATACCTTACTTGAACTGGGGATACCTGCTTGCAATGCGTTCGTTCGCAACTATAAAGCCCATGAGCGATCAGTTTTAGAAGGAGTTGCGATCACCGATTGGAAAGGAAAAAATTCACGGGAAGCCCAGTCGGATTATCGTCGGGTGGCGGAAGAATTGTTACGAGAATTAGGTTAACGTTAAGTTTGCTCTCGTTTATAAGGTTTCAAATAAACTCTCCCAATAAATAATATGGTTAAAAAAAGTTTATCCGATGTTCTACGTGAAGAAATGAAACCTCAAGATTCAACGGAATCTAATTCTCCTGTTGTAGAAACTCCACCTGTTGAAAAAAAAGAAATATCAATGGACTGGGAAAAGGCGATCGCGTCTGCTAATGAAAAAGTGAGTTTGTTAACCGCAGAGTTGGCCACTGAAAAAAAGCAAAATAAAACCCTACAAAGTGAATTAGAAAAAGCAAATCAATTAAAAACTCTATTAGAAGAACAAAAGGAGTTAGTGAAAAAATTGACGGCGGATTTAAAAAAAGCGAATACTATTCAAAAATCTTTGGAGACTGAGAAGGAAAACGCTAAAACTATGTCTGCTCAAATCAAAGGTTTAGAACAGGAACTTGGGGAACAAAACGCCTTAGTTGCGAAGCTTTATGAAGAATTGCAACAAGCCCAACAAAAACTCCTTGAAACTCCCAAAACTGCTCAATTAGCGGTTAAACCTGCACCTTCCGCGATGGTTCCCACCTATCGTATTGGTCGTTATGTTGCCCCCGCCCAACCCCCTGTAACTTTATCGGACGAAGTGATTGGTTGGTTTGATTAATGCTAGTTATTCGTTATTGAAAATTAGGTAATGAAACAAAAACAAAACGGATCGCTGTAGCAACAACTGCGGTAAAGAGAATGCCGATCAATGCCCAAATTTGCCTATTTTGACTTCCTTCTACTTGCTCTAGTCGCTTATCTAGAGATTTAATATCTCCTCTAATCTCAGCAAGTTCTACTCTGATGTCGTTAATTCCGTCAAGTTTTTGGTTGATTTGGGCTAAAACTTCTCGTAAATCGGTTTCAATGATGGTAGGAGTTGTCATATTTAGCTGAAGAATTTATTTTTTATTGTAGCTGGAGTTTTTCAAACCTGATTTTCTAAATGATCATATCAAATTAAATGGAGTTTAGGGCGGTGATTTTATTGGGTGTAAGCCTTATGTCTCTAGAGAATTTTCTTGAGAATATTGGCAGTGTTTTCGGTTTAAATTTGGTATGACTTAAATTTTATCGCTGAGTAAAAAAGACCGACCAGGATTCACTAAAAAACGTTTCCTGAGAGCTTCTCGACCCAATAAAAGGCGAAATCCCATCACATCGCGGTTGGTTAAGGTTAGCTCAATTGACCAGGTTTGACCATTCAGACAAATTGGGGTCACAATCACGGGGCGCAGTTGACGATGACCGCCTGAACTGGTGACGTGCCGCCAATCCAGAACTTGGGACTCAGCTTGCACCGTGATCCGACTGTTGCGTTGATAGGGGTGGACTCGAAATTGAATAAATTCCTTTCCCTCTCGTTGAAAAGGATGAATATCAAAGGCGTGCAAAGAAGAAGACCGCGCTCCTGTATCGATTTTGGCCTTAGTCTGAAAAATATTCAATTCAGGAAAATCAATCCATTCTCGCCAACCAATAATCGGCAAGGGAGCCTTTTTCATCGCATTTTTTTAAATTAACCATGTTGTTCCAAATATTGTCCTATATCTTCGAGTAAACGGGTTAATTCTGCTTCTGTGGTCAAACGAAGGCGATCGTCACGCACAGTTAGCAAAACTTTGGCGGCGAAAGGACTGGGATAAATATTGGGATTACAAAAAACTTCCAAAAAAATATCTCCTGTATAGCGATATTCCATTGATTTCTGGGGAGTCGGTCGGCCACTGCCTGCATGGGACGCGATCGCCTTAAGACTTTGCATGAGTTGATCAATTTCGGCTTTTAAGTTGCGAGCCGCTTGGGGAGTAAAACTAAAAGAAATAGAACCTTGCAGAAGATTAAGGGTCAAAGAGGGCATAAAAAAAGAGAATAAAATTAGAAATAATGGGATAGGAATCCAACACCTTTTCTATCTTACTCTCTTCTTTCCCCCTGCTGGTTGTGGGCTAGTCAGGAATAAAAAAGGATGACCAACACTGCTTTTTTCCACAGACTTAATCGGTTTTCCACAGTTTGTTGCTAAGTTTTCCACAGAAAGCCCTGTTTAGAAGACTCTTTTTAAGCTTTATAAATTCCATTGACCTTGATAAAAAGAATACCTTCTTGAGATCGATATTCTCACAAAAAATCTCCTCGAAAGGGGACAGAGAAAATTAAAGTTATCCAAAGAAATCTTGCATAAACATTAAAAACTATTTCAAAAGGAAGATGAAATCTCAGTAACTAGTTGCAATTAAATATAAAATGTAGTGTGGGCATCTTGCCCGTCCACAGGCCAATCAACAGGCTAGAAGCTTGTTCTACGATTTGGTAATTAAGCTTACTTGTCTAGGCAATCCCAACTAATTTGGCACTGAGATCCCACATCCGTTCGCCTTTAATATCATCACGGGCCTGGGGCGAAACTTTCTGGACAAAGGATTTACCGTCTTTTTTCTGGCGATTTCCCCAACTCCAGTAAGCTCCCGATTGTTTGTATTCAGGATCGGCGACGACCATTGCCACCCGTTCTCCTGCTAATTCCTGGGAAACATAGCCCCCTGTGATATTTTTTTGGAACCAGGGAAATATTTTTTGGAAGAGCGGATAATGATTGCGAAAGAGGGGCGTGTCAGCCACACAACCAGGATAAAGAGAGGTAAAACTAATCCCTGTGGATGCGTGGTAGCGTCGGTCTAGTTCCCGCATGGTCAGCACATTACAAACTTTACTGTCTTTGTAGGCTTTAACGGGTTCAAAGGCTTTGGCGTTGGCCATGGAGATGGGTTCTTTAAATCCTGCTTCAAATCCTTCAAAGTTGCCCAAATCAGGACGAGGGGGGATTTTTCCACCTAATTCATCGGGATTATGGGTGACAGTTCCCAAAATGACCATTCGGCGATCGCCATAGGTGGATTTTTTCAGGTCTTCTAACAACAGATTACACAGTAAAAAATGACCTAAATGGTTGGTCGTCATGCTGAGTTCATAGCCTTCGGGACTCCGCAATGGCTCTTTCAACAGAGGCATATAGATGGCGGCATTGCAGACCAGGGCATCTAGGGTCATGTTCATGATGCGGAAGTTATTCACAAATCGACGCACGCTATCGAGAGAACCCAGGTCAAGTAGGCGAATGGTGTAGCTATCACGAGGTAATTCGAGTTCTTCGGCGGCATCTTCCATTTTGGCAATATTTCGACAAGCCATGACGACAAACCACCCCCTATCGATGAGGGATTTTGCGGCATACAGTCCGACCCCCGATGAGGTTCCTGTAATGACTACGGTTGGCTTTTGATGTTGCTCCATTGTTTTTAAATGTTTTTTTTATGGTGACTGGCTCTCCTATTAGTTTGATTCTACCTTACCGAGTTAACCTGTTTTTTGTCTGAAGTGTCTATTCTGATTCTTGAGGCTTTCTTAATTTTTGTTTTTACTAACTGGTTGGAGAGAGCTAATATTTTTTTGCGATCGCGTCACGTGAAAATTTTCACCTCTCCCGTTTATCGCAAAAGAACGTTAAAATAGGGATGCTTCATTGAAAATAAATATATCGTCTCTACTGAATTAAGGTTAGTGTCACGAATCTTTCGCGCTGGGCCAGAGACAAAAATATCGAGCCTTATTGCATAAGGGTTTCAGAAAGCCTAAATCTGGAGCGCGAATAAA
>Ga0209598_10003764_pt1 | contig 11357 bp, 5 predicted proteins | sample M_140807_EF_Meta_FD_187317 | JGI IMG/M metagenome (GOLD analysis project Ga0209598, IMG submission 187317) | Freshwater microbial communities from Lake Montjoie, Canada to study carbon cycling - M_140807_EF_MetaG (SPAdes) (version 2) | ecosystem: Environmental > Aquatic > Freshwater > Lake... | reverse complement strand
CGGTCGAGGCGCCCGCGGGGCAGGGCGGGACGCTCGACCTCGACCGCGGTGTCTGGCGCTCCCGGGGCGAGGTGCCGCCGCTCACTCTCGACCTCGTGGGGCCGTCGCCGACAGGCCTCGTCGCGGACCGTTTCACCGTGGACTTTGGTCGCGAGGACACGCGCGCCGTGGACTTCTCCCTGCTCGTGCTCGAGCCGCCGTCAACGTGGCGTGTTGTCACCGAGGTCCGCGGTAACGCGGCGCGCGTCTGGTCGACCGACCTGCCGCGCTCGCCGCGGGTCGCCGGTGGTCGTCTGCGGCTCAAGATCGATCGCGTTGCGGAGAGCGGGCACCTGAGCGTCGCCGCGATCGAGGCGGAGACCTGCGCGGCGCCGCGCCCACTCGTGGACGCCGCGCCGCTGCCCGGGCCTTCGGACTACGCGCTCGTCCCGTGGGATGTCGCGGGAGAGCCAGGCCCATCGTCGCCGCAGGTTCGCGTCGACACGCCCCGGATCGACCTCTCGATCGAGGGCGGCGCGTTCGCGCTGAGCGAAGACGAGTGGCAGGTGGGCGACACCCTCGCCGTCGTCATCCCGGTGCAGAACAGCGGCAGCGCGGCGGTCGATGGCGTCGAGGTCGCGCTCGAGGTCGCGCCGCAGCGCTGTGGCGTGCAGGCGCGCCGCCTCGCCTCGGCGCGCGTCGATGTCCCGGGCGACGACATCGCCGTCGCTGTGCTGCCGTGGAGCGTCGACGTCGAGAGTGGCGTGCTGTGTGTCAACGTCGATCCGTCTCGGGCAGTCGCCGAGCTGGTCGAGGACAACAACCAAGCCTCGCGCGCGGTCGCCGCAGACCTCGCGTTTCGCACCGAGGGCTACTCGCCCGACGGCCTGACGCTCATGCCGTGCGCGCCCGAGACGCGCTACGTCGTCCGATGGGGGGCGCCCGCTGCGGTCACGACCGGCACGCTCCGCGCCGGTACCGTGGCTGACCTGCCGCTCGTGCGGGGCGCCTTCACGTTGTCGACCGACCGCCCTGTGGCTGCGCTCGTTGGCCCGACGCAGGCCGTGACTTCGTCCCTCGCGCGCGACTGCGACGACGCCGCGGTCTTGACCCGCGCGACGATCGACGTCCCCCTGCCGAACGCGGCGTTCAACGCCGCCGTCGCCGCGGAGCTGCCGTCTATTTTTGTCTGGGCGCCTTCGCAGGGCGCGATCCTCACCGCGGTCGAGGACCAGCGCCGCGTCGGCGCGGCGTGGCAGCCGAGCGGCCTCGAGGTGCTGCGTCGAGACATCCCCGCAGACGCCCTCGTCTCCCTGAACCCGCACACGCTCATCGACGCCGCCGGCGCGCCCCGCGCGACGGGACTCTTGCGCCTCGAGGCGACGGCGCCCATCGCCGCGTGGAGCTATGCCGACCTCGGGTTCCCCTTCGTCGGCGCAGACGGCCGCGCGGCGGGACAACGCCTCGTCGGCTTCGTCGGCCGCTCCTCCGCGCTCGCCCGTGCCCAGCTCGAAGAGGTCGTCATCGCGTCCTACGCGGACGAGAACCGTGTCGAGGTCGTCCGCCGAGACACGGGCGAGCGGGTCTTCGTTGGCCTTCTCCCGCGCTTCGGCCTCGCCAGCGTGCCGTTCCCCCATGGCGCCGGGCGCGCCCCCATCCCGCTCGAAGTGCGCGCGAGCGGCGACGTGACCGCGCTGAACATGTCCCTCACGGCCGACGTCGCCTACGGCTACGTGCACGCGCTCTACATCCCGGGCGCCTCGGGTCGCATGATCGACACGGCCTTCGTCGTGCCTGTGACGCCGAACGCGGGCGCGGACGACACGCTCGCCGTTTTGGGGTTCTACGACGGGACTCAGGTCACGGTGACGTCGCCCGACACCGGCGAGACCCTGATCTCGACCACGCTGCAGCGTGGCGGCGCGATCGACCTGCTCGACGCCGCGCTCTTGACGCCCCGCCTCGACCGACGGCGCCTGATTGTCCAGAGCGAAGGGCCCGTCGCGGTCTTTCAGGCCATCGGCGACCAGGGCGCCGAGTTCGCCCCCATGCTGTGGTCGTCGGCGCATCGCCCCGACCTGCGCGTGGCTGCTTGGAGCCCAACGCCCGCCGCGCCTCAGGCGGGTGATACCGTCCAGATCCGGCTCGTCGTGGAGAACGCGGGCGCCCGCCGCGCCCGGGCCTTTGACGTCACCGTGCGCGCGGGCGAACGCGCAGATGGACCCACGCTGTTCGAGGCCCACCTGAGCCGCCTGGATGCGGGGCGGCCTGCCACCTTCAGCTTCGATGTGTCCGCGGCGGACCGACCACAGGGGATGACCGTGCGCGTCGATCCCGAGGGCGTGGTCCCTGAGACGGACGAGGAGAACAACATCTACGTCGCGCGTCTCGGCGCGCCCCTGAATCTGACCGCGACACGGATCGGCGCCGAGGCGCCGCGCGTCGGCGCGCCCGGCTGGCTCACGGTCGAGGTCGAGAACACCGGGGGCGTCCCCGTCCGCCAAGCAGTCGCTGTCGTCCGCGTGGACGGCGCGCCGCTCGGTGGTGTCTCGCTCGACGCTGCGCCGGGTGAGGTCGCGCGGGCACGCTTGCCCTGGACCCCCACCTCGAGCGGTCAGGCATCCATGACGCTCACGGTCGATCCCGATGGCGCGCTCAACGAAGGGCGGCGGGACGATAACACCCTCAACGCGCTCGTCCAGGTCGCCGCCCCTGCGCCGCCCGCAGCGCTGAGGGTCGCGGTGGACGACGCGGCCGCAGCCGAATGTGCTCCGCTGAGCGTCCAGCTCGCTTTGACACCCGCCAGCGCTGCCGAGGTCACGCTGACCGCCGCGCTCGGTGAGGCGATGCGCATCATGCTAGACGACGACGGGCGCGCGACGTGGTGGCCGAGTGACGAGGACCGCGCCCGCGTTGGCGGGTGGACAGCGCGAACCCTCGATGTGCCCGCGGTCGCGTTCACGCTGCCGCCTCTCGAGGCCGACTGTGGCGAGCCCTCGATGCCCGGAGACGACGCGGTTTGGGTCACGCTCGGCGTCACGCCGCGGCTCGCGCTCCCGGGCGAGCCCGTACAGCTCGAGGCGAGTGGGGCCGGCGGCGCGCGGCTCGAGCTGGGCGTGGATGGCGTGGTGCTCGGGACACTCGACGCGCCGCGCCGAGAGGATGTGCGCCGCGTTGTCGATGTTTCGGCCGTCACGGGCACGTTCCAAGCGTTCGCCCGCCTTGTCGACGCCGACGGTCTGCTCTTGGCCGAGCGCACCCTCGGGTTCGAGCGTGCGAGCAGCGGTCCGGCTGCGCGGCTGGAGGTCGGCGTCGCCCCCGACCGCGCAGACCGCGCCACGCCTGTCCCTGTACGAGTCACGCTCAGCGCGCCGTGGCCCGCAGCGCCGATGTGGGTCGAGCGCGTTCACGTCGCCGCGATCGATCTGGACGAGGGGCGCGTCGCCGCCGAGGCCGACGCCGAAGCCCGATTGAACGTGGATGCTCCGCAGATGCTCGACGTGCCGCTCGACCTGACGCGCGAGGCCGCGGCGCGTCTGACCCTCGTCGCGACGGCCTTTGACGCCCTCGGTGTTCAGCTCGGGCTCGGCGCTGGACAGCTCACTTTGGTCGGAGGGCCAGACGCCGCCCTCGTCGACGCGGGCGGCGACCCTGCGCTTGACCTCGACGCGGCGACCGTCGACGCGCAGGCGCTCGACGGGGCGACCATCGACGCGCAGGCGCTCGACGGGGCGACCATCGACGCGCAGGCGCTCGACGGGGCGACCATCGACGTGCAGGCGCTCGACGGGGCGACCATCGACGCTCAGCCGCTCGACGGGGCGACCATCGACGCTCAGCCGCTCGACGCTCAGCCGCTCGATCGCGACGCCGAAGAGCAGACGCTCGATGCCACGCCGCACGGGCCGCGCTTGCGTCGTGGCCCGACCGACGGCTGCGGGTGCGTTACGACCTCTCCACAGGCGGCGTCGGTGTGGGTCATGCTCGGGGTCGCGTTGGGCGCCGTCTTGCGTCGCCGTCGTCCCGTCAGCGCGGGGCGTCGAGCGTGATCCGCACGCGGTCTTGCAGCCGAATCGCGCCCATCAGCGCCTTGTAAGGCGTGATGCCCCACCGCGTGGGTTGCAGCTCCAGCGATACCCGCACGAAGGCGTCCGTGACCTCGACGGGCGCGGTGATCGAGGCCGCGCGCCCCACGAGCGTCAGCGTCCCCTCGAATTGTCGCCGCATATCCTCACCCACGACGCGCCCCACGAGCGTCGCCTCTGGGTGGCGCCCGGTCTGCAGGAGCTTCTCGTTCACGGTCGCCATGATTTCGCGTTGGTTCGAGCCGCTCAGGGCGTCGGCGTCGACCTGGCCCACCCGCATCACGCCGTCGACCTTCAGCGTCGCGGGGAAAAACGAGCCCTTGACCGAGCCTGCGTCGTCCACGTCAATGTGCCAGCGCCCGAGCGTCAGGCGCAGGTCATGCGCCACGGTCGACAGCAGGCCCTCCTTGTAGGTGAAGACGCGCAGGACATGAGCGGGCGAGGCGGCGAGCGAGGTCGGCATGGTCACGGATCATAGCGCACAAACGGGCCGCTGGGCACGCCGCCTGCGCCGCGCCGCGGCGGGCGCGCTCGCCACGATGGTCGCCCTCTCGGTGGTCCTCGCCCTCGCTGTCACGCTGGTCGACTTCCCCGAGGCCCTCCTGGACCGCGGGGCGACCCAGAGCCGCCGCGTCCTCGACCGGCACGGTCGCTTGTTGCGTGAGGCGTTGAGCGACCAGGCGGGCCGCGGTCAGTGGGTCTCGCTCGAGGCGCAGACCTCGCCCTGGGTCGCCCGGGCCTTCGTCGCGATCGAGGACCACCGCTTCGCCAGTCACCCGGGGCTCGACCCCATCGGCATCGCCCGCGCGGCGCGCGACAACTTGGCCGCAGGGCGTGTCGTGGCGGGCGGCAGCACGATCTCACAGCAGCTCGTCGGGCTGCTTCGGCCAGCGCCCCGCTCGCTGGGCGCCAAGCTGGACGAGGCCGTATGGGCGCTTCGCCTCGAGCGCACACACGACAAGGCGTTCATCCTGGAGCAGTACATCAACCGTGTCCCGTTCGGACACGGGGCCTTCGGGGTCGAGGCGGCGGCGCAGCTCTACTTTGGCAAGCCGGCCTCGGCGCTCTCGCTCGCCGAGGCCGCGCTCCTCGCGGGCATTCCGCGCGCGCCATCTCGCGCGAACCCGTGGACGAACGAGGCGCGGGCGCGCGGACGCCAGCGCGACGTCCTCGACCGGATGCTTGCCCTGGGCCTCATCGACGACGACGACCACACTCAGGCGCTCTCCGAGCCGCTGACCTTCGCCCGCCGTGCGCAGACCTTCCTCGCGCCGCACTTCACGAGCTTCGTCTTGCACGAGGACCCCACGCCGGGCGAGACGGTCACGACGCTCGACCTGCGCGCGCAGCGACAGGTCGAGGACGCCGTCGATGAGGTACTGGCCACGCTGGCCGACCGCCGCGTCGGTCAGGCGGCCGTCGTTGTCCTCGAGACCTCGACGGGTGAGGTTTTGGCGTGGGTCGGCAGCCGGGACTTCTCGCACCCCGACGACGGCCAGGTCGACATGGTCCTCGGCCGTCGCCAGCCCGGCTCGACGCTCAAGCCCTTCGTCTATGCCCTCGGCCTCGAGGACGGCCTGACGGGCGCGAGCTTGATGCCAGACGTGCCGCTCTTCTTCGAGACGCTCACCGGCGACTACCGGCCGCGCAACTACGATCGGCAGTTCCGTGGCTGGGTCCGCCTGCGCGAGGCCCTCGCGTGCAGCTACAACGTCCCCGCCGTCTGGCTGGCCGACCGCGTCGGCCTCGTGCGCGTTTACGAGCGCCTCAAAGCCATCGGCTTCGACAGCCTCGAGCACGGACCTACGCACTATGGCCTGGGCCTCGCGCTCGGCAACGGCGAGGTCACGCTCCTGGAGCTCGCGAACGCCTATCGCGCGCTTGCGAACCAGGGTGCGTGGTCGCCGCCGCGATGGCGCGCTGCGGACCCGCCGACGCCGAGCGTCCAGGTCATCCCGCGCGCCGTCGCGCAGCTCCTGGTCGACATCTTGTCCGACCCGAACGCGCGCGCGCCCGCCTTCGGCCGCCCGAACGCCCTCGAGCTGCCGTTCGACGCCTTCGCGAAGACGGGCACGAGCACGGACTTTACCGACAACTGGACGATCGGCGCGACCACGCGCTTCACCGTCGCCGTCTGGGTCGGCAACTTCGACGGTCAGCCGATGGAGGGCGTCAGCGGGATCTCGGGCGCTGGGCGCCTATGGCACCGCGTCATGCGCGACCTCCACGCCGGTGCAATGCCCGACCCGTTCGCGCGCGCGGCGCTCGAGGAGCGCAGCGTGTGCGCCGAGACAGCCCCGGGAGACACGGCGTGCGCGCACACCTGGGTCGAGCGCTTCGTCCCCGGCACTGGCCCGAGCCCCGCGCCCTCGGCCCCGCCGAAGCGTGGGGGGCTCCGCGTCGTCTATCCAGACGCAGGGGACGTCTTCTCCCTGATCCCCGACGTGCCACCCGAGCACGCCCGCCTGCACTTTCGTGTCGAGCTCGACGGACACCCGCTCGACGCCGTCCGGCGCGTGCTGTGGGAGGTGGACGGCGAGATGAGCCCTTCAGCGCCGGGCGGTGGCTTGGCTTGGCCGGCGCGGGCAGGGGAGCATCAGGTGCGCGCCTGGCTCGAGCCCGTGGCGGGCGAGGTCGCTCAGGCCAGCCCCCCCGTGCGCTTCGAGGTCATGTCGGCGGAGTCGTCGGTGTCCGCCACCACGCGGGGGCCTTGACCCAGCGAGGGTGCGCCGGCACCACCTGACCTCGACCGCGCTGGGCGTTGAGCGCCGCGACCACACGCTGGGGGTTGCCCGCCGCGGCGTCGATGAGCACTTGAGACTCACCGGTCGCGAGCTCGACCATGCCTTCGATGACCGCCCGCATCGCCGTGTCATCGAGGGGGCCCAGTGGTCGCGTCGCCGGGCCGAGCCACGTCGGCGCGTCAACGCCCTGCGGTGGGTTCGCGTCGCGTGTCGCGATGAGCAGCACGAGCGGCAACCGGGCGTCGCGCACGGCGCTGACGAGCGCCATCAGGGTGCGGTCGATGTGTGTCAGCCCGTCAATCGTCAGGGCAAAGGGCCGCGGCCGCTGCGTGCACGTCTGCAGAAACTCGACCGTCCGGCGCGCTTGCGTCGTGAGCGGCTCATGGAGCGATACGTCCGCGTCCGGTACTAGCCAGTCAAGGAGCGCGCGCCGGGCCGCGTCATCCACCACATGGCGACCGCGGAGCCACCAGTCGAGCTGGTCCCGCATCGGGTTACGCTCGAGCCACAGCGCGCCGGCGATCGAGAGCGCCAACTCCCGTAGCACATCCCCCGCATCCGGCCCCTGCTGCCACACGTGGCGGTGTGCCTCGATCTGGCCCGCCGCGATGAAGGGCACGAGCAGCTCCTCACACAGGCGCGACTTGCCGATACCCGCCGCGCCGCTGATGACCAGCACACCCGGCTGCGGGGCGCGGTGCCAACGGTCGAGCCCCCTCGAGAGGCTCATCAGGAGCTCGTCGCGCCCGAGCAGCACGTGCGGGCGCAGGGGCGGCTCAAGGCGACGCGTCGACTCAGGGGTCAGGTCGAGCGTGCCCCGCGCGCTGCGTCGCACGACGAGCGAGTCGGGCTCGTCGTCCTCGAGGCCCGTTGGCGCCGTGTTCACCTGCGGGTTCTCCGTCGTGTGCCCGGGCGTCAGCACCGAAACCAGCGAAGTCACGGGCGCAGGCGGCTCGACATAGTCGGCGTCCAGCGACAGCTCGCCGAGCCGCTCTCGGACCTCGGCGATGTGCTGCAGCCGATGGTGCACGTCCGGCCGCATCATGTCATCGAGCACCTTCCACAGGCCGCGCGGCGCGCCGAAGCCGGGGCGCGGCTCGAGCGGCGGGCACCCGTGGTCGAGCCGGATCATCAGCGACTGCACCGCGCTCGGCGCGGAGAACGGCAGCCGACCGCTCACGATCTCGTAGAGCACGATCCCGAAGGCGTAGATGTCGGTCCACGGGCCGATCCGGCGTCTGCTGCCCGTCGCCTGCTCCGGCGCCGCGTAGTCGACCGTGCCGAGCATGTCGTGGGCGGACGTGCCGCTGCGCGCCTGGTCCTTGAGCCGCGCGACGCCGAAGTCGAGCAGGACCGGCTCATCGTCGTCGTCGATCAGCACGTTGTCCGGCTTGATGTCGCGGTGAATCACGCCGCGCGCGTGGGCGTGGCCGAGCGCGTCGAGCACGCGGTCCAGCACTGGCCAGAGTGTGCGCCACGAGCGGTAGCGCGGGTGTACCTCGTTGAGCGGCTGGCCGCTCTGCAGCGTCATCACGAAGTAGAGCCCGACTTGGGGGTCGCGGCCCGCGTCGATGACCGGCACGATGCTCGGGTGGTCGAGCCGCGCCATCGCCTCGATCTCGCGTTGGAACCGGACCTCGGCCGCGGTCGAGCCGGCGATGGACGCCAGCAGGACCTTCACCGCCACCAAGCTCTGCGTCACGAGGTCGTGCGCGCGCCACACCTCCCCCATGCCACCGACACCGAGCCGGTCCATGAGCACGTAGCGCCGCGCCACGACGAGGTTCACCTGCGTCCCCATGGTCGCAGTGAGCCACGCGCGGCGTCGTCACGCAACGGCCTAGCGAGCCTTGCCAACGCTGGGATCCTGATGCTTTTCTGCGCGCTCAGGCGCGCGGGAGGCGACGATGCAACGGGTCTGTGTCGGGTTGATGACTTTCGTGACAGCGATCGGAGTGGCGTCGGCTGTTCACGCTGCAGATGTCACGTTTCGGCACGCTTCTCTCTTGGGCGTGCGCTACAACGAGCTCGGCTTGGGCGTGTTCAGCGACACCGGCTTTCGACGCTCGCTCTTTTCGGGCGACAGCGTGCTGCTGCAGGGCACCTACTTAGAGGGGGGCGTCGTCACCCAACTCAGCCCCGCGAACCTGCACCCGGGGCTCTATGTCGAGCTCGTGCCGCTCGCGGTCTGGAAGACGCGCTTCTCGGTTCAGAAGGTCCAATATTTCGGCGTGCTCGGCTCGATGCAGTCCGTCACGCCCGATGACTGGAGTCCCGAGCGAATCGAGGCGAACAACGACGCGGGCCGCTACGCCCGAGTCGGCGGCTCGACCTGGACGCTGCAGCAGACGCTGCGCGCCAAGGCCGGCCCGCTCGTCGCATCGGTCGTCGGCGCTTGGCAGCGGTTCCACTTCGACGTCGACGGGCCTATCTACGAGGCAGTGAACGAGGTCCCGTTCGCGCCAGACGACGACCTGCTCACGTTGAAGGCCACGCTCGGCTACGCCGTCTTCGGCCAGCCGCAGACGCCCGACAGCCTGATCGTGGCCGCGCTCTTCGACACGCTCCGGACCGACGCCCTCGACGTGCGCCGCCAGACCGTGGCCGGCGCGCTCCTCTGGAAGCCGCCGGCCACGCTGTGGTCCACGGGCAACCCGACCCTCGCCGGCATCTCGGGCGTGTTCCTCGACGACCGCTATCGCACCGGCGAGCCCTACTTCGCCGCGGCGCTCGCCGTCGAGTTCCTCAAGCCCTACGGCGCGCCCTGACGCCCTGCGGCGCGCCCCCCGCTCGGCAGAAACCGCCGAACGGGTTGCGAAATCGTGCGACTGACGCCCAAATGCGGCGTCCGTTAGGCACACCCAGACACCGCAGGAGCCCCCCATGGTCGACTTCAAGCTCAGCCGCGAGCAGGAGCAGCTTCGCCAGACCGCGCACGACTTCTCCGCCAAGGAGATTCGCCCCGTCGCGCGGCACCACGACGAGACGGGCGAGTACCCCTTCGCCGTCCTGAAGAAGGCCTGGGAGCTCGGGCTCGTCAACACGCACATCCCCGAGGAGTACGGCGGCCTCGGCCTCGGCACGTTCGAGGGCGTGCTCATCGCCGAGGAGAACGGCTGGGGCTGCACCGGCATCAGCACGGCGATGGAGGCGAACACGCTCGCCGAGGTGCCGGTCATCGTGGCGGGGACCGAGGCGCAGAAGAAGAAATACCTCGGCCGCATGACCGAGGAGTGCCTGTTCTGCGCTTACTGCGTCACCGAGCCGGATGCGGGCTCGGACGTGGTCGGTGGCCGCACGCGCGCCGAACTTCGGGGCGACAAGTACGTGATCAACGGCGAGAAGATGTGGATCACGAACGGCGACAAGGCGAACTGGTACTTCGTGCTCGCCAAGACGGACCCCTCGGCGGGGCACAAGGGCATGACCGCCTTCATCGTCGACCGCGACTCGCCGGGGATCGAGGTCAGCCAGAAGCTGTGGAACATGGGGCAGCGCGCGAGCGACACGCGGGGCATCAAGTTCACGGACGTCGAGGTGCCGGTCGAGAACCGCCTCGGCGCCGAGGGCGAGGGCTTCAAGATCGCGATGAAGGCCTTCGACAAGACGCGCCCCCTCGTGGCAGGCGCCGCCGTCGGCCTCGCCCGCGCGGCCTTCGAGTACGCCGCGGCCTACGCCCAGGACCGCAAGAGCTTCGGCCAGCCCATCGTCAATCACCAGTCCATCGCCTTCATGCTGGCCGACATGGCCAAGGACATCGAGGCCGCGCGCCTGCTGGTGTGGATGTCCGCGTGGACGATCGACCAGGGCGTACGCAACACCAAGTACGCCGCCATGGCCAAGTGCTTCGCCGCCGACGCCGCGCACCGCATCGCCAGCGACGCCGTGCAGATCCACGGCGGCAACGGCTTCAACTGCGAGTACCCGGTCGAGAAACTCCTGCGGGACTCGAAGATCTTCCAGATCTACGAGGGCACGAGCCAGATCCAGCGGGTGATCATCTCGAAGGAGATCTTCTCGCGGTGAGCGCGCAGCGCGTCGTGGGGGTATGCGCCGAGAAGAAATCATCGAAAAACGCGCGACAGTCTCGGGCTGCGACCGATTTGTCTCCTGAGCACACCCGTGCATCGGAGACCCCATGCAGAGCCGGCCTAACCCGCACGACGCCTTCTTTCGGCAGGCGTTCGGTAGCCCGAGACACATCGCGGGGCTGCTGAAGCTCGTTCTGCCGCAGCGCCTCAGGGCGCTTTTGGACCTAGACCCCGCCCGGATTCGCCTGCACGACGCCGCGCACATCGACCCCGCGCTGCGCGGCACGGCGTCTGACTTGATTGTCGAGGTGCCGCGGCGCGGGGGCACGACCGCCGACGGCACCGAGCGCGCGCCGGCGATTTTCATCTTCGCGGTGGAGCACCAGCGGCGGGACGAGCGGTTCGTCGTCCTGCGGCAGCTGGGCTACACGGTGCGCATCTGGGAGCGCTGGCTGCGCGACCACCCGAACGCGACCCACCTGCCGCCGGTCGTGCCCGTCGTGATTCACAACGGCGAC
>Ga0209598_10003761_pt1 | contig 11364 bp, 10 predicted proteins | sample M_140807_EF_Meta_FD_187317 | JGI IMG/M metagenome (GOLD analysis project Ga0209598, IMG submission 187317) | Freshwater microbial communities from Lake Montjoie, Canada to study carbon cycling - M_140807_EF_MetaG (SPAdes) (version 2) | ecosystem: Environmental > Aquatic > Freshwater > Lake... | reverse complement strand
TGGAATGGGCGTTATATGGCGTGGAAAGAAGCGAACCGAGATCTGGCCACGGAGTTAGAGGATGCCTTGGCGAAGAAAACGCCCGAACTCCTCAAATGCATCCCGGCTTACCCGGCGGACGCGCCGGACATCGCCACGCGCAAAGCCGGTAGCGATATCTTGCAGCATGTGGCAAAGGCCATGCCGCTGGTCATCAGTGGCAGCGCCGACCTGCACGGCTCGACTCTGAATTACATCAAGGACGGCGGCGATTTCGACGCGCGCAACCATGCAGGAAGAAACATCCGCTTCGGTATCCGCGAGCACGGAATGGCCGGAATCCTCAACGGCATCGCTTACGATGGAATCTTCCGCGGAAGCGGCGCAACGTTCCTCGTTTTTTCCGATTACGCCCGCCCTTCCATCCGCATCGCCGCGCTTTCGCATTTGCCGGTCGTTTACATTTTTACCCACGATTCGGTCGGGGTCGGCGAGGATGGTCCCACGCACCAACCGGTCGAGGCTGTTGCCGCCTTACGGACCATCCCCAATCTCGACGTGATTCGTCCGGCCGATCCTGCGGAAACCGCCGGCGCCTTCGCCGCGGCGTTCGAGCGGACGGATGGGCCGACTTTGCTTGCGCTAAGCCGGCAAAATCTCCCGACTCTGCGGCAAATTCCCGAGGGGGTGGCCCGCGAGGGGGTTTTTCTCGGGGCTTATATCGCGCAGAAGGAGGCGAAGGGGCTCGAACTCATTATCATAGCGACAGGCAGCGAACTGCAATGGGCGCTGGAGGCGGCGGGTAAATTGGGAGACGGGGTGCGCGTCGTGTCCATGCCCTGCGTGGAGCGCTTCAAGCGACAGTCGCAGGCCTACCGCGATGAAGTGTTGCCGCCTCCGTGCGACAAGCGGATCTCCATCGAGGCCGGGGTAACGCAACCTTGGTTCGAATTCGTCGGGCTGCGCGGACGGGCCATCGGCATCGACCGCTTCGGTCTCAGCGCACCGGGCGCATCAGTGCTGAAGATTCTGGGCATCAGCACAGACGCGATTGTCGAGGCCGCCAACGCGCTTCGGGAGTCTTGAGAAGATGCTGCTCGCTGTGGTGACGGCTCTGGCCGCGGCAACGGCGGGCGCGGGCGGGGAATCAGCTGCAGAATTTGTCCCGCAATGGGCAAAGCACGCGGTCTGGTATCAGATTTTTCCCGAGCGCTTCCGCAACGGTGATCCGGGCAACGATCCGGCCAAAAAGGATATCGCGGGTGCCTATCCGGACGCTCCCGAGTTGGACTGGCGGATTCATCCTTGGACCTCGGATTGGTACAAGCGCCAGCCGTGGGAGGAGTCGGACCGCTGGCCGTTTCACTCGCTGATCCAACGACGCCGGTATGGGGGCGACCTCCAAGGCATCATCGACAAGTTCGGCTACCTGCAGGATCTCGGGATCAACGCGATTTACCTTAACCCGGTCTTCGACTCGCCCTCGTCCCACAAATACGACGGGCTCAGCTATCATCACATCGACCCGAACTTCGGGCCGGATCCCGAAGGCGACCGCAGGTTGATCGCCTCGGACAAACCCGGCGATCCGTCGACCTGGGTGTGGACATCGGCAGATAAGTTGGCGCTCAAGCTGATCAAAGAAGCCCACGCGCGGGGGATTCGAGTCATCTTTGACGGCGTGTTCAATCACATGGGGTGGACGAGTTGGCCATTCAAAGACGTGATGGAAAAGCAGCAGGACTCGCCGTATGCCGGATGGTTTTCCATCACATCATGGCGGGATGAAAAGGCCGGCGCGAAATTCGACTACGATGGCTGGTTCGGGCACCATACGTTGCCGGAATTCCGCGAGGACGAGGAGGGGATCGTGGCGGGACCGCGCGACTACATTTTCGCCGCAACGCGGCGCTGGATGGATCCGGACGGCGACGGGGATCCGTCGGACGGCATCGACGGTTGGCGTCTTGATGTGGCTTTCTGCGTCGGTCATCCGTTTTGGAAAAAGTGGCGCAAGGTGGTGAAAGGTGTGAATCCCGAAGCGTACGTCACTGCGGAGTTGATTGATCCTGTCCCGACGTTGACGCCCTACCTCAAGGGGGACGAATTCGATGCGGTGATGAACTACAATTTCGCGTTTGCGTGCTCCGATTATTTTGCCGACGACAAAAAGCGGATCAAGACGAGCGAGTTTGACCGCAAGCTACGTGACTTGCGCGAGGCTTTCCCGGCGGGTGTGGCGGAGGTGCAGCAGAATTTGTTCGGCAGTCACGACACGGACCGCATCGGCTCCCACATCGTCAACCGCGACAACGACGAGTCGAGCGACTGGCAGTCTTATTTCGCCTTCTCCAAGGTCGAGAACGGGAAATACGATCCGCGCAAGCCGACCGACAAGGAGCTGGAATCCCAGAAGCTCTTCGCCGTCCTGCAGATGACCTACGTCGGCGCGCCGATGATTTACTACGGCGACGAAGTGGGGATGTGGGGGGCGAACGATCCGGATTGCCGCAAGCCCATGATATGGGAGGACATGAGCTACGAGGACGAAGTCACGCTGCCCGACGGCTCGGTGAAGGAAATTGGCGACAAGGTCGAAGTGAACAAAGACCTCCAAGCGCACTACAAGAAGTTGATCGCTTTGCGTAGAGAGTTGCCGGCGCTTCGCACGGGAAGTTTCGAGACAGTGCTCGTCGATGATCAGAGGCAGCTTTACGGGTTCAAGCGGAGTCTGGGCGGCGAGGACGTTTTCGTGGTCCTGAACAACTCCGGGGAGCGGCAGGAGGCGGCTCTTCCGGCGGGCGGGGCGTGGACGGATCGGTTATCGGGTCAAGAGTTCAGGGGTGAAGGACCGGGTCCGATCACAGTCCAGTTGCCTCCGAGCAGTGCCGCCGTTTTGGTGAGGCGGTAGGAAGATTAAGCTTTGTCTGTAGCCTCGGCATTCTGCGCCGCGAATCTAACCGTTCGTCGGCGGGGGCCCCGATGCGACACGATGCTGCGCGGATTTATCCTGCCGGGATGGTGCGATGCACCTAAAAAAAGAAGGGGATGCCCTGCGCGGCGAAAGCCGCTTTTTCCTCGGCAAGAAAGCGATCGGACAATTGGTCGAAGCCGCCGGTGGCGCGGTATTGAGCGAGGAATGCATTCACCGCGGCGAGAAGAGCGGCATCGTCCGGCCGCAGGGCAACGGCCCATGATTCGGTTTGCAACGGGGCGAGCAAGGCACGGGTGGTATCCGGGTTCCGCTTGTTGTTCTGGAACACGGACATCTGGTCGTAGATGAAGGCGGCGGCTTTGCCTTGCACCACCTCGACCACGGAAGCGCTTTCTTTGTCCAAGGTGAGAAGACGGGCATTCTTCAGAGTCTTGCGCGCGAAGACTTCGCCGGTGGTGCCTTGACGAACCACGACTGTGTTTCCGGGTTGGTCGATGTCGCATAACCCGGCCGCTTTCGAAGAGGCGGGAACGAGTGCTCCGAGGCCCGTGGTGAGGTAGGGATCGGAGAAAGTCACGGCTTTGGCCCGCTCGGGCGTGGCGGTCATCGAGGAAATGATGAGGTCAATCTTTCCCGATTTCAGGGCCGGGATTAGTCCGGTGAAGGGAATGTTTTCGATTTTGAGCGGGCGGCCGAGCTCAGCGGCCAAGGCGCGGGCCATTTCGACGCTGACGCCTTGCGGTTGGCCGTCCGGGCCGATGCTCTCGAAAGGCGGGTAGGAAAGTTCCATGCCGACGCGAAGGGGTTCGGCGGCGTGGAGGCCGGCGGCGCAGAGGATAGAGATAATTACGGCGATAGGTTTCACGGGAATTTCGGCTGGTGTGCGTCGGACGGTTACGGACAAAATGCACGACTATGCTTCAGGAATTCAAAACATTTATCGCCAAAGGAAACGCCATCGACCTCGCTGTGGGCGTGGTGATCGGAGCCGCCTTCGGAAAAATCGTCACATCGGTCGTCGACGATCTCATCATGCCGCTGATCAGTCTGCTCCTCGGCAAGGTTGATTTCAGCCAACATTTCATCAGCCTGGATGGCAAGAGCTACGCCACGCTGGCGGCGGCGCAGGAGGCAGGATCCGCAACGCTCAACTACGGCAACTTCGTCACTATCGTCATCCAATTTCTCATCATTGCATGGGCCATCTTTCTATTAGTCAAAGGGATCAACAGTCTGAAGCGCGCGGAGGCCGCGAAACCGGCCGCGGCGGAACCGACGGCGCAGGAGAAATTGCTCGGCGAGATCCGCGACCTGCTGAAGCAGCGGCCCTAAACAGGCAGGGCGAATCCGCGCACGAACAGAGGCTCGTCTTCGCCGGCGGCCACGACTTCGATGTGGTGAAAGGCATCAAGGGCGCCCCGGACAACTGACACAGCCAGGTCGGGTTCGTTGCAGTCGCGGCTGAGGTGCCCGAGGACGACTTGGCGCAACTCCTTCGTCGCGGCACGGGCCGCCAATTCTGCCGCGCTTTTGTTGGAGAGGTGGCCGTGCGGGGAACGGATGCGCTGCTTGATCGAAAACGGCCGCTTCGTGTCGCGGTGCAGCAGGTCCTCGTCGTGGTTTGCTTCGACGAAGAGGCAATTCACGCCCGTGACATGATGAATCACCGAGTGGTTCACATGGCCGAGGTCGGTGACAATCGCGAGGGAGACCCCTTCCGCGCGGATGGTGAAGCCCACAGGATCCGCCGCGTCGTGCGGCACCGAAAACGCGGTGACTTCGAGTGAACCGACCGGGAAAGTGCTTCCGGAGGAAAAGATGCGCCAGGCGGCAGACTCATTGCGCCGATCCTGACCGCGGACCTCCTCCGCGGTGAGGCGGGTGGCATAGACCGGACATGCGGCCTTGCCCAGGAGGGATGGCAAGCCGCCCGCATGGTCTCCGTGCTCGTGGGTGAGGAGAATGGCCTCGATCTCCCCCGGATCGATCCCGGCCGCATCGAGGCGGGACAACGTTTTGCGCGGGCCGAGGCCCGCATCGATCATGATGACGGTGCCTGCTCCGCGCAGGATCGATGTGTTGCCGCTGCTGCCGCTGCCAAGCACGATGAGTTCCACAGGCGAAACAGCCTATCTGGCGCCTGCTCCGGCGGCAAATGCGGCGTGTTTCCGGTTCGCCAAACCGTCGCGGTTGCGCTATCACCCTGTTCCGTGCAGGAGTATCATCGTTTGCTGGAACACGTTCTCGAGCATGGCAAGCCGCGCACCGACCGCACCGGCACCGGCACAATCGGGGTGTTCGGCGCGCAGGCCCGGTTCGACCTGCGGGAATCCTTCCCCCTCGTGACGACGAAAAAGTTACACCTCAGGTCAATCATCCACGAACTTCTCTGGTTCCTGCGCGGCGACACAAACACCGGCTATTTGCACAGCCACGGGGTGACCATTTGGGACGAGTGGGCGGACGCAAACGGCGAACTGGGGCCGATCTACGGACACCAGTGGAGGAGTTGGCCCGGGGCGGATGGCAAGACTATCGACCAGATTGCCGAGGCGGTGAGGCTGATTCGCGAGCAACCCGACAGCCGGAGAATCATAGTTTCCGCATGGAATCCAGCCGATCTTCCCCGTATGGCGCTGCCTGCTTGCCATGCCTTGTTCCAGTTCCACATCGCGGACGGCGAACTGAGTTGCCAACTCTACCAGCGCAGCGCGGACCTTTTTCTCGGCGTACCTTTCAATATCGCCTCCTACGCACTGCTCACAATGATGATGGCTCAAGTGGCCGGCCTGAGGCCCGGTGAGTTTGTCCACACGTTCGGCGACCTGCATCTTTACTCGAACCACCTCGAACAGGCGCGGGAGCAATTGTCACGCAAGCCGCGCGAGGCGCCGAAGATGCGACTCAATCCGGGGCGTCGCGAGCTTGAGGAATTTGTTTTCGAGGACTTCACGCTCGAAGGTTACGACCCGCACCCGGCCATCAAGGCGCCCGTTGCCGTATGATCGCCGTCGCCGCGATGGCGTCCAACCGGGTCATCGGCTCGGGAGGCAAAATCCCGTGGCATTTGCCGGAGGACCTGCGGTGGTTCAAAGAACTGACCATGGGCGGGACATTGCTCATGGGAAGAGTGACTTACGATTCGATCGGGAAGCCGCTGCCGGGGCGCACCACGATTGTCCTGAGCCGGAACGGCGGCCTCGCTTTGCCGGGGGTGCAGGTGATCCGCGACCTGAGCGGATTGCTTGGCGCGCAGACCACGGGGGAAGTGTTCGTGGTCGGAGGTTCGGATGTCTACCGCATGGCGCTGCCCTACTGCCGCGATCTTTACCTCACGGAGGTCAAGGGAGAGGTCGAGGGCGACCGGAAGTTTCCCGTTTTTGAGGACTTGTTCCGTTTCTCGTCGGTTCTTCGCGAGACGCCGGTGTTACGCATCGTCCACTACGTGAACGATGAGGTGAGTCCGCTGCCGCGCACGCGGCTCGAGGCGCCGCCGTGATCAGCGGGAAGGTTGGTTCGTCCCCGACTTGTAGGAGTCCTTGTACCAAAGGACTCCGTGGCGGCGCACGTTGGCAAAAATCGCGCGCAGGTCGCCCGCAGCTTGTTTGTCGTTGAGCAGCATGGGAAGGGGGCCGCTGCCGCTGCGGGCCGACGACATGAGTTTGCGCGCATCTGCCGCGGCGGCTTCCAGATCGTCGGCTGCTTTGCCGATTTCGGTGAAACCGGCGCTGCCCTTCTTGAGATTTGCGATCGTGTCGCGGAGATCCTGCAGCGAGTCCTGACTCAGGGCGGTGGTGTCCAGACGATCGAGAGTTTTGTTCAGGGTTCCCATGGCTTGACGGACATCAGCCATGACTTCGCTGGCGTTGCGGGTCAGGTCTTCCATGCCGGTTTCGCGCACGCCTTGTATCTTTGCCCCGGGTTTGAGTGTGTCGGTGAGGTCAGCTTTCGGATCGACAATGACGTCGACGAAGCGATTTCCGAGCAGTCCGGAGCTGCCGATGATGAAGCGCGACATGACAGGCAGGACCACTTCCTCCTGGATTTTTAGTTCCACGGCCACACCCTGCATGGCGGGCAAGACGCGCGGAGGCTTGGCCACGTAACCGATGCGCGCTCCACCAAGGAGCACATCGGACCCGGCCAGCAGTCCGCTGGCATTGGGAAAGTCGACCTCAAGATCGTAGAACTTCTGCAAGCCTTGGCCAAGGCGTCCGAAATAGACGACCGTGACAGCCACGACAGCCAGTCCGAAGAGAACGAAGAGGCCTACTTTGGTTTCAGTGCGCGGATCGCGGTTGTACATGGGTCAGGGGTGCTCGTGGGATCGGCCTTCGACGAAGTCGCAGATGACGGGATCGGTCGACGCGCGGAGTTGGTCGCACGTGCCATAAAAGTAGCACTGCCCTTGGTGCAGCAAGGCGACGTGGTCGGCGATGGCGAAAGCGCTTTTCATGTCATGGGTCACAACGATGGAAGTGACGCCGAGCCTACGCTGCAGGCGGCGAATGAGCACGTCGATACTGTCGGCCACGATCGGATCAAGTCCGGCAGTAGGCTCGTCGTAGAGCATGCACCGGGGCTCGCTGATCAGCGCGCGGGCCAAGGCGACGCGCTTGCGCATGCCTCCGCTCAGGTTGACCGGCATTTTGTGCTGCTGCCCGGCGAGATCGACCATTTCGAGAGCTTTCTCGACCTTTTGCGCGATGAGCGCCTCGTCCGTGGCTCCGTGCTCGCGGAGGGGAAAAGCGACATTGTCCCCGACGTTCATGGAATCGAAGAGCGCGCCATTCTGGAAGAGCATACCCATGGAGCGGCGGATCGGGGCCAGTTCCCGTTCTTTCAAACCGGCAATGTCTTTCCCTTCGTAAAAGATGGTCCCGGACACGGGTTGCATCAGCCCGATCAGATGCCGTAGGAAGACGCTTTTGCCTCCGCCGCTCCTGCCGAGGAGGACGAGCGTCTCGCCTTCGTAGACCTTGAGGCTGAAACCGCGGAGGATTTCTTGTCCGCCGATCGTCTGGACGAGGTTGTCCACCGAGATGGCCTCTTTGCGGTTGAAGTGCTGGCTCACTTGCCCGCAGGGAAAAAGATGTTGAGGGTCATGGTGAGGAAGAAGTTCACCACGAGAAGGAAGAGTGAACCGATGACGACAGCCTCGGTTGTGGCGCGTCCCACGCCGACTGCACCCTCGCGGGCATTGAGACCCTGGTGGCAGCTGACGAAGACAATCAGGACACCGAAAACCATCCCTTTGATGAGGCCCATGGCCACATCGCGGCTGCCGGTGAAATAGAGCATGTTGTCGAGATAGTATACTTCGGAGACGCCGAGGATCTGCGTGGACACCAAGTAGGCGGCCACGATGCCTATCCCGATGCACTCCATGGTGAGCAATGGCATCGAGACGAGCATGGCAAGGAATCGCGGGACAACGAGGTAGTCGATGGGGTGAACGCCGAGTGCGCGAAGGGCGTCGAGTTGTTCGGTGACTTTCATCGTCCCGAGTTCGGCCGACATGGCGGCGCCGACGCGTCCGGCAACCATCAGTCCGCAGAGCACAGGACCGAGCTCGCGGAACATGGATACGCTGACCACGGGGCCGACCGCGGTGTCCATTTGCAGACGGTGGAACTGGAAAAATGTCTGCGTGGCAAAGACCGCCCCCGTGAAGGCTCCGGTGATGAGCACCACCAGTTGAGAGCGGTAACCGACCTCGTAGATCTGCTGCACGACCAAGCGCATGCGGACTTGGCCGTGCGTGATCCCGCGGACGGTCTCCCCGGCGAGCATGCCGAGGTCGCCGAGATAACGGGTGAACGAGACAAGCCAGTGGCCTACGGTTTGAACGGGCGACATGTGTGGCGTTGCGGTCCGCTAAGGACTTATGACTTGCGTGGCCGTTTGGGACCGGGCGACGGAGTGCGTCTGCCCGACAAAGCGGGCCAGCAAATCAAGCTTCCGGAAAATGCTCCCGATTTCTTCCAGGGAAATGGCCGGATCGTCCGACTCGAGAAAGATGATATCATGCAATGCATCGACCTTGTAGCGCAGGCCGGGAATGGCGCCCAATTCAAGGTCCAGGCCCAGCAGCTTATCCGGGGTGCGCAGGCCTCGTGCGTAGACTTCGATCTCGACCATGGGTCTAGTTTCGGTGCCCGGCGGTAGCCGGGGCAAGAATCGATTTGGCCCGGCAACCCGCGCATTGCGCCCCGGCCCTCCTCGCATTAAATAAAAGGGCTGCCTGCACCATGCCGAAAGACACCTCGCTGAAGTCCATCCTCATCATCGGCTCGGGCCCCATCATCATCGGCCAGGGCTGCGAGTTCGATTATTCCGGTGTACAGGCCTGCAAAGCGCTTCGGGAAGAGGGATATCGCGTCATCCTGGTCAACTCCAACCCGGCGACCATCATGACCGACCCGGAGTTTGCCGACCGGACCTACATCGAGCCGATCACCACGGAGGTGATCGAGAAGATCATCGCCAAAGAGAAGCCGGACGCGGTGCTGCCGACCCTCGGTGGCCAGACAGCTCTCAATGCCGCGATGGCTTTGCACCGCAGTGGGGCGCTTGAGCGGCTTGGCACCAAACTGATCGGCGCCAAAGCGGAGGCTATCGAGCGCGGTGAGGACCGTCTTATTTTCAAGCAAACCATGCTCGATATCGGGCTCGATGTGGCGCAGTCCGGCGTGGCCCACAACATGGAGGAAGCCCGTGTCGTTGCCGCCCAGATTGGACGTTATCCAATCATCATCCGCCCGGCCTACACATTGGGGGGAAGCGGAGGTGGAATCGCCTACAACCGGGAGGAATTCGAGGAGATTGTGGCGCGCGGACTCGATCTTTCACCGGTGAGTGAGGTGCTGGTCGAGGAATCGCTGCTCGGCTGGAAGGAGTTCGAGATCGAAGTGATGAGGGACCACGCCGACAACTGCGTGGTCATCTGTTCCATCGAAAATTTCGACCCGATGGGTGTCCATACGGGCGATTCGATCACGGTCGCGCCGATCCAAACGCTGACGGACAAGGAATACCAGGCGATGCGGGATGCTTCATTCGCCGTTATACGCGCCATTGGCGTGGAAACAGGCGGATCCAATATCCAGTTTGCCGTGTGCCCGAAGACCGGGCGCATGGTGGTCATCGAGATGAACCCGCGTGTGTCGAGGTCCTCCGCCCTGGCGTCCAAAGCCACCGGTTTTCCTATCGCCAAGATCGCGGCCAAGTTGGCCGTGGGCTACACGCTGGACGAGTTGCGCAATGACATCACGCGCGAGACGCCGGCCAGTTTCGAGCCGACGATCGACTACTGCGTGGTCAAGGTTCCTCGTTTCACTTTCGAGAAATTCCCCAAGGCCGATCCTGTCCTGACCACCCAGATGAAGAGTGTGGGTGAGGCCATGGCCATCGGACGGACCTTCAAGGAGGCGATGCAGAAAGCGCTGCGGTCGCTCGAAACGGGGCGGAGCGGTTTCGGGGCGGACGGGAAAGATGCGCCGCCGGCACTTCCTGACGGGTCGCTCGATGAAGCGGCTTTGGAAAAGAAGATTCGTGTGCCGACTGCCGAGCGCATTTTTAACCTCCGGCACGCTCTGCTTGCCGGCTGGAGCGTGGACAAAATCCATGCCATCACCGGCATCGACCCCTGGTTCCTGCATGGGTTGGCCAAGATCACGACTGAGGAGAAGACCTGCCCTACAGATTTGTCGTCCGTGCCCTGGCGCCGGATGAAGCGCCATGGATTTTCCGACAGGCAAATTGCGCATTTGACGGGTTCGAATGAAGCCGATGTGCGCAAGGCCCGAAAAGCCGCGGGAGCCGAACCGACATATCGTTTGGTTGATACGTGTGCGGCCGAGTTCGAGGCTTACACGCCTTATTTCTATTCGACCTACGGCGAGGAGGATGAAACGCGTCCCAATGAAAAGAAGCGCGTGATGATTTTGGGTGGAGGACCGAACCGGATCGGGCAGGGGATCGAATTCGACTACTGCTGCGTGCATGCGGCGTTCGCATTCCGGGAAATGGGGTGGGAGACGGTGATGGTCAACTCAAATCCTGAGACGGTGTCAACCGACTATGACACGAGCGACAAATTGTATTTCGAACCCCTGACACTCGAAGACGTGCTCAATATTTACGAGCGTGAGAAGTGCGATGCGGTCATCGTCCAGTTTGGCGGACAAACCCCGCTGAATCTGGCGGCCTCACTCGAGGCCAATGGAGTGAATATTATCGGGACATCACCGAAAAGCATCGAGATGGCCGAGGACCGGAAGCACTTCGCTGCGATGCTCGACCGGCTCGGCTTGCGGGCCACGCAGGGAGGCACCGCGAGAAATGAGGAAGAAGCTTTGGCCGTGGCGGAGAAGGTGGGATACCCGGTCCTGGTGCGCCCATCATTCGTCCTCGGCGGGCGGGCCATGGAGATCGTCTACACGCCGGAA
>Ga0209598_10003758_pt1 | contig 11369 bp, 4 predicted proteins | sample M_140807_EF_Meta_FD_187317 | JGI IMG/M metagenome (GOLD analysis project Ga0209598, IMG submission 187317) | Freshwater microbial communities from Lake Montjoie, Canada to study carbon cycling - M_140807_EF_MetaG (SPAdes) (version 2) | ecosystem: Environmental > Aquatic > Freshwater > Lake... | reverse complement strand
TGCAAAGATATAGTCGGTAGGCATTCGATTGACTAACTTCGTTGCTGTGACCCTGACATACCGGGCCCTTGGCGGCCGGCCCGCGAGCTCCCCAACCTCGAAACGCTGCGGCGCTACCCCAGGGTTCACAAAATCCTCTGCCGAGCGGTCGACAAGCCTGAGCACTCCGGATTTGAACTCTGAATCGTCGCTAGCCTCGACCACAAACCGCACGGGAAATCCAAAACCTGCTCCGATGTTATTGAACGTATCGTGGCAACCGACCAACTCGACGGCCGTAATGCTCTTGGACTCCCCTAGATCCACTTGCACCCATTTGGCTACATCGTTTCGCTCCTCGATCTGACTGTGGTAACCAAACTCAGGCTGCTCGTTGCTGCCCAAGGGTTTCGTAGCCTCGGCGATTTGACGATCTAACTCCGCCAGAGGTTTACCGCCACGCTCCGCGACCAACTCATCGATCTGCTTGAGCTCCTTGGTTAGCTGATCGATCTGGCGATCCAACTGCTGCCGTTTGGCTGCCACCTGCGGATCGCGATCATAAGCCCGATCGGCGCGATCCACCGCAGCAAAGACCGCCTGCAAGCGATAGTAATCCCGCTGCGAGATCGGATCGAACTTGTGATTGTGGCATTGGGCGCAACCGACCGTCAAACTGTTAAAGGTACCCATGGCAGTCGCGACCATGTCGTCGCGATCCAGATGCCGGGCAACTTTTCCGTCGATCTTTGTCTCGGGAACCTCGGCATGCCCAATAAAATCCCATGGCCCGGCAGAGATGAACCCCAAGGCTTCAATACCATCTGCTGTTCCAGGATACAGGATATCTCCGGCGAGTTGCTCTTCGATGAATCTGCGATAAGGCTTATCGGTGTTCAACGCCCGTATGACATAATCACGATACGGCCAAGCATTCAGACGTAGCTTGTCTTTGTCATATCCATGGGTCTCGCCAAAATGAACCACATCGAGCCAGTGCCTTGCCCAACGCTCCCCATACCTCGGAGACTCAAGCAATCGATCGACCAGAGTGCTGTAAGCTTGCTCGTCACTCGCAGGATCATCCACAAATGCTGAGACCTGTTCAGGTGTCGGTGGCAACCCGATCAAATCAATCGATACGCGTCGAACGAGCGTCCGACGGTCGGCAAGAGGCGACTGAGGCAGCCCCTTGTGTCGCAACTTGCTGACCACAAAGGCATCGATAGCGTTGGCGACTTTGTACGGTGAACCGTTGGCTGATTCACCTTTCTTAGGTCCCTGAACCGGAACCTCATGAACAGGAAAATCAGGGACTCCGGGACGGACCAAGGGTCTGAGCGACCACCATTCGGCGTCCGGAACATGCCGATCCTCGAGCCTCTTGCCCTCGGGCCACTTGGCCCCTCCAGCAATCCACACCCTCAGGGCATGAACCTCGTCGGCCGAAAGCGGTTTTCCTGTCTTGGGCATCTGAGGCTCATCGCCAGAGACATAATCGAGCAAGATGCTTTTGCCGGTATCGCCCCCGACCAGGGCCGGACCACTTTCACCTCCTTGGACCATCGCCTCGAGCGTCTCAAGGCCCAACCCCCCCTTGGGCTTGGAACCCGCATGGCAGCTAACGCAATTGCGTTCCAGCACCCTGGCCGCTGCGGCGAAGGTATCCTCTTGCGCCTGCCCCACAGATCCAAGCGGCCCTACGAATAGAATCACTGATGGCAGCAGTGCTACCACCCAGGCTGGGCTGAAACTGCAAAGGGTCTTGAAAATCTGTTTTTGCATAAAGCTCTAGGTTCGATCGGAGCCGAGCAAGTCGCCGATGGAATGCTCCATCGCCTCCGAGGCTGCCGGTTGAAGAATCATTTCACACGACTGTATTTTACACCGTTTAAGGAGCCTCGGTCGATTCGCACCAAAAAACCATCGTAAATCGATGGTCGCAAATCGATGGTATTGCTCCTAGGTCTTCCTGCCATAGACTCGGATGACCATTCCGAGCCGACCAAGATCGATCAACCCCAAGGAACACGTTGTTCCAAAATGCACCAACGGCAACAGCGGCTTTGCGAACCGAGGGCAACGCTTTTCGAAACTCGATTTTGGCAACCTCGATACCCACTCCACCTTCTCGACCTTGAAACCATGCTTACCAAGCAACATCGAGAGACTTCGAGGATTGAAGAAATTCAAGTGCGTCGGGGGACATACAAACGGGTCTCGCTCCTGAAGAACCTTGCGAACCACACTGCCATAGTTCGGCAGAGCGATCGCCAGGATCCCATCCTTTTGAAGAAAGCGGTAGGCTTTGTCAACCCATAGATTTACATCCAAAGCGTGCTCTAGGATTTGGCTCATGAGGACCACGCCCAGCGACTCTGGTTCGCATTGATATTCTTCGAACGACGTTGCCGCGGGAGACAGTTCGGTCATCTCCTGAGCAATCTTTCGCTCGTTGGTCGCCAGCTCGATGGCCTGTACATCGAACCCTGCTCCCAGAGCTTCTTTGGAAAAAAAACCGTAACCGCAACCGACATCCAGAAAGCGATTGCTGGTTGCGGGTCGACTAAGTGCCCGGATCGTCGCAACCAATCTTTTGGCATCAACCGTCGAGTTTGGGAAAACCCGTTCACGTTCGATGACCGCAGAAAGCTTGGGCGGCTCTTTGGCCCCATCTCCGTCGCCATGGCCGAAGGTCGAGTAGTACTGCATCAGGAATTCAAGGGACGGACGGGGATTGACAAAGCAATATCCGCATGCGGTGCACCGATCCATCTGATAAAGGTGATCGCCCCCTTTTTTGGATCGCCAGGGTTTGAAACTCGATCCGCACACCGGGCAGGATTCATAGCGCAATTTGTCTGTTTGACTTGACATCCATCACCTCGATTCCAACCACCGCTTGCACGGCTCGCTTAGTACTATTCCAATCGATATCCCACTTTAGGACTTTCGAGCTTGAGCACCTTCGAGGGCCGCTCGCAATCGCCCACCAGCGCCCCTTATAATCTCTTGGGCATCCTGTTTAGATACCCCCTGGAAATGACTGACGATTGCCGTTTTGACCTCACCGTCACAAGCCGCGAGCAATAGCTCGGCTTGGTCTCTGCTGACCCCGGTTATCCCGCTGACAATCCTCATACTCCGATCCTTGAGCTTGGCATTCGTCGCTCTCAGATCGACCATCCAGTTCCCATACGTTTTTCCAATCCTAATCATTGTGCTGGTCGAAATCATGTTCAGGACCATTTTCGTCGCCGTACCTGCTTTGAGCCTCGTCGAACCGCTCAAGATCTCTGGACCAACAACCGGCGCGATCAGGACGTCGCAGACTTCTGACAACTCCGACGCCTCATTGCAGGTCACCCCAAGCGTCGCAGCTTGCAAAGTCCTGGCGTAAGCAAGAGCACCGAGGACGTAAGGGGTCCGCCCGCTCGTCGCGATCCCACATACAACGTCCAAAGGCCCCAGATCGACGCTCCGAAGATCGTCCACTCCAGCTTGTCGATTGTCCTCGGCACCTTCGATCGCTGTGGTCAATGCTCGATGCCCTCCAGCGATCAGCCCCACGACTAAAGATGGTGGGGTGCTGAACGTCGGTGGGCATTCCGACGCATCTAGGACCCCCAAGCGACCGGAGGTACCGGCTCCGATGTAGATCAATCGCCCACCACGTTGAACTCGCTGCGTGACTATCTCGATGGCTTGGGCAATCGCCGGCAAAACCTTTTCAACTGCGGCGACCACTTTGAGATCCTCGCGATTCATCAAGCGAGCGATCTGGAGCGGATCCATTTGGTCGATTGCTCTGGAATCGGGATTATTTTGTTCCGTGATCAAATGATCCATAATGATCCATGGAGAGAAGTTCTTTTTTGGGGATGCTTACCCATCGGCAGCCTAGTCTATTACAATGCGTCAATCTACATCGATAGGAACAATTGAAAAGGACGAGGCATGCAGATTCCACTTGGAATCCTCGATTTGGTAGTACTGGCCGTTGCGATGGCAGCATCGATTTTAATCGGGCTTAAAGTTGCAGGCAAAAACACTTCGGTGGAAAGCTATCTGCTGGGTGACCGAGACTTGCCCTGGTGGGCGATCTTAGGCTCCATCGTCGCTACTGAAACCAGTGCGGCGACGGTCTTGAGTGTACCAGGGATCGGCTACGGGGCCACCGGATTCGCCTTCCTACAGCTTGCCCTCGGTTACATCCTCGGCCGCTTGATCGTCGTTATCTTTTTGCTTCCAAATTATCTGACCGGGAACATCGTCAGCGCATACGAGATTCTTCGCTCGCGATTTGGTAAAACGACCACGCGATTGGCGTCGATCTTGTTCTTGGTCACTAGAAACCTAAGCGATGGACTTCGGCTCTACCTGGCCGCGATGGTCCTGCAGCAACTCGTCGGCTGGCCGATCGTCCCGAGCGCTGTTGCCATTGGTGGATTGACGTTGCTGTACACCTATTTTGGTGGGATGCGTTCGGTCGTCTGGAACGACTGCGTGCAGTTGGTGATCTATCTGGCCGGATGCATCGTGGCTGCAATCCTCCTTGTACGAATACTCCCGGATGGTTGGACAACTTACAAGGACTACATGGATACCACCGGCAAGTGGAATTGGATTGATTTGGACATGTCGTTGAGCAAACCCTACACGCTCTTTGCCGGTTTGGTCGGTGGTACCTTTTTGTCGCTGGGGTCCCACGGCACTGATCAGATCATGGTGCAGCGGTACCTCAGCGCCAGAAACGAAAAACATGCCGCAGCAGCGATCCTCGTCAGCGGTCTGTTCGTCTTCCTTCAATTTGCATTGGTCCTCTGGATAGGAACCTTGCTGGGCGCATTCCACGTCGAAACCCCGCTGCCGGCTGGAATTACCAACGACAAGGTATTTGCTCATTTCATCACAAACTACTTCCCCGCCAACACGGGGTTGATCGGACTGATGCTCGCGGCAATCCTTGCCGCGACAATGTCGACCCTGTCGAGCTCTTTGTCCGCGTCTGCGTCGTCTGCCTTCAGCGACCTGTGGATGACGAGCCTGCGTCACGAACCGACCGAGGCCTCCAAAATGTGGTTTACTCGCCTGGCGACCCTGGTTTTCGGGGGCATCCAGATCGCAATCGGTATATGGGCGAGCACCTTTTCCGACAGCGTCGTGAACAACGCGTTGACGATCGCCGGATTCTCCTCGGGAGTACTGCTCGGTTGGTTCTTCCTGGGCCTATTCCAACCCCATGTAGGCCAGCCCGCGGCGATCGCCGGAGGAACCATGGGACTGTGCGTTCTTCTTTGGATTCAATTCATCTTGAACCGACACGCTATCCAGATCGCATTCCCATGGTTCCCTTGCATCGGCTCGTTGGTCACGTTCGCTTGCGCACACTACCTTTCGTATCTGCCGCTGTTCAAACATCAAACAACATGACAAAGTTCTTTGTTTCTAAAATGCTCGCAAGCTGGACCCTCCTCGCGGTGTGTTTGCAGGCATTCGGCCAGGACTCTCTTCGAGTCCCTTCGGATCGTATCAGGTCGTTTGACACGCAGGTCCAAAGGTTGGTCGAACAATCGATCGCGGAGAAAAAGATGCCCGGATGCATCGTCGCGGTCGGCGATCGCGACGGAGTGTTCTACCAAAAGGCCTTCGGCAATCGCTCTCTCGATCCAATGGCACCCATGACCCTCGATACGGTCTTCGATATGGCATCGATTACCAAGCCCGTGGCGACGGCAACCTCCATCATGCAACTGATCGAACGCGGCGAGTTGCGACTAAAGGACAAGGTATCGAGCTACTTTCCCGAGTTTGCGACCAATGAAAAAGAACCGATCACCGTTGAACACTTGCTTTTGCACACCAGCGGTCTGATCCCAGACAATCCTCTAGCCGACTATCTCAGCGGTCCCGACACAGCCTGGGAAAAGATCCTCGGACTGAGTCTCTCGGCACCGATCGCAACGGCGTTCAAGTACTCGGACGTCAATTTCATCGTCCTTGGAAAAATCGTCGAAAAGATCTCCGGAAAAAGTCTGGATGCCTACACTCGAGAAAACATTTTCGAGCCACTGGGGATGAAGGAAACAGGGTATCTACCCAATGAATCGCTTCGTTCTCGCTGTGCTCCTACCGAGAAAAGGGACGGGAACTGGATCCAGGGTCAAGTCCACGACCCAAGGGCCTATCATCTCGGGGGCGTTGCAGGCCACGCAGGGCTATTTTCGACTACACACGATCTTTCGCTCTACGCGATGTCCATGCTTCGGACTACCCATGGACCTAACTCCCGAGAAATACTTTCTCCGGCTACCCTGGATAAAATGACGCGAGGTTATCTCGTCCCCAATGGTCTCCGAGGCTTGGGCTGGGACAAGCGTTCCGGGTTCTCTGTCAACCGAGGCGATCTGTTCAGTGAAAAAGCTTTCGGCCACGGAGGCTTCACTGGAACAGTCCTATGGATCGATCCAGGGACGGATCTTTTCTTCATTTTCCTAAGCAACCGCGTACACCCCGACGGAAAAGGTCTCGTCAATCCATTGGCCGGCAAAATCGCCAACCAAGCCGTCCAGTGTTTCGGAGATCTTCACGCAAAAGAAAAAACCGTCGCTTCCCTGGGACGAGATTCGGTCCGCAACGGAATCGATGTTTTGGAATCCCAAGCCTTTGGGCTATTGCAAGGCCAACGCGTCGGTCTTATCACCAACCACACCGGCCGAAACCTTGAAGGACTCAATACGGTCACAGTCCTGAGCAAAGCCCCAGGGGTGAAACTGGCAGCACTCTTCAGCCCAGAACACGGATTCGAAGGCAAACTCGATATCTCTAAGGTCGATAATTCGCAGGACAAGAATACCGGATTGGTGATCTATAGCCTTTATGGAGAGAACCGTAAGCCAACACCTGAAATGCTCAGCAGCATCGATACGGTCGTGTTCGATATCCAGGACGTCGGGGCTCGATTCTATACATATGTATCAACCATGGGAGAGGCCATGAAGGCTGCCGCAGAGAACGGCAAGAAGTTCGTCGTTCTCGATCACCCAAATCCTATCGGTGGCCAAATCGTCAGCGGCCCGATGCTCGACAAGGGCCAAGAAGCATTCGTCGCCTTTCACTCCCTGCCAGTTCGTCACGGGATGACCATCGGGGAGCTTGCCAAAATGTTTCGCGATGAACTCAAACTAGAACTGGATTTGACTGTCGTTCCATGCGAAGGCTGGACGCGGGAGATGAATTGGGACGCTACCGGGCTGACTTGGATCAATCCATCCCCGAACATGCGGAGTTTGACCCAAGCCATTTTGTACCCAGGAGTCGGATTGATCGAGATGACCAATGTCTCGGTGGGTCGAGGAACCGATACCCCATTCCAGGTAGTCGGAGCCCCGTGGATCTCAGGCCCACTGCTAGCCCAGGAACTCCATCGAGCGGAGCTGCCAGGCGTCGCTTTTATCCCAATCGAATTTATGCCCCAATCAAGCAAACATGCGAACGTGGCTTGCCAAGGAATCGAATTGATCATCACGGATCGGGAGCGCTTCGAGAGCGTCGCTACCGGGTTGGCCATAGCCAGAGCCCTGCGCAAACTTTACCCCCAGGCATGGGAAACAAAGAATCTGAACACCCTACTCAGAAGCCAAACGATCCGAGATGCAATTCTCGATGGCAGTATCGAACCTCGCTTTGACGAACGCTTGCGCGAGGGGATCTTCGAATTCCAACAGCGCCGCCAGAAATACCTCATCTATCCCTAGTGGAATAGCGTTGAATTAGTCTTAGCGGAGGTGCGCAAGCACTCCGGTGAGTTTTGTGATGCCTGGGGTTTCCCAATTCGCCACCGGCGTGAAGCCAAATGGTGGTCCCCAAGAACAAACTCGGTCCTTCAGGTATTTTAGTGGGTCGAAGCTCGGCTTTCTCGTACTCAGCGTCGCGGTACTCGTACTCGACAACGCCTGGCTCGATTCAAGTCGATCACCTTTTCAGGGAGGCTGCAACCCCACTATTTGGCACTTTTGTCAACGAACTCCCAATACTTCTCTTCGAGTACGAGTACCGTTTCACTCAGTACGAGTACGAAAAGAACCATTGGTATGAATTGCTAGCCACGAGAATGCCGGATGGACCACAAACTCAGCGATGAAGACTTGCGATTCCTGGAAAACCGCTAGCTCACGCTCTGAGCGGCCAGCGGTTCTCGTCCTACTCTCAATCGTGTCCCGTAGCGTATTTGGGCTTGGGTAACGCAGGCACCTTCTTGACCTCTTCAAGCAAAACCTCAACACCCTTTTCAAGCTGTTTGTCGATCCCGGCAGGCATCTCGCCGGGCAATGGCCAAACGATGAAGTCGGGCTCGGCCCCGTTGAGCTCCATGTCCTTGCCGTCGCGGACCGAGAACCAACCGCGGAAAGGTGCTCGCAAAACACCGATGTCGTTGATGCGAGCCACTCCGGTGCTTACGACTCCACCGGCGGTTTGAACCCCAACGAGCTCGCCTCGCCCCAGAGCCTTGATAGCATGGCTAAAGATCTCGGCGTTGCTGTAGCTGTTCTGATTGCATAGCACAACAATTGGCTTGGACCACGTCGCATAGATCATCCGATCGTGTGGATAGCCGGTAGAGCCTCCACGAGGCACGGTGATCGCATGCTTGGGCTGGGTGAGCGAGGTCAGCAGATGGTCAGTGGTCGATCCGCCACCGTTGTCGCGAACATCGATCACCAATCCCTCTTTGCCATAACCAACGTTGTAAAGCTGCTGTTCGAATTCGAGAAAACTCGACTCGTCCATGGCTTGGATATGCAAATACCCCAGTTTTCCATCCGAGAGTTTCTCGACCATCTGCCGATTGTGTTCTAGCCATTGTTCGTAAAGCAGCGGCCGTAGCCGACTATAAGAAATCGGGCGTACGCTGATCGGAACCTCTTCAGTGGCGTCCTCTTTTGCACGCTGCACGACCAATTGGATATCCCGATCGAGCGGTCCATTGAGAACTTGGGTTAGGTCCATCGAAGGATCGATGCGGTGGCCATCGATACTCAAGATGATATCCCCAGCCTTCAGACGACTTTTGGCTTTGTCGCTTGGGCTCTCGGGGAGCACATCTCGCACCTTCAGGCCTGGCCCGAGGTAACTTGGATCGAACCTTACCCCCAAGTGCGCGGTCGGATGCTCACGCTTGCGAGGAGCTTCTGGTTCGGGGGTATCCGAAGTCGAAGGGGTGAAACCCAAGTGCGAACCGTTGAGTTCACCGAGCATCAATTCGATGATTTCGCTCAGACCGCGTTCATCGAAAGATTTCGAGGCCGCATCGACATACTTCCGGCGAACTTCCTCCCAGTTCTTGTTCCCCATGGCTGGGTCGTACCAAATTTCGTTCATCGCCAACCAAGCCGCATTGAAACCTTCACGGAAGCGCCCCGATCGCGAACGATCATGCAGGACGCTAAAGCTGAAGCCTGTCTCTTTTTCTCCGTTTTCCAGCTTCGTCGGAACGCCTTTAGAGAGTCCAAGAATACTCCCCGAGGACTTGGTCCATCGAGCATCGCCAAGCACAGTGGAACTCATCAGTTTCGCCGTGAGCTTGTCCGGGAATTCGACGCTGTACCAACCGGCTTTGCCATCGACGGTGGCCGAGAAGGCAAGCTTCTTACCATCTGGCGAGAAGATCAGGTTCGTTTCGCGAGTGTCTTGCAAGTTGATCCGGCGCAGCCGTTGGTGGATCTTGTCAAAGTCGATCCGGACGAGTTTGGGTTCGGTGTCGCTGGCCTTTTCGGTCTTGGGCTTGTCCTCCGCAGGCTTGGCTTCAGCGGGTTTATTCTCCGCCGCTTTGTTATCAGGAGCTTTCTCTTTGTTCTCCGAAGCCCCTGCATCTAGCTTCGGTTCGGTAGCGGCCTGCTTGGGTCGCTTCTTCTTCATGGTTTCGATCGCTTTTTCAATCGTCCGATCGCGCGAGGATTCATCGTCGAACTCCTCTTGGAGGTAAACGTAGTAGATATCGCTTTCCTCTTTGGACCTACGTCCAGTGAAGGCCAAGATTCGTCCGTCGGGTGAGAAGATCGGAGATTGATCGTTGTCCGGGTGGCGAGAGACGTTTACCGGACCGGTATGCTTGTCCAATGGGATGATCCAAATCTCGCTATTGAAGTCGTCGTCTTGGGCGGCGTAAGCAACCCAGCGGCTATCTGGAGAAATCGAATAGCCAACTTCGCTGAAGCTATCGACCAACGTGGAAATCTCTTTGGTTTCTAGGTTCATGGCAACCAGATTGCCGCGACCTTGTTGGAACAGCAGATGTTTTCCGTTGGGGGTAAATCGCAGATTGGATTTTGAACCTGTCGATTCGCTCATGCGCGTTTCAACAAACTCTTTTTGTTGCCACCAATATTTGGTTGGATCTTTGGGTTCGAGTTTCCACAAGTCGACCTGTCCGTTCTCCCGGCGGGTGAACCAAAGCGATTTTCCATCGTTCGAGAAAATTGGGGATTCTTCGTATCCATCGGAGCGCGTTGCCTGGACCGGCTCTTTGAGCTCGGTGTCCATGACCCAAAGATCACCGTTTAGGGTCAACGCGATTTCAAGTCCATCGTCGGTAAAGGCGACTTGATCGGCCCGATTGACCGTAGCGCGTTGAAGATCCTCGGGCAGATCGGTATCCGCTGCTACTTTCAGGTCGAGTTTTGTAGGCTGCTGATCTTTGCCCGGTCGAAGCACATACGTGTCAAAAAGATGGCGAAAGACGATTGTCGAACCATTGCGCGAAATCGCAGGCTTGGCGATCGAATCGTCTTGGAATCCCCAGACCTTTTTTTGTCGAGCCGGTTGGTCGTCCGTTGCGAAACGATAGCGCCACAGATCCAGTCCATGCTCGGTTCCCTTGGCAAAATAGAATGCTTTGCCACCTGGTATCCAAAGAGGCCAAAGGCATTCGACCTTCTCGTGAAGCAACTCACTCGTTGCACCAGTGGCCAGATCGAGCATCCAAATTTGGGAGGCCCGCTCACCGCGGTAACCCTTGCGCCACCAGCGTTCTCCTTCGCGGACAAAAAGGATCTTTTTTCCGTCATTCGACAACGTCGGATTGGATGCCGCATCATCGAGGAGGACTTTCTCAGCCGCGCGTTTGGTAATATCGATCTGGATCATTCGGCTTGATCCTCGCCAAAAGTGATCGCGGTTGGCGACTGCCAAAACGCTGTTTCCGTCCGGAAACCAATCGGCAAGCGAGTAGCCTTCGGAGTGATACGTCTTCTGCTCTGGAATGCCGCCCTCGGCAGGCATCACGTAGATTTGGTTCGAGCCGCTTCGATTGCTTACAAACGCAATACGCTTTCCGTCGGGAGAGAACCTAGGTTCCGAATCAACAGCAGGGTGATTCGTCAAACGCTTGA
>Ga0209598_10003757_pt1 | contig 11370 bp, 4 predicted proteins | sample M_140807_EF_Meta_FD_187317 | JGI IMG/M metagenome (GOLD analysis project Ga0209598, IMG submission 187317) | Freshwater microbial communities from Lake Montjoie, Canada to study carbon cycling - M_140807_EF_MetaG (SPAdes) (version 2) | ecosystem: Environmental > Aquatic > Freshwater > Lake... | reverse complement strand
CGCCTTGCGCTCAGCGGCGCCCTCCTCCTCGGCGGCGGCGTCGGCGTCGGCGGCCGCGGACCTGGCCGCGTCCACCTCTGCAGCGCCCGTGCCGGCGCCGCTGTCGTGCAGCAGGATGGCCCGGGCAAGGCCCTCCTCCCGCCCGCACAGGTCCGTCAGGGCAGTGTCGCCCCTCAGCGCCGCGGCCGCCGAGCCCGGCCGGAAGCCCGCCAGCACCGCCTCACGGAACTCGGCGTCCTGGCGCAGGAAGGACCCCGCCTGCACCGGCTGCAGCTGCATGTCGGTCACCGCCGTCCGCACGGCCTTGTTGAGCGGCGCCCGGGCGCTCATGCCAGCCACGTAGCTCCCCCGCAGGGCCATCAGCCGCTCGTACGCCCCGGCCGGCGCGCGCAGCCGGTACATTTCCAGCGTAAAGTTGACCGAGTCGGCGTGCACCCGGTTGGTGCCCTCCGTGAGCCCGAGCAGGCAGATGCGCTTGGGGTCCTCCCCGCGCGTGGCGCTCGTGTACAGCCCGCCCTGGGCCCGCCAGTCCGCGCAGTCGGTGAGAACGTAGCGGCCCGAGCTGCCCTGCAGGCGGTTGATGCTGGACCTGCACACAGGTGCGAGGTGGGCGGGGGCGGTGCAAGGGTTAGCAGGGGGGCGAGAGGAGGAAGGGCCCCCGGTCGTTGCGGCCGCCCCCGGTCTCTGCGGCCTGGAGGCCCCCCCCTCCCCCGCCCGCGCCGCTCCTCTTTCCCTCGCGCTGCCACCGCTCCCGCACTCACGCGTACGCGAGCTCCAGCGGTATGTGCAGGCGCCCGAGCACCTCCTTGTGGCTTGTCACGTATTGCCACTGGTGGTACGCGACACGCACGACGCGGCCGCCAGTCACGAGCCGAATGTTGACGACGTCAAAGCGGCCGTCCCCGCCGCCTCGCTCAACGGACACGACGTCTGCCAGCGCGCCAGTCACAATGTCCTGCTCGGGGAGGTTGCTCGTCGCGCGCACGCGCACGCCCTGGGCGAGCACGGTGCACGCCTTGCCCTCGTAGTACGGACGCTCCTCGCCCAACTCGAGCCGAGGCAGCTCCGCGCCGTTCCTTGTGTCGACCGCCCACATGTGTACCTTGCCCTCGACATGACCCCCAACCAGGTGCCTGTGCATCTTGTCCAGCAGCTCGCCGTTGATCCTGTCCGCGGTGAGGTTCTTTTGCACAATGTACAGCGGCACGTCCGCGCCCGAGAAGCGCCACGGGGCCGCCTTCATCTCCTCCCAGCGTGCCCGCGCTTCGCCGCCCCAGCCCTGCAGCTCGCTCAAATCCTGCGGCCGTAGCCAGCCGAACTGCATGCGTGTCATGAGCTCCTCCACGTGCAGGCGGTGGGCGTCGCGGGCCGTCGTGAGCCGGTAATTGGCGTCCAGGACGTGCACGCTGTCGATGGGGAACAGCAGGGGCCAGCACGCGGCGTAAAACATGGGCTGGTCGCAGGCAGGAGGCGGCGCGGCGCGGTCGTGGTGCTTGGCGGCAAAGCACTTGAGCTGGACAAAGCTGCCCGAGAACAGCAGCACGATGCCCCCAAAGGGCAGGGCCGAGCTTCGAACGACCTGCGGGCGGGGGCAGGGGGCGCAAGGGCAGGCGCAGCCAAGGGGGTGTGGCGGGCGGGCGGCGCGCGGGCGGGCGGCGGCGCGGCGGCTTGCGGGCGGGCGGCGGCACGCGTGCGGGAGCACTTGCCCAGCAGCTCATTGCGTCACCCCTGCCCTTTGCGGGGGGAGCACCAGGCCCCCTCCCCCGTCCCCCGCCCCCTCCCCCGCACGCACCCTCGCGACGTATTCGAGCTTGTCCAGGTCTGCGGCCGACAGGTTGGCCGCCTCATCCAAGGCCAGCACCTCCAGCGCCTGCCACTGGCCCCACGCCGCTGGCGACGCACGAATGCGCGCGATCAGCTCCTCGGCAGGCACCCAGTACTCCAGCCGGCCCACGTGCAGCAGGCTGTGCAGGGTCGTGGCCACGAGGCCCCGCTTGTCCTGCGCGAGCTGCGCAGCCATGCCAGTCGTGCCCGTGACGCGAACGGCACGCGCGCCGCGGGCAGCCGTCAGGAGCTCCACGAGCCGCTGCATGACAAAGCTCTTGCCCGCGCCGGCCGCGCCCAGGAAGAAGGCGTTCCGCAGCGGCCCGTCGCCGGGCCACAAACCTCCAACAGCATCCTGCGAGTCCAGCCACAGCGGGTAGCGGAACGCGGCCACCTGCTGCGGGTCGCGCCACTCTCGCATGTCCTGCTCCCAGTGCGCCGTGTACGCGGCATCGGCCATCGTGCAGCGGTGGCTGTGGTGCTTGGTCTGATGCAGGTGCTCCGTCAGGGCCTCGTTCCGCTTGGCCACGCGCAGCTGCGGAAACAGGCGCCAGCACACGCTGCAGGTAAAGACGCGGTCCGCATGGCACTTGCCCACGTCCTCGGCGTCCTCGGCGCCCTCGGCGTCCTCGGCGCCCGCCGCCGCAGCAGGCAGCGCTGCGGGCGTGCCAGTGGCCGCCGCGGAGGGCGGCCCGCGGGCGCGCGCCATGCGGCCGGCCCGCGCCGCTGCTCGCAGCACCGCCTCGCCGCGCAGCAGCACGCGGTCCGGCGTGTCGGCAGCGGACCCGCCCAGCCGCAGCCACGCCTGCGGCGGCACCAGGCCCAGCAGGCAGCGTCCCACAAACATTCCTCCCGCCCCCAGGAACAGCTGCGGGCTGCCTACAGTCCCGCGGCCGGACGTATAACGCGACAGGAAGGCGGAATGCTCCGACACGGACCGCAGCAGCAGCAGCTCGTCCTCTCTCGACACGCCGGCGTCCTGCAGCGCCCCCAGGCTGGCCATGCCCAGGCGGTCCCGTGCAAGCACCACCAGCGCATTGTACCTCATGACTGCGCGCGCGTCGCGGGCCTCGGCCCGCTTCAGCACGTACCGCAGGAGGTTGAACAGGGACTCGGCCTCGGCGGCGATCGCCGCCTCCAAGGCATCCGCACGGGTCGCACCGGCCGCGGCCACCGCGACAGAGAAGGTCGCCTCCACCCGTGCGGCATTGTTCTGGCGCGCCACCCTGGCCGTGTCGTCGAGGATGGCGCCCACCTGCCGCTTAAACGCAGAGCCGACAGCATCCAGCCGCAGCACCGTGCCGAGGCGCCGGTCGAAGGCAAGGTGGTTCTCGACGCGCGCAGCGGTCGCAAGCCGTGTGGACTCGGCATGGTTGCCGAAACCGGTCGCGCCGTTCCACAGCGCGCCGGGAAAGTACATTTGGAGGCTGCGGCAGCCGGGCAGGTCCTCCCCGCCCACCGCGCCGGCCGGGAACCGCAGCGTGTGGGGGCACAGCGCCGCCGGAAAGAAGGCGCAGTGGTACAGGTCCACGCCACGCATCGCATTGAGAAGGCTGGCTGGCCCCGGCCCCGCAGGCTTTGAAGGAAGGACGTCGTCCGACCCGGCGGGGTCGAGGTGGGGCCCGCCGCACAAGCGGGGAACGACGAGTCTAGGCATGCGCTTGCTAGCCGGCGCTGCCGCAGCGACGGGGGCAGCTGCCGCAGCGACCGGGGCAGCAGGGGCCGACGCTGCCGGTGGTGCCGGCGCAGCGGAGGCAGCCGGGGCAGCTTGGGCAGCCGCCGCAGCCGCAGCAGCTGCCGCCTCCCTGGGCGCAGCCGAATGCCCGCCCACCTCTGGTACGGAGCCCGCCGCGCCAGTGCTTACGCTCAGTGATCCCGCACCGGCCACCGCTCCCTCCCCCGCCGACGCCGCCGCCCCCGCCTCTGCCTCTGCCTCGGCGGCCGCCAGCGCCGCCGCTGCGGGGCCCAGGGGCTCCGCCGCTGCGGCAGACCCGGAGACGGCCCCGCCAGCCGAGGCGGCCCGCAGAGGCGGCGGGGCGGGGGGCCACGCGGCCAGGCTGGCCAGCAGCGCCTCGTTCGGGATGGCAAGCAGCGTCGGCGTGCCGTCGTCCGCCGCCCCGCGCACCTGCAGCCCGTACGAAGCCGTCTGCTCTTGTCGGGCCTTGGGGTCGTTGGTGGCAACAAAGGCAGAGAAGCGACGAAGAACGCCGGCGACGCCCGACTCGGTCTCCTCGCGCAGCCACCGCACGGCGCGAGCGCACGCCAAGCGCAGGCCGTCCTCGTCCGCCAGCGCCGCGGCCTGGCGCAGGAAGTCCAGCACGAGGCGCGTAATGCCGCGCTTCTTTGCATTGTACGTCTCGAGCTGCAGCACCGAGCCCTCGGCAATGCCGGGGTAGCGGCGCGTGAACAGCGCCGCGCCCAGGAAAGCGAGCAGGTACCCGCCGGGGCACTGAAACACGGCCGACGTGACTGCGTCCCGGCCGCCATACAGCTGGTCCCCTATGTTCTCCCCCAGTCGATCCGACTCGAAGCCAGGAAGGCTGCTGGTGATAAAGGCCGCCACGTCCCGATGCGCCTCCCACAGCCACTCGCGGTGGCTGTCGGGCACGCTCCACTGCATCCTGAAAGGATCGTCTCCATTATGCGTTGGCATCGGCACGGGGGCTGGACCGGACGCCATCATGCGAAAGCCCTCGCTTGCATGCGTGCCACCCCTGCGGGGGCCGCCAGGGTTGGAAAAGAATGCCGCCTTGCGCAGCGGGGCCAGCGCATGCCGGCCGTTCACGACGCCGCCGTGCTTCAGAACGTCCTCGAGCAGGCCGCGCGCGACGTGCCCCAGGAACGCCACGTCCTCGGCCTGCCCGCCGCCGCCCGGCCGCAGCAGCGCGGCACGGTCGCTCGGCACCGCCGTGGGCGGCACGAGCGCCTTTTCTGTCAGGCGTATGTTGACGGACCAGTTGTCAATGTCGGCCCACGCCTGCAGGCGAATGCTCGCACGCGGGAGCGGCTTGGGCGGCACGACCTTGAACTGGAGAGACGACATGAGCAGGATGCAGCGCAGCAGGGAATCCTCGTCCGCCGTCGCGGCCGCGTTGGCGGGGTCCAGGCCTTCGGCGCCGCACACGGCCACAAACGCGTCCATGTCCAGCTCAAAGTGAAAGAGGCGGGCCAGCTGCAGGCCGGCCCGCTCCAGCCGCGCGCGGCGGGCGGCGGCAGCATGCTCTGCCTCTGCTGCATCGGCAGCGGCAATGTCCTGCGCGTCCGCGTCCGCGTCTGCGTCGATGCCGCCGCCCAGGGGCCCGACGCCAGCGGCGGCGGCCGAGGCACACGGCGGGCCCGCCTCGGGGGCGGCGTGGTACGAGGGGACGCTGACGGCCCCCCGCACTGCCGGGAGCAGCGTCTGGCCGTACCGCTGCTTCTTCGACACGCGCCCGTCAGCGCCCACCGCGTTCCGGAGCAGCAGGTTGGAGCCGGCCCCGCTGATCAAGCGCGCGTCTGCGGCTGGCGGCCGCCCAAGCGCCGCTCTCGGCAGCCCTTGCCGCGCGGGCGTCTTCACGACGGTCGGAGGCGGCGCCTTTCCCATGGCCGTGGCCACTGCCGCGGCCGCCAGGTGCTTGGGCACGACCCCGCCCGAGTGGTCCGGGAGCAGCAGGCGCGCCGGCAGGGGCTCGAAGCACAAGCCACCGAGCAGGTCCACACGTGGCACAACCGGCTCGGGTTGAGGACGCGCTTGCGAGCGCGCGGCCTTTGCCGGCACAGCCTCGCCTGCGGCGGCCGCGGCGGCCGCGGCTGCTGCTAAGGCGGCCCTGCGCATCGCCTTGACGGCCGGCGGCGCTGCCTTGTTGCGCGGCTTGGCCGGCACTGGCACACTTGCAGCTGCCGCCGCCTCCGCCGCCGCCGCCGCCTCCGCCGCCGCCGCCGCCGCCGCCGCCTTACGCACCCCGCACAGCCACTTGCACAGTCGGTCCGCTAGCAAGACGGCCGGGCGCCTGCTCTTGTGGTGCTTGATGGCCGAGGGGAGCAGCAGGAACGTGCCGGTACTGGCGGCGGCGGCGACTCTGCTGCCGCCGCAGCCTTCGGGAAAGAAGAGGAGAAACGCCGGCAGGCCGGCGACACCGACCGCTTCCACGCGGCCAAGCACAAGGCCCAGCCGCGTGCCGACAAAGTCAAAGGCCGCGCTGACGCCGTTTGCCACGTGCCCCATGTGCAGCAGGTACCGCAGCAGCTCCGACGCGTCCCTGCCGAGCGTTTGCGGAAAGTCGGGCCGGCCAGGATACCAGGCCTGGGTGTGGAAGTTATAGAAGCCGGCCTCGGCGAGGACGGGCTTTGCCGCGGCGACAGATGCAGCAGCGGCAGTTGCAGGGGCGGTCGACGATACAGAGTGACGCGGTGCGCGAAGCACCAGGGGCGGCAAGCGAGCCGCTGCCGTCGCCTGCCACGCGGACGCCGCAACCCCAGCGCCAGCATGCGCGGCGGCGCCACTCTCCTCCTGAAAGAGTGCCAGGTTCGCGGGCTGGGATAGGTCGACGTCACCATGACCAGTAGCGGCCGCCGCTTGAGGCGATGCTGCGGCAGCAGACAACGGCCTGGGCCCTGAAGCCGGCGCAGGCCCGCCAGAGCTCTGAGATCGCGGCGCCCTGGACGCCGCTGGAGCTTGCAATGTCGTCGGGGGCCCTGTGGATGGCCGTTGCCTGCAAGGATGCGGGCAAGGCAAAGCCGAGAAGAAGGATGGGGGGAGGGGTAGGAGGGATGGGTCGGGCTCGAGAGGAGTGTTTCCCGTTCGTCTGCGCTCCCTCGTGGCGCGGGGGCAGCAGCGGTGGAGGGGTCAGCGCTCGACTCACAGCTGCAGCGGCGACATGGCGGCGCCAGCAGGTATCCGGGAGTGCATCTCAGCAGAGGTTGGAGCAGGGCCAGAGAGGTTGAACAGGGCACAGGCCCTGCAGCACAAAGGAGGACAGTTGATTTTCAGGAAAAAATAACTTTCATGGCAGGCAATCTGGCGAGGTGCACACACGCCAGGCGCCTAGCGAAATGCAGAGCACGGCACACGGCGCGGGCGCGGCGGCTGGGCTGCCTGACGTACATCTTCCACTCATCGGGGGACATCTCCCACAGCTCGCGGCGTCGCGTCGACTCTGGGACACCATGACGTGGAGCTGGAGTCGATGCTGGTCGCATGCTGAAGCCTGTGGCCTTTGGGGCACAATGCGCCGTTCCGGGGAGCGGCTTGTGCCGCAGAGCGCCTCACGGCGTCAGGCGGGCAAAGATACAGATTGCACCACGGCCTTGCCGCGTGCAGCTTGCGCTGTGCAGGCGCCAGGGAGAGTCCGACGGCGGTTGACCAGCGCTGGCGTCTCCAAGCCGTCGAGGGGCGGCCCAAGCCTTGCGCCAAGGCGCGCGTAAGCCGTGCGCCGGTCGGAAATTGAGAGTGACTCGGGGACGGAGCGCATCGGCTTTCAAGCTGTTTCCGCAATTCCAAGCTCACTCCATGCCAATCTGGACACCTCCTCGCTCCGCTGCGAAGCCGCCGCCGCCGGCGCCTGGAGCGGCCGGTCTTGGCGTGGCAAAGGCGGCCGCGATCGCGGTCGCAAGTGATAAACCTCCTGGCTCTGCTGCGAAGCCGCCGCCGCCGGCGCCTGGAGCGGCCGGTCAAGTCGTGGCAAAGGCGGCCGCGGTCGCGGTCGCAAGTGCGATACCTCCTGGCTCTGCTGCGCAGCAATCGCTACCGGCGCCTGGAGCGGCCGGTCTAGGCGTGGCGGACTCTATCGCTGCCGCCCACGCGGGGGCTGCGGCTGGGGCTGGCGCAGGGGCCGGTGCGGTCAAGGCGGCTGCAGCTGATGGCGATGAAGCTGTTGGCGACGCAAGAGACGAAGACGATGCCGTCCATGCCACCGCCATGCTGGTGCGCTCTGTGATGGTGTACCGCGACGCGAAGGACGCCTTTGATGCTGCCACCAAGGGCCACACCAAGCCATCTGAGCGTGCTGCGGAGCTGCTCCGGATTTGCAAGGACAGGGCGGACGAGGGCGAGAACGTCACTGACGCCTTTCAGCGCCTGATTGGCGGAGAGGACGGCCTGCACGAAATGGTCTGCGACGCGTACAAGGTCGACCCCGTGGTGATGCGGGCAAACCTGAACCCGCAGCACAAGAGGACGTGGGAGGACAGCAAGCGTATCTTTGTTGGGTGGCACAATTCGACGGCCAAGCCCGGTGTGCCACAACTCGAACTGGATGATGCAGAGACGGGGTCGGACGCGTACAAGGCCGCGCAGCTGGCATATTCTGCTGTGAAGTACAAGGTCAACGCCCACATCAAGGCCGTGTGGAAGGCGTTCAACAAGGCGGCCGAGCTGGACCAGGCCTTGAACGGCCAGGACGAGGATGACGTCGCGATGGGCGCGGGCTCGCCGGAGAAGAACAGGAAGGGCAAGGCCCAGAAGAAGAAGAAGAAGGCACGGAGCCAGGCCAATGGCAACGGCGACGATGACGACGACCAGGTGGTCGCGCAGAGGCTTGCATCATCAGCGCTTGAGCCGCGGGGAGAGCGGGCTGGAGGCGTCGGCAACTCGTGGGCCGACGAAGCGGACTCCCTGCTAGGTCCGGCTTCCAGCTCCAGCTCCAGCTCATGGGCCGCCTCCACGCCCGCACCGGACCACGAATTCGCATTGATGGCATATAGGCTGGCTACGATTTGCGAGATGAAGCTTCAGCAGGTCTCTGGGCTCGTCAGCAGCGCGGCGGCGGAAGCGGAGCCTCATTTTGACGGCGTGGGGCCACAACATGGCATGGAGGCGCCCGGCACAAACAATGAGCCGCCGCAGGCCTCGGCGCAACCACTGCAGTCGCAACAAGTTGGCGTACTGCCTCCGCCGTCCTCGTCGGCGGCGAGCGACACGGACGCCGTGCGCGTCAAGTGGCTGCAGCAGCTATCAAAAATTCTCCGGGAGATGCCGATTGAGTTCAGGGACGCGGTCGATCAGCATGTGCGTACTGCGAGCTCCTCCGCTACGTCTCCGTCGTCCTCCTCTTGGCCCTCCCTATCCCCGCCGCCATGTTTCCCTCTCCTGATCCCTCGCTTCCATCGTTCTGGCTCTGCAGAAGCGGAGGCAGCAAGAGTTGAGGGCGTCTGCGTCCGCGGCGACGGCGGCAGCGGCGGAGAGCGAGGGCAACGGAGGCGATGATGAAGACGACGGCAGCGGCGAATGCCTGTTCAACGCAGCCTCTCCCTCGTCAACCCACAGCGGGCGACGGAGGTCTCGGGCGGAAGCCGAGGCCTCTGGCTCGGCCCCGCAACCAGAGGCCACTGGCTCGGGCCGAGCCACTGGCTCGGCCCCGCAACCAGAGGGCTCACGCAGTCACAAGCGAGCACGTAGGTGTGGGTGTGTTGGTGTGTGTGGGTGTGGTACTCTCGAGCATCATTGACTTTAAATCATTCACAGCTGCCGCGCCCATTCGAAATAAACTGTGCCAGCGGGAGAGAAGGCAACCATCCCGACCCACTTTGCCTCACGCTGCGCGAGGGTCTCTTCTCCTCACGGCCCGCACCCACAAAGCCCCAAGTGTCACGGGCCCCGCAAGCTCCAAGGCATTCCATTCTGCTGCGCAGCTTCTGATGGTCGCAGTCGGCGGCGGCAGCGGCTGGGGCGCACTGCAGGACGCGCAGTGGCTCAAGGCCCCCTAACGTGAGACGCAAAGCGACGGAACGGGGCTGCGCCGCGTCAGCGCTACCTCCAGCTCGTGCACGCTTCGCCGTGGGAGGCGGCACAGTCTGCTGTGCTTCATATTGCGCGGGGTGGCAACGGCTGCGCTTGGCGCAGCCGGCGCGCGCCGCACCCCGGGTGCGCGAGCCAGTGTCTGCCCGAGCTGCGCTCAGGCGAGCCAGCGGACCTAAAGAGGCTGGGACGGCGGCCGCTGCGGGCGCCTCGGATGGGGCTGCCTTGCGTGGCTCCGCGCGGTGGGCCGTCGCTTGCGCCCAGGCGAGCCGGTTGGACGAGACCACTGTCGAGGTTGCTAATGTACTTGGCACTGCGACGATGCATGATGGCAGAGGGCCCTCGTGGTCGAGCTCGCGGCAGTCCATGCGGCGGCGCTCCTCGAGCTGGCGCAGGTCCCTATCGCGAGCAGACGCAAACAACCGGGTGCCCGATTGCAGAGATGCTGCCCACGCCCGCACCCACAGCGACTCGGAGACGATTGCTATGGGGCTCTGAATTTGCCAGAGCTGGTGCTCTGCGGCAGGGTGCAGAGGCGGCACCGGTGACGGAACGGGTGGCGGCTACGCGGCTGGGCAGCATGGCCCATCAGCAAACGAGCCCTCGCCATGACCACTAACCTCCGCCGCCGCTCAAGGCAGCGCGACGGTCTCGAGCGCGGCCCCGCTGGCGAGCGGCTCCCGAAGCCGCACCAGATCCGGTTTGCGGCGAGGCTCGGCCGCCTAGGCTGGACGCTGTGCCCTGCACCCCCTCTGCTGCGGCCTGCGCCTCCTCTCCCTTCTGTTCATGCGTCACATGCTTGCCGCCGGCCGCAGCTTCCTTCGGCTCCCCGGCCGAAGGTTTCTGTGGCTCCCCGGCCGCAGCGGGGGACGCGAGCCGGTGGCTGTTGCCATACCTGGCCAGCAAGGTGGGCATGTCCGCCGCATACTCGGCAAGGTGCTCGTAGCCAGCAGGCCACGCGCCGCCCCCACTGCGCCAGGAAGCGAGGATAACAGCCCACCTGGAGAAGCGGGGGCGGCACAGGTGAGCAGAGACGGGAGAAACATTGGGGACCAGGCTACACAGCGCCCGCGCACAGACGACAGAGAGCAAGCTCACCACCCCCCCCCGCCGCGTACCTCTCTCGAATGGCCGCCGCGGTGCGGCCATGGGTAATGAATCCGGCGATGCCACCATCAGGGAACCCGGGCAGCAGCCACATGGCCATGTGCGCCATCTGGGAGAACTCGGAAGGCGGGTCATGGCGCAGCAACAGCGCGGCCTTGACCACCAGCTCATCCTCCGCAGCGACAAAGGGCAGGTCTCGCCCAGCAGACGCCAGCTCCCGGCCCAAGAGGCTCATTTGCGCAGCCGTGAATGACGCCACAAAGTTTCGCTTCACCTCGTCGGCGTTCGCAACACTGCCTGCATGGTCCAGGATTGCGAGGTACGTCGGCTGTTGCAGCGCGCTGGCGGCAAAGGTCGCCCGCGGCTTCACGTCCCAGGTTGGCTCCAAGGGCGGCAGCACGACAGGTGGCGGCGCAGCTGGCGGCGGCGGCGGGTGCTGGGCCGGCACGTACGGGCGCCCGTTGCGTGCCTCAAACGCGGCTCGCCATGCCGGGCTGCGCCTCGTGCGCTCCGCTCTGGCCAGGGCCGCTTGCTGCGCCAGCTCGACACGGGCATTCGCCTTCAGGAGCTCCGGGTACAGGTGCTCCCACTGCGGCAGGATGCCGACGGTGCGCGCGGCCGTGTCAAGCGACAAGTGCTCGGGATCACCGTAAAAGACAACGCCGTTGCGCTGCAGCACGGCGACCTGAGTGGACGGCAGGGAGCGGCTGCGTGGGCTCTCTGTA
>Ga0209598_10003755_pt1 | contig 11373 bp, 13 predicted proteins | sample M_140807_EF_Meta_FD_187317 | JGI IMG/M metagenome (GOLD analysis project Ga0209598, IMG submission 187317) | Freshwater microbial communities from Lake Montjoie, Canada to study carbon cycling - M_140807_EF_MetaG (SPAdes) (version 2) | ecosystem: Environmental > Aquatic > Freshwater > Lake... | reverse complement strand
ATTGTCTGAATTTCGTTAAGTTCCCCATCAGCCCATTCAGCGGCAGGCTGCCAGTTTGGTTTTTGAAGTGGTGTGAGGGGCTTTGCTGCTACTTCACCACCAGAATCCTTAACTGCTAGCAATACTTTTTCCGCCAATTTCATGAGACCGTGGCCATCTAAAATGCTATGGAGACGATGAACATCCTCAGCTAATTGTTTGGCAGCATTGGCGGATTGGTGTGCTTTGTCCAAAATCAGTGGTAATTCACGTTCAACAAGATCCACCGTCCGTTTGGCTGAAGCCAATACGCCCCGAGCATCCGCCAAAATCTCTTTTGATTCGACATTCAATCGAACCCTAGCTTCTTGAATGAGGCATGCCAGCAAAAAAAGAACGACCATTCCCATAACAGCCAGTGCTAACCGTGGCAGATAAGCGATTATTGTTGGAACCCCAAAAATCATGTGTGCCTGATTCCACTGTTTTGCATAGGTATTCAATGCCGTCAGCGGTGCTTCCATTGCTTCGCAGACAGTAAATTATCATTGTAATTTATGGCGGTGCTGACGTCTTACGATCTCCTGACCCGCTTGTGGAAAAATATCTATGCGCCAGATTGATATCTTGTGTTACACGTTGTGTTTGCTGTGTGTCATGGGTGGGTCGGGCGTTGTCATCATGAATATTTGGGGTGGCATAGACCGCGATACATGTCTCAAATCTTTAGCTAGTCTAGCGGTTATGTCTATTGGGTGTCTCCTCATTTTGGGCTTGAACCGGTTTCAGAGAATGAAACAGGATCGCGGATGAATTCTTGTAGTACTGCTTTTTAGTCAAATTAATGGTGAATCATGATCAATGACAGGGCCTGTAGCGTTGCTGGTGTATCTGTTGGTGTTGGACGACCGCTCTATTGGATTATGGGCCCATGTGTTTTGGAAACATTGGATGGTGCATTGGTAATAGCCAGGCATTTATCAGAACTGTCAACCCGGATGAATATTCCGGTAATGTTCAAAGCTTCGTTTGATAAAGCCAATCGCACCTCAGGTCGATCCTTTCGGGGGCCTGGATTGAAAGACGGGCTGGCAATGTTGGCTGAAATCCGAAAGCAAACCGGATTACCCGTGACCACGGATGTTCATGAATGCTATCAGGCGGAAGCAGCAGGTTCGGTTGTTAATATGATTCAGATTCCAGCGTTTCTGGCCAGACAAACAGATTTGGTGCTGACCGCGGCGAAGAGCGGAGTCCCTGTGAATATTAAGAAGGGCCAATTTATGGCCCCTTGGGATATGCGCAACGTGGTCGCAAAAGTACGGGAAGTTGAGAACGGGGGTATCCTATTGACAGAGCGCGGCTCTAGTTTTGGATACAATACGCTTGTAAGTGATATGCGTGCCATTCCGTGGATGCAAGATTTAGGCGTGCCAGTGATCTTTGATGCAACGCACAGCGTACAAATGCCGGGTGGCGGTGGTGATAAAACATCGGGAGACCGGCGAATGGTTCCTGTATTGGCTGCTTCGGCAGTTGCCGCTGGCTGTGATGGCTTGTTTCTTGAAACTCACCCCCATCCAGAATCCAGCCCTAGCGATGGCCCAAATATGGTCCCGATGGATCGGTTGGAAGACTTGATTCGCTGTTGCTTGGCGATTCGTCATGCTACTGAAACGAATCCTGTTCCATTACTCACAGGATCTTCGAGGTAATCAGGCATGAATGCGGAAGCCGGTCAAGATTCAAAACAAGGGATTCCTACTTGGGTATGGCTATCGGGTGGTGCATTGGCTGCGGCTATTGCTGTTTTAGTCGTGCTTGCAGTCATGAAACCAGAGTCCCATAAAAAGTCCGGTCCGGTTGCAACTGAAATTGTTGCGGAAAACCCATTGCAAATTGCGCGCGAATTGCTGAATGGCCGAGGTGATTTAGCCTCATGCCGTCAAGCTATTACAAATCTCAATAAGGCCCGCATGGCAAAAGCAGCCACTTCTCAAAATGCTACAGCTTCGGCCAAGGCCTACCCTGATGACGTGCCGCAGAAAAATCATGAGTATTTGTCCAGTTTGACTTCGCCAGGAATGGACGCCTGGTATTTAGAAGAATGTCTTTATTTTCGGGAGGTCCTTCAATCTGGTGACTTCTCAACCAAAGCTGGATCAGATGCGCCATCTCAACTTCGTGCCGTAACGGAATTGTGGGATTGGGTTGTCCGGGAAGTAGCTTTGATTGATTCGAAGGCCAACTCAACATTGCGCGCACCGTTGCATTGGGTTCTTAAGCGAGGCATGGGGAGTAGCGAGGAGCGCGCCCTGATCTTTCTTGCCATGCTGAGGCAGTCTGGAATTCCTAAAGCAAATGGTTGTCTCATACGCTTTTCGGCTAACGATTCCCCCTTTCAATTATTGGCATGTGTTCGCACGTCAGACGGAATGCATCACTTTTATGATCCAAAGGTGGGATTGCCCCTCTCGCTGGTTTCTGACGGCACTTTGCAAGGCTTGGCAACGGGAGCGTTCAATTATCAGATTTGGACTGGTAAGCAAGTGAGTCCTACGGAAGCAGCTCGGTATTTTTCTGGAGCAAGGTGTGGAATACCAGTGGCTATACCGTCGTTAGCTCCAAGAAATGTAGATTTCTCAGAATTGCGACCTGAAGATTCATTGACTGTTCCTGCCGTTGAAATCGACACTGAAATTAATCAGTGGAAGGCATTTTTTGCCGCAGCCGGGTTGGCTGAAATTAAAGTTGGGCCAGATTTGGAAATGCTTCAGCGATGGTCGCAATTTCTTCCTCCCGGGGAAGGCGGTGAGGCATCTCCAGGTGCTCCTTTACTTTATTCATTCACCTATGTTCCTTGGGATTTATTGGCGCAGGAGGTGCTCGAAGCGCACCCATTACTTTCAAGAATTCCAAGCCCATCCAAACTGGGTGTGCCATTGCCTCAACCTGTTGGTGAGCGATTGTTGTTCAGTGTTTACGCTCCAGTTTTCCGCGCATGGTATGAGACTCCTGATAAAGGTCGTGACCTATTGGTACGGTTCCAATTTGCGCGCCTCGTACCGGATCTGAAGCAGGAAAAAGAAGAGATTCAGGGTAGGCTCGACAAAACATTAACAGATGAAGACCGTCAGTATCTGCGCGAATGGATTGCCACAGCCAACAGGCTTTACGCTGGAATGGCCCGTAATCCTGGCGACAAGCAGATTGAAGACCAGATCAAATCTTTATGGGATCGGGCAGGCCCCATGGTAATGCTGGTTCTTTTTCCTGCTGCTAATGCACGGATGAACGAAATCCAAATTGCTTTAGCTCTATCCAAGCATGAGCAGGCAGCGGTATTAGAACGAAAGCTGGCTCGCCGTTCTCCCGGTGTTACTCAAGCTGAAGTAACTAAGGCCTGGCGTTCAGCATCGGAAGTTTGGTCACAATTGGCAGGGGACTCGAAGGCTCCATTAGTTGCCAAAGTACTTTCCGCGCGCTATCAGGGTGAGGCTTTATGGCGTGCCGGAGATATTGTGAAAGCACGAACTGTTTGGCAAGAAAATTCAACAGGTGAACTTCCTGATGCTAAGGCGTGTTTCATACTGGCTAAGTTAAATCCAAATCATTGAGGTTTTTCAGTTCTTGTCGCTTGGATTTTTCGTCGGGCTCTGCTTAACAGGGGCCCAATGCTATTGAGTGGCACTTTTAACTGCCGCGCGACTTCGCTGTAACTGCATCCTTCGAGGTGATGCAGCCGGATAGCTTCCCTTTCCATTGGCTTGAGTTTTTCAAGCAATACATCAACCTCGTCGGCAGAACTGACTGTATCGAAGGATTGTGCATCAGATTCGTTAATGGCTTGCGGATCGGAATGGTTGGCCATTTTTGACCATTCAGTTTGAGCCCTACGTCTGGCAACGACAACAAGATAAGTTGAAAGCTTGCTTTCTCCACGAAACCGGCGCAAAACTGCTAAATCGTTCTCGATAAGGTGGGTTAAGATGGCAGAAAGAACATCTTCGATATCGGTTTCTTGGGGGTTATAGCCGCACTGTCCGGCAGAACGAAGTACCACATGGTGTAAAAGCGGCAGGAACTGTTCGAGAAATAGTTCCCATGCATGCGGTTGCCTGTTCAGGCATGCCACCAAGATCTGGCGTTCCAGTGGTGTTTCCAACATCGGTAGTCTCGCTGCCTTTTCTTGATGATCTAATATACGCTGAAGAATGAATCGTTGCTCTCTGCTGCTGACTGGAGAGCCAATTTTTCTAGAATATAAGCGTGTAATCATGTTGATGGAGCATTGAAAGGATCCCGATGTCAGGTACCAGCCAGAGTTCACCAACCGACCCGTGGTTTCAGCACCTCTTTTCCAAAAGAATAGGTGGAAATCAGTACGGAAAAAGTAATGCAATTTACAAGTTTGAAAAAATCAAGCGCGCCAAGCGTGCAGCTCTGGCTGCGCACCCCGAACGATTTCTACTGGATTTTGGCATTGGTGAAAATGACGACAGGGCTGAACAAGTCGTGCGCGATGCCCTCAAGGTTGAAGTAGACCGACTGGAAAACCGCGGATACGCCGACAACGGTATCCAAGAATTCAAGGAAGCCGCTGCGCGTTACATGGAGCGCGTTTTTGGAGTTACTCTAGACCCGGCGACTGAAATTGTTCACGCCATAGGCAGCAAGCCAGCCTACGCCATGCTCCCGGCAGCGTTCATAGACCCGGGTGATGTAACGATAATGACGGTACCTGGCTATCCAGTGGCGGGGACTCATACAAAGTACTATGGAGGCGTTGTCCATCCGCTCCCATTATTGCCGGAAAATAATTTTTTCCCTGATCTCAAGGGAATTCCATCTGAAGTAAGGCAAAAGGCAAAATTGCTGGTGATCAACTATCCCAACAGCCCAACGGGAAAGACTGCCACCCGCGAATTTTATGAAGAAGTGATCGCCTTTGCTAAGGCGAACGAAGTCATAGTTGTGCAGGACGCAGCCCATAGTCTTTTGAGTTATAACCAGCCACCAACCAGTTTTTTATCGGTCCCAGGAGCCCGTGAAGTGGGTGTGGAAGTTCATTCCATGTCCAAAGGATTCAACATGATTGGTTGGCGCATGGGGTTCGTGGCTGGACATCCAAAAATTGTTCAAGCATTTGCGGATGTGAAGGATAATTCTGATTCAGGCCAGTTTATGGCTATTCAAAAGGCAGCTGCGGTAGCATTGGATCACCCTGATATTGGTGATCGGGTGCGTGACAAGTACCAGCGACGATTGGTCAAGTTGGTGGCAGCATTGAAGGCAGCAGGGTTTGCGGCCAATATGCCTGAGGGGACTTATTTCCTTTACACCAAGGCGCCAGTGGCTTGTTCAGCCCGGCAATTTGCCAATGCGGAAGAGGCATCGCAGTACCTGATTACTGAGCAATCTGTTTGTACGGTTCCATGGGACGATGCTGGAGCTTATTTGCGTTTTTCGGTGACTTATCACGCGCCTACCGAGGCAGAAGAAGATAGGCTCATGCAAGAAACAGCGCAAAGACTCGGTGGACTAGGTTTGGTTTTCAATAATTAGCGTTATTTGCAAGGTTGATCATGCATGTTTCCATGGCCCGCGCTTCATGCGCGGGCCATGGATGTTCACGAGACAAAAACATTTTTTCCTCGAATTCCCATTGGCGCTTTTGATCGAGAATTCTCAATAATTCTTCCCGCAAGCCACGAATGGGACCGCGCAAAGCATTGTTGACACGGCGAAGTGAAATGAATCGCTCACGTTTACCTTGATGATCGACAGGATCCCAAGCGACCAATCGATGCTTTTCTTGAACTAAATGATTCCAGACTGGATCGTTCTGGAAATCCACCAGTTCTTCTGGGTGCCATTGACTTGTCCGCCATGTCGCTTTTTTATTTGCCAACTCTTTTGTAGGGTAAGTTGGACTTGGTAATGGGATTCGCATCGTCATGGTTGCAATAAATGAGATTGGCGCAGGAATTTTAAGCCAGTGCCGAATCCAATAATCGGTCATCTCGTCGTAAAGAGCGCCACCGAGACCGTGGATGAATATATCTGCCAGAAATACCCTGAAGGCTAGTGAAGTGAGCAATGCGCGAGGACGGAAGCGGATTCCAGACAAAATGGAAATATTCAATGATTCCGACATCTCTTTGTGATCATTAGCGGGAAGAACACCACTTAAATGATCACTGTCGGATCGCCAATGCAATCGATTCCCATCGCGTCGTAGCAATAACCTATGCCTTGCCGGGTTCTGTTTGCTGGAAATCCATACAGGGGCTTCCAACCAACCATCAATTTGACTAAGCGGAGGGATAGGACGTCCATCACTTTCGATATTTCTTCGACTTCGATAATCAGTGATGGCCGCATTGTAGCATTGCGAGGCGTTAGGCAAGTCGTTGAAAAGGATGGCTAGAATTTGGGTAAATGCTGATGTGTTTGCCAAATCAGATAGGAAAATCTCCGCATTCGGTGCGCCCCAAAGATATTCAAAATGTTGTCGACAAGAGGAAATCACACGCGACATTGGCAATCCAGTTTCCTGCGTTTGCAGGATTGGAAGGCATTGTGTTGCCAGTGATTCATAGCCCCATGATTCTGAAATTTCCGCAATTTTCTTGAAGGCTTCCGCCGGCTTGAATGGATCGGTCAATATCCAAGATTCCCATGGGATGTCTTTCTCGGGGATTGATTGGAATGAAAATATTTTTCTTCGAGCGGGTATTCCCTTTGAACTGAGTATTGGAAGTGAGATTGAACATGAACGAGGCAAGTCGCTGTCGATCACGCAATTCCCAGATGTTCCGGAACAATGCCTAGCAATTCCATGCGCCAAAAAGTTTTTGGCCCATACTCCCGGGTGAAACCATTCGGGCTGGTGGCCTGTCAATACAAACGGATGGGAATCTAGATTTAGTTGCTGCCTAATCGCACTCCTGATTTCAATAAGTGCGTTCGGATAGCATTCTCGTTTTGATCTATTTTGATGAATGACATTTACACTTTGGCTTGGTGGTGGGAAGCATATCCATTCACCATGTCCTTTAGGTGCTGCCAAATTCATACCAAATTGCCCATACCTAAGGAGGGCTCCGTGTCGGTATGGTGATTCTCTGGAAAATTGATGAGTTCCTTCATGATGACCCTGCGATAGTATTCCAGCCGTTCATTGGCATTGTCGAGCGTTGTGCCGAAGCTGCGCGTGGCGTCTAGATAAATTCGAGGAACTGGTAATTCTTTGATTCGCAGGCCCAATCGTGCTGCTTGTACCCAAACCTGAAGGGGCATCCCCCAACCGGTTTCAGATATGTTCAGTTTTGAAAGTGCAGTGACGCGATAGCCTTTGTATCCACAGAAAGCATCTGTTAGATTTAATCCAAGGCTTGCGTTCAGTTCGCTTGTGATTATCTGGTTGACTTGCATGCGATCAGCAGGGGCGGAAACATCTGTGGAAAAATGTTCAAGGTAACGACTTCCTGAAGCTATGTCAGCGTTATCCAAGGCTGCTATGAGCGAGGTGGCACGGGAAGGTTCATGTTGGCCATCGCAATCCATGGTGAGAAGCGCGTCAAATTCGAGAGATTTGCAGGCATAGCTGAATGCACTGATCAGTGCCCCGCCGTATCCTTTGTTCTGTTCATGGCGTATGGTTCGTACCCAATCAAGCTTATTGAGTTCCTCGGATGTTCCATCGGTTGACCCATCGTCGATTACCAGAATGGAATCTGAGAATGAGCGCACTTGTTCAAGGATTGCTCGAACAGTTTTTTTTTCGTTGTATACAGGGATGGCAGTCAAAAAACGCATGATAGTGCCTCGTTAAACCAATTTCATCTTACTGAATTGCCTCGATCAAGGCCAATAACATGACGCCGCCAAAGTGGCGGTCGCGCGCAATGGTAATTAATTCGGCACTAGGCGGGCTGCCAATTTTGCAGCCAGTGATTCTTGCGTTCCCGACGCGCGAGCGTTTTAATTTTGACAGCAACTTATTGGCTGATTTGTATTTAGCGTCAGTCTTGCTGAGTCATTTCGATCTAGTGCTTGGTATGGCACACAATATGCTTCATTCGCATTGTCTGCGCTTGTGTTTGTTTTAACGATTAAAAGATTCTTGGGCATGTCCCAAGGTTGGAGGTTGATATGGGTGCTAATGTTGGACGTTTTTTGATGAATGCGGTTACTAAAGGTGATTTCGCTTCTAGCCTTGGACACCGAAGTGATTGTTTTGACGAGTTTTTCGCAATGAATGTTTATCTGGAAGATCAGGTGTTAGTTATTGAATTAAATGCCCCTGGTATTGCCGAGGATCAAATCAGTGTGCAGTTAAACAAAGGAACCGTTCTGTCGATTTCAGGAACCAGACCTGTTCGTGACGAGAAGAAAGTTTTTCTGCGCAAAGAACGGCTTGAGGGTCGTTTTGAACGACTCTTGAACCTCCCCTTCCCTGTAGATGCTGATCGGGTAGATGCCCGGGTTGAGTTAGGAGTTCTCACGGTTAAGCTTCCCAGATTGGCGTCCAGTTTGCCGCGTCGCATTCCAGTGAACCAGCAAAGGGATTCGTAATTAGAGGCGTCTTTTTAACTAAGGAGGTGACTTATGGTGTCCGAGCAGATTCAAGTGGGTCAATTAAACCCCATCCGTGTTCCTAGGGCTGATGTTTTGGATTCCAAATTAGAGTTAACGCTGGTTTTGGATTTGCCAGGAGTTGTTGACACGGGTGTTGAACTAACAGTGGAAAAACAGGTTCTTAAGGTTCGGGCTACTCCAGAAAGAGTGGGAAAAGTACCTGATAATCCACGTAAGGTTTTGTTGCTTGAGAAGACCACAGCTATTTATGAGCGGACATTCAGGCTTCAGGATGAAATTGATGCTTCAGCCATCAGCGCTAACCTTGCTGATGGTTTGTTGACAGTACGACTTCCGAAAAAAACAGATGATGGAACGAGGCGTATTTCCGTTGGTTTTGCGGGGTGACTTGAATTGAAAGCGTCTGGGCCTGAACTTTCAACGGGCCCAGACCAATTCATTTTCCGCCTGTTTGCAGATCTAGTTTCCAGATGCCACCGCCCACGCCGACGATCCCAATAGCTAGTAGCCAAATCACAATAGATTCATGGGTTTTTGGCCAAATTTGATCCATACCAGGCCACGATTTCAACAACCATGATTCACCCAATAAACAAGCCAGCAGAAGTGCCGCAGACCAACGTGTGCGAATTCCAACAAGGACTGTGAGCGCAGATAACAAATGTAACCAAGCAATGATTGCTTGCCAAGCGGGAGCTAAAGTAGCACCCGCCCAAGTGGTACCTCCCATTTGGTAGATTTTCAGATACCCGTCTCCCAAGCATGGAACTGCCAAGGCCATTCGAAGGCAAAGAGGTCCAAATTTTTCAGCTAAAACATTTTCAAACATGAAGGTTCCTCACAACAATTGGCAAGATACATTTAAATGTGCCATCAGTTACTGAGGTGCAACCATTAACTGGTGTAAAACTAATTGAAGTGATTCCATGGGCAACCCGACCACGTTGCTAAGGCTTCCCTCAACAACCCGAACAACCGGATCGTCTGGACCGGAAATAGCGTAAGAGCCGGAGCAACCTTCCCATATTCGGGCTGTTAAATAATGCTCCAAAGCATCCTGACTAAGGGGAGCTATGCGCACAAGGCTTCGCTCCTGCCAACATACTTGTTTGCCTTCAGGTTGTTTCCAAACGACCACTCCCGTCCATAGTTCGTGGATTCTGCCCGCCATTGATTGAATCATCGACCGTGCATGTTCGCGGTCACGTGGTTTGAGTAGTGGTTTTCCATCAAGCCAACCAATTGTGTCTGCCGCAATAATGAGGCCGGATCGTGTACGCGCAGCAACAGTGGAAGCTTTAAGCCAAGCAATCGTTTGAACCATGGTTCTGGGTACGGCAAAACCTGTTTCTGGTTCAGGAATGTCGGCAGGCTGAATTTGAAATGTATAACCCGCTTTTTCCAACAACCAGCGTCGACCTTGGCTATTGCTGGCAAGGATTAATTGATTCGAAGTGACCATGGGGGAGGCCCAGAAAGTGAAGAGGTAATCGCATTCCAAAGGAGGTCAGGATTTAAGGCAGCCATGCATTCCTGCCGTGTTGGGCAGATCCGGTGCATGCTGCCCTGGCATCCAACAGGAGCCGCAATAGCTCTAGAAATTTGACCGTACGGCCCTGTCAGGTCAATGCGTGTGCACAAAAATGGAGAAGCCACAGGTCGGCCTAAGGAACAAGCCAAATGTAATGGGCCGCTATCATTCGCAATGACAAGATCGGCGTGGGCAAGAAGCCCTGAAAGAACGGAAACAGTTGTTTCGCCACCCAGTGCCAGTGCTCCTGTGCCTAATTTATGTGCTAGTTCGGTGGTAATGTCTTTCTCATCTGGGGCACCAACAACAACGGCTGTTCCACCATGTGCCTCTATAAGCCTTTTCCCAATGGTTGCAAAATGGTCAACTGGCCAGCGTTTGGTAATCCATCGCGCTCCGGGAGCGAGCATCCAGTAAGGACTGGGGCGACTAGCAAGTAATTGGCGCGCGGCGGATAATGATTCTGGTGCCACGAACATTCGGCCGGCGGAAGGATTTGGGCCTGCGCCTAACATTTTGGCAAATGCCCAATTGCGCATAATTGCATGAGTTCCAACAGGCCCAGGGTTGGACTGGTGGGAATAGAGGAATCGAGCGCCTTCACGGGCATCGCCGGGACCTATTCTCAGGGAACAGCCTGTTGCTGAAGCCATTACAGCACTGCGTAATAAACCTTGTAAATCGATAACAAGATCGTAACGGCCTTGCCGTAGCCGCTTAATCAAAGCAGACCATGCTTGCACGAATTTCCACGGTGAAATGGCTTTGCGATCGAATGGGATGACTGAATTGATAGCCGGGTGTGGCACAAGTAAAGGGGCAAATGATCGATTAACAACCCAGTCAATTTTTCCACGCGGGAATCGGGATGCTAGGAATTCAAGAACTGGCAATGCATGACAAATATCGCCCAGAGCACTGGGCTTAATAACGAGAATGCGTGGCTCAACATTCTCGTTCAGTCGTGAAAATAACGCAGGTTGAATCAATCTAATTTCGCCTGCAGGGTTAACTTTTGCTTTCCTCTCAATACCGTGATTGCCAACGTGCCACCCTTCTTTTGGGCAGCCATTATCGACATGTAGTCTTCCAGGTCTTTGACAGGTTTTGACGCCAATTCAACGATTCGGTCGCCATCTTTAAGTCCGGCGGTGGCACCCGTTTCTCCTGGTAATACACGCTCAACCAGGACTCCCGGTAAATCAGATGCGTACCCCGGTTGGATTCCTAAACGTGGGCCAGAACCGCCAGATCGTGAA
>Ga0209598_10003751_pt1 | contig 11378 bp, 6 predicted proteins | sample M_140807_EF_Meta_FD_187317 | JGI IMG/M metagenome (GOLD analysis project Ga0209598, IMG submission 187317) | Freshwater microbial communities from Lake Montjoie, Canada to study carbon cycling - M_140807_EF_MetaG (SPAdes) (version 2) | ecosystem: Environmental > Aquatic > Freshwater > Lake... | reverse complement strand
AGACTATCTATTTTTGGCTGAGAAAAGCCTGAAATCGAAAGGGAAATTCCCAACATAAGGCCTGTAAATTTATAGCACATAGGTAAACTTAATTTATAGAAATGGTTCTTTGTTGAAAGATAGGAAATAACGCTTAAAGGGTAGAAAGTAACAATGATTTTCCGAAACGGCGTGGCCTTGAAAGAAAATACATTTTACCCTGTGTGCAAAAATGGTCAATGGATTCCGTCTTATCAACGTAGATACAGTTTTCTTCCCGCAAATCGCGGAATGATTGACGACCAATAGGTAACAACTTCCTTTTCATTCTTTAAAGATGCCACTAAAAAAGATACACTTGTCACCTGCCAGGATTTATTTTAAAAAGAATAAAAAAAAACTTACTTTTAAACATGAATCAGCAAAAAGAATTGGAACTATGGCAGGCTTTAACGGAAGGTGATATTTCATCTTTTGAAGCCTTGATGTCGGCACAATTCCTTACCTTATTTCAGTATGGATCTAAATTTACAAAGGATTCAGAAATTGTAAAAGATTGTATTCAGGACCTGTTTCTTTACCTTTGGGAACACCGCGAACATCTTGCAAAAAATGTATCAGTAAAAGCTTACCTGATGTCTTCCTTACGAAGACGTATTCATTTAAATAAAAATATAGTTTCATTTGATCCTATTCCTGACAATGAAAGCCAGTTGTTCGAAGTATCATTTTCTGTGGAAGATGCTTTTATTGATAATGAAAATATACAGCAACTGTCAAATCAAATAAAAGATACCCTAACTCATATACCTCAAAGACAAAAAGAAATTATTTATCTACGGTTTTTTCAAAATTTAAATCGCGAACAAATAGCTGAAGTGCTGGGTATAACACCACAAACGGTTTCTAATATTTTGCAAATGGCTTTTAAATCTATCAGGAAAAACTGGAAAACGGAATATTTCGGACTAATATTCTTGTATTTTGTCCAAAACTAAAATTTATTTTAAAAAAAATTTAAAATGAATGGTATGTAACGGTATCATTCCTCTCTATGTGGAGTAATTAATCTATTATTTCAACATGGATAAATATAAATATTTCAGTCTTCAAGAATTAGTCTGGGATGATTTATTTCGGGAATGGGTTTTGTCACCTACCCCCGAGTTAAATTCAAAATGGCATCAGTGGCTTTCTGATAATCCTGAAAAATGGGATATTATACAGGATGCAAGTGTCATTGTGAAGGCGATAAAAGTGGAGGAACCTTCTATAAGCCAACAGGAAATAAGGAGTTTAATACAAAAAACGGTTCATCAGATAGAGCGAAATAAAGTTGATTTTGTAAGGGAATCGGTTAGTAATAAGATGCCTTTAAAAATGGCTTTTTTTCGCCAGTTCTGGTTCAAAATGGCTGCATCTGTCATTCTTTTCATTGGCTTAGGTTGTTGGGGTTGGATAGCATATTCCAGGCAACAAACGGATAATGTTTATGAAACATTCGTAACCGATAACAAATCAAAATTAATTGAAGTCATAAATAAAGGGGTGGAACCTCAAATTATACTATTGAATGATGGGAGTAAAGTTACGTTGAAAGAGGGAAGTCGCATGAGTTATGAAGCCTCTTTTTCTGGAAATAGCCGAATAGTTTATTTAACTGGGGAAGCATTTTTTGAAGTAGTGAGGAATCCTCAAAAACCCTTTTTAGTCTATGCTAATGAGTTGGTAACAAAGGTTTTAGGTACCAGTTTTACGGTTAAAGCCCATCAATTTGATAAAAATGTAGTGGTAGAGGTAAGAACGGGAAAAGTCTCGGTTTCTGCACAAAAAGGTAAAAATGAGAAGGAAGTTAAATTCAACGGTTTAATACTGACGCCTAATCAAAAAGTGATCTATGACCGACAGGTTTCCCAGTTAACCAAATCGCTGGTATCAGAGCCAGTCATCGTTTTGAAAGAAAGTGAGGTTCAGGAAGTGGACTTTAATTTTGATGATAAACCTGCCAATGAGGTATTTGAAGTTTTGGAAAAAGCCTATGGTATTCATATTATTTTCGATGCTGATTTATTGAAAAATTGCCCTGTTACGGCTCCATTATCAGATCAGAACCTCTATAACAAACTAAAAATTATATGTAAAGCCATTGAGGCTCAATATGAGTTGATCGATGGTCAAATAATTATTCAAAGTAAAGGTTGTAAATGATTAGGTAAAAGGCTTAATTAATTTTTCAATGCTTTTGTGTTTTATAGTTTTTCTATTTCACCCACTTTTTAAACAACAGATTTTATGAAAAAAAAGAGACTCAAGGAATTCGTTATTAAAGAAATGAAAAAAACCATTATTCAATTTATTCTTGCTTTTTGTATTGTTGGATTTACTTATGCTCATGAAGCAGATGCCCAGACAGATTTGAATCATAAAATTTATCTGAATGTTCAAGATGAAAGTTTGGCTAAAGTATTAAAACAGATAGAAAAGCAAATCAAATTATCATTTGTCTTCAGTTCAAAACTGATTCAATCCAATCAAAAAGTAAACGCAACGTTTGTGGATAAACCTTTATCCCTGGTTTTGGATAATCTGTTAACGCCCCGCCAATTGACTTTCGAAGTAATGGATAATATGATTATTTTGAAACGATTGGAAAGTAACAAAACACCTTTTATTGAATCTTTACCAAATGAGAACTTTAGCTTGATAAAAGCTACTGCTCCATTCACTGTTACAGGTACTGTTACCGATGAGGAAGGAGAAGCTTTAATTGGTGCAACAGTGGCTCTTGAAGGAACCAATAAGGGTGCTTTCACAGACGAAAACGGCAATTACTCACTTACCTTGGATGAATCGGAACAAAATGGAAAACTAAGTTTCAGTTTTGTTGGATACGAAACACAAATAGTTGAAATACAAAATAAAACACTGATAAATATCAGTTTAAAAGATGCAGGTACATTGAGTGAGGTGGTGATTGTTGGTTATGGCTCTCAAAAAAGAAGCGATGTAACGGGATCAGTAGCTAAATTCAAAAATGAGAATCTGGCAGAATTACCTGTATCTCGATTAGATCAGGCATTACAAGGCAAAATGGCAGGTGTTCAAATTCAAAATACATCGGGTGAATCAGGTACCGATCCCAAAGTTGTCATTAGAGGGGTAAGTTCGATCAATGCAGGTTCAAGCCCTTTGGTGGTGGTTGATGGCCATCCCGTACCTGATGGATTAGCTTTTGTGAATATGGGCGATGTGGAATCAGTGGAGGTATTGAAAGATGCCGCTTCTGCCGCAATTTATGGCTCCAGAGGATCAAGCGGTGTTATTTTGATTACCACTAAATCAGGAAAAGCGGAAAAACCTAAATATAATCTTAAAGTTTCAAATGGTTTTAAAGAACCATATAAGCTTTATTCCAGAATGACAAGTACGGAATATCTTGAATTCCTTTACGATGAAGCAGCTCAAAGAGCTAAAGATCCAAGCATCACAACGCAAGCTGCTCCAGCAACAGATACGGATAAGGCGGCTTATGCCATTGAACAGGTTTTAAGAGACGGACAAACAACAGATTGGCAAAAAGAATTAGTGAGAGATGCCAAAGTGCAAAATATTCAATTGAGTGTTTCAGGGGGGAGTAAAGATTTGAAATATTTTTTCTCGGCAGGTTTTCAAGATGATCAGGGAATGATCTTTGCCAATGAATACAAACGTTATAATATTAGAAGCAGGCTTGATGCTCAGTTGAATAAACGCATGAAACTGTCTGTTAATATTGCACCAAGTTTTAGTCAAAGACAGCGTTCTTCGGAGCAATTGCAAGACTTTTTAAGGTTTCCATCCTGGTTGCCCGTGCGTCATACGGAAAAAACAGCTGAATTTGTTAGAGCTAACCCATTATATGCAGATATCAAAGCTGGTGATTATGCGCAGCCTCGCCATTTTAACCAAAGAACTTATAGTGGTATTATGCCCGATGGCGCAGCCTGGACAAATGCAGTATTGGTTGACCCTTTTGGTAGTGCTCAAAACTCACCAAAGTCTGTGTCAGAAACAAGAACATTGACAGGAAATGATTATAGAGTTCAGAATGCTGCCGATTTAACGATAAATTTGCTTCCTGGACTCGATTTTAAGACTTTGGCAAGTGCCTATGTTACCTATTCCACTAATCAGGATTTTGCAAAAAAGAATTCTAACAGAGCTGGTGATGTAAGTAGAGGCGTTTATAGTAATCGCTTTTTTCTTGACCTGCTGAATGAAAATACGTTGAATTTCAAAAAGGTATTTAAACGACATACCATTGGTTTGCTTGCAGGTTTCACTGCTCAAAAAACAATAGTTAATTCAGATCAGGCAATAGGTCTGAATTTTGCAGACGACAATATTTCCACCTTAAATACAGCGTTGACAAAAGATCAGGCAGGTACTTTTAATACTAAAAATCAAATTGGATTATTATCCTATCTGAGTCGTGTAACTTATGGATATCAAAACAAATATTTATTTTCAGCCAGCTATAGAGCAGATGGAAGCTCCTATTTTGCTCCAGGGAAAAAGTGGGGTAAATTCCCCTCTTTATCCCTCGGTTGGATAGCCAGTGAGGAAAAGTTTTTAAAAGATATTTCCTGGTTAAGCCAGCTGAAATTTAGAGGAAGCTACGGTGCTACCGGTAATAACCGTATTGTTGATTTTGCCTTCGTAGATTTACTTTATGCTTCAAATTATCCCTTGGGACCTGGGACAGGTACGGTTACAACAGGACAAGTTCCTTCCAGAGATATTTTATCAAATGCTGATATTACCTGGGAACAAACTTTTCAATTTAATGGTGGATTGGATTTATCCATCCTCGATAATGCAGTTACGTTAGGTTTTGATATTTATCGTTCAAAAACAGACCGCCTTTTACTCAGACAAGCAACCTTGGGCTTTTCTGGTGTGCCTCAAACCTGGAACAACATTGGAAGCCTTCAAAATGATGGTGTTGAACTTGAAATAAGCAGTAATAATATCGTTACGGAAGATTTTACCTGGACAACTTCAGCAAATATTTCCAGGACGCGCAATAAAATTCTGGAACTCGGTACGGAGTCCTTTTTATTTAATCAAGGGGAAAGAACAGAAATTTACCGTAATAAGGTGGGAGAACCATTAGTACAATTTTTTGGCTTTAAAACCGATGGTGTCTGGTTGTCGCAAGCTCAAATTACGGAGTCTGGTATCAAAAGTAGTTTAAGTAATGCCCTTGTGCCAGGTGGCTTAAAATTAGTCGATCTAGACGGAAATGGTATCTTAAATGCAGACGATCGCACCGTTATTGGTAGTCCTTATCCTGATTTTACCTGGGGAGTTTCTAATAATTTCAAATATAAAGCATTTGATTTGAGTTTTATGTTCCAGGGTGTAGAAGGTGGTTCCTTGATAAACGGAGATCCTAATTATCTCGAAATCAGACGTACCGTCAGGGCATATAGTTCAAATAGATGGCTTAGTCCTGCTTTTCCAGGCGACGGTCAAACACCCTATTCTTCTAATGGTTTTTCTTGGCTCTTAACGGATTATGTCGTTGAAGATGCCTCTTATATGGCATTAAGAGAAATTCTTATTGGGTATAGCTTGCCAAATAAATTGACAAAGCGCGCTGGTATAAAAGGGTTGAGAGTTTATTTAACAGGTCAAAATTTATTGTTTTTAACAGCCAAAGGTTATAGAGGTCTTAACCCGGAAGCAAGGTTTCAAACGGGACCCTACAATACTCCTTTGATAGACGGTTATCAACGCGGAAGTTTTCCAGTGAGCAGAACCTTTCTATTTGGCCTTGATCTGAATTTCTAATCTTAAAAATCATTGAAAATGAAATTTTTAAAATATATCCTTTGTTTGATTGGTTTCGGGTTTTGTACCTCTTGTAATGACGTCATTGACCTGTTACCTCAATCTAACGGAAATGCATCAACCTATTATTCAAATTTAGAAGAATTAAATGTCGCTCTCGTGGGTTGTTACAGCGGTTTGCAAAGACCTATGTATTTCGAATGGCAACTCACGGAAATGAGAAGTGATAATACAAAAATGGGTTCGCCTGCAAGTCAAAGTGCCCCAAACAGGGATTTAAGTGATTTGGATATGTTTATTCCAGCCACAATTCATCAGTCTGTCTACAGCTATTGGCTAAATACGTATAATAATATCCGCAACGCAAATATTATCCTCGATAGGTTGGGGGTAAATTATGATTCCTCAGCAGGAACCCTTAGTCTGTCCTCCAACAATCTGCCTATTACAGAGACCGAACGCAAACAAGTGGCTGGGGAAGCCTTATTTATAAGGGCGTACCATTATTTTAATCTGGTAAGGCTTTATGGGGGTGTCTTTTTAGTTCATAAGCCCATAACGGCAGTAGAGGCGAAAAGTGTAAACAGATCTTCGGTTGAGGACATTTATAAATTAATCGAGGCCGATTTGAAAACAGCTTCCACCTATCTAAGTTCAGCAAAGTATAGTGCTGCTTCTGCAAGCCTTGGTCGGGCTAACGCATGGTCGGCAAAGGGATTGTTAGGAAAAGTTTATTTAACCCGCAATAAAAAAGCCGAAGCAATTACACAGCTTCAAGATGTTATCAGCAATAGTGGTTATAACCTTTTACCTAATTATGCCGATGTTTTTTCTATTAATAATGAAATGAATGCCGAAATTCTTTTCGCAGTCAGATACAAAGCAGGTGGTTTTGGATTAGGTGCAACTTTTGGGAACGATTTCGCTCCAGTTAGTAGTGGCACGGCTATCATCAATGGGGATGGCGATGGTAATAATTATCCCACTTTTGACATCGATTCAGCTCATGTTTCAACGGACAAGAGAAAAACAGTCAATTTGGCGTTATGGACCACAAAGTATTATGTCAAAAAATTTGTTCATCCTATCGTATTAACGGATGATGGAGAAGGCGACTGGCCTGTTTTACGCTTCGCCGACGTTTTATTGATGATGGCGGAGGCCAAAGGTTTTATCCCTGAAAGTATCACGTTGATAAATAGGGTCAGAACCAGGGCTGGATTACCTGACTTAGGTGCAAAGGTAACATCAGTGGCCCTTTTTGAACAAGCCCTTGCCGATGAACGTCGATTTGAATTGCTTTTTGAAAATCAACGCTATTTCGACTTGATACGTTTTAATACCACTATGACGACGATTACCGCAGAGAAAATAATGAAAGATCATTTTGCAAAAGAATATGCCAAACATTATGGAAAGTACCCTGCTCCCGTTCCAACTTTGGCACAATTACAGTCGAGCGTCAACGCAAATCGATTATTATTACCTATCCCACAACGTGAGATTGATACTAATACAGGATTGAAAATTGCACAAAATCCTGGTTATTAATCTTTAATAAGCAGGGGTTGATATTTCCAAATGTCGAACCCCTGCTTATTTATGTTTTTTTTTTCGGGAAATCTTAATTGTTCTCCATTAATTCTTACTTTTCCACCAATTTTAACTAGGTTTAAATCTTGTATTTTTACTTAAAGCTTTTCTTAAATATTATGAAAAATCTCCTCTTCTTGTTACTTTTTGTTTTTATATGGCATGCTTTGCCAGGTCAAAAAACGAAAAAACCTAATATCATTTTTATTCTCGCCGATGATTTAGGTATCGGTAATATCAGCTGCTATGGGTCGGATCAGTTTAAAACGCCAAATATTGACAAACTGGCGAGCACTGGCATGCGTTTTACCCATGGTTATACTGCCCCCTTGTGTGGCCCTTCCAGAGCGTTGATTCTGACCGGACGCCAACCTTTTAGAACAGGTACAACAAATCAGGATAGGGTTGGTAAATTGGAACCTTCTAAAGAAATATGCTTGCCAAGTGTGTTGAAAACAGCAGGTTATACCTCCTTAATGGTGGGAAAGTGGTCGCAATTTCCCTTGCAACCTTCTGATTTTGGCTTCGATCAATACATGCGATTCCAGGCCAGTGGTAAATATTGGAACACCCAGCCGGCGAATAAATCTTATACAAAAAATGGGGAAATAGTACCTCTCCTGGATGGAGAATATCTGCCCGATCTGATGCATAATCAAGTGGTTGACTTTATTTCAAAAAATAAGAATAAACCGTTTTTTGCCTACTATTCTATGTCGCATATTCATGGTGAAATTTTACCTACGCCCGATAGTAAACCCGATAGTAAAGATCTTTATACCGATAATATTAATTATATGGATAAATTGGTCGGTAAATTGGTAAAAGCATTGGATAGCTTAAAAATGAGGCAGAATACTATCATCGTTTTTGTGGGAGATAACGGTACAGCGGCCGAAGGTGCTTCGCGAGCTACCGTTCAAGGAAAAAAACTGTCAGGAAAAAAAGGAGATATGCTCGAATGTGGCAGTTTAGTTCCGTGGATAGTCAACTGGAAAGGGGGAGGTCAATCGGGGAAAGTGATAGATGATTTGGTTGATGCAACCGACTGGATGCCTACTTTTGCAGCTTTGACGGGTGCTAAATTACCTGGAAATGTGATATTAGATGGGAAAAGTTTCGCGCCTCAGCTGAAAGGTGAAAAAGGAACACCTCGGGAATGGATTTTTATGGAACTTGGCAATCAATGGTATGTCAGAGAGGAAAAATGGAAGTTAAATAGGGCTAATGAACTTTTTGATATGAGAAATGCGCCGTTTGAGGAAATATTGATTCCCGCTGATTCAAAAGATGAAATAGCGATGTCCGCCCGACAGAGACTTTCTGCTGTATTAAAATCCATTAATCCTGAAGGGGGCATTATGGATGATGCCGATGGAAGTGGCAGGCATAAAAGCAATGTGGACAAAAAAAATGCACAGAAAAAAAGTACAGGATTATAATCTTTAAAATCATCCAGCACCAAAATTGACCTTATGACAAAAATATTTTTCCAGCTCGCTGCTGTCTGTATTTCCCTTTTTAATATCAACTTGTTTGCCCAAAAGGCCAGGCCAAATGTGCTTTTTATCGCCGTGGACGATTTAAAGCCCATGCTTAATTGTTATGGCGAAAGTCAAATGATTACCCCAAATATTGATCGATTGGCAAAAATGGGGACCGTTTTTATGAATAATTATTGCCAGCAAGCCGTTTGTGCTCCTACCAGAGCAAGTCTGCTGACAGGTCAAAGACCCGATTATACCAGAGTCTGGGATTTGAAAACTCAAATTCGGGATATGGTGCCAAATATTGTTACCCTTCCCCAGTATTTTAGGGAAAATGGCTATACCACTGCTACCATTGGAAAAATGTTCGATCAACGATCCGTCGATAAAGGTATGGATGTACGCTCATGGTCTATCCCTACGGGTACTTACGGTAAAATGATGCCGGAAGATTATGCAAAAGGGTACGAAAATCCAACAAATGGGTATCAATCAAAAGAAACAAAGGCTAAACTGGCTAAAATTGAGGCTGATGCAAAAGCACGAGGGCTGGATGGTGCAGAATTAGTGGAGTTTCTTTCAAAAAACAGGGGTCCTGCCGTAGAATCTGCCGATGTTCCCGATGATGCTTACACGGATGGTATCGTCGCTAAAAAAGCAGTGGCCATGCTATCCCAGTTTGCCAAAGAAAAAAAGCCGTTTTTCTATGCCGTTGGCTTCGTTAAACCTCATTTACCTTTTATTTCTCCAAAGAAATACTGGGATATGTACGACCGGTCGAAAATAAAAATTTCACCTGTACAGCATTTGAGCAATGGAGCGCCTGACTATGCAGCGCAAAATTCTGGCGAATTAATTAATAGCTATTTTAAAAGTAATTTTGAAAGATTTAACGATGGTGATGTACCCCAAAATGAGGACGTTCAAAAAGAACTTATTCACGGTTATTATGCAGCTGTCAGTTATATGGATGCCCAGGTGGGCAAGTTATTAGATGAATTGGAAAGGTCTGGACTGGACAAAAACACCATTATTGTCCTTTGGGGTGATCATGGCTGGCATCTCGGTGACCATGGCCTTTGGTGCAAACATGACAATTACGAACAAGCTACACGTGCTCCATTAATTATTTCTTCTCCAGGCTTCAAAGGAGGTCAAAAGGCAAATGGTTTGTCGGAATTTGTTGACATATTTCCAACGCTGACCGATTTAGCCGGACTAACATTGCCTGATGGATTAGCTGGAAAAAGTTTAGTTCCCATTTTGAGAAATCCAAAAACGGAAGTTAAAAGCTATGCCCAAAGTCAGTATCCTCGTAAACAAGATAAAATCATGGGATACACCATTCGGACTAAGCAATATCGCTATGTTGCCTGGTATCAGGAGGATTTTAGAGATAAAAAAATTCTTGGGACTGTAAAACCTGTTGCGGTGGAACTATATGATTATAAAAAAGATGCTTTGGAAAGGGATAATCTGGCGGAACGTCCGGAGTACAAAGAGGTGTTGAAAAACCATGAAAGATGGATGAACGAATTTTTAACCACCCAAAAACATTCCTGGTAAGGTTCATTTCAATTGAAATAAATGTATCTTCCATTCATTAAACCTTATTGAAATGTTTACCAGATTTATTGTCGTTTTATTCGTTTTTACCTTAAGTTTAAACACCTCCGGATTAGCCCAAAAGGCCCCTTCAACCTTACTCCTCCATGGGGAAGTATTGTTAAAAAATAAAAAGGCCATTGCCAGCCGTAATCCAGAAAAATTAATGGCTTTACAGGAAGTTAAAGCAACGGCTGATCTGATTTTAAAAGAAGGGAAGCTTTATTCTGTAATGAATAAAAAAAAGGTGCCGCCAAGTGGAGATAAACATGATTATATGAGTCAGGCGCCTTATTGGTGGGCCGATACTACCAAACCCGATGGACTTCCTTACATCCGAAGAGATGGGGAGCGTAATCCGGAATATTATGATTTAAGCGATTCAGAAGAAATGGATTATATCATCAATGATACAGAAATTTTGGCCCTCGCTTTTTATTTTACAAAAGATGAACGCTATGCCGCTCATGCTGCCCGATTACTTAAAACCTGGTTTCTGGATACTGAAACCCTTCAAAATCCTAATTTGAATTTTGGTCAGGGTATCCCCGGCATTAATACGGGCAGAGGTATTGGTATCATAGAAACGCGCTCTTTTCCCAGGCTCATTGATGCCACAATCTTATTACAAGAATCTAAAAATTGGTCAAAAGAAGATCATAAGTCCTTGAAAAAGTGGTTTGCTGCTTATTTATCGTGGCTTACCGAAAGCCCTTTGGGTAAAGATGAGGCCGATGAACACAATAATCATGGAACCTATTACGACGTGCAAATTATGGCTTACGCGCTTTTTACTGATCAACCTGAATTGGCTAAAAAGCAAATTGAAGTGGCAAAATCCCGCATTCAAAGTCAAATGAAACCAGATGGCAGCCAACC
>Ga0209598_10003750_pt1 | contig 11381 bp, 6 predicted proteins | sample M_140807_EF_Meta_FD_187317 | JGI IMG/M metagenome (GOLD analysis project Ga0209598, IMG submission 187317) | Freshwater microbial communities from Lake Montjoie, Canada to study carbon cycling - M_140807_EF_MetaG (SPAdes) (version 2) | ecosystem: Environmental > Aquatic > Freshwater > Lake... | reverse complement strand
GGAATTGGTGCTGGGACTGGCACGGTTTTTACGTGGCAGGCAGCGACCCAAGAGGTCCGTCTTCCGCCAGCTCATCTTTCGACTCGAAGCGGACCTTGCGGGGAGGTTGCTGGGATGACAACGCGAACCTTGCACGCTGCTCGGCGCGGTGGGCGAGTCCGCCGTCTTACTCAAATTCTGTAAACGGCTTCCGTCTGGCGCGAGGGCGTTCTTCCGTGCTCGGAGTCGGGGTGGTCTCAAACAATGGGGTGGTGGATACGGTGGCGCCGGTATTGAGCAATGTGCCCGCGAATGTGAACATTATTTCGGGGAGCGCGGCCGTCGTGAAGTTCGGCGGGGCGACGGCGACGGACAACGTGGGCGTGCCGACCATCACGTACTCGCCGCCGAGCGGCAGCACGTTTTCTGTGGGGTACACCACGGTCACGGTCGCGGCGAGAGACAGCGTGGGGAACACGGCGACTGGCGTGTTCACGGTGTCGGTTTTGCCTTATGCCAGTGGTGCTTATTTCGGGCAACGCGCTGACGGCTCCAAGATGGTGGACATCTTTTACACGCTACAAGGTGGTTCAGCGGACGTCGCGCTGGGTGTGTCCTACGATGGCGGGGCGACGTTTGGTTCGGTGTCTTCGCTCACAGGCGATGTGGGTGCCTCTATCGCCGCTGGTTCCCTCAAGCATATTGTTTGGAACGCGGGTGCCGATTATCCGAATGCCGGCTCTTCCAACATCAAGATGCGAGTGACCTCGTTCCCGCTTGGCGCCGGCAGCACGTTTGCTCCGATTCCAGCGGGGAGTTACCAGCGCGGGGACAACATTGATGACCCTGGCGGTTATTGGTCCACTTATTTTTGGCCGGTCAATGTGGTGACGTTGAGCGGTTATTACATGGCAGTGAACGATACCACTAAGGAGCAGTGGGACACGGTGCGGACCTGGGGCTTGGACAATGGTTATACGGACCTGCCTTTGGGAACAGGGAAGGCTCTCAACCATCCCGTGGTGGCTGTGAACTGGTATGACGTGGTCAAATGGGCCAATGCGGCCAGCGAGAAAGACGGGCTGATTCCGTGTTACACGGTCGGCGGGGCGGTCATGCGGACCGGCACTCTCGATGCGGTGACGTGCGACTGGGGCGCGAACGGTTACCGCTTGCCCACCGAAGCGCAGTGGGAGGTGGCTGCGAGGGGCGGCTTGACTGGCAAGCGGTTTCCTTGGGGGGACACCATTTCACAAAGCCAGGCTAACTACAGGGCTTCATCCTCGGATCCGTATGATCTGAGTGCAGCCGTGAACGATTACCATCCGACTTACAAGACGGGCTCTTACCCCTACACCAGTCCGGTAGGACGTTTTGCACCGAACGGGTACGGGCTGTATGACATGGCGGGGAATGTCTGGAACTGGTGCTGGGATTGGGGTAGCTTTTGGAATACTTCTTTGTCGATGGATCCGACGGGCCCAGCTTCCGGTGATAATCGAGTACATCGAGGTAGCAGTTGGGCCGGCGGCGCCGGGCGCACGTATTCCCGCGATGCCAATCACTGGAGTCCAAGCGTGAGATTTGACACTAACGGCTTCCGCTTATCTCGCGGAGTTGCCGATGTGGGGAGCGGCATTTTGCTCACCAACGCGGGTATCGTCGACACCACGGCACCGGTCTTGGTGAACGTGCCTGCAAACGTCACTGCAAGTCCGACATCCTCGAATGGCGCGAACGTAACGTTTGGCGGAGCGAGCGGAACAGATAATCTCGGCAGCCCGAAAATTACGTATTCCCCAACCAGTGGAAGCACGTTTCCCGTGGGCATCTCCACGGTGACAGTCACCGCCACCGATAGCGGCGGGAATACTGCGCTGGGCACGTTCACGGTAAAAGTGCTGCACAGCGGCTCGGTCTCGTTCGCTCAACGCACCGATGGTTCGAAAAAGGTGGATGTGTATTACGCCTTGTGGGGCGGCGCTTCGGATATCGCCTTCGACGTGTCGTACGATGGCGGGGCGACGTTTTTCGCTGTTCCATCGGTCTCCGGCGATGTGGGGGCATTAGTCGCAGAAGGGGCGGGTAAGCATATTGTGTGGAACGCAGGCGTCGATTATCCGGGAGCAGGCTCCTCGAACGTGGTCGCGCGCGTGACGGCGCTTGTGGATGGAGTGGGCGTCGGGACGCAATCCAGCGCGGGCATCATCGACACGACGGACCCGGTGTTGAATGCGCCTGCGAGCTTGATCACCGACGCGATGACTGCGTCTGGCGCCACCGTGAAGTTTGGCCGGACGAGTGCGACGGACAATCTGGGCAAACCGGTCATCACCTTTTCGGAAGCGAGCGGAAGTACGTTTGCGGTCGGGAGCAAGACGGTGACTGCGACGGCGACGGATAGTTTCGGGAACACGACCAGCGGCACTTTCACGGTGACGGTGTTACCGGTTGTCCGGGATGTGTCCTTTGCGCAACGGGCCGATGGGACGAAGAAGGTGGACGTCTTTTTCACGCTGTGGGGCGACGCCTCCAGTGTGGCGCTGTTGGTGTCAGTGGATGGCGGGGCGACGTATAAGTCTGCGCCGTCGATTACGCTGGTTGAGGGCTCCGCCGCAGCAAGTGCCGCTAAGCTGGCAGGAGCCGCTGCCGCTGTTTACCCGAATTCAGGTTCCGTGAGTGCCAATGCGGGTGCCGGCAAGCAACTGGTTTGGGACGCCGCTACGGATTACCCGGATTTGAGTTCCACGAGTGTGAAGATGCGAGTAGTGGCTTCCATGGCGGGCGTGGATGATACGAAGGCTTCCATTAACGGAGCGGGCGGGTCCTTTGCACCCATCGCGGCGGGCACTTATTCCATAGGCAACCTCGTTGGAGACAGCGACATCCGGGATGCGGATGCCGTCACAATCCCAATGAGTTCGTATTACATGGCGGTCAATGATACGACCAAGGCGCAGTGGGACGCTGTGCGGATTTGGGCGGGAAGCCACGGGTATTCAGACTTGGCGAGTGGCGCGGGCAAGGCGGCGGATCATCCGGTGCAAATGGTGAGCTGGTATGATGCGGTCAAGTGGGCGAATGCGGCGAGTGAACAGGAAGGGCTGACGCCGTGTTACAGTGTCAGCGCGGGGGTTTACCGGACTGGAAAAATAGACAGCGTGACCTGTGACTGGAGTGCGAACGGGTATCGGTTGCCTACGGAAGCGGAGTGGGAAGTTGGCGCGCGCGGCGGGTTGACCGGAAAGCGGTTCCCGTGGGGGGACATTATCGGTCACGACAATGCAAACTACGTGGCGGGCAGTTATTCTTACGAGGCGAGCGCCCCGTCCGGCTATCACCCGACGTACAGAGTAGGCGGTTATCCGTACACGAGCCCGGTGGGGAGCTTCCCCGCCAACGACTATGGGCTCTACGACATGGCTGGGAATGTGTACCAGTGGTGTTGGGATCTTTACGGGAGTTATGTGGCGGAGCGTGATCCAAGGGGGACGACAAGCGGGACGCGGCGTGTGTTGCGTGGTGGCATTTGGGGGTACTACGCGAACATTGCGCGGACTGCGCGCCGGGCGAGCGATTTGCCGGGTAGCACGAATGACGTGTACGGCTTCCGTCTAGTGCGAGGCGAGCGCGGCACGCCGTCTGGGGTGGGCTCGCTGGACACGACGGGAACAGCGGCGCCGGCGCCGTCAAACGGGACGACTTCACAAGGCGCGTCCGGCGCAAACACTCAGAGTGTGGCGCCCGTGACAAACGCGGCGGCAATCAGTGGAGCGATGGCCTCGAAGCCGACGCGTGTGACGGATCAGAGTTGGGCGGATCGGGCGGGCACTTACGAGGGGCTCTTGACGCATGTATCAAGCGCAGGTCCAAACGATGGAGCGATTTATCGTGGAGCATTCGTGGCGACTTTTGGGAAGAGTAAAGTGGTTTCCGGGCGCTTACTTTACAACGAAGCCAAGGTGACGGAGGGCGCGCAGGGTCGCGTGTACACCCCGGTGACTCGGGCGTTCTCAGGGGCGATGGGCGAGAAGCTCGGCAATCCGTTGGTGTTGCAAAAAGTGGTGAAGATGGGGACGGCCACGGCTTCTGGCAGTGAGGAGTTGACGGTGGAGGTCTCGTTTGTGACGACGCCTCCGACGGTGAATGTGACGGTGAAGGACTTCGCTTCGCCGGGCGGGGTGGGGGAAGCGTGGGTGAGTCAAGCGCTCAACGTGGAGCGGTCCGTAGCAAAGCTGTCGGCGTCGGGGAGCATCGGGGCGGGGAGTCTCGATTATTCGAAGGCGGCAGGGCGCTACACCTTGTCCACAAACGAGTTGGGCCTGACTGACGTGCACGCAAGCGATGCTTACGTTCTCGCGCAGATGCTTCCGACAGGCAAGTTGTTGTGGTTCAGTCGGCTGAACGGTTCGTTTGGCACCGGAAGCGCTGGTCTGCGCCTGACGCCGGAAGGGCTGAGCGCCTCCTTCTACGAGGGACGGGCGAGTTCGTCGGCGAGTTCGCTCAAAACGACGAGTATTTTAGGCGACTTGAACTTCGCTTTTGACTCCACTTCAGGCGCATGGAGCAGCGCCTTCGGGTCTACGGCATTGCCCGAGAAGGTGGAGAAGCAGGCCAGTAATGGGGTGATTTCCAGTGGGACGCTCGCGAACCGCACGGGCGTCACGACGTTGGACTTTTCTAACGGGGACGGTGTGCGTTGGGAGAGCGGGACGCTTTCAGGCGGGACGGCGTCCTTGAGTGTGGCCAAACTGTTACCGTTGAAATTGAAGTTGAGTGTCCACGATGTGTTGCCGGACGCCGGTGGGGCGGCGGTTTCGTACGCGTGGAACATTTCGATTGCTTCGACTGGCAAGGTGACGGCGATCCCTCTTGGCGATGTTCGCGGGACTTTTGCTCCAAGGTTGACGTTCGCTTTGGACCGGACGCGCGGCGAGTTTACGGGGTATTACATCTCGAGCGGTTCGGGCAAAACGGTGCGGCGCAATTTGTACGGCAGCGCGTTGACCTCGACGTTGGACGAGACGTTACGGGCGCGCGGCTGGGTGGAGTCGGGTGTTGCGCCGGCGCTTTCCACGGGCGGGTGGACGTTGAAGTTGGGCCAGTAACGTTGTGGGTTTTCCTCCCCTGGGAGCGCGGAGCCCCAGCTCCGCTTTGACGCTCCAAAAACTCAGACAGCCATTGCGGAGCTGGGTGGAGCAATGGGGACAGACACTCTCTACGGGACACTCTACGGGGACACACACACTCTCTCTACGGTGCAGCAATGGGGACAGACACTCCCCCTCTCTCTCTCTCCCCCTCTCTCTCTGTGGGGACAGACACTCTCTACGGGGACACTCTACGGAGACACTCCCTACGGGGACAGACACTCCCTCTCGGGGGGGGCTCTCGGGGGGCTGCAGCAATGGGCACAGACACTCCCTCCCCGCGCCAGGGGGACAGACACTCCCTCCCCGCGGGGACAGACACTCTATGGGGACTGTGGGACTGGGGGGCTGCGATGGGGACAGACACTTTCCACTCTCTATGGGGACAGACACTTTCCACTCTCCTCTCCACCGCCAACGGATCGACTTTCTCCTAGCCCCAACGGGGCGCCTTGAGATAGCCCCGGGCAACGCCCGGGGGAATCTTGCGTTAAATGAAAAAGCCCTGAAAGGGCGCGAAAAAACGCTGATTGTTAGGCCGCCCTCACAGGGTGGAGCAATGAGGAGCAATGGGGACAGACACTCCCCCTCTCTCTCTCTCCCCTCTCTCTCTGTGGGGACAGACACTCTCTACGGGACAGACACTCCCTCTCCCTCTCTCCCTCTCGGGGGGACAGACACTCTACGGGGACAGACACTCCCTCGGGGGGACAGACACTTTCTCTACCTCCGTTGGGGCTGCGATGGGGGCGGGCTGCAATGGGTGGCGAGCAATGGCGGCGTACGGGGACAGACACTCCCTCTCCCTCCCCGCTATGGGGACAGACACTATGGGGGACTGGGGACAGACACACTCTCTCTCGGGGGGCTCTCGGGGGGCTGCTGCAATGGGGACAGACACTTTCCCCTGGCGCTGACGTCTGTGAATCATCCCTACACCCAAAACCGCTGCCTCTACTCGCTCCATTCCAGCATTCTGCGAATCGGCAATTCGGCTCGAGCGCGGACAGCCTCCGGTAGCACGATTTCCGGTTCGAGGTTGTAAAGAGCGTCCCGCAGTTTCTCTAGAGTGTTGAGCTTCATGTAGCGGCAGTCTGCGCAGGCGCACGTATCGGTGGGGCCGGGGATGAACGTGCGATCGGGCAATTCGCGGCGCAGACGGTGCAACATTCCGGATTCCGTAACGATGATGAACGCTTTCGCGGAGTGAGCCTTGCAGTAGCTGATCATCTTTTCTGTCGAGCAAACTTCGTCGGCGAGCAGGCGGACGGCGGTCGTACACTCCGGATGGGCAATCACTGGGGCGCCAGGATGTTCCTCCCGGATTTTGTGGATGCCCTGCCTCGTGAACTCCATGTGGACGTAGCATGAGCCCTTCCATAACTTCATCTGGCGGCCGGTTTTTTCGATCACCCATTGCCCAAGATTTTGATCCGGGACAAAGAGAATGTTACGATCGGAGGGGATCTTTTGCACGAGACGCACGGCGTTTCCGCTGGTGCAGATCAAGTCGGAGAGGGCTTTCACACCCGCCGAACAGTTGATGTACGCGACCACGTAGTAATGTTTGTCGGCGTTCTGGTGGAGGAAGGCTTCCAGCGCTTCCGCCGGACAGGCATCCGCCAAAGAGCAGCCCGCGTTGAGGTCGGGTAGGATGACTTTCTTGTTGGGATTCAGTATCTTGGCGGTCTCCGCCATGAAATGGACTCCGCAAAAAGCGATCACCTCGGCTTCTGTTTTCGCTGCCTGAATGGAGAGTCCTAGGGAATCGCCCACAAAATCCGCGACTTCCTGGATCTCTTTGACCTGATAATTGTGCGCCAAGATAACGGCGTTTCGCTGCTTTTTGAGTTCGTGGATTTCCTGGACCAAATCGAGACCTAGAGTCGTCATTCGACCACGCTGACTCAATACCGCCCTGATTTCAACTCACCTGCGGAGTATCTCTGTCGCGTTTTTTGGAAATCGTCTTGTTTTCTTCTGCACAAAAGGGTGCTCTCAAAACCCATGAAGCCCCGCATGTTCTCCCTGCTGTCCGCCTTTGTACTGTGTTCCACCGTCTCTCTGTCAGCCGCCGAGGGGTGGTCAGTCGATTTTGAGAAGGCCAAGGCTCAGGCGCTCGCTGAAAAGAAGGATCTCCTCTTGGACTTTACGGGTTCTGATTGGTGCACTTGGTGCATTCGTCTGCGTAAGGAAGTCTTTGAAAATGAGCTATTCAAAAAGGAAGCGCCCTCCAAATTCGTACTCGTCGAACTCGATTTCCCGCAAGATTCCTCCGCTCAACCTGAGGCGACTCGCGCTCAAAACAAAAAGCTTCAGGATCAATTTGGGATTAAGGGGTACCCGACTATCTTCCTAAGCGACGCCTCGGGCCGCCCTTATGCGCAGTTGGGATATGAAAAGGGTGGGCCGGAAGCGTACCTCAAGAGTTTGGAGGATGCGCGCGCCAACCGCGTCAAGCGAGATGCTGCGTTTCAAAAGGCGGAAACCCTCGCCGGACTGGATAAGGCAAAAGCGTTGCAGGACGGACTCGCGATCCTCCCTGACGAGCTTGTTTCAGCCCATTACAAATCTACCGTGGATGAGATCCGTGGCCTTGATCCCAAGGACACCCTTGGCGTGGATTCCAAATTTGGTCTGGTGCAGGCTCTGCAAGATCTCCAGAAGCAGCTCAAGGAAAAAGCGGGCGACGGCAGCGAATCACTCCGCTCGGTGGTGGATCAATTTGTAGCGGCGCACCCCAAGCTGACTCCGAAACAAAAGCAAATCGCGCTACTGGACGTTCTTAACTATTTCGTGCCGCCGAAAGACAACGCCGCCGCGCTGAAGCTGCTGGATGATGTTAGCGCCCTCGCGCCCGAGTCCGAAGAGGGCAAGATGGCCAGCCAGATCCGTGAGCGCGTCCAGCGGATGCTGACCAAGTAGCGTCGCGCGTACCCTGATTTCCTTAGAGGTAAGACGGAAGTTTCCGCGGAGGCCCGGAAGCGCGGAAGCGCGGAAGTTTGAAATGGCATGTCTCCCGCATCGCATACGTCATTTCAGGTGCTTCGGGGTATTACTGAGGGGGTAAGTTGTGGCGGAGGTGCGAAAATATGGTGTGAGTACAGCTGCCTTCGGGTTGAAAAACCTTGCCCCGTAAAGCCGGTGCGGGTGTAGTTCGGGACTAGTGAAGTCCACCTTCCAAAAGCTGCTTATTCTGTGCTGCGCGCTGTATCTCAGCGGCGCACATTGGATGATTTTGCAGACCACGGCTTGGACGGGAATGCTTTTCTCACGCTCCATAAGCACCTCGGTGGCCGAGGCAATTGAGACAACCCTCGATGGCAAGCACCCCTGCGCTCTGTGTTCCGCCATCTCGGAGGGTAAACAGACAGAGAAGCAGTCCGAACAAAACTTTGAACTTTTGAAGAAAGCGGGCGACCTCAAATTCCTCAAACTCGTTTCCCTCGAAACCCCTTCTGCCGTCCGTGTGGGTACCTTGGATTGGCCGACGCTTTTGCTCCGAGGCCTTGCGCGATTCGCCGCGCCGCCTACGCCGCCGCCGCTTGCCTAAGCAGGCGCACCGCTGAAATACCGCATAGCACGCTGCTTGTGTTGTGCTTGCCCGCCCGTCTCTGGGTGCCGTGCTTTTTGTTTCGTGGGCCGCCTCTTCAACCGCTCGAGACGTGTCATGCCGGTAAACCACCGGACACATTGACAGCGCGACGCATTGGCTGCGCTCCCCGCGTCTGAGGGGTTCCACACGACGGCACCCCGCTTCGCCAAAAGGCCCGGTTCGTCATCCTCAGCCGCGTGGCGTTTAACCGCCCTCTTTAAGACTCACAGCGCATTCGGGAACCGGCGCAAAGCGCAACCGAAAGTAAAAGCTCAAAAATCGATATAAATTTATCCCAAATAAAAACTTATGCATTCCTATAAAACCATCCAGTTCTCCACCGCGCTCCTCTTGGGCACCGGCTTCTTAAGCCTTCCGGGCGCTCAACAAGGCCCACAATCCGGCTCGGAAACCGCTGCACCCAACGTCCAGGAACTTGGCGAAGTTGTCATCACCGCCACCCGAGAACCTGAGCTGTTGAAGGAGACGCCAGCGTCCATTGGCATCATCAAGGCGGACGCGATCCGGCTGACTGCCCCAGCCCATCCGCAGCAAATTCTCAGTCAAGTGCCGGGCGTTGCCGTTTCCGTGACCAATGGAGAAGGCCACCAGACTGCGATTCGTCAGCCGTTCAGCACGAGCCCTCTTTACCTTTTTTTGGAGGACGGCATTGGTGTTCGCCCCACGGGTTTCTTTAATCATAACGCTCTTTACGAGATCAACATCCCCATGGCGGGAGGTATTGAGGTGACTAGGGGACCCGGCTCTGCTCTGTACGGCTCGGATGCTATCGGCGGGATTGTGAATGTTCTCACGCGGGCGTCCGGACCGCTTCCCGAGGGCTCGATTTCGAGCGAGGTCGGCAGCTTCGGCTGGTTGCGCGAGTTGGGATCTATCAGGAGCGGGGAAACGCGGTTTGGAGCCTTTCATGGGGATGTAAACATCACGCACACAGACGGCTGGCGCGACCGGACTGGGTATGATCGCCAGAGCGGTAATTTTCGTTGGGACTGGCATTTGGACGAGGACACCAAACTCAAGACCATCGTCGGGTACACGAACATTGACCAGGAAACGGGCGCAAACTCAGCGTTGCCTTGGGATTTGTACCGAAATGCTCCGAAAACGAACCTCATTGCGCCAGCCTATCGTAAGGTGCAGGCGCTCCGAGCTTCATCAGAATTTGAGCGCAAATTCGGGGATGGTGCACTGTCATTAACCCCTTATTTCAGGGATAATTCAATGGACCTGAATGGGTCTTACAATTTCACTGCCGGCGATCCACGCATCGAAAAAACAAGCAGTCAATCTTACGGCTTTCTCGCCAAGTGGAGGCAGGATTTTCCGGACTTCAAGCGCGCACGCCTCATTTTCGGCGTGGATTTGGAGAACAGTCCGGGCAAAAGAAACGAATATGCACTGACTCCCACTACGTCCGTAATTGGCGGGGCAACTAATTACACCGGGTACACGGTCGGGAACCACATATACGATTACGAGGTCACGTTTAAGAGCGTCTCGCCGTATCTGCACACTGAAATCTCGCCGTTGGAAAAACTGAGAATTACTGCGGGAGTTCGCTACGACTCCTTAGGATATGATTTCGAAAACAACCTGCCTAGCGGCGTCAGTTCGAACATCGCGAAGCGTTACGGGCAAAGTGATTCGACTTCCTTAAACTTTCAACGGTTAAGCCCCAAAATTGGAGCAACCTACCAACTTAACAAGGATGCCAGCGTCTATCTCTCTTATAATGAGGGATTCCGAGTGCCCTCAGAAAGCCAGCTATTCAGAGCAACCAGCGGCACTAGCGACGCGATTGCGCAAACAAACGCTGTCAATGCGCTCCGCCTAAAACCGATCAAGGCCCAGCAATTTGAAGTTGGAACCCGCGGAAAGCTTCTCGGCCTGGAATATTCAATCGCCGCTTATGAGTTGATCAAGCGCGATGACCTTGTTTCACGCAAAGATGCTAGCGGTGCCAGTTACAGCGAAAATGCGGGAAAGACTGAAAGCCGGGGAATCGAGGTTTCACTTGGGCGAGAAGTCGTAAAAAGCTTGAAGCTGGAAACCGCTCTATCTTTCGCTAAGCACGAGTATATTGATTGGAATGGCTCGACGAATTATTCGGGCAAGGAAATGGCCGCCGCGCCCCGCTTTATCGGCAACACACGTCTGAGTTGGACGCCTGCGGACAAGGCGTCGGCGCAGCTCGAATGGGTGCGAATCGGCAGTTACTTCCTGCAAGATTCCAATGCAGGCACCACTTCGGGTACAGACAAGGGCGTCGCTAAGTACGCGGGATACGACCTATTCAATTTCCGCGCCAGCTACGAACTCTGCAAAAGCGCGGCCGTCTTTGGTCGTGTCATGAACCTAGCCGACAGGCGGTATGCGGACAGTGCTTCTGTCTCGTCGAACATGGCGATGTATGCCCCCGGACTGCCTCGCACTTTCTATGCGGGCCTCGAGCTGAAATGGTAGCCGTAATCCAATAATTTAATGGGCGTGCTGCACGGTCCGCGTGGCCGGCTCTTTTTCTATTTTATGAAACCTAATACTCTCCGCCGTTTACACCGCTGGCTTGGACTGCTCTTCAGTCTGAGCATCCTCATGTCCACGGTCAGCGGCGTGCTGCACACCGTGATGACCCGCAC
>Ga0209598_10003747_pt1 | contig 11383 bp, 8 predicted proteins | sample M_140807_EF_Meta_FD_187317 | JGI IMG/M metagenome (GOLD analysis project Ga0209598, IMG submission 187317) | Freshwater microbial communities from Lake Montjoie, Canada to study carbon cycling - M_140807_EF_MetaG (SPAdes) (version 2) | ecosystem: Environmental > Aquatic > Freshwater > Lake... | reverse complement strand
AAGCGTAAAGTTTTTTACGGTGCAGATGGTACCAGCAAAAGCATGCTTGACGTAATCAACAAACACAAAGAGAATGAAAAATTCTTGTATGTGTGTAGCGAAAATCAGCAAGACAATGATATTTGCGGATGGCTTAAGCTACATAAATGCAATTTTGAATTGGCGTTTATGTACCGCAGTATTAGTAATGATATTACGCCTTTATTTGCAAAAAAAGGGTTTGAAATTATTTGCTTTTTTACCCCAAGCGGTGTGAAAAGTTTATTTGATAATTTCCCTGATTTCAAACAAAATAAAACGGTCATTGGTGCTTTTGGAAGCAATACTTCTAAAGCAGTCGAAGAAGCCAAACTTCGTTTAGATATTAAAGCGCCAGCGCCTCAACGCCCAAGTTTAGTAGCAGCGCTAGACCACTATTTACATGCTCTTGCAGCAAAAAAATAATCTTTTTGCAAACCGCTCATTCAACGCCCAATTTATTAATTAAAGAAACAAGTCCTTACTTACTTCAACATGCCTATAATCCAGTGGAGTGGCATCCTTGGGGCGAAGAAGCATTGCAGCTTGCAATACAACAAAACAAACCTATTTTAGTAAGTATTGGTTATGCAGCCTGTCATTGGTGCCATGTTATGGAGCGTGAAAGCTTTGAAGACTTGGCTACTGCAAACATCATGAATGAAAACTTTATCAATATAAAAATTGATAGAGAAGAAAGGCCGGATCTGGATCATATTTACATGGACGCAGTTCAAGCCATGACTGGTAGTGGTGGTTGGCCGCTCAATGTATTTTTAACGCCCGATAAAAAACCTTTTTATGGCGGCACTTATTTTCCGCCAGAACCCATGCACAATCGGGCAAGCTGGAAAGATGTATTATTAGGGATTGCTAAAGGGTTTAAAGAAAATAGAGATCAAATAGATACACAAGCCCAAAAATTAACCCAACACTTATTGACCTCCAATGGTTTTGGAAAGCAAGATGAGACAGCAACTGATTCGCTATCACGGGCAGATATGGACGCCGCTGTATCGGCACTTTTAATGAATGCAGATACGGTTTGGGGTGGTTTTGGCGGCGCACCTAAGTTTCCTCAAACAGCTTCGATACGTTTTTTACTACGCTATCATTATTTTAATCCTGCGCACAAAGCTTCATTAGAACATGCTCTGGTTTGTTTGGATAAAATGATTGAGGGCGGTATTTATGACCAGTTGGGTGGAGGCTTTTCTAGGTATAGTACCGATGTGCAGTGGCTTGCGCCGCACTTCGAAAAAATGCTCTATGATAATGCGCTACTCGTGACCACTTTGTCAGAAGCCTATCAATTAACAAAAAAAGAATCTTATAAAATTGCAATTGAAGAAACACTGGCTTTTGTAGAAAGAGAATTGATGGATCGTGACGGCGGTTTTTACAGTGCGCTTGATGCCGATAGTGAGGGTGTCGAAGGAAAATTTTATACATGGTCCGAACAAGAAATAAATGAGTTGCTACAAAATAATGCTTCCATATTTATTGCGTACTATGGCATAACCGAAGAGGGCAATTGGGAGCATACCAATATTTTACATACGCCAATTTCTGCTAATGCTGTTGCTCAAAAATTTCAATTATCAGAAACAGAACTTTTACAAACAATTGCAAAATGCAAATCTGTTTTGATGGAAGAGCGCAGTAAACGAATACGACCTCAAACCGATGACAAACAATTACTGGGATGGAATGCACTCATGAATACAGCTTTTAGTAAAGCGTATGCGGCCACTGGTAATAAAAATTATTTGATACGTGCGCAGCAAAACATGGCGCATTTAATGAATCATTTTAAAAATCCAAATGGAGATGGTTGGTTTCACACTTACAAAAATGGAATAGCAAAAACGCATGCTTTTTTAGATGATTATGCGTATTTAATTGAAGCGCTTATTCAATTGCAAACAGTTTCTGGCGACTTTTATTGGTTGGAAAAGGCTGGTGAAATTACAGGGTATGTGAATGATCACTTTATGGAAGAGCTTACCGGATTTTACTTTTACACCCATGATGCCCAATCAGATGTAATTCTAAGAAAAAAAGAAGTGTATGATGGCGCCACCCCAAGTGGCAATGCGGTTATGGCTAGTAATCTGCAAATTTTGGGTGTCGCATACGGCAAAGACAAGTATTTGTCCCTATCTAAGCAAACCTGTTTATCGCTTTTACCTGCCATCACCAAACACCCGGGTTCTTTTGGGGTTTGGGCAAGCTTGGTACTGAACCAACTAATTGGAATAAGAGAGTTAACCCTCGTTGGACCAGGTGTTTTACCCTATTTAGAAGCTGCAATACCAATATTTAGACCCAATTTAATCTTAAATATTTCAGAAAATCGGTTAACGAGTATTTCTGCCATTAGTAATAAAATAATTGATAATCAAGAAGTTACGTTTCAATTATGTGAAAATTATACTTGCCAATTACATACTTTAAACGATTTTGACAGTTTTTTAGCAATTGTGTAACAGGTAATCAATTATTTTGCAGTTCAGTTTTCGCCAATCCCATTGGCAAAACAGGGAAACATTAAAAAATTTACTACTGAATAGAATTTTACCCTGGATCATTAATTTATTGGTTTTAAAGCGCTAAAACTCAGGTTTCTGACGTTTCAAAACTTATATTTGTCACTGTTATAAATCACACAGATCAGATGAAAGGATATTTAACTACAATTACCTTGGCGTTTTTTACGTTAAGTTTAACTTCTTGCTTCTTTGGAAAAAACAAAGGGAAGGGATTGCCTGATGATGGGCAGTTGCATGGCGTTGCTCCAGCTGCTAAGCAAAGTATGTTAACGCCAAAGACCATGGTATACATTCCGCCAGGAACATTCCACATGGGTCCAAGTGATGAAGACGTTAGTTTTAATTACAGCAATCGTAATAGAAATGTGTCTATTCCTGGCTTTTGGATGGATGCGACAGAAATTACCAACAACCATTATCGTCAGTTCGTTAATTGGGTGCGTGACTCACTTGCTTATAAAGTAACTTCAGGTGTTGGATTAAACAATCCTTCAGACACCACTGCGGTAAACTGGAAAAAAGTTGCTTTGTACAAATACGACAACAAGCAATTGGGCACTTTAAATGGCCTTACTTACGAAAATGCATTAACTAGAAAATTAGCGATTGACCCTGATAGTTTAATTTACAGAGTTCGTTATTTTGACTTACCTGCAGCTGCAAAAATTAATAAAAACGATCCTTCTCAAAAAGGGCGTGATCAAATTGTAAGCTATGCAGTTCCAGTATATCCAGACACACTTGTTTGGATTAGAGATTTCTCATACTCTTACAACGAACCTTTAGCAAAAAGATATTATGCGCACCCGGCTTATGGTAACTATCCTGTGGTAGGGGTAACCTGGAAACAATCAGTTGCTTTTTGTCATTGGAGAACGCATATTCAAAATGCAGATTTTGAAAAAAAGAAAATTGCTGTTGACGGTGATTATAGATTACCTAACGAAGCAGAGTGGGAATACGCCGCAAGAGGTGGTAGAACAAGTACCATGTTCCCTTGGGGTTCTCCATATTTAAGAAACAAAAAAGGTTGTTTGCTTGCAAACTTTAAACCAGGTAGAGGTAACTATCCAGAAGATGGTGGTTTTTACACGGTTAAAGCAACTGCATACTGGCCTAACGATTTTGGCTTATACAACATGTCTGGAAACGTTGCAGAATGGACGGCATCTTATTTTTACGAAGGTTCTTACAATTTTATGTCTGACTTAAGTCCGGATGTAAGAATTGAAGCCGATGAAAACGATCCTCCACGCATGAAACGTAAAGTTGTAAGAGGCGGAAGCTGGAAAGACGTTGGTAACGCTTTACAAGTGAGTGCCCGTGCATACGAATACCAAGACACTGCAAAATCATATATCGGATTTAGAACGGTTATTGATTTAGCGCCAAGATCAAAAAGATAATTCCAACATAAAATTTAATCTCAACTTTTTAATTTATAAAAATCTAAACCATGTCTTCAGCTCAACAAGAAAAAATCTTTGGCTTACCAGCTCAAACAACAATGCGACTTGTAAACATCTTTGTTTGTACAGGTGCATCTGTCGTAATTTTTGGTGCAATGGCAAAAATCCTTCACTTATCATGGGCTGATTGGGCACTTAAAATTGGTTTAACTACAGAAGCCATTATCTTTTTGATTTATGCTATTTTACCTCCAGAAGGACATGCTCCTGCAGGTGGCGGTGCTGGTGCTGATCTTCCATCATCTGTTGTTGCTGATGTAACAAAAAGATTTGATGAATTATTTGCAAATGCAGGTTTAACACAAGAAAATTTATCAAAGCTCAGCACTAGCTTTCAAAAATTAGGAACCACTGTAGATCAAATTGGTCAAATTGGAGATGTGGTAAAATCTACTTCAGATTTTTCTGCTAAAACAACTGAAGCTGCTGCTGCACTTGGTTCCATTAAAGACGCTGCTGTAAAAGCAAGTGAATCTTTAGGTAGCATTTCTCTTGCATCTGATAGTACCAATGAGTACCACAAACAAGTTCAAGGCTTGGCTAAAAACTTAGGTTCATTAAATACCATTTATGAACTAGAGTTACAAGAAAGTAACAATCACCTTAAAGCATTAAATCAGTTCTATGGCAAATTAGCGCAAGCTTCTGAAGCTATGAACGGTACTGCAGAAGATGCATTAAAAGCAAAAGAACAAATTGGTGCCCTTGCTAATAATTTGGGTAAATTAAATCAAGTATACGGTAACATGCTAACTGCTATGCAGGGTAGATAATAACCAACAAAGATTTAAAACTCATTATTAATAAGACTACCTAAATAGTACAATATGTCACTACCTAAGGAACCGCGGCAGAAAATGATTAACATGATGTACCTAGTGCTTACCGCACTATTGGCACTGAATGTTTCGGCCGAAATTTTAAACGCATTCAAAACAGTAGATCGCAGTTTGATGATTGCGAGTGGTGTTGCTGAGCAAAAGAATGTTGAAATTTTCAAATCTTTTAAAGCAAAGCTCGAAGATCCTACAACTAAAGAAAAAGCGGCTATCTGGGAGCCTAAAGCACAGGAAGCAAAAAAAATATCTGACGAATTATACAATTACATTGAAGAGATTAAAGCCGAATTAAAAAAAGAATCAGGCCTTAAAACAGTTGATGGTAAAGAAGAGTATAAAGAAGATGATTTGGATGCTGCTACACGTTTATTAGTAGAAGAAGCACCCAACGGAAAAGGAAAAGGCAAAGAGCTTTTTGAAAAATTAAAAGCCTACAAAGAAAAGTTATTAAGTATTGACCCAGACATGAAAAAGGAAATCGAAGTGGGTTTACCACTTGATTTAACCATTCCTCCCACTTCAAGTGATGCTGGAAAAAACAACTGGTCTTACGCTTATTTTCATATGACGCCAACTATTGCTGCAATTACTATTATGAGTAAGTTTCAAAATGACGTGCGTAACTCAGAATCTAAAGCAGTTGAGTTTTGTCATAAGCAAATTGGTCAAGTTGAAATTATTTATGATCAGTTCCAAGCCTTTGCTGGAACCAACACACAATATTTAATGCCAGGTGAAGAGCTTGTAATTACAGCTGGTATTGGTGCATTTAGTAAGGCTGCTCAACCTACCGTTTCTATTGATGGCGCTAATGTGCCATTAAACGCTGAAGGTACTGCCGAATACAAAACTCGTGTAGGTGGTTCTGGTGCTGGTATCAAGCGAGTAAGAATTTCTTACGCAAAACCTGATGGAACTACTGCAGTTGTAGAAAAAGAAATTAAATACACCGTTGGTATTCCTGCTGGCTTAACTGTTTCTACCGATAAAACACGTGTGTTTTACAAAGGATTAGAAAATCCATTGAGTGTAACTGGTGGTGGTGGTGATGAAAAAGTAAGTGTATCAATTGAAGGCGCTGGCGCTTCTTTAAGAAAAGCTGGTCCTGGTCAATACATTGTCACTTGTACGCAATTAGGAACTGTTAACGTGGTAGCCAACGATGGAAAAAATATTCAACGTATTGCCATCCCTGTTAAACGTGTACCAGATCCAATTGTTGTAGTTGGTGGAAGTGCTGGTGGAGCCATGCCTGCAAACGTGTTTCGTGTACAAAGCGGCGCCATTGCAGAATTAAGAGATTTCGTATTTGAAGGCGTTGCTTATAAAGTAATTTCATTTATGCTTATTTGTACGGGTAAAGGTTTTGATGAACCTGAATTTGCTGAAGTAAACAGTGCTTCTTTTAAAGATGCAGCTGCTCAGGCTTTAATCAGAAGATGTCAGGCTGGTAGTACTGTAACCATTGGTGAAATAAAAGTGTTGGAGCCAGGTGGCGGCACTAGAAAATTAGATCAAAACATTACGTTCATATTGCAATAAAGCGGGTTACTATGAAAAAAGTATTTATAATTGGTTTAGCATTTTGTTCCCTAAGTGTTGGTGCTATTGCGCAAGGCTTTGGTAATTTAAAAGGCAAAAAAACAGCTTCAGCTGTAGACACTACTAAAAAAGTGGGAACACCAGCTGTTACCACTACAAATGCGCCTACAACAACGCCTAGTACCAATAGCAATGTAGCAGCTCCTAAGCCAACTAAAACAGTGGACACTACCATCGTTGGTGGTTTTGGTGAAGTGGTTCCAAAAAGTTTGCGCAACGAAACCCTTGCCGATCGTAAAGCAAACCGCTCTAAAAATCCATTAGAGTATGAATTTTTAAGAGAAGATGATTGGTTGTATTCCGAATTTATTTGGCGTGAAATTGATGCTAGAGAAAAAATGAATCAGTCATTTGTTTATCCTGGTAAAGACAATACAGGTGATCAGCGCTTCTTTTCTATTTTATTAAGTGCTATTCAAAATGATAGCGTTGCAGCATTTTCGGCAGAAGGTGGTGACGACCGTTTTACCAAGCAATTGGCATACGACGACATTACAAAAATGATGAAAGGTAAGCTGGATACCATTTTGGTACAAAATGCTAATTTCCCTAACGTATATGACACCACTGTAATTTTTGATACCAAGTTTGCCCCTAATCCAGATTCTATTTATACATTTCGTTTAAAAGAGCAGTGGATTGTTGACAAAGAAGCGAGTAGACTTTTTTGTAGAATTATTGGTATCGCCCCAGTTGCAAAAATCATGATCAACAATAAGCCTACTACCAAAACACTATTTTGGGTATACTACCCTGATTTGCGCAAAACCTTAAATAAGTTTATGGTATACAATCCTAAAAACTATGCAGGTCGTATGACATGGGAAGAGCTTTTTGAAAGTCGTTTCTTTTCTAGCTATATTGTAAAGTCTAGCAATAACAATCCAAACGATAAGTTCTTAAGTCAAATGATTAAGAATCCATTATTCAGACTCCTAGAAGGTGAAAATATTAAAGAACGTATTTTCAATTACGAACAAGACTTATGGTCTTACTAATTGTAACATCGTTTAGTAAAAAAAGGGACTTTTTAAAGTCCCTTTTTTTATGCGGGGGCTGTAAAATGTTTTAGTAAAGTCTCTGCTTTTTTTGCACCAATTAAATTGGCTAATTCTTTAATAGGTGCTTTTTTAATATTTGCCACCGATTTAAAATGATTCAGTAATGTTTCTCTGGTGGCAGGGCCAATGCCTTCTATGTTTTCTAGTGCGGTGTTAAATGTGCCTTTGGATCTTTTGTTTCTGTGAAACGTAATACCAAAACGGTGCACTTCATCTCTTATGCCTCTTAGTAGTTTTAAACTGTCACTATCCCAAGGTAATTTTAAAGACTGGCTATCACCTGCAAAAAATAGTTCTTCTTCATTTTTTGCAAGGCCTACAAGTGTAGTGCTGCCAGTTAGCCCTAAGGCTTCTATACTTTCTAGTGCTGCACTTAACTGTCCTTTACCGCCATCTATTACAATGAGCTGTGGCATTGGCTCTCCGGCTTCTTGAACCCGCTTATACCTTCTGTATACCACTTCTTTCATGGTGGCAAAATCGTTGATGCCTTCTACCGTTTTAACATTAAAATGGCGGTAGTCTTTTTTGCTAGGCATACCATCTTTAAAACATACCATCGCTGAAACAGGAAAACTCCCCTGAAAATTTGAGTTATCAAAACACTCTATATGTGTAGGCGTTTCTTGTAAGTGTAAATAAGATTGTAGTTCTGTCAATACAGACTTTTTTTCACTGTCTGTTTTACCCTCTAATTGTAATATTTTTTTTAATTGTAATTCTCGAGTAAAGTAGGTGACGTTTTTGATGGAGAGGTCTAGTAGCTTTTTCTTATCTCCAAGTTTAGGAACGGTGATCGTTATATTTTTATCAAAATAATCAACCGGGTAGGGTACTATAATTTCGGTACTTAAACTATTAAAGTCTGATCTTAAGCGTTCGATGGCAAAACAAAGGAGTTCATCTTCAGGTTCATCTAATTTACCTTCCAATGGAACAGTATGTGTTTGTATGATACTCCCATTTTGTACCATTAAATAATTGACATAGGCTAGTTTGCCATCTTTTAAAATAGAAAACACATCCAAATTAGAAAAGTGCTTACCCACCACCACAGATTTTTCTTGGTACGTGAGTAAAAGATCCATTTTATATTTTAGCTGTGCTGCTTTTTCGAAATTGAGTGCCTCCGCTTGTATTTGCATTTCTTTTTTTAAATGACCCATCAGCTGGCTCATATTTCCCTTGAGCATACTTTTTAACTGTTCTAAGCTTTCTAGATAGTCTGCTTCAGTTTGTAAAGCAACACAGGGTGCTAGGCAGTTGCCTAAATGGTACTCCAAACAAGTTTTAAACTTGTTTTTTTCAATATTTTCTTTACTTAAATTGAGTTTACAAGTACGCAGTGGTATAAACTGTTTTACAAAACTTAATACCTCTCTAATCGTTCCTTTAGAAGTAAATGGACCTAAATAGATGGAGCCATCATTGTATTTTTTCCATGTAGAAAAAACCCTTGGAAACCGTTCATTTTTTATTACTAAATAAGGGTAGCCTTTATCGTCTTTTAATAAAATATTATAACGAGGCTTATATTGTTTGATCAGCGAGTTCTCAAGTAAGAGCGCGTCTTGCTCCGAATCTACTATGGTAAACTCAATACGGTCTATTTTCTGAACTAACTCAATGGTTTTAAAACTATTTTGACTTTTTGTAAAATACGATGCGATCCTTTTTTTTAAACTTTTGGCTTTGCCTACATAAATGAGCGTGCCGCCAGCATCATAGTATTTGTAGATGCCTGGATTAGCGGGTAGTTTATGGGCTAAATGTTGGTACTGCTCCTGATTCATTTATGGAAGTATAACGCGAACAGCAATTGTTTTGTTGAGTGGTAATCCAGTCTTCGTTTCTTTACTAATGGATGTTGTAAAGCCCTCATTTGTTTTCCAACTCAATTGTTCTGTGCTGGTTGTATCATTATTAAGTCGCTGCTTTCTTATAAATATCCTTTTAATAAGGGATGTTTGTTCATCCATTAAGATATCTATATTTCTTACCGGTACCAAAGCATTTAGGGGGGTGTAATTGATATTGAAACTTGCAGTTCCGGCATCTCTAAATACCGATTCTTTATAATTAACTTTTTGAATACTATCACTAATGTCCGATTCTATAAATGATTGTGTAATTACTTGTATCGCTTTGGAAGCTACTACGATGCTATCTTTTTTTGTTCCTTCCGTTGTAACAATGCTATACATAGCTCCAATACTATCAAAATGCTTTAATTGGCTATTAAAATAAGATGCAATCGGATAAAAGCTAGTGGTATCGGACGATGCTATTTTATTATTTGTATTTGCTGTGTTATTGCTGCAGGCGCTTGCCATCACGCAAACAAGGCATGCAATAAAGATTGATTTCATGCCGTAAAATTACTTAAACTGTTTGCTCCAACCTATTCGGAAACCGTAATCAATTAAATTTTCTTTAATTGGATAAGGGTTGTTATACGTAGGAAGCGTTTGATACCTGATTTGAGGACCTAATTGCCAAATGGTATTACCCTTTTGATAGCTAAATTGAAGGCCAACGCTTGTATTGATATTCCACTTGCGAACGTAGTCATTACCTGCTGCATAATTGGCGTAATCGGTAGATAGCAAGTAAACGTTTTTGTTGATATTGTAGGTAGGTTGAATAGACGCTTGTGTATGGATGCCAAATTTCTTAAACCGAACCAATTGATAATCTAACCCAATGGGTAATGCCATTTGATAGACTTTATTATCTAGTTGTGCGGTTCTAAAACCTCCGCTATTGTTATAGCTAGACATGACAGATACCGTTTGAACCCTGCTGCCATTTAGTAGAGAAAGCGTTGCTGCATTTGCTGCAGATTCGTAGGTTTCAATTTGGTATTGTCTAATATTTAATTGAAGACCTGTTTTGAATTGCAACCTATTGGATAGTTGGTAACTGAGCGCAAAACCAAGTTCCAATCCAACAGCAGGCCTATGTCTTACGGCTTGATTAAATGTTGGCGCCTGAACACTTGGAGATGCAAGTGGAATGGCAATTAACGAAGGTTGAATGAGTTCTTTTACTTTTTGATCGCTAAGGGCTCTAAAGCTAGCAGAAGGCGTTGCGTAAAATTGTACACTATATTTTTTCTTTTTTTGAGGGCTTACAGCTGCAGTAATATTTGAAATGTCACTATTCACTTGCTGCTGAATAATGGCAGGTAATAATGAAATATCGCTAGACTTATTTAATGCAACGTTTGTTGCAATTGCGTTTGCTGTTTCAATATTGTTGGATGTAATTTCAGATGTACTATTTGACGCATCGTCAGTTGGAATATCATTTACACTGTTTTCTATTGCTTCTGTATTGTTGGTTGTTATAGCTGGCTCAATTTGCTTTGATATTAATGGTTTTATTAATTGGCTTACAGGGTTGGCTACTGTATTTTTTGAACCTATAATTTGAGCACTTGAGTGATAAGTTATAAATGCTTTTTCTTGATTGTATGAAACTTTAACAGGTTTAGAAATACTCGGTGTAAAAGTTAGTGTTGGTTTTTTTTGTGTTCCAATAAATGTAGAAATGGTAAGTGCTGTAAGTACCGTTAATGCAATGATGGTAAGGGCTGGCCATGAGCGCTCGCCTTGCACTTCTGTACGAATATTATTCCAAACACGTCCAGATGGGTACATCTTATGTTCGTTTACTTCGTCCAGTAAAAACTCTTCAAATACATCTAGTTCATTCCTCTTTTCCATATCTACCCGCTTCGCAAGCTTATTTTTGTATCACCGATAACAACTCAAAATTCTCTTTGGGTGCCTCAATAATTCTTTTCTTAATTAATATATTTGAAAGCATGGTTTTGGCTC
>Ga0209598_10003745_pt1 | contig 11388 bp, 12 predicted proteins | sample M_140807_EF_Meta_FD_187317 | JGI IMG/M metagenome (GOLD analysis project Ga0209598, IMG submission 187317) | Freshwater microbial communities from Lake Montjoie, Canada to study carbon cycling - M_140807_EF_MetaG (SPAdes) (version 2) | ecosystem: Environmental > Aquatic > Freshwater > Lake... | reverse complement strand
GACCGCACGGATTTCATCGGGTCGGCCACCATACGGGATGCACCGCCGTAAATCAACGTCGCCCACCGCCCAGTTTCGGGGGGGGTAGCCGGTTTGACAGCATCCGGGGCTCCGGCTAAATTGATTTTCTTAAGGCCGCGGCCTGGACCCGGCCCCGAACCCATGGAGTCCCTGCTCGACAGGCATGTGCTGGTTCTCAACCGGCTGTGGCAGGCGGTCAACGTCTGCAGTGTCCGCCGCGCCTTCACCCTTCTTTATCAAGAACACGCGCAAGTCGTGTGGCGCGACGGGCAAAACAATTACCTGACCCACGACTTTCAGGGCTGGCACGATTTTTCCCAGAAATCGCCGGACACCGAGAGCATGGTGCACGCGGTCCGTTTCAATATCCGTGTTCCGACCGTGATTGTGCTGCTGGCCTTCGACCGGTTGCCGAGCAAAGAGGTAAAATTCACCCGCCAGAACGTCTACGAGCGGGACAACCACACCTGCCAATACTGCGCGCGCAAGTTGGACCGGCAGGATCTGAACCTCGACCACGTTCTCCCGCGTCAGAGGGGCGGCCAGACCAGCTGGGAGAACGTCGTTTGTTCCTGCATTTCCTGCAACACGCGCAAGGGAAACCGCCTCCCTCACGAGGCCAAAATGGTACTTCTCAAAGAGCCGAAGCGCCCCAGATGGCGTCCCTTCATCCACCTCACCTACTCGGCGCCGGTGCACGACACTTGGCGGCATTTCGTGGACGTTGGATGCTGGAACGTGGAACTGGGGGACTAAACAGGCTTGCCCGGAAGCGAACCGGGGCCTTTAATGCCGTCATGAAAGTGGCCCTCATTCCCCTCGCCCTGATGCTAACGGCCGGTCTGGCCGTGGCCGACATCCAGCAACCGCCCTCCTCCGAATGGGGCCCGACACGCAAACTGGGCCGCGGACTGGGAAACATTTGCTACGGGATCACCGAACTGCCGACCTCGATGGCTTCGGTGAACTACTACGAGGGCAACAGTGCGGCCTTCAGCTACGGCATCGTGCGCGGTCTCGGCCGCTTCTTCGCGCGCCTCGGTTACGGCCTCTACGACACGCTCCTTTTCCCGATCCCGACCTACAAGGGAACATATGCCCCGCCCTACAAGAGCAACGTGCAGTGGATCTGGAGAGGCTACTCGGAGTTCCCACCGGAGCTGATGTTCGAAACGCGCTATCCTTACGTGCGCAACGATCAGGAAGATCTCTGATTGAATCATCGCGCCGAGACAGCGCGATCCACCTCCCCGCTATTTGTGCGGCTCGTAGCGGCCGACAAACTCCCGGCGAAAATCCCCGAAAGTTCCCGCCTCGATGGCATCGCGCACACGTCGCATCAGTCCGAGGTAAAAGTGCAGGTTGTGCAGCGTGATCAGACGCAGGCCGAGAATTTCCTCCGCCTTCACCAGATGGCGCAAATAAGCGCGTGAAAAATTCGCGCAAGCGTAGCAAGCGCAACCTTCCTCGATCGGTCCACCGTCGAGCGTGAAACAGGCGTTTTTCAGGTTGATCGTCCCCGTCTCCGTAAAGGCGGTCCCATTGCGCGCGATGCGCGTGGGCAGCACGCAATCGAACATGTCGATGCCGCGCGCGACCATCTCCACCATCTGCGGCGGCGTACCCAGACCCATGGCGTAGCGCGGACGGTCTTGGGGCAGGTGCGGAACGGCATATTCGACTGCGGCCATCATTTCCGGTTCCGGTTCTCCCACACTCACCCCGCCGACCGCGTATCCGTCCCACCCCATGGCGACCAATTCGCGCGCGGATTTTTCGCGGAGGTCGGGATAGGAAGAACCCTGGACAATACCGAAGAGCAACGGGCGCCCACCGCCTTCGTTGCGGCCCGCCCACCAATCGATCGAGCGCCGTTCCCAACGCAGGGTCAACTCGAGGCTCTTGGCTGCCTCTTCACGCGTGCACGGGTGAGGCGGGCATTCGTCGAAGGCCATGACGATATCCGAACCGAGCGTATGCTGGATTTCCATCGAGGTCTCAGGGCCGATGAAACACGGCGAGCCGTCGAGGTGGTTCTGGAAATGGGCACCCTCCTCGGTGATGCGCCGTAGTTTGGCCAGCGAGAACACCTGGAACCCGCCGCTGTCGGTCAGGATGGGACCGTCCCACCCCATGAAGCTGTGTAGGCCGCCCATTTTGCGGATGACGTCGAGGCCCGGCCGGACAAAAAGGTGGTAGGTGTTGCCGAGGATGATCTGGGCCTCGAGTTCACGAAGCTCGCGCGGGCTGACGGCCTTGACCGTTCCCTGCGTGCCCACCGGCATGAAGATCGGCGTCTGGATGATGCCGCGACGCGTGAGCAAGCGTCCGCGGCGGGCGGATGAGGAAGCGTCCGCGGCCAGAACCTCGAAATGCGCGCTCACGAAGCAAGTTCCCAAACCGCGCGCCCGCCGACGATCGTGCGAACTGCGCGCCCGCGCAATTTCCAGCCATGGAACGGCGTGTTGCGCCCTTTCGAGGCGAACACCTCGCGATCGACCGTCCACTCCCGTTGCGGATCGAGCAGGGTGACATCGCCCGGCGCCCCGGGGGCAAGCGTTCCCCGGTCGAGTTTGAGCAATTTTGCCGGATTGGATGTCAGCATGGCCACCAGACGCGGCAGCTCGATCACCTGCCGCCGATGCAGCAGCACTTCGCAAAAGACGCCGACAGCCGTCTCGAGACCGACAATACCGAAGGGCGCGGCGGCGAATTCCACTTCCTTCTCGTAAACTGCATGTGGCGCGTGATCCGTGGCGAGAATGCCGATCGTTCCGTCGGCGATTCCTCCGAGCAGGGCTTCGATGTCCGGTTGCTCGCGAACCGGCGGGTTCATTTTGAAATTCGTGTCGTAACCGGCCAGCGCCTCGTCGGTCAGCGTGAGATGATGCGGACAAACCTCGCCGCTCAGACGCACTCCGCGCGCTTGCGCCTCGCGCAGCAGGCGCACACTGCCGGCCGCGGAGAGATGCTGGCAATGGATGGGCGTTCCGGTGGCTTCGGACAAAAGCACGTTGCGCGCGACGATGATTTCCTCCGCCATGCGCGGCCATCCAGGCAGACCGAGCACCGTGCTCCAGTAACCTTCGTGCATCATCGCCTCGGGTCCGGCCATGGAAGCATCCTGGCAATGGTCGAGGATCGGGAGACCGAAAAGCCCGCAGTATTCCGCGGCGCGTCGCATCACTTCGTGGTTTTGCACGCAACGTCCGTCGTCGGTCACGGCCACGATGCCCGCCTGCGCCATCGAGCCGATCGGGGCGAGTTGGTCCCCCTGCGACCCGACCGTTATGGCGCCGGTGGTGAAAACATTGACCGCGCCGAACCGCGCCGCGCGCTCCTCCATCCAGGCAATGATACCCGGATGGTCGGCGACGGGATTGGTATTGGGCATGGCCACAACCGATGTGAACCCGCCGGCCGCCGCGGCCTTGGTTCCCGTTTCGATGGTTTCCTTGGCGCCCTGACCCGGTTCCCGCAGGTGCACGTGCATGTCGATGAAACCCGGGCAAACAACGAGGCCGCGCGCGTCGATTTCCTGCGCGCCGGCAACGGGCGAGGAAACGAATATTCCGTCGGCAATGAAAATATCGCCGCTTTCGTCGCGACCGGCTGCAGGGTCGATGATGCGACCCCCGCGGATGTTGAGCGAGCGACTCATGCCTCCTCCCTCAAGGCCACCGATGCGCAGAGATAAAGGACGGCCATGCGCACGGCGAGGCCGTTGGTCACCTGGTCGAGAATGACGCTGTGCGGACCGTCGGCGACCGAGCCGTCGAGTTCGACTCCGCGGTGGATCGGACCCGGATGCATGACCAACGCGCCGGGTTTGAGCCGCGCGGCGCGCGCGGCGTTGAGGCCGAAGAGGGCGGCGTATTCGCCGGTGCCCGGAAAGTAGCCGGCTTTCTGGCGCTCGTGCTGGATGCGTAGCAGATTGACCACGTCGAGCTCGGGCAAAACGTCGTCGAGGCGGTGGCTGATGCGTGCCCCGGCGCGCTCGAATTCGCGCGGCACGAGGGTGGGCGGACCGATCAGGATGACTTCGGCTCCGAGTTTGGTCAGCGCCCAGATATTGGAGCGGGCCACACGGCTGAACCGGATGTCGCCGACGATGCCGACTTTGAGTCCCTCGATGCGCCCGAGACGCTCCCTCACGGTGAAGACATCGAGCAATCCCTGCGTGGGATGTTCGTGCGAACCGTCTCCCGCGTTGATCACACCCGCTTCGAGGCGCTCGGCGAGGAATTGCGGCGCACCGGCCGCCGAGTGGCGCAGCACAATGAGATCCGCGGCCAGCGCTTCGAGATTCTTCGCCGTGTCCTTCAGGCTTTCGCCCTTGGCCAGACTCGAGGTCGTCGCGGTGATGTTGACCACGTCCGCGCTCAACCGCACCGCGGCGAGTTCGAAGGAGGTCCGCGTGCGCGTGCTCGCCTCGACGAAAAAATTAATCAGCGTTTTGCCGCGCAGGCTGGGCACTTTTTTCAACCGTCGCTTCCCGACATCTTTGAACTCCGCCGCCGTGTCCAAGATGAATACGATTTCCTCCGCCGACAATGCGGAGATCCCAAGCAAGTCTTTGCGGGTCCAAATCATTCCTCGAAGACCCCCTCTGTCCCGTCGTCCGTCTCGGCAAAACGCACACGAACTTTGGCCCCGGGCCGCGCGCTCAACTCCAGAGCGGTGAAGTCCGGGCGAATCGGAATTTCCCGTCCACCGCGATCGGCCAAGACGGCGAGAAGGATGCGGCGGGGACGACCGAAACCGAGCACGGCCTCGATCGCGGCACGCGCCGTGCGACCGGTCTGCTGGACGTCATCGACAAGGACAATCGTCCACTTGTCGATACCCATCGGCAGTTCCGTGCCGCGCAGCGGGGTCACCCCTCCGCGCAAGCCGAGGTCGTCGCGATACATGGCGATATCGACCGCTCCGCACCCCGCTTCGATGCCGTGGCGCGCCAGTTCGTTTTTCAAGCGCCGCGCCAAGATCACGCCGCGGGTCGGGATTCCTGCCAGAAAAACGGCGCCATGGTCGCCACCGAGCGCCTCGGCAAGCAGGTCGCCCAACTTGCCCACCGCCAATGCCACGCCGGCAGCGTCAACCAGCGTAAGATCGGCGGATGGCGGCATTCCCGTCAGATTGCCACAGGCGGGAAGGTTTCGTCAGCAAGGCTTTTCAGACCGCCAAAGAAACGGCTTGGCGTGACCGGGTGCACCGCCATCCGTTGCGGTGACGCACCACCCAGTCGAGCAATGCTCGCTCGAAGCCGATATCGTGGCCGACTTTCTCGCTCTCGATCCACTTGTGGCGGAGGACCTCCTCGCGCTCCGCGAGGAACTCCCGGTAGAGTTTCGAGTTACGAACGAGGTCTACTCCCTCGTCATTGGGGGGATTCATAATTAACACGATAGGCATGGACAGAGGGCGAGTCAAGTTGGTGGGGGTACGCCTGCGCCCGGCAAAGATCCGGTGATCCCCGTGAGTTCAGGCCGCCGGTTTCCCGTCGGATGCGGGCGCCACTTGCGTCATCAGCAAACGCGCCATTTTTATGAATTCCTGCCCGACGGCACTGTCCTGCGCTCGCGCCACCACCGGCATTCCCGTATCGCCCGCCTCGCGCGTGGCCATGTCGATCGGGATTTCGCCGAGCAGCGGAACACCGAGGCGGTCTGCTTCGCGTTGTCCGCCGCCGCGGCCGAAGATGTCATAGCGAACACCATCGCCCGGGCACAGGAAGTAGCTCATGTTTTCCACGATACCGAGCACCCGCACGTTCGTTTTGTCGAACATGGCCACCGCTTTACGCGCGTCGATCAACGCGACCTCCTGCGGCGTGGTCACGACCACCGCGCCGGCCAAGGCCACGGTTTGCACCACGGTGAGCTGGATGTCGCCCGTGCCGGGCGGCAAGTCGAGGATCAGGTAATCGAGATCGCCCCAGTCGACCTGACGCAAAAACTGCTGCGTGTAGCGCGTGACCATCGGGCCGCGCAGCACCGCAGGCGTGTCCGCATCGGTGAGGAACCCCATTGACATCAATTTGAGACCGTAGCGCTCGATCGGCACGATGCGGTTGTCCTCCGTGGCGCAGGGTTGCTCGGTCGTGCCGAACATCAATGCGATGCTGGGGCCGTAAAGGTCGCAATCGCAAAGCCCCGTGCGCGCGCCGCTCAAACTCAGGGCCTGCGCGAGGTTTGAAGCCACCGTGCTCTTGCCCACCCCACCCTTGCCGCTCGCCACCGCAATGACGTGCTTCACGCCCTCGATCTTGGTCGCACCGGGCGAGGAGGCCGCGGGGGGCTTTTTCAAATCGATGAGCACATGCGGTGTGCGCAGGCCGGGAACGGACGCCAGCGCGGCCATGCATTCGCGGTGGATCTGCTGCGCGATCTTCGGGTCTTCCACGGCCAGGGAGAGCTTGACGAAAACTTCGTCGCCGCGAACTTCCGCGGATTCGACCAGACCGAACGACACGATGTCCCGGCTGAAACCGGGATACTTCACCGTCCTCAGCGCTTCGCGCACCGCGTCCGAATTCAATGGCGACATAAGATGCTTATCATCTTCGCGCGCAGGGTATCTCAAAAGGATTTTCGCAAGTGGCTCGGCAGGAATCCGAGCGCCTCGCGGTATTTCGCCACCGTGCGGCGCGCCACGGGCAGGCCGTCCGCCTTGAGTTTGTCCATGATCTGCTGGTCGCTCAGCGGCTTGCGCGCGTCCTCCGCGCGAATGAGGGCAGCAATGGCATCCTTGACGCTCGTGTTGCTCACCTCGGCGCCGTCGGCCGTGGTGTAACCCGTGGTGAAAAAGAACTTCATTTCAAAGACGCCCTGCGGTGTGGCCACCGTCTTGCCCGCGATGGCGCGGCTGACCGTCGTCTCGTGCACCCCGACCGCCTCGGCGACCTGCGCCATGGTCATGGGTATGAGGGCCGCCACGCCTTCGACGAGGAACGGACGTTGCCGCGCCGCGATTTCGCGCGCGATGGAGAGGATGGTCTGCTGGCGTTGCTGGATGCTTTTGATGATGAATTTTCCGCCGCGGATTTTGTCCCGCAGGTAGCCACGCACTTCCGGGGTGCCTCCCGATTCGCCGAGCAGATCGCGGTAGGCGCGGCTGATGCGGAGGTGCGGGATGCTGTCGCGCACAAGGGAGACAACGTATTCGTCGCCCAGTCTTTCGATGATCACGTCGGGGGAGAGCGCCTGTGCGGCTCGGCCCGCGAAAGCTCGGCCCGGCTTGGGGTTGAGGCGCGCGATGATCGCACCCGCCTCGCGGACCTGGTCTTGGGTGATCCCGAGCAAGGTCGCGATCTCGGCGAACTTTTTGCGTCCGAGCAGATCCAGATGTCCCTGCACGATGCTTTTCACGGCGCCCTGGCTTTGGCCAAGCCGCTCCAACTGCAATGCCAGACATTCGGACAAATCGCGCGCACCGACACCGGGCGGATCCATCGACTGCAGGACGGGCAGCATTTCTATGACCTCCGCCGTCTGCGCACCCGCTTCATCCGCCACCTCCTCGGGCGAGGCCGCGAGATAACCGTCCTCGTTGAGGTTGCCGATGAGCAAAGAAACGATGCGACGCTGCAACGGATCGAGCGCGAGCCGGCCGAACTGCTTTTCCAGATGGTGCGCCAGCGTTTCGTCCGGCGCGACGCCCTCCAGAAACCGCATCCGCCGTGCCTCCGCCTCGGGATCGACCGCTCCCGGCGCCGAAAAATCACTCCAGTCTTCTTCCAGTTGCGCTAATTCCTCATCCTCCCCGGCTTCAGTCTCGTCGGGGTCCTCCGCGTCCGACACCTCTTCCGCGGGCGGCTCCTCCTCGAGCACCGGATTGGTCTCCAACTCCTGCCGGACCAATTGCTGCAGCTCCAGCGCGGTGGCTTGGAGAATCTCCAGACTCTGGCGCATCTGGGGCGACAAAATCTGCGCCTGCGCCATGTGGGCGCTCTGCTGAAGGGCGGGCATCCCACCAAAAGGCCCGCATCGCAGCTATGCTGCAAGCATTTTTCGAGCCAACTTTCAGGATTGGGCGAAAAGAGTGTTCCCGAGCGAAGGAAAAATATCTGTCTCCAGCGGGGAAAATTCGCCGCGCTTGGCCCGCCAAGCCGCGACATAAGCGATCATCGCCGCGTTGTCGGTGCAGAGCGAAGGTTCGGCGAACAAAACACGCATCCCCTCGCCCCGCGCGGCAGCAACGAGGCGATCCCGCAAGCGCGCGTTGAGCCCCACCCCGCCGCTCACCGCAATAAGGTCACGGCGGCAACTCTTCGCCGCCCCGACCGCCTTGTGCACCAACACATCAACAACCGCCTCCTGAAATCCCGCGCACAAATCAGCCCGGTCCGACTCGGTTGTCTTGGGCAGCAAGTAGCGCACGGAAGTCTTCAACCCGCTGAAGCTGAATTGGAAATCGCCCGAGCACTTCATGCTGCGCGGAAATTCGAAACGCGTGCCGTTACCGCCGCGCGCCTCGGCCTCGATGAGCGGGCCGCCCGGATAGCCCAAACCGAGCAATTTTGCCACTTTGTCAAAGGCCTCCCCCGCCGCATCGTCGAGCGTTCGACCAAGCAACCGGTAGCGTCCTGCGGCTTCGATATCAACGAGCAACGTGTGGCCTCCGCTCACAACGAGGCCGACAGCGGGCGGAATTTCCGCCTCTCCGAAAAAAGGTGAAAGCAGATGCCCTTCGATGTGGTTCACCCCGATGAAAGGCTTCTCCAAGGCGAGGGCGAACCCCTTGGCCGCGGCGGTCCCGACAAGCAGCGCGCTAGCCAACCCGGGACCTGTCGTTGCGGCAAACACATCGATGCCGCGCAGATCCAAGCCTGCCTGCCGCAGAGCAGATTCGATCACCTCACGCAGATGCACCAGATGGTTGCGCGAAGCCACTTCCGGCACCACGCCGCCGTAGGCCGCGTGCACCGCCGCCTGCGAGGCGACGACATGGCCAGCCAATTGGCCCGGAAAGCGCAACACCGCCGCGGACGTCTCGTCGCACGAAGTCTCCAGAGCGAGAACCAAAGGATCGCTCAACCTTCCTTGGACGGCGTCCAGCCCGTCCCCTCCTTGGCGTGGAGCAGGACACCGCGCAGGGCGTCGGCGGCGCGCTGCAATGGCACATCCTCTACTTCCTTGATTTCATTGATCCTCGTCCCCTCGGGCAGGTCGTCTTGCCGCCGCTGCGCCAAGAGGCGGGCCTCATCGTTGGACGACATGGTGGCGCGGACATGCGGCGCCACGCCCTTCTCGTGGATCGGTTCTTTGCCCGGAGTGAAATATTTCGCGGTGGTGAGACGCACCGCGGAACCGTCGGGCAAGGAGATGACGCTCTGCACCGAACCTTTGCCGAAAGTGGTCTCGCCGACGAGCAGCGCTCGCCCCGTGTCTTTGAGCGCACCCGCCACGATTTCCGCACCGCTGGCACTCGAACCGTTGACCAGAACGGCCAGCGGATAACCCCGCGCCTTGTGGCCCTTGCCCGGCGCAAGGTAGCGGCGCTCCGCCGCGGCCGAGCGACCCTCGGTGTAAGCAACGAGCGACCCGGATGGCAGAAACTCGCCCGCCACATCGACGGCAGCGGTGAGCAGGCCGCCCGGATTGAACCGCAAGTCGAGGACCAGCGCGTCCATGCCTTGCTTCTCCAGATCGTCGAGCGCACGCGCAAATTCCTTGCCGGTCGGCTCGCTGAATTGAGTCACACGCAGGTAACCGATGCGCGAGCCCGGTTCCGTCTCGAGAATATGCGCCCCGCGCACGCTGGGAACTTTGATCACCTCCCGCTGCACGGCAAACTTGCGCGGCTTCCGCTCCTTCTCGCGTGCCACCGCGATTTCCACATCGGTGCCCGGTTCGCCGCGCAATTTTTCCACGGCATCACGCAACGACATTTTTTCCGCCGACTGACCGTCAATCTCGAGGATGACGTCACCCGGAAGCAACCCCGCGCGGAACCCGGGCGTTCCCTCCATCGGCGCGACAATCGTCAACCGATCGTTCTTCAGCCCGACCACCACACCGAGTCCCCCGAACTCGCTCTTCGTATCCTCCTGCATTCCCTTGAAGTCTTTCGGATCCATGAAGTCGCTGTGCGGATCCAAGTCGGCCAACATCCCGCGCAGTGCGCTGTAGGCCAGCGCCTCGTAATCGGTCTTGTCCTCGTCCACGTAGTCCTGCCGCACCAACTCGATGGCCCGCGCCAGTGTCTTCATCTCCTTGTAGGGCGAGGCATCCTCGTCCTCGTCCTGCGCGAAGAGCGCCCCGTAGGAAAAGCAGCAGAAAATCAAGCCGCGGAAAAATCGGCGCATGACCACTAATTACCACGCAGCCCCCGCGCCCGCAAAGGCAGGAACCCGCTTGGCGAAAGGCCGGCCTGATGGAATCATGCCGACCCGTGAGAATCGGCATCGCCCTTGGCTCCAATCTCGGTGACCGCGCGGCAACACTCGCGACCGCGAGGGATTTTCTTTTTTCGCTGAACGAAGGCCCCGGCACCCCGCTCTGCGGGGCGCTTTACGAAACGGAGCCCGTCGACTGCGCCCCTCAAACCGCGCCCTTTCTCAACACCGTCGCGGAAATCGACACCTCCCTCGCGCCGGACGCGCTGCTCGGGCGTTTGCGCGAATTCGAGCAGAGCGCCGGACGCGCGGAGAATCACGAGAAGAACAGCCCGCGCGAAATCGACCTGGATCTCCTCTACGTCGGCGATCTCCGCCTCGACACGCCTGTTCTCATCCTGCCCCACCCGCGCATGAGCGCCCGACGCTTTGTCCTGCAACCGCTCTCCGACATCCGCCCTGATCTCGTTTTGCCGGGAGAGAATGAAACCGTGGCCGCGCTGCTGGCACGACTCCCAGCCAGTCCGGCGGTCAGATTGGTCGACCGCGATTGGTGAAGCAGGCTTGCTGCCGGATGGCTTCGGCGCGAGATTGAAGCGCCATGAACGACCTCGCCGGCGAATTCCGCGCGCGCAAAGCCGACGACCGCAAAATTGCCGCGCTGACCGCCTACGACTATCCGACCGCGCGCCTCGTCGATGAAGCCGGAGTCGATCTCATTCTGGTCGGCGATTCGCTCGGCATGGTCGTTATGGGATACCCGGACACAACGTCGGTCACCCTGGACGACATGATCCGCCATACCGCCGCGGTGGCGCGCGGAGTCAAAGCGGCAGTCATTGTCACCGACTTGCCCATCGACACCTACCGCACAGCGGACGAAGCGGTAGCCAGTGCCCGGCGCCTCATGGAAGCCGGCGCGCAGGCGGTCAAACTTGAAGGCGGCGCCGCCGTCGCAGCGCAGATCAGCGCCCTTGTGGCCGCTGGCATCCCGGTGCTCGCCCACATCGGCATGCTCCCGCAACACA
>Ga0209598_10003738_pt1 | contig 11398 bp, 1 predicted proteins | sample M_140807_EF_Meta_FD_187317 | JGI IMG/M metagenome (GOLD analysis project Ga0209598, IMG submission 187317) | Freshwater microbial communities from Lake Montjoie, Canada to study carbon cycling - M_140807_EF_MetaG (SPAdes) (version 2) | ecosystem: Environmental > Aquatic > Freshwater > Lake... | reverse complement strand
CCCACCCACCCAACCCAAACAGGGACTCAACATTCTACGGCAGGGCTCGCGCTACCGGACGGTCCAACGGCCACAGCAGTGCTCGCGCTACCGGACAACCAAACGGTCGACATTCGAGGGTACGCGGAAGGAGTCGCTATCCTCGTCTTCATCTGTGCGCTCGCCGAACCGCTCATCCTGGCGCATGCCGACGGCTTCACTAGCGCAGGGCTGCTTCTCCCAGTCCCGGCCACACCGCGGCCTCAAGCCATGCGCCTGGTCAGCCAGCTCTGCGGTTGTATTGTCTCGTCGGCTCTCTACTTGCCGTTCATGATCGGGCAGTACTCTTCCGGCGCCATGCTTTTTGCCGCCCCAGTCGACTTCGCCCCACCACCGCTCTCAATCGTGCGCTCACCAGCAGCCCGAGCTCGAGCTCTTTCCGCAGGAGCGCACTTTGTCTGGTGTACGCTTGCCGCGCTCGCGGACGTACCACTGTGCGATCCGGCAGCGCGTGCAGCCCTTTCTTGCCGCATGTTTCAGCCCCCGCATTCGAATCCGCTGGATGTGCCCCCCTCGGCCGCCGTGGAGTTCTCTTTCGGGGTCACCAAGCTGCGCAGTCTTCAACAACGGCCCGACCCCGATCACCCCCGCGCGGGAGCAGCTGCTCGCGCCCTGCACGCTGCCACCCTCGCGGACGCGGCCCTGCGGTCCGCTCTGGAGCTCGAAGGGGACGACCCACTACTAGAGGGCTGGGTCGATCGCATCACGCCCTTGGCTATAGGCGAGATCCCAGCATATCTACTCGAGTCTCTCCCCGACTTCACCGACACTCGTCTGGATGACGTCTCACTCAGCCCGATCTTGCGCCCGCTTGTCACCGATTGGTACCCGCTTCCGCCTGAGCAACCGGGCGCACCCCCCGAGGCGCCTCTCTGCCCAAAGGACGCCTTCGAGCTGCTCTCGCCCGTGGGCGCAGCGCGTCTCCGCGCATGGTTCGACCATCAGCTGCGAGATCTGACTCACGTGCGCAACGAGCTCGCGCGCGGCGTCGCCCCGGGCTCCATCATTCGAGACCGCCCGAGCCCGATTGCCATCGGTCAATCAGAGTTTCGTGATTGGGCGCGCGGCCGCGTCTGGGACTGCACCCTCGATCGAGGACCTTGTTGCGTCGTGGCCGATTTTCATCAGCCACCGCTCGAGATCGTCGACCGGGTCGAGGTAAAAGCTCGCCTCTCCCACTACCCCGACCAGTCTCTCGTTTCGCACCTACTCCTTGGTGCGCGTACGGATGCCGACGTCGAGCTGCAGTTTGTGCTGGTACCTCACCTCACCACACTCCCGTTTGGCTTCAAGTCCGTGATGTCAGAGGTGGACCGACTCGAGGGCTATGGCTGGTACCGCTCCTTCGGCGCCATCCCTTTCGCGCCAATGTACCTCAACGGCCAGGGCGCTACGGCCCGCAAGCTGGAGCCCGACCGCTGGCGGCGAACCACCGAGGGCGGTGGTCCGCGCCAGGCGACCTTCGACGCCGGCGGGATTCGTGCCCTATCCCTCAACGAGGCTGCGCGAATCTACCACATGCCCGAGCACTTCGTCTCCGACCATAGGGAGTCTTTCCTGGAGTGGCTGCGTCAGCGCGGCCTGCCGCGGGACAACCCTATTCCTCCGTCCGATGGACGCCGTCGGCCGACCAAGTGGCCGCCTGAGGTGAAGCCGACACTCGAGAACGTCATGCGCGACATGGCTGTCCTGGGTCGAGCTGCCTCTCGCTGGCAGACCGCGCTCTACTGCTCCAACGATGACATTAAGGACTATTTCAACCATCTCGCGGTGGCTACCTCCGAGCTTAGCAAGGTGGGTATCCTCCTTGACCGTGCTGACGGATCCGGACCGCGCTTCGTTTCCGAACGCGTTCTTGGCTTCGGCCTTCACGGATCATCCAACTTGGCTCAGCGCTTCAGCGACTCCCTCGTTATCCTCTACTACGAGGATATGGACGCCGAGTACTTCGCCTCGGGGGCAGTCTATTCGGCTGCCGAGCTGGCTTGGCTCGAACACCGGCTCGCGCTGCAGAGGCGTGAGGGCGAGCCCTGCGTCGACATCCGCCAGTGGACTGCCCCCCCCTCGGAGCGTCTCCCGGCCATTCCAGCTCCCGCTCGCCTGCGCGACATCCCTCCTGGCTATGTCTGCCCCCAGCTGCGCCCGTACCGGTGCTTCTTCTTCACTGACGACGCCCAGATGTTTGCCGTGGGTCCTAAACTCAAGATTATGTCCCTCCGGAATTGGCGCCGCCTGACCAATCGCATGCGTCTCCGCATGGCCATAGCTGAGAAGCGGAGCCTCGGCACCTGGTGCAAGTGGATCGGGGTCCTCCTCATCCCCATCCTGGGCCTGGTGGTGGTCACGCGCGACAAGATCCTGCGCGCAAGTGCCGCCATTGGTGAGGCGCTCGCCGATCGCCTGGAATTCCACGCTTATAGAGCCTTATGTGGCCTCCTCGAGCACTTGCGATCCGTCAATCTTCGCGGACGCAACATCATGCACGGACTCTACCGCCCCCATGGCCCCGACGGCGCGTCCCGTGAGGGACCGTCTGGCGTCGTCCGCTGCGACGCGTTGATGCGAGGACAGCTCAAGCGTTGGCAGTACATCCTTACCGACTCGTGTGGGGTCAGCGTGAAGCGCGCTCTCCTCCGCGAGAATCTTGAAACCCTGCCGTCTGTCTCGCTCGAGCTCTTCTCGGACGCCTGCTATGCCGACGTCGCCATCCCTGGGGTGGGCGGCTACCTTCATGGCCTCTACTGGTACTTTCCAGTGCCGGCACCGGATGTACCCTACCTCTCGATACCGATCCTCGAGTTCCTGGGTGCTGCCTTCAACGTGCTTATGTTCTACCCCCATCTTCACCATCTCGGCTCGGCCTCCGCGCCCGCCTGGGTAGACCTTTACACCGATGCTCTCACCACCGCGCGCGTCCTGGCTGCGGAGTCTGCTAGGAGCACTGTCATCGTTGAGGCCTATCAGCATCTTATCGCCTCACCCGAGTGGCGTTCGCTCTATGGGCGCCTTCGCGTCGCCCACCTCTACGGCGACGCCAATATCTTGGCCGACTTAATCTCGCGCGCCCGCTGGGCCGAGTTCCGCCAACTCTGCGCGATGCTCGGGGTTCGACCTCAGCTTCTGGAGATCTCTACGGGAGTTTTGGAACTCTATCGCGTGGTCGTCCGCTGCCTGCGTGAGCGATCCCACTTGGCGGCCACGGCTCGAGGCGTCTTCAATCCCCACCTCATCGGCGACCAACCCATAGCTCAGGATGCTGCCTCCGGTGCTGCCGTTCGTTCGGCTGAACTTGCAGCGTTATTGCATTCTCGATTGCGACCGGCCCCGTCGGCCGGTCTCGCTGTGCTGTCGCCCACTGACCATCTGCGCCCCACGGCGGCTCCGTCCGCCATCGGCTTTTGTGCGGAAGTTTTCCACCGGGCACTCTCGCCGCGTCCTCCTGCTCCGGCTTCTGCGTTGCCCTCGCCCTCATTTCCTTCGGCGGCATCCACCGGCCACAAGGATCCCGCGGAGCCCTCTCTCCAATGCACCCCGATGCGCGCGTCACTGGGTAAACGGCGGCTTCACAGTCCCGGTCCCTCACGGCACGTTGGGGGCCTGCGGATGCCGCCCGCTCCCCCTTGGGCAGAGGCGCAGTCTTCGAGTCTGGCGGCCGCCAGCTCTGAGTATGCTCGTCTCCGCGCCCTCGCGCTTGCGGAAGGGGGTGAACCCAGCATGGCTATTCGTGCCGAGCTGTCTGACGCCATGGCGGTCACGGCGGTGATTGACGAGACCGTCTTCTTCGGCATCAACGCAAACACGCTTGGCATGGACGTCCGTGCATGGGACATGTGGGAGAGGGTCTGCCGGTCTCAGGGCACTAGCCCTCTCCGTACGGCGGCTGAGGCGCGAGATTTTCCTGAGCGCAACGCCCATTTACTAGCGTGCCTTCTGCTTCACGCTTTTGCCGTTGGCCGCCCGCGGGACCGAAGTCGCGCGTTCATCAAGCCGCGTTCGGCACTGGCCTACCCCCTCGCTATCGTCCGTGTCTTCGCGAGATGGGGCGTCACGATGCCCAGCTACAAGGTGCTCAAGGCCGCCGTCGCAGGCCTGTCGCGCGCCTACCTTTCCTACTATGGACCCTACTCTCTGGCTCCCAAGCGCGCCGAGCCTATGAAATTCAGCATGGTTCGCGAGCTCTACGCGATCCCTTCCGCGGAGTCGTCTGCCGCCCAGGTCGGAGGCCTCCGATGGCGTGACTCCGACCACAACGTCTTCATGTTCCGCCGGCTCATCTGCGTGATGATGGTCACTGCCTTCCGCCTTGGTGAAGTCGTGAAGCATGCCTCCAACGAGATCATGTTCCTTACCTTCGAGTCGCTCACCTGGGTCATTGGGGGCATAGCGATCTCTCACCCTACGCCCGCGCAGCTGGCCGCCATGCGTCCCGGAGTCGACGGAGCTCGGCTTGCTCCCCCTCGCAGTAAGCCCGATCAGACAGGCGAGATCCACTGTCCTTTCAGCGTGGTCCTTACGTACCACCCGGACGACCCCATCAACGCTGCGGCCGCGCTGCGTGATATCGAGCTTCGCGTGGGTAGGTTCGTCACTAGCCGCAGCACGACCCCCCTCTTCGCCGACGCTGCGGGAGAACCCTACTCCCACCACTTTCTTCATGCTCTTCTCCGAGCTGCACTCACCCACCTCTACGGGAAGGCAGTCGCCGAACTCTATTCGTTCCACTCTTTTCGATCGGGGCTCGCGTCAGCGCTCCATGCCGCTGGCGTGGAGGACGGGATGATCCAGCTTATATGCCGATGGATGTGCCCCGAATCACTCCACGTCTACCGTAGGATGGGTGTCGCCGAGCACGAGGCCCTTATTCGAAGGGCCTCCGGATGCCACGTCGACTGTACCCAATCGGTCAACGTGCCGACAGTCGTCGGTGACCAACACATGGCCGCCTTAACGGCCGAGTTCAGCCAACTCAAGGCGGCTGCTGAGATACAAGCCTACGAGCACGCAGTCCGCACCGCGATGGACCCTTTCTCTCCTCAGGAGCCGCTTCGAAGAGACCGCCCCGCCGCGCTCGCCGCGACGCGAGTGGTCCTTCCCGACGCCCCCGAACCTCCGGCGGAGCCCCTAGTCACTCTCGAGCCCATAGGAGAGACCCCGACTGCTGGCGCTGAGCTGGCAGTCTGTCGAACCATGTGGCCAAGCTACCCCTGCGACGAGCTAGGTGGCCAAGGCTGGAGGGTCCTTGTACTTTCGGCTACCCCGACCACGTCAACCATTCGCTTCACGCACGCGCGCCACCGCGGGCGCCGATACGAAGACATTCAGGTACAGACCAGCTCACTTATGCTGATCAAGCCGCTCGATACGCTCGACCAACAGGGACCGTAGGAGGCTCGCGCCATGGCGAGCGTCCGCGGCCTTCTAAATATTCAATCCCTTAACGAGCTCACGTACGAGAAGGTTGCTTCTGTTTCAGATTTGTCTTCTCGCCGAGGAGCTCGGTAACCATGAAGGGCGGCTGGGCTGGGGCGAAGGTAGCTTCTACGAGAAAGGCACCAGGGGGCGCCAGGCGCACACCCGTCACCAGTAGGAGATACGGTGGGGAGCGCACACACACAAGGGGGGTGGGACGGGCGTGACCGGAGTTGCCGATAGGCGCGCGGAGCGCGTCGTTTCGCGCGCAGAGTCGTTTCCCCACAAGGGGAAATTCGTTCCTTGTCGCGCATCCACCATGCAGAACCGAGGGCGAGCCCGCGCTCCGCCCGAAGCTCCGCGCAGCGCGCTCAGTTTTTAGTGAAACAGGGAGTCTCCAAGTGGCATCTCCGCGTCCCATCGCGTTTAGATGGCTGCTGCTGCCCCACTCGTGCCAGTCGTCGTCCCAGCTCCGGCTCCGAACAACCCCTTCTTCGATGAGGATCCTGTGCTTCTGCCTGCCGGGCACTCTTTGGTAGCTGCCACCGGGACCTTCATGGATTGGCAAGCGGCTCCGGCCATCCCCAACCAAGCTGCCAACGTCACCGTGCCGCTCTATAAGCTCCTGTTTGCCTTCGGCACACGCCTCAAGGTTTCCCCGATACCCGCTGATCAGGCGGCTGCACGCACCGTCAATATCTTTCGGGCACGCTTCAATGCCGCGTTCTGGTCGCGCGTGCTCTCCGAGCTGTGCGCCTCCGGGCTCGCGCCACCTGGTGTCGCCTACGACACGGTAGCTGAGCTTCATGTCGTTATCGCCGCTCTGCCTTTGCAGAATCCTAACGCGCTGAACGTCACCGCGGTCGATTGGGATCTAGCCCCGGCGCTCACCTCGCCGGGTAATGCTGCTGCCCAGGCTGGAGCTCTCGCTCGCTTCAACGAGATCTCCTTCCTGGCGGCTGCACCTCTCGTCAGCCTCGAGATCACTGCTGGTCCCCGCGCGCGTTCATCCCCCTGGGCTGCTATCGCTCTACTCGCCGGCGCCCTCGGGCCCATCGGCCGTAACCCGCTTCGCCTCGCGGACGCGTCGCCGACCCTCATTATGGCATCCGAGCTTCGCGGGGATAGCACCGCCCAGAATGCAGTGCTCGCCGCCCAGCTGAAGCAGCTGCTCGTTAGCTCTATCCTGCCTGCCATTTACCGTGCTCATACCGCAGATTATGCAGCGGTGGGCTCCGAGCTCCAGGCAGGCCTTCGGTACCGGCGGTCCGAGGACGAGAAGTCCGCAATTGAGGAGGAGCGCGTCTACTACATCCGCCCGTGGTACCCCACCATCGCCCGCGCTGTGGTCGATCGCGGCGCAGACGAGGGCCAGATCGTCGAGGCGCTACGTGTCCTCCAGAAGGCGATGCTTCCGAGCGAGCTCCATGAAGCCCGCCTCTCAGCCGTCCTCGGGCAGCTCGAGACTCAGCTTGCTAACCGGCTGCCAACGCTCAATCTTGTGCTGGCCAAAGCCAACGTCTCCCTCAGCGACGTGACGGCGGCCCTCCTCGCCGAGAACGCTGTCATGGCCCAGGCGGGTCAGAGTGCGGCCAACACTATCGTCGGTCGAGGCGCCCCGGGAGGTGGCGCGGACGCTGACGGGCTCGCGCTCGCCCACCAATCTTTCAAGAACGTGGAGCTAGCGATCGGGCAGTTCGACCTCACCTCCGAGTCGGGCCAACGTGACGCCATCACTTTCATTTTGGCCGTCAGCGATTGCATCTTGGCTGTTCGTATCCTTCTGCATCACTCCCCTAAGGGTGCGGATCCCGCGAGCACGCGGAACGCCACGTGTATCGCGATCAACGGTCTGCGCCCGCAGCTCTACAACTACTTCAACCATGTGCTGCGTTTGGATATCTCAGGAGCTGTGGCCGTTGTCCCACCGCACATGAAGCGCTACTCGTTTGCCACGCCAACCAGCCGCGAGGAACCGAGCTCGCTCCTTGCCCAGTTCCTCCGCTTCGACCTCGAGCAGATGGACCTCTTCTCGCTTCCGCACGGGGCGGGCAGCTGGGCTCTATGCGTCAACGTCGGCTCGGCGACCGAGGCCATCTCCAAGCCCAATTACTTTGTCCAACTGAGCAATCTCGAGCGGATCAAGAGCTTCGTCAACATACTGCTGGTGGCCATCGGCATACCCCAAGTGGCACCGGTCTCTCCCAACCCTGCTCTTCAGGGATACTCGTGGCCTTCATTCGTTGACTTCTATGTCTCGAAGCTCAAGCTGGCGGGCGGCCTGCCCCTGCTGCTCGACCAGTACCTTCATATAGCGGCCTGCGTCAAGATCTTCGAGAGCGCTCTCACCGCCATGCGTCAGCGGCTCATCTCGCTGATCCGTGACCCGGACCCGTCTTCGCGCACCCTGCAGGCATCTCTCTTCCCCCCGGATGGCTCGGTGATCCAAGATCTGATTTCGTTGGGCACGGAGATTTCGCGCAAGCGCACTGCTCGAGGCGACATGGCGGGGGCCTTCAAGATGCACGATGGCAAGCCGGCCGTCGCCAACTGGGAGACCCTCCGCCTCGATGACTCGTTCTTCACGGACCACCTGAAGTCCGTCGCGAAGAAGGCCCGGGTTGGTGACGCCTCCAGCTCTCTCTCCTTCGGCGCCGACTTCCTCGACCTGGCCGGTGAATCCCTCCCTGCCCTGGCGGGCGCTGACTCCGGCCTTCCGCCCGGGTCTTTATCCAAATCTTGGCGCTGGCACAAGCAAGATCTAATCATCAGCGGCCAGTGTTGGGACATACCTGGTCTCGCCAAGCATCTCAACGTGCCGCCCCGAGGAGTCGGCGCCCCCTGCTGGCCGTTCATCTTAGCTGGCTGCGCTGATAAGAATCGTATGGCTCGCTGTGGAATCTCCCACCAAGCTGGCCACGAGAGCCCTCAGGCTGCTCACCACGCGCAGCTAGCCGGGTTTGACCGCGAGGCTCTGATGAAGCTGTTCGCGAAGCCCGCTCCCCCCGAGCTGACAGCGGACCTGATTAGAACTCCGGCGAAAGGGGGCGGTCGGGGTCGTGGTGGTGGCCGAGGCCGTGGTACTGGTCGCGGCAAAGGTGAGCGCGGTCGCGGCCGCCAGGGCGGCCGCGCGCAGGGCGGCGCGGGGGAACCTTCAGCGGAGATGGCGACCGTCCTCGCCGAGCTCGACAGCCTTAAGCGCCGAATGGCCACGTACGACCAGCCTGACCCCAAGCTGCACAGTCCGGCTGCGCGTGCGCAAGTTCTGGCGCTGCGAGTTCAACCCGGGAGCGAGGCCCTTCCGCCGCCCGCGGCGGCCCGGGTTCACTTCCCAACCGATGACTTAGAGCTCGACGATGAGCAGCATTTTGAGCAGCCGCCCCCGGGAGAGCCCCCGGTCGGCGGCATGCACTTCAGGCTCAATAACCCGGCTCCCCGGAACTTCCGACTCAGCTTCGGTGATGTCAACGACGACCTCGCGGTCGACGCTGAGCTCTCCCAGCTCCTGTCCACGTTACCAACGGCCACCCGGAACCCTCTCCTAGCTACCAGTCTTCGCGAACTTTCGTCGCCGCTCAAGACGCTATCGGCCGCCCTGAGCGCGACCAACAAATTCATCGTCGACTGCGGCGGTCAGGGCCAGTGCGGCCCCAATACACTCGGTTACTTGCTCGGACTGGTGGATCGCGCCATCGTCGATGGTCCCCAGTTGCGCCAAGCCGTGGTCAAGCATGCTCTTGCACGCTCCCACCGTTCTCGGCCCACGCGGTTCCGCGACCGCCAGGGTCGTTTCTACACGATGGAGGGCCTCATCCTCCGGTGCCTCTCGGATGACCTCGGCAGCTCTCCCGACGCGCTGATGCAAACCGTCGAGGCCTGGTGCCGCAGCATTGCCAGGCCGGCTTCCTGGACGGACCTCGCCTTCCTCCAGGTCGCAGCTGACTGCTACAACGTCGCCATCTACATCCACACTGTCAACGACCTCAGTGACGTCGGGAACCTTGGCGCCATCTTGCCGTGCGCGTCTACATCCCCACCTGTCGCTCTTCTCGAAGTGGGTATGTGGGTGGGGCGCCATCTGGTCGCCGTCGTAACCTCCGACTTGACGGCCAGCGCCTACCCAGCCCCTCTTTCGGGCGTAGCACCTCACCCCGGATCCGTACGCGCTATCGGACGAGATGAGGAACCCTTCGCTCACGAACAAGTGCTAGCTGTCGGGCGAGGGGCGCGCGGCGGTAACCCTTACCCTGTCTCCCCGCTCCAGGATGCGGCGCGGGTTGCCGCTGGTTTCCGCCGACTGCTTTGCTGCGCGCCAGCGACCACCGCCGGCCAGGTTGCCTCGGAGCTCAATCTGCATGTCGCCCCCGGGTATGCCTCGCTGTGCGCGGGCGAGTTGCAATCGCTCGTCGATGAGCTCGCCCAACGCGTGCGCGCGGGCGCCCGACTCGCCCTTCAATGCCCAGGGTGCCGCGAGCCTCTGCACCCGGACCGCTGCCACGGCGTCGTGCTCGCCTCGGCTATCTCTGAGCAGGTTGCCTCTCCGCCGACTCGACCTCTCACTCTCGAGGAGGTGCAATCCCTTCTACGCGCTGATGACGCGCCAACCGTGCTCGTCGCCTGCGAGTTCTCCGGCGCCCTTACCCGTGCCCTCCAAACCGCCGGATTCTGCACCCTCTCTTGCGATCTCCGACCGGCGCTTCATCGTTTCCCTCACTACCTCGGAGACGTGCGCGATGTTGTCGGTCTTCGCCACTGGGAACGAGCCTACTTCTTCCCAAACTGCTTCCAGCACCTGCGGGGTGACGAGCAGTGCCTACCGTTCAAGATCGATGATTGCCGAGCCTTTTGGGCGGCGGCCATGGTTCTTTGGTGCCTTTCGTGCCCAAACGCCAGCGTCGTCATTGTCGAGCAGCCGGATACTATCGTCTACGACTACATTGATGTCACGGGCTTCGCCTCCTTGTACGAGTTTCGCACGAGTCAATACGGTGACCCAGGGCAGCATGACAAGTTTGTCCGCCTCGCTATCCGAAATGCTCAACTGCCGCCCGCTCTGCATCCCGAGCGCCGTCAGGCGCAGCGCCTGAGCCATCTCGAATACCCAGACCCGGACGCGCGAGATCGCGCACGCAGCACATGGGCGCCTCATCGGAACACCTGCCAGGCCCTTGTCAACCTGCAGGTAGTCAGCGGCGCGTCCGAAAGCGGCGAGTCTGATGGCGTCGAGGACGACGCCGCGGCTGCCCCATCGTACGTCGCCCTCATCAAACTCTTTGCTGCCAACTGGTTCTGCAGTGGCCATCCGCTACCCACTGACTACCTCAACCAGGATGCGCAGCCAACCAGCCTAGAGTGGCGACGATACCAAGAAGTGCGTGGGCCAGGCGATGGCCGCCGTCCACCTTTGACCGAGCCCCCCCAGGCCCCCTACGGCGACTGTGGAGGAGATGACGGCTCCGGTCGATACGGACACGATGGCCTCAAGCGCTTCCATCCTTGCGCCCCGACAGCCATCGAGTACCATGCCCAGCATCACGCTGGTAAGCGGCCCCGCCTGCTTCTCACAGGCACGCCACCCTCCTGTTAGCGTACAGCGTCCCTGGGACCCAAGCTGCACGCACCTAACTGCGCCATCCCTACGTGACGGCGGCACTCGAATCCCTGAAAAATCGGAATTCGAGCCAGCCTTTCGCAGCTTATGCGCACTCGGCTAGCAGCTTATGCAGCCTCCGGCCTGCGCGCGGCCTAGCCGCGACGCCCGAGCCGCCGCCCAAGGCGGAAGCACTCGAACCTGAAAAGGACTGGAGTCGCCCCACTGCGCTGAGCACACACGCTGCCCAGCAGCCACCTGAGAACCCGCAGCTGATGCATCCTTCCCTTGAAAGGACAGAGCTGCCTCGCAGCCTACGACAAAGCGCACAGCGTCCCCACGGACCATGCTGTGTCGCCC
>Ga0209598_10003733_pt1 | contig 11407 bp, 7 predicted proteins | sample M_140807_EF_Meta_FD_187317 | JGI IMG/M metagenome (GOLD analysis project Ga0209598, IMG submission 187317) | Freshwater microbial communities from Lake Montjoie, Canada to study carbon cycling - M_140807_EF_MetaG (SPAdes) (version 2) | ecosystem: Environmental > Aquatic > Freshwater > Lake... | reverse complement strand
CGACTTACATGCGACGATGCTCGCTTTGATGGGCGTCGATCACCGCCGGCTCAGCACCAAGTTCCAAGGGCTCGATGTGCGCCTCACGGGCATCGCTGGCGAAGTGGTTAAAGGCTTGATGGCGTAGAGCGACGCGCCCCGCCGCGGGCGGCTGCGGGTATTTTCGCTTGTCTCGGCTCGTTGCGCACGGACGCTGGGCGCACGTTTCACCTATGGCGTCCAACTACACCGAAGCCAGCATCAAGACCCTCTCGTCCCTCGAGCACATCCGTCTGCGTCCCGGCATGTACATCGGCCGGCTCGGCAACGGCACCCACGCCGAGGACGGTATCTACGTTCTCTTGAAAGAGACCATCGATAACTCGATCGACGAGTTCATGATGGGCCACGGCAAGAAAATCGAGATCGAGCTCAACGATCGCACCGTGCGCGTGCGCGATTACGGCCGCGGCATCCCGCTCGGTAAACTCATCGACTGCGTCTCGATCATCAACACCGGCGCCAAGTACGACAGCGAAACGTTTCAAAAAGCGGTCGGCCTCAACGGCGTCGGCCAAAAAGCCGTCAACGCCCTCGCGCTCGAATACCGCGCCACCGCCGTCCGCGAAGGCGAATCGAAGCTCGTCGAATTTGCTCAGGGTAAACTCAAGAAAGACCATAAAGTTATCAAATCTACCGAGCGCAACGGTACGCTCATCGAGTTCATCCCCGACGCCGCGCTCTTCGGCGCCGACTTCAAGTTCCGTCCCGAATTCGTCGAGGACATGCTTTGGAACTACGCCTTCTTGAATCGCGGGCTCACGCTCACCTTCAACGGCAAGGCCTTTAAATCCGAAAAAGGCCTCGAAGACTTACTCGCAAAAAACCTCACCGGCGAGACGCTGTACCCGATCCTCCATCTCGAGGGTGAAGACATCGAATTCGCGATGACGCATGGTAGCCATTACGGCGAAGAATATTTCTCCTTCGTCAACGGCCAGCATACGACCATGGGCGGCACGCATCAGCAGGCCTTCCGCGAGGCCGTCGTCGAGACCGTGCGCAATTTTTACAAAAAAGAATTCGACGCCGCCGATGTCCGCCAATCCATCGTCGCCGCGATCGCCGTACGCGTGCAGGAACCGGTTTTCGAATCGCAGACCAAGACTAAACTCGGTTCTGCCGACATGGGCCCAGGTGGCCCCAGCGTGAAGGATTTTATCGGCAAATTTGTCCAGCAGACGCTCGACGTCTATCTCCACAAAAATCCCGCGACCGCCGAGGCGATTCTCAAAAAAATTCAAGCCAGCGAACACGAGCGCAAGGAACTCGCCGGCATTCGCAACCTCGCCCGCGAGCGCGCCAAGAAGGCGTCGTTGCACAACAAGAAGCTCCGCGACTGTCGCCTCCATTTTGGCGACAAGAACGAGCGCGCCGAAGGCTCCAGCCTCTTTATCGTCGAGGGCGACAGCGCCGCCGGCTCGCTCACCGCTTGCCGCGACGTGCAGACGCAGGCGGTCTTCGCCCTTAAAGGCAAACCGCTCAACACGTACGGCCTCTCCAAAAAAGTCATCTACGAAAACGAGGAGTTTCACCTCCTCCAATCCGCGCTCAATATTGAAGAAGGGCTCGACGGGTTGCGCTACGGCAAAGTCATCATCGCGACCGATGCCGACGTCGACGGCATGCACATTCGCCTGCTGTTGCTCTCGTTTTTCCTGCAATTTTTCCCCGACCTGATCGCTCGCGGGCACCTCTCGATTCTCGAGACGCCGCTCTTCCGGGTGCGCAACAAAAAGAAAACGATCTACTGTTACGACGAGCAGGAAAAACAAGCCGCCATCGCCGAACTCGGCGCCAGCCACGAGATCACGCGCTTCAAAGGCCTCGGTGAAATCTCCGCCAATGAGTTCAAAGATTTCATCGGTGAAAACATCCGGCTTGAGCCCGTCTCGCTCCATCACCTGCACAACACCGATGAGTTGCTCTCGTTCTACATGGGAAAAAATACCCCTGAGCGTCAGGACTTCATTATCGGCAATCTCAAGGTGGAAAAAGATCTGGTCGAAGCCTGAAGCCCTGCGACTCGAACGATAGCGTAAACCATTTCATCGACCCTTTCCCGCAATGCCCAAACGCAAAGTACCGAAGACCTCCGACCAAGCTGAGCTCTCGCTTTCCGGCGACACCGCACCCGCGGCCTCTGTGGTTCCCGCGGCTTCCGGCGCCGATGATACCGTTGCCGCGCTCGTTGTCGCGGCACCCCAAGTTGCCGAGAAAAATTCTCCCGATGCGCCGTTGGTGAAACATTACCGCTCCTGGTTTCTGGAGTACGCGAGCTACGTCATTCTCGATCGCGCTGTACCGCATCTCGATGACGGACTCAAACCCGTCCAACGCCGCATTCTCCACACGTTGTGGGATATGGATGACGGACGTTTTCACAAGGTTGCTAACGTCGTCGGTCGCGCGATGTCGCTGCACCCGCATGGTGACGCTTCGATCGGCGCGGCGCTCGTCGGCATCGGCCAACGCTCGTTTCTCATCGAGCCGCAGGGCAACTTCGGCAACACCCTCACCGGTGACGACGCGGCGGCTCCTCGTTACATCGAGGCCCGACTCACGCCCTTCGCCAAAGACGTACTCTTCAACCCGAAGACCACTGCTTGGCAGCTCAGTTACGACGGTCGCGCGCAGGAGCCCGTCACGCTACCGGCGAAGTTTCCTATCGTGTTGCTCGAGGGGGCCGAAGGGATCGCGGTCGGCCTCTCGACCAAGATTCTTCCGCATAATTTTAACGATCTGTGCCGCGCGGCCATCAATCACCTTCAGGGAAAAACGTTCCGCATTTATCCGGATTTCCCCACCGGCGGTATCGCCGATTTCAGCGAATATAATGACGGTGAGCGCGGCGGCAAAGTGAAGGTTCGCGCCAAGATCGAGGTGCGTTCGAAGTACCTGCTCGCGATCACGGAATTACCTTACGGCGCGACGACCGAGTCGCTCATCGAGTCGATCCTCGGCGCCAACGCGAAGGGCAAAATCAAAATCAAGCATGTCGATGACAACACCGCCGACGTCGTCGAGATTCTTGTCCATCTGCCCGCGGGCGCCGATGCGGAGAAAATTATCCAACAGCTTTACGTGTTCACTAATTGCCAGTTGGCCCTCTCGCCGGCGGCCTGCGTGATCGAGGATGATAAACCGCATTTCCTCGGCGTGCGCGAGATCCTGCGCCGCAGCGTCGATAAGACGAAGACGCTCTTGAAGCGCGAGCTCGAGATCCGTCTCGGCGAACTGGAGCAACAATGGCATTGGGATTCTTTGGAGCGCATTTTTATCGAGGAGCGCATCTATCGCCGGATCGAGAAATCCAAAACTTGGGCGGAGGTCATCAGCGAGATCCGCGAGGGCTTAAAGCCATTCCTCAAGCAACTCCGCCGCGACGTGACCGACGAAGATATCACGCGTCTGACCGAAATTCGCATCAAGCGCATCTCGGCCTATAACCGTTTTCAAGCCGACGAGGCCATGAAGAAGACAGAGGCCGAGATGAAAGAAGTGAAACATCACCTCAAGAATCTCACCGACTATGCCGTGAAGTGGTTCGAGACCTTACAGGAAAAATACGGCAAAGGCCACAAGCGCCGCACGACCTACGACGAGATCGAACAGATCAACGCCGCACAGGTCGTCTCCGTGAACCAACGCCTCTACGTCAATCGCGAGGAAGGTTTCATCGGCCTCAACTGGCGTCAGCATGAGTTTGTGCAGGAATGCTCCGTGCTTGATAGCGTATTGTGCCTGATGGCCGATGGCTCGCTCAAGGTCACCAAGGTCGCCGACAAGGTGTTTATGGGCCGCGATATTATCCATTGCGCGATTCTACCCGCCGACGGGGACAAGAATTTTTATACCATGGTTTATCAGGACGGCGCTTCGGGCAAAGCCTTCGCTAAACGCTTCCAAATCGGCGGACTCTCTCGCGACAAATTGTACCCACTCGTCCCCAGTGAGGGCTCCAAGGTGATCTACCTCGAAGTCAGCCCCACGGAGAAAGCCATGCCTAAAACACTGCATGTTTCAATCGATGGTCGTGGCGGAGCGCGCATTCGCGAACTCGACTTCGATCTCACGCCTTTGCCGGTGAGCAACCGCAGCGCCAAAGGCCTTACTGTGAGCAAGTGGGCCGTGAAGAGCGTAAAGCGGCTCAACTGATTATAATTTCGCGGCTGGGTCTACAGGATGCGGGTTGACCCAGCCGCCAGTTAACTTTCGCGTAGGTCTCTTCAGTGGTGAGCTTTGCCGGTGGTGCACCAATAAATGTCGTTCCTGTAATAGACAGCCGCGCATGGGCGCGTTAGATTATTTTTTTACTCAGTCTTCACGTTTACCCCTATGCGTCGAATTTTCCTGTTAGGTGCTACGGTTTTAGCCGGCTTGGCGTTGTTATCCCCAAGCGGATACTGCTCGAGTCCCACTTCCGTGTTCGCGACGCCATCGAATGGTGCCAAACTATCTTTCAACGAACACATTCAGCCCATCCTCGCTGAAAATTGTTTCTCGTGCCACGGGCCTGATTCGAGCACGCGCAAAGCGAAGCTGCGGCTCGACCGTTTTCAATTTGCGACCGTGGAGCGAGGCGACCACGAGGCAGCGATTATTCCCGGCCGACCGGAAGTGAGTCCGCTGGTGGAACGAATTTTATCGAAAGACGCGGATGAAATCATGCCGCCGCCTGAGTCGCACAAAACGCTCAAGCCGGCCGAAATCGCTTTGCTCAAACGCTGGATCGCCGAAGGCGCCGAGTATCAGGAGCATTGGTCGTTCCTCGCTCCGACTCGCCCTGTGGTACCAACTCCAGCTGGCATCGCCGCAAACTGGACCCGGAATCCCATCGATTCCTTCGTCGCCGCAAACCTTGTCGTTGCCGGTTTGAAACCTGCAGCGGTGGAAGATCCCGCACGGCTCTTGCGGCGCGTCACGCTGGATCTGACGGGCCTGCCGCCCACGTCTGAAGAAATCGTCGCGTTCCTGCGCGACTCATCGCCGGCCGCGTATGATCGTGCGGTCGATCGCTTGCTCACGACAGATGCCTACGCGGAACATTTTTCCCGTCAATGGCTCGACGCCGTGCGCTACGCCGATACTCACGGCATTCACATCGACAACTACCGTTCGATCTGGCCCTACCGCGACTGGGTGACGGATGCGTTTAAAAATAATCTGCCCTTTGACCAATTCACGATCGAGCAGATCGCCGGTGATCTTTTGCCTAATGCGACCCTTGATCAGAAAGTTGCCTCCGGTTTCAATCGTTGCCTCCCGACGACGAGCGAGGGCGGTGCGATCGTTGCCGAGTATGAAGCCATTTACGCCAAGGACCGCGTCGAGACGATGTCCACGGTGTGGCTCGGTCTCACGACCGGTTGTGCCGCCTGTCACGATCACAAATTCGATCCCATCACGACCAAAGATTTTTATTCGCTCACGGCGTTTTTCCGCAACAACACGATGCCGGCGATGGACGGGAATATCTCCGATACACCGCCCAGCCTTTTTGTGCCAGCCAAGTCCAACCGCGAACGCTGGCCCGTCTTACAAAGTGAAATTACTACGACGAAATCCGCGCTCGCCGCCCGCGCCAAGCAGGCCGATGCCGACTTCGCTGCTTGGTTAGCCTCTGCGCCCCAGCTTACGCCGCTTCCGCATGAGCGTAGCGAGCGCCAAAGTCGTTTGCACGTGGCCCCAGCCGCGACCGCCACAGTCGCGGGCCCGTACGGCCCGGCGCCAAAAATCAACGGCCTCGATCTTATCCTCGGTCCGCCGGTTGCGATGCTCCGTGATGGAGCCGAGAGTTTTGGCTTGCTCGTGCGCGTCGACGACAAGCCGAGCGGCACGTTGCTTTCCAGTTTAGATGCCGAAGCCAAACAGAGCGGATGGGAGCTGTATTTGGAAAACGGCAAAGTCGGTCTGATGTTTTACGATGCTAAAAGCGGTCTTATTGGACGTGGCTTGGCCAAGGAGCCGCTCGCGCCGGGCAAGTGGCATCACGTGTTTTTGGCCTATGACGTGGCTTCGATGCGTAGCCGATCCATCGACGCTTTCGTCAACGGCAAGCCCGCCGCCAGCTCGGGCGAAATTGGCAGTTTCCCCAACGATATTATCCCGACTGCTCCGCTGCGTCTCGGTTCGCGTCACGGCGCCGATGGCACTGCAGTCAAGGCGATCACGGGCGGCGATGTCTGGGTGCAAGACTTCCGTCACCACGATCGCGGTTTCCTGCCTGCTAATTCTCGCGAACTTATTTCCGACAAACCCGGTGCCTATGTCGCGCTCGCCTATGAAGCATTAATGACGCCCGCGGACCAGCGTACTGAGGCACAGACAAAATTGCTGCGCACTCACTACCTAGCGTCGGTTGACGCGCCCTCGCAGCCGCTCGTCGCAAAGCTCGACGCGCTGCTCGCCGAGGATGAGCGCCTTCGCGCTCGCGGTGGCATCTCGCTCGTGATGGAGGAAAAGAAAGACTCCGAGCCTTTCGCTCATGTGCTCACACGCGGCGAGTATGCGCAGCTGGGTGAAAAAGTGCCCGCGACCACGCCCGCCGTGCTGCCGCCGTTGCCTGCAGATGCCCCGCGCAACCGCCTCGTGCTCGCCCGTTGGCTCGTCGATCCGCAGAATCCGCTCACCGCGCGCGTGACGGTAAATCGTGTGTGGCAGAATTTTTTTGGCACGGGCATCGTGGAATCGACCGGAGATTTTGGCGTCACGGGCAGCCGCGCGTCGCACCCTGAGCTGCTGGATTGGCTCGCCGTAGATTTTCGCGAATCCGGTTGGGATTATCGGCGTTTAGTGCGCCAGATGGTCACCAGTGCGACCTATCGTCAGTCGGCCGCCGCCTCGGCGGAACTCGTGGAACGTGATCCGGCCAACCGTCTCCTCGCTCGCGGCCCACGCTACCGTCTCGATGCGGAGCAACTCCGCGATCAAGCTCTCGCCGCATCCGGATTGCTCGTCGCCAAAGTCGGCGGTAAACCCGTGCGCCCATATCAACCGGAAGGCATCTGGGAAGACGTCGCCATGAAACAGTCCACGACTCGCTACTATCGCCAAGATCGCGGCGAAAATCTTTACCGCCGCTCGATGTACACGTTGTGGAAACGCACCGCCATGGCGCCGGCGATGGACATTCTCAACGCGCCCAATCGCGAAGTCTCCTGTGTACGTCGCGATCGCACCAACACTCCGCTCCAAGCCCTCGTCACGCTCAACGACCCGCTCTTCGTCGAGGCCTCGCGCGTCTTGGCCACTCGCGCTTTGCACGCGGCTCAATCGCTCGACGCCCGCCTCGACGCCGTGTCGTTGCCGCTGCTCGGTCGCACGTTCACGGCGCCCGAACGCACCGTCGTGCGCCGTACGCTCGACGACGCTCTCGCCAGCTACTCCCTTGATCCTGCCGCGGCGCGCCAACTCCTCGCCGTCGGTGAATCCTCCGTCGATAATCGGTTGCCCGCACCCGAACTCGCCGCGTGGACGCTCGTCGCCAGCCAGGTGATGAACCTCGACGAATCGCTCACTAAATAACGCCCACGCCCTTCTCCCATGACCCCACTTCCTCCCGACTGGCAGGCCACGTTTGAAGCGTACAACGCCGCGATCACGCGCCGTCAATTTTTCCGCAGCACCACCACGGGCCTCGGCGTCGCCGCGCTTTCATCGCTCCTCGGTTCACGTGCACTCGCGGCGGACGCCAGCGCCGATACGCTGCGCACCGCGATGACCGAGCCGTGGAAAATCGCGCCCAAGGCCAAGCGCGCGATTTACATTTCCCTTATCGGCGCGCCCTCGCAGCTCGATCTCTTCGACTACAAGCCGGCGCTGAGAAATCGCTTCAAGGAAGACCTTAAAGATTACCTCGGCGGCCAAGGCGAACGCCTCACCGGCATGACCGCCGGGCAGGCGCAGTTCCCGCTCGCGCCTTCGATGTTCACGTTTGCCCAACACGGCCAGAGCGGCATGTGGATCAGCGAACTGCTGCCCAACATCGCGAAGATGAGCGACGACCTCTGCTTCATCCGCTCGATGAAGACCGACGCCATCAACCACGAGCCTGCCAACCAACTCGTTTACACAGGCTCGATGCAAAACGGCAAAGCCTCGATCGGCTCCTGGCTCTCGTACGGCCTCGGCACGCTCAACGCCGATCTTCCGTCCTTCGTCGTTCTGCACGCGAAACATTCCAGTCCGTTTTCCAACGTGCAGGCGATCTCGTCGCGTCTGTGGGGCAGTGGTTATTTACCCGGCAAACACGCGGGCGTTTCGCTGCGCACGCAGGGCGACCCCGTGCTGTATCTGAACGACGCGCCAGGTATCCCGCGCGAGCTGCGTCGCCGCATGCTTGATGGTCTCGGCGAACTGAATCGCCGCAGCTACGCGCAGATCGGCGATCCCGAAATCCAGACGCGCACGCAACAATACGAAATGGCTTTCCGCATGCAGACGAGCGTGCCCGAACTCGCCGATCTTTCCGGCGAAAGCGCCGCGACCTACGCGCTCTACGGCGAAGAAGCCCGCACGCGCGGCACGTTTGCCAGCTCGGCGCTCATGGCGCGCCGTCTCGTCGAGCGCGGCGTGCGTTTCGTGCAAATTTTCCACCGCGGCTGGGACCAACACGGGAGTCTCCCGCGCGATCTCGCCTCGCAGTGCAAAGATGTCGACCAAGCCTGCTACGGCCTCGTCCAAGACTTGAAACAACGCGGCCTGCTTGAAGATACGCTCGTCATCTGGGGCGGCGAATTCGGTCGCACCGTCTACAGCCAAGGCACGCTCACCGAGACCAACTACGGGCGCGATCACCACCCGCGCTGTTTTACGATCTGGATGGCGGGCGGCGGCGTGAAAGCCGGCAGCGTCTACGGCGAGACCGACGAGATGTCCTACAACATCGTCAAAGATCCGGTGCACGTGCGTGATTTGCACGCGACGATTCTCCATCTCATGGGCATCGATCACGAGCGCCTCTCGTTCAAAGCCCAAGGCCTCGATCAACGTCTCACCGGCGTCGTGCCGGCGAGCGTCGTCAAAGGTCTATTGGCCTGAGTCCGAAATTTTCATCCGCGCGAATCTTACGCGCAGCTCGCTGAAAAAATTATTTGGCCGGAGAAATCAACCGCAGATACGCGTCGGCGTAACGGCGGCCCAACTCGCGGTAAGACGCGGTATCGAAGTGGGTTTTGTCGCCTTTATCCTTGAGGCCCTCGGCGCTCACGAAGGCCACGCGTGCGATTTTTTCCGGTAATTCGCGGTGCGCGCGATCGACTTGGATTTTGTAGTCGTTCCACGGGCTGCCTTCGAAACGGCCCATTTGCCCAACGATGAAAGGCACGTTGGGCGCACCGAGGGCGGCGCGCATGCGGGCGATCAATGCCTGGAGTTTTGCCGCGTAACCTTCGGCGAATTCGCGCGTGGCATCGGATTCACCCTGATGCCATAAAATGCCCTTGAGCGTGCCCGCGCTGAGCGCGAGTTGGGCGCGACGCAGCGCATCGTCCCACGGATGACTCTGGGTCGCGTTGTAAAAATAACCGGGCTGCCACGAGTCGATCGGCGAACCGCCGACCGCGCAGGGAATCAATCCAATCGTTACCTCGGGTTGGGCCGCCGCCACGGCATCGGCAAACGTGAGACCGAGGCCGACGCCCACGGCTTTGGGTTTATCAAAGTGCAACGGATCCGCGCCGGGCACCCACGCGCCGGCTTGGTTTAACATGAGCACGCGCGCATGCGGAATTTGGTCGGCGTCCGTCATGGGGCCGCGTCCGGCCATGTTGGATTGGCCAACGAGGAGGAAGAGATGAAATTTTTCTTTCGCCGGTAGCGCCGGAGCCGCTGCTTGGGCCGACGTGAAAACCCCGAGCAGAACGATGACAAACAATCGTAACGTTTTCATGGCTTCGAATTGGAGGGCGCAGCGTTAAGCGGTGAGCTTTGAAATGTTCGCCACGCGTTCATGCTGCGGGTGAGAACGGCGCGCGGTTCGGCTTTGATGTTGTAGCCTTGGAAGCCGACGGGCCCAGTGTAGCCGATGGCTTGGAGCGTGCGCACGAAACCAGCGAGGTCGTAGGTGCCGGCGTCGAGCGGTTGAATCAGGCGCTCCCAACCCATCGCGCGGGTGTCGCCGGTGTCGGCGCCGCTGATCGTGACAAACATCAGGCGCGGCAGGGCGACGCGTAGCACGGGCACGGGATCGCGTTCGGCGCCTTCGACTTTGAGCCAGTGGCAGAGGTTAAACGTGACGCCGACGTCGGGGTGGTCGAGTGCGTTGGCGAGGCGCAAGGCATCTTCGACGCGGGCGAGCCAGAAGCCGGTGTGCGGATAAAGCGCGATGCGGATGCCGTTGGCGTGGGCGACTTCTGCGAGGGCGCGGAGCTGGCTCAGGACGTAGACGTCGGCTTCGGAGGAAGAAACGGGGTAGAGTGTGCCGTCGGCGCGGGTGATTTTGTTGAGAGCGAGCCAAAGCACCGTATCGGTGCCGCGCATCGCGACGAGCCACGCGCGGAGTTTGGCGTCGGGCGCGGGTTGAGCGGGATTGAGATCGAGGACGTGGTAGCCGTTAAAAAATTTCAGACCCTGGGCGGCGATCGCGGGTGGCATGATCTCATCAAGGGCGCGGCCGCCGTAGCCGTCGTAACCGAGCTGGCGCAACATGGCGGGCGCGACGTCGGGGCCGCCGCGAGCGATGTTGTCCATCGCGAAGAACGGATTTTTCGGCGCAGCCGTGGCGGCGATCGTGAGGGCGACGGCGACCGCTAGAGCCAGGAACCGTACGGGCCGGATCATGCGAGGACGGCTTTGACGACTTCGCCGTGGACGTCAGTGAGTCGGTATTGGCGACCTTGAAATTTGAAGGTGAGCCGCGTGTGGTCGATGCCCAGGCAATGCATGATGGTGGCTTGGAGGTCGTGAATGTGGACGGGTTTATCGACGACGTTGAAACCGAAATCGTCAGTGGAGCCGTGGGCGATACCGCCTTTGATGCCGCCGCCGGCCATCCAGATGGAGAAGGCCTTGCCGTGGTGATCGCGGCCGTATTTGTCGCGGTTGGCGTCGCCTTGGGCGTAGGGTGTGCGGCCGAATTCGCCGCCCCAGATGACGAGCGTCTCGTCGAGGAGGCCGCGTTGCTTGAGGTCTTTGATCAGAGCGGCGCTGGCTTGGTCGACGTCGAGGGCGAGCTTGGGCAGATGCTCGACGAGGCCGCCGTGGTGATCCCAGTCGCGGTGGTAGAGTTGAATGAAACGCACGCCGCGCTCGGCGAGGCGGCGCGCGATGAGACAGTTGCGCGCAAAGGAGCCGGGCTCGTTCACGTCGGCGCCGTAGCTGTCGATCGTGGCGGCAGATTCGCCTTTTAGGTCCATGAGCTCAGGCA
>Ga0209598_10003729_pt1 | contig 11417 bp, 6 predicted proteins | sample M_140807_EF_Meta_FD_187317 | JGI IMG/M metagenome (GOLD analysis project Ga0209598, IMG submission 187317) | Freshwater microbial communities from Lake Montjoie, Canada to study carbon cycling - M_140807_EF_MetaG (SPAdes) (version 2) | ecosystem: Environmental > Aquatic > Freshwater > Lake... | reverse complement strand
CAGCGGCATATTGCTGGAACAACGATCGGTGTGACGTACTGTTCGGATCGCAAGGAGACCTGCATCGCGGGCATCGCAAGGGGGATCGATGCCCGGGATCTAGATGCCCCGCTACCCTTTATCTATCGAGGAAACCTAGCTCCATTTCGAGTAACACCAGATCGTTTTGATGCAGCCAGTCGCTTCGGGGAAATCGTTGCCCGAGCCACGGGGATTCGGGGGCTATGGCAAGCCGATTTCCAGATCGATTCCCAGGATCGATTGTGGCTCCTTGAGATCAACCCGCGTTGGTCGGCAAGCATGGAACTCCACGAAACCCTCCAAGGTGTTTCGTGGATGAAAGAGCACCTGAGAATCCTGATCGGTCAGGGTAGCGACAAACCGCTGCCAAAGGTCCCCGAAGGGCTTGTTATGGACGACAAGGGGACACACAAGCAAATGGCCAAAGGGATCGTCTATGCGCCTAGGGACATCCGAGCAAGCTCGTCGCAAGTCGATCGGCTCTGGCAAGCTAGGTGGCACGGAAGCTTGGAAGAACTTGAAAAACACGAGTTTCGCGTCGCCGATATTCCCCAAGGGGTGCCGGCGGGAGTCTGTTTTGACAAGGGAATTCCGATCGCGACGGTGCTGTGTGTCGAGGATTCCACCGAGTGGTTGATAGCCAAAATTCAACACGCTCGCAAAAAAGTTTTGGATTGGCTCGAAAAGGTTTGAACCAAATCCGAGCATCTTTTGCAAGTTTTTGGACAATGGGAAGCTGATTGCGAATTTGTCGCAATTCCACGATTCCCAAGGATGACGCCCAAGGACTCTTCGAATGCCCACAGAGCGATTGATCGAGCGAGGTCGGCTAGCCTACCAAGCCCTCGAGTGCCGCGAGCAGGCTGCCAGGTACCGTGCGGCTGCCGTCTGGCTCATGGAAGCGATCCAGCTTGCTGAAAACGGTGACGAGACAAAGCTCCAAGCTTTCCTCGACTCGATGCAGCTGCCTGAGTTCAACCGTGAAATCATGTTCCAAGGATTGGCCGTTCCAGAGACGAAGCAACCAATGGCAGAGCCCAACTCGAAGGGTTGGGACCAGATGCTCGATGGAATTCGCAAGCGTGCCAGTGGTGTTAGTACTGAGCCTGCGGTTGTTTTGCAATCCAAGCTGCAGCCAGCGAAGTCACATCCAGCGAAGCCACAGCCAGCGAAGCCACAGTCAGCCGACCAACCCGCAGCGAAAAGTATCCCCGAAAACAAACCAAACAAACCAACGACTCAGGATCTCCCTCAAAAACCGCTTCCTCAAAAACAGACGCCTCAAAAACAGACGCCTCAAAAACAGACGCCGAAAAAACAGGACCTGCAAAATAAAGGGCCAGCAAGCCTTAGAGCGTCAAAAAGCAGGCCGTCGAAATCCTCGATTGCAAAACCTAAACTTACCAAGTTCGGGTTGGATGTTTGGATCAGTTTGGGCGTACACGGGGTTTTGTTGGTGATCCTGGGTGTATGGGTAGTAGTCACCGTGAAAAACACGCCGACGCTGAGCGTCGTGGCCGCAACGGTCGAATCCAACGATGTGCTGATGGAAACACCGATGGAGTCGATTTCGCCATTGGAATCGACCAGCATCGATTCGGCAAGCATTGCCTCACCGGACACTTCCGAGATACAGATCAAGGTCGATACCGATGCGATATCGGTCGAGAAGGTCGATCTCGGGATCGCGTCGATTGCCGAGGCCAGTTCGGTCCTGCAACAGATGTCCAAGTCTGGGGCACCTGGGACCAAGCAGGTCGAGGGGGCCGAGTTTTTCGGTTCCAAGGCAGTGGGGAATCGGTTTGTATACGTAGTCGATGCGTCGCCGAGCATGCGGCGCGATCGGGCTTTTGATGCAGCCAAAGAAGAGATCCTCCGGTCCTTGCAATCGATGAAGCCCAAGCAGCGCTTTGCGATCCTATTCTTTGGCGGAAGCGTCGAAACTCTGGAACTGGTTCCCGGCCAGAAAATCGATCAACCGGTCAGCGCAACCCAGGAAAATATTGAAAAAGCTGTCCACTGGCTCAGGAAAATTACGATTCAAAAGGATGGGAAACCCCCGATCGATGCCATCAAATCCGCCTTGGAATTGGAGCCCGATGGGATTTTCCTACTATTCGACGGCGATACCAAGCTAGATAATTGGACGCAGTCAGTCCGTCGGCTCAATACCGTCGATGGGCTGCTGTCCGACGGAGCTATGGGGGTCCCGATCCATGTCATCCACTTTTTTCGCGATGAATTCCAACGCTCGATGCAACTCTTGGCCCAGGAAAATGGTGGCACCTACCGCTTTGTTCCCAAACCTACTGTGCGATCACTGCCTTAGTTGCTCATCGGCCCAGTTGCAATCGGTGCTAACTGTGCAAACTGTGCAATCGGTGCCATCATGACCGAGCCGTGCCTTGAAGAGCCCGCTAGCAGCCCCTTGCCCACTAGCAGCCAGCTAACCCGTGCCAACCAGTCGATCAGTGCGCTGCTGGCGAGCCTGTGCGTGCATCTAGTCTTGATCCTCGGAATGGCCCTGGTCCTCTTAGGTGGCGGCGGCAAAAACGGATCTGGGATCCAGCTCCTTGTCGATGCCAGTAGCGATAGTGCCGAGGCGGATCTGACACAGCTAGAGCTCACCAGCAGCATCCAGGAGAGCCAATCCCAAGACCAAGAACCGCAGGCCCCGAGCGCCCAGGCGGTCTCGGTTTCAGCCAAACTCACTTCTCTGGCAAACAGCCCCTCGCAGTACGCATTCGATAGTGGGATGGCCGGCGCGTCGGGACCTTCAGGCGCATTTGCCGAAGCGACAGCAGCCGCGTCGGCTGCCGGTTCCAAGCCGGATCGCTCTGAAAAAGATCCCGGGTATGGCCAAGGGGCCTCGTTCTTCGGGACGTATGCTCCAGGCCAACGATTCGTATTCATCATCGACAGTTCCAGGTCGATGCTCGAAGGAACGCGTTGGCCGACTCTGCGGCGAGAACTGATTCGGGCGATCAAGGGATTGTCGCCAGACCAAGAGTTTTTCGTGATCAGTTTTGACGTTGGAGCCCATCCGATGTTTGACGCGTATCCGCCGATGGGTAAGTTTTTACCCCCGACCGACGAGAGCATCTATCGGCTGAACACTTGGCTCAATAGCATCAACCACGGAGGGGCTACGCTTCCTGCATCAAGCGTCGGACTTGCCTTGCGCTTAAAGCCCGATGCGATTTTTCTACTCTCGGATGGAGAGATACAAGACAATACCGTTCGTGATCTGCGGTTTTATAATCGTCTGGAAAAAGAGTCCGGGAAGGTCGCGGTAGCCATTCCGATCCATACTGTTTTGTTGCACAGTCCAGTCGGCGAAGCGACATTGAGAGCCATCGCGGACGAGAACGACGGAGTCTTTACGCCGGTGAGCCAATTCGCCGCCCGACCTTAAGACGACCTGAGTGGGTTCCAAGAGTTCCCTATTCCCCCACGGGGATCAAGTGAATCTCACGGATATCGGCCACTGCCGCCGCCGCTTTGGTTTTGGGTTTGACCCGCAGCTTGCCGGCCCCTGCCTGCAAAGTTATCTGTCCGATCGGCTCGATGACGATGTTTTGGAAGTGACCAGTATCGCGAACTTTCCACTCTAGCGTTTGAGCCGGGTTTTCGATCTGCACATCGACCATCGATCCACCGTTGCCCGAACCGCATCCGCAATGAAGCTCGACGCGATACGTTCCGGCTTTGGGGACATCGATCGACCACTCGACCCAGTCGTCGACCTCGGTCCAATAACCGACGACATTTTTAAAAGTCTCCGGTTCGTAGCGGATCCTTTTGCCGTGCGTTTTCGACTCGCTGGCCAGAAGGGTGATTCCCGAGGGAGTCTTTTTGAGTTTCGGCTGACTTTTTTCGATGGCTTTGTTCATGCTCGATCTCCAAGCGGCCCATGCGTCGGCAATCTGCTGGGCACTTTGGGTTCGACCATCGATCAGCGAAGCGTTTTGGTCGATGTAGAGTTCGGCGTTTCGCTCGGTTTGAACCTGCGGATTGGGAAGGCACTCCTGAGCAGCAAGGGTGGTCTTCCAGCCGATCAATAGCTGATGCATTTGTGCAGCAACTTCGGGTTGGCTCTTGGCAAGGTTGTTTCTCTCCGAGAGGTCCTGGCTTAGATCAAAAAGCTCACCGCTCTGGGTTTCGTAGTCCTCGACCCATTTCCAATTCCCCCGCCGCACTGCGCCCGAGGGCTTGCTACCTTGATTGGTGTAGTGAGGCAAATGCCAATAGAACGCTCGATCCTCTGCTGGGCTCTGGGCCTGCGTCCAAGCCGCGAGTTGGGATTGCCCGTCGATCGGACCGACGCTTTTGCCGGCCTCGATTCCGGCGGCTTCCAGGACCGTGGGCATGATGTCCATGAGCGAGACCGGTGCATCGATGGTTCTGCCTCCATCGATTTTACTCGGCCATCGGACCAGCAATGGGACGCGCAGTCCCCCCTCGTAAAGATATCCCTTGCCAGCGCGATACGTTCCGTTGTAAGTCGCTGGAGTTGGATGCCCCTCGGGGACATGCAACCCCCCGTTGTCGCTCGAGAAAAGAACGATCGTGTTGGCGGCCTGTCCAGACTCATCGATCGCCGAGAGCAACCTACCGATCGATTCATCCAAAGATTCAATTACAGACGCATAGAGCGGGTTCCAAGCTTGAGCGTTTCGATCCAGTTTGCTCTGTTGTGCGCTGAGCATGATGTGAGGCGAATGATGAGGCACATAGCAAAAGTAAGGCTTGTCGCTATGAGCCTTGATGAATTCGATCGCCTTGTCGGTGATTAGGTTTTCGTTTTTACCACCGCTTGTCAGCGGATCTCCGTTGCCACTGGGCTCGATACTCACGTCAAAGCCTTGTTCGAGCGGCGATGAACTCCCGCCCCCCAAATGCCACTTGCCAAAGATCCCCGTAGCATATCCTGAGCGTTTGAGGACCTCGGCCAGGGTCTGTGCACTTGGAATCAATGCCGGCTCGATTTCCGGTTGCAGCAGTCGCTGGCTCGGAGCATCGGCTCGGCCGGGCAGGTAGGTTGTAAGATGCAATCTTGCAGGGAATTTGCTGGTCAATAGCGATGCACGGGATGCCGAGCAGATCGGCAAACCGCAGTAAGCGCTGGTGTGTTTGATCCCTTCGGCACAGAGTCGATCGAGGTTCGGCGTGCGATGATCGCTTCTGCCGTAGCAAGCTAGATCGAAGACTCCCATGTCGTCGGCCAAGATCAGGACCACGTTGGGCGGTCGATCCTGAGCGATTGCACTGGCTACATAGGCCCAAGAGACCAGAACCCATGCGGCCAGAAGAATGGGGAGTTTGTTCATCGTTTCGTCTTTCTTGGGAAGGATTCCGCCGACCAGGGACCGGACCAGGGAGATTGGCCCAGGAAGATGGGCAAACGGCGATGGGACTAGTGGTACCCACCACGTCTGGTCAATGATAGCAAAAGCCTCGATCCTTTGGGCTATTCGGGAAATTTCTGGTGCATCGTTATTTGATCTCAATTCAATCTTGGGTGTGTCCGATTTTAGAGGAGTGGTTGTCCGCTGTAATTTAATCATGCCTGGAGTTTTATGCTCTCTGAGATGCAAAACCCGACCGGTCCTGCCGCCGTTGCGAATCCTGCGATCAAGCCTGACATGGCTTTGGCGGGTGATATCCGGCGTGCTGGAGAATCCGGATCGGCTCCCCAATCCGTATCGATCCATGGCCACACTGAGTCGCTGCGATATCTGCTGAGGCATTTGTCTGCGAACTGGTCGAGTCGAGTCGAAGCGGGTCGCGAGCTGAGTGAGACTCCTGCGGATCCCCAGGAACTCTGATGATGAAGTGGCGCCGCTGGCTTTTTGGAATCGTTTGCATTCTTGCACTAGCGGGGCTTTATTCCGCCCGACGACCGATAGTCACCTCGTTTCTTTCATCAAGGTTTTCCACACGGCTGGACACCCAGTCGATGGAGACTTCTTTTACGAATTCCGCGATTCAATTGCGTGATGCTTCGATCGAACTGATCGATGGTCGAACCGTTCGGATCGATCAAGCGAATGCTTCGATTGACACGCGAACCTTTTGGAACGGAGATCTGATCGTCGACCAACTCGACACCCGAGGTGTTCGCATCCCGATCCAGATACCGAACTCTACCCAACTGACATTGCCCTGGCTGCCCGATGATTTCGGAGCCGCACCAGATGTGCAATCTTGGATCGAACCTTGGCTGAGCGAATTCGTCGGTCGGATCGACCGAGACGCCGATCGAGTTGTTTTCGCGACTCGAGAGCTTCAGAGCCGAGCCGATGAGCTCCAAGCCGATTTGGAAAGAACTCTGGCGTCCAATCCATCGAATTTGCACGATCGCAAATACGCTGCACTCTTGGCAAAAGAGTACCACGCAATCAAACAGCGATTAGCGGAACTGCGCATCCAAGCTAGGAACAGTGGCAGAGACCAAGCCAAGCAGTGGTCGAATGTCTCGGAGTCGCTATCGGATAGATTCCAGACAAGATTGCGAGAGATGGCCCCAGAGGCCGATCGTCAGATCCAGCAGCTTGCCAGAGCCTACTCGCAGCGTATCACCCCAACGGTTCTGGGGTATTGCGATTTGGTCACTGCGGTGATGAATCCCCGGAGCGATGTTCCGACCAAGGATGCTTCATCACGTACAACACTGATCCGAAAAGCATCGCTTGCAGGGGAATTGATCGATTTGAAAAATTCCAATTCTCGCGTACCTTTCGATTGCCAGAGCTGCCAATGGGCTTGGGATTCTCCCACAAAATTGTCCACGACATCGGTATGGAGCTTTGAACTTCCTGACGGCCATGGAAGCCTCGAAATTCAGGCCGAACAGCGAGTCCTAGGAAAATCCAATCAGAACCAACAAAACCGAATAGACTTGAATTGTTACTGGTACATGTCTAAAGGGAATCAACCGTTCCAGGCCAATCCGAGCCGGGTAAGGGTCGCAGTCCAGCAAAGCGATGACGAACGTATGGTCAGCGTTTCTGCTCCCTGGGATCCAAGACAACAGGACCTAGCGACGCAGCACGTGGGACTCAGTCCGTTGACTATTTCATTCCGACAGAGAGTCCGGGGTCAAGATCGTTCGAAACAACGGTCGACTCCAGTGGCTTGGGAGTCGATTGCCGTCGAACCGAGAATACTCTTCGAACTGGAAAATTCGCTAGAACAGAGCAAGCAGCGTTGGGTTAGTGAAGCGCAGACTCGGTGGAATCAGATTGTTCCGACGATGATATCGACCAAGCAAGAGCAATCGACGCAAGTTTGGCAACGCCTTTCGGCGCAGGCGATGGACCAGCTGATAAGCCTTGAAGCACAACTGAACGATTGGCAAAAGCGATGGGATTGTTCGACGTCGCTGGTGCAGTACCGAGTGGGCAATCGATTGTCTGCCCACCCCGATGCTTATTCGCTGGGTGCGAATTAATCTGGCCCGAGGCACTGGTCCAGAGCCCCGATCAATGATCCACACGATCAATGATCCATCTTGCGGCGGCATAGCCAACGACCCGAGAGCTATCCCCTGAGACGCTTGCACTGGTGTCGTAGCTCAACTCCTGAACCTTGGTCTGGATCCCCAATTCCTTGAGGGTCTGCATCACCAGTGCTGCGGGTATCACGCCGCACATGCTGATCGAGTTTGATCGGCAGACCTCCAAGAGCCGCTCTGGATCGCCATGGGCCAAGGCATCGAGTGCCATTCTGTCGCGGCGGCGATTCTCTTGGTCGTCGGCAAAGTGATTCATGTCGCTGGAGATTGCAAACAGTAGATTTCCCAAGCTCGGTCGCAGCACCTGTGCGAGTTGCTTGGCAGCCAAAAGAATCTCGTCCCAATTGGCATTGGCCATTGCGATGCACACGAGCTTGGGCCGTGAACCACCCTCTCCGGCCAGCCAATCTAAAACAGGTAGCTGGACCTCGGCGCCATGTTCTCGCATGTGTGCGGCCGCGTCGAACTCCATCCCTTGGACCCCCTGAACGATCTTTTTGCTGAGCTCTAAATCGATCTGAAAACTCGCCGTGTCTGCTCCTCGGCTCGAAGGGATCATCCAGCTCGACGATGGGGATACGGCCCATTCTGATCCGAGTCGCGTATGTTTGGGGCCAACGATGATCACCGTCTCGGGAATCGGGCTACTTTTCCAGGCGTCCATCGCCTGCTGACCACTGTAGGTAAGCCCCGCATGCGGAGTCATGATCGCTACGACACCTTGTGAGGCAGTGACCGTCGATTTTTGGTCGTATTGCTTGAGCAATTCTCCTAGCTGCTCGGAGTCCGACGGGTAGAAACTCCCTGCCAAGGCGGGAGCGCGCGGGCGATCGCTGGAATCGACACCCGGGGTATTCGATGCCAACAAAGAGCTCGCTGTCGAGATGCATCCGAGGGTCATGACCGTGATCGGCAGCGTGCGAGAACGGACCATTTCAGCGGCTTGCTCGAGCAACTGGTGAATTGTTTTGCTTGGGTCAAAAGCAACCGCGACCCGATCGCCGCATAGTGCAACGATCGCCCTCTGATTGGAATGCACTCCCGCCAAATCGCAATCGCCTAAATCCTCCTTGAGCTTGCCAGATTCCCAATCGCTCGAAAGGATGGAACCATGATGGGCTACATCGTAAAGTACGCTCAATGCTAAGTCGACATCGACGGCCTTGTTGAATCGGGTCCGACGCAGGGTCTGCTCGGCAGTTCGACTGAGTTCGAACACGCTCGACTGCAGCGGTACTCCTGGGCGAAACGACGTTTGAATCCAATGCGCAAGCGGCACCTTGGAATCCATATCCACCGCAGAGAGCACGATGGTATTGACGGTCCCATCCATCGCATCGAGCACATAATAATTCGGTGTTGCACCATGGGATAGATTGATCATGTTTTGGATCGTGGCGGCTTTGAGCTTTTGCAGGCTTTCGACGTCCCCCGGAGGTCCCTCCAAGGGGATCGGGTCGGGTAGATCGAGAGTCCCTAAACTACCCGCGATTTCCAATCCCTCAAAGGTTTCTAGCAACACCGACGCATCCCGCCAAGCATCTGGTGGCAACCCCGCCTTGCGACACACGCCAGCCAGATAGGCGTCAACATCCCAGCCTTGCTCGACCGGAACGCTTGGCAAAAGCAAACCAGCTCGCTGGCCATAGGGGCTAGTCAAACTGGTCGTGATTCGCAGACCGTGCTTGCCAATCTGGATGTGTTGGTTCCGTTGGTCAGAATCTGCCTCGATCGCTCGTGGATCGGCCAGGAGGGTGACGTGGCAAGAAAGATATGGGAGTTCTACACTCGATATAGGGGGCATGCGTGGATCCTCTTTGGCCGTCCGCTGAGCAGACTCCAGGATAGCATCGCGCAGTCGAGTCGGCCTGCCTAAAAACCCACAGCAACCACGTAGCGTCCTGCCGCGTTTGAGGGTGGTAAAGCATCCATAGACATAATGTTCAGCCAGCTCCCCGAGCTGGTCAAAAACATCCTTCCCGAGCCGCTCTTTGAGAACTTTGGCCGCCACAATCCTGGCTGCGATCTGCTGAATCGCGGTGCGAGCATCTTCACTTAGGGCGTCTAAATCCAAAAGGGTCAGCTTGCGTAGATTCTGGTCGCTCATCGAGGACTGTTCCATTTTGGAAGGTAACTGTTCGGCGGTTAAATGTTTGACGGGTAAATGAGAGATTTGTGCAGGTCGATCGCTCGCCTGGCGGATCGATGATAAAGGTAGCACAGATTCAGGTGGTTGAAACTCACGCATGTCGATTGGAAGCCTTTTGCGGCCCCAAGTTCCAACACTTTGTTGAAATCGACCGGCGAGCTCGGTCCCGCAAAACTTACATGCCCCATGGTCTATATGGACTTGATGGAGCTCGTACCAGTCTCTCTCGATGAGCAATTGTCCACAGCGGCTGCAGTAGGTCGATGCGTGTTTAGGGTCGTGGACATTGCCTACATAGACATGCTCCAGAGCGTGGGACTTGGCGATCGCATAGGCCTCCAAGAGTTTGCTCACGGGGGTATTGGGACGGTCGGTCATGCGAAAATCGGGATGAAACGCCGAGAAGTGGATCGGCACGTCGGTCCCTAGCTCTTTGGCGATCCATTCGCACATGCGATGAAGCTCATCGGCTGAGTCGTTCGCCGCGGGGATCACCAGGTTGGTGATCTCAAACCAAACGTCGGTTTCATGCTTGAGATAGCGGAGCGTATCGAGGACTGGCTCGAGGTGTGAGTAAGTGATTTTGCGATAGAAATCCTCTGAGAATGCCTTTAAATCGACGTTGGCAGCATCCATCCATTGATAGAATTCGCGACGAGGCTCGGGCATCATGTACCCGGCGGTGACGGCCACTGTCGCGATGCCTTGATCCCTGCAAGCCTTGGCCGTATCGATGGCGTACTCTGCCCAGATGACCGGATCGTTGTAGGTAAAGGCGACGCTGCGGCAGGCGTAGGCTTTTGCGGCACGGGCAATCGACTCTGGAGTGGCTTGGCTGCTGAGTTTGGCCACCTCTTTGGACTTGCTGATGTCCCAGTTTTGACAGAACTGGCAACCGAGATTGCAACCTGCGGTGCCAAAGGACAGGACGCTCGTGCCGGGGTAGAAATGATTGAGCGGTTTTTTCTCGATGGGGTCGATGCAAAAACCGGTGCTTTTTCCATAGGTATCGAGCACCATCTGTCCGTGCTCGATCTTGCGAACAAAGCAAAAGCCTCGATCCCCTTCCTTCATGCGGCATTGCCTTGGGCACAGGTCGCAGACGATCCTTTTTGGATCATGCTCCTGGGTATCTTGATCGATGTGCCACCAACGACCAGCTGCGAGCTGATTCATCGTTGAGAGTGCCTGGCTGGTTAGGGTATCCTAGAGCTTGAACGCATCTTCTTCGGCTTGCTCGGCATACAAGGGCATGTAGCGGTAGTAGACTTCGAGCATCATGGTTGACATGCAGGTGCTGTAGAGTCGACCACCACTGTCTGTGGAATGCCCGTCCTCAACAAACCAGCTTCCTTGGCCATGACCGGTTTGGACTTGGCTGCTGACCAATTGATCTCGCATGCGGGTGTTCCAGGACTCCCACTCCGCTCCACCGTATTGTTTCATCACCTGAGTAGCGTAGTAGTTGTAATAGATATCGGACTTGCTGGGCCCCTGTTCGGCGAACTTGCTCGCAGCGGCTTTGATCGATGGTTCGTCTTTTTTCCAACCCGAGTACATTCGGCACAGGACACCACAAGCGGTCATCGCTGGCCGATAGCCCAGCGGATCTTGTTTCTTGGAATCCATGCTGTAGTGGTAACCGAAACCACCAGGTACCATCATGGTATCGAGGAAGAAATTGGCGCGGCGAACCGTATCGATGTCGTAATCGAGTCCCGACATCGCGGC
>Ga0209598_10003728_pt1 | contig 11418 bp, 11 predicted proteins | sample M_140807_EF_Meta_FD_187317 | JGI IMG/M metagenome (GOLD analysis project Ga0209598, IMG submission 187317) | Freshwater microbial communities from Lake Montjoie, Canada to study carbon cycling - M_140807_EF_MetaG (SPAdes) (version 2) | ecosystem: Environmental > Aquatic > Freshwater > Lake... | reverse complement strand
TCTTATGAACACAAAGTAAAGCGTTGCTATTTAGAAAATCAATGCTACAATCCTTGCCAAAATTACCAATGTGATCCTACTATTGGACTTTGCGCCAGTGGATGTGGATATAAAAAATAATTTAATTTTTTTATAAAATAAAATGAAACTCTATTCAATATTACAATCTGCTTTTAATATTTATTTATACAAAGGCTCTCAAACCGATTCAAAAATTTATCAAAATTTAATTCATTCGATAGAAAAAAGTACAAACAAAACTTGTATAATTAAGCCTTATTCTTTTTTTGGCAGAAATAAATTTACTAATGATTCTATAATCATTGGTCATTCTTTTGGAGGTTATTTTAGTTTGTTGGATTCCTTGGCTGAAAAAAAAGGTGCCAACAAAATTAAAGGTATCATATTATTGAATAGCCATTTTAATAGCATGGGAAAAGCATGGTATCCTAGAATAAAACAAAAAGACATTGAAATACCAGTCTTGACAATTTTAGGTGCTCAAGATAATCGTTTACCTTTAAAAATTTCGATATGGGACTATTATGAAAAGAATCAAGAACACTTTTTTGATAAATTTTACATTATTGATAAAGAGCGAGAGCATTTTACGGGTTTAGAAAATAATATGACCGAGACTGAAAAGTTGGGATTCATCATTAGTAATTTTATTACAAATGTTCAAGAATCTAATTTTACCCAAACTATGAAACACGCAAAAGAAACAGATAAAGTTTGGAAATATAATTTTTTCAACATTTTGGACAGTACCTTGAATTTTAGTTGGAGTATGAATATTTATGATGGAATAGCCAAAATAGTAATGGATCCTAGACAGTGGTATTTCATTCATTTTTGTTTATTTCTCTTATTTCAACCAACAAATGAGTCAAATGCACAATTTCATGATGACAATTCTATTTATTTCAAAACTAGAAATGTTTGTCCGGAACAAATGATTTCAGAGTATGAAAAACAATTATCTTACAATTTGACTCCTCAAAAAATAAACTTGCCAACTATTCATCCTTCTATACCGGTTTGGTTATCATGGATTCCTAAAGTCACCAATGATTCCTATCAGGTAGTTATTTTACCTATTAATAATAATACAATTTATTACAAATTTCCCAATCCCTATCGAATTTTGGCAGAAAATAAATAAAAAACATTAAATTAAAAATGGAAAATGTACTAGTCCCAACTTTTATGTATTTATTAATTTTTGCAATAATTATTATAGTAATTCTTATTATTTTAAAAATAAACTCATGAAAGTTGTAGAACAAGATGGAACAACATATTGGATAGGAAAAAATGCACAAGATAATTGGGATATTATAAAAAAATCAGAACACAATTGGATGTGGTTTCATCTTGATAAATTTGCATCTTCACATGTAATTATATGTAAAGATTCTAAAGAAGTATCAAAAGAAGAGATAAATAATGCGTGTAGATTATTAATAGAAAACAGCAAGTATAAATTTAATAATATTGGTATTGTATATTGTGAAATTAGTAATTTAACATTTGGTAAAGAAGTTGGAAGTGTAACATTTATTAGTAATAAAAAAGTAATAAAAAATATTTTTTTTACAAATAATTTCTAATAATAAAATATATAGAATGGACGCAGCTTTAATAATAAATTATATTAAAAAATTAAATAATAAACCACAAATTAAAGATGGTAAAATTGAAGAATTTATAAATTTTGATCAATTTTCATCATTTGGATCAATAATTTCTATATTAATTGGTGCTTATGCTGCATATTTAAGTTATACATGTAATTCAAAACGTGATATGTCATTACCAACTAAAGTAATTTGGGCAATTATTTCATATTTCTTTGGATTAGTATATATACTTTATTATATATTTTTTAGATCTGATTACTGTTCGCAATATTAAAAGAATTTCCAATTTTTATTTTTCCTAAAGATCAAAATAAAAATTGAAAAATAAATATTATATCTGTTATATTTATTTTTGTTAATTATTTCAATCAACACATCAGAAATGTCGTCAAATCTTCTACGCTCCATTCAAAAAATTAATTCTGAAATGATTGCATATTCAGATTTACCAGAAGAACAAAATATGTTAGGACAATTGTGGATAAAAGAGTCTAAATCATCTCTTCTTTCTAGTAAAGGTGTTTTTAGTAATTATTGGGTAATTACTAAAACTACTTCATCATCTTCTACATATGAATTATACTGTGGTGATAACGTAGAATGGTTATCACATGGAATTACAAAATTACCAGAAATGATTTACGTAATTGAAAATAATAAATTTAAAGGAATTTTGATTGGAACAACAATTACTGATTTGATTTCATTTGGTACATCTGGAATTTATCAATGGAAAAAAACAATTAAATCTGAACCAATTGCATATATTATGGCGGGTGATAAAATGATTGGTGTTTCACCAGGAACTCGTATGCATCATATTGATCACACAACAGGAAAAATATCTGAAATTCATGTTGGACCTGCACCATTTCCAAATATGTTACCGGGGATTGTAAATATTTCTTCGTTTCAGAGAGCAGATACAATTGCACATGCACAGAGAACTCAACAAGATCAAATTATGCAATTAATGCATACACCTGGAATTTCACTTGGTGCGATAGGAAGAAATCTTGGAAATATTCGATTTGGTTAATTTATATTTATATCGTATTACTAACTGTTGTGCTAATATCACTTGATGTGCTAATACCAAATATATTTTTTTTAAAAACTTTATAATGAAAATATGCAACTTTACTAATAATTTCTCTTGTATCAGCATCCCATACTTTTGATTTATATAATGCAAATAGAAATAAAAATGCAACAAACATATGTATTTCAATCGCAGAAATTTTATAAATAGGACTGACTAATTGACTCATAAAAGTAGAAGTAGATTTCTTTCCGCGTAATTTTGATTCAATAATAGTTAATACACAAGTATCATCATTAGTAATCCAATGAATACCTAGAAAAAATAAAACAAAACAATAATATAATAATCCAACTGGATGAGATAAAAGAAAAGGAGTACATGTGACAAATAAGACAAAAATAAGATGAAGTATTGATATTATATTTGCAAGTATATTCATATATTATATTTGTTAAAATATTGTAATAATTTAACAAATATAGTAGCGTCAAGTGCTAAATTTAAGAACAAAGTTCGAAAAAAAAATAACTATAACTTTTGTTAATAGACTGAAGATTTGTTATCTTTGGGTGCTAAATAAATTTGACACTAATCTGTATATTTATATAAAGAAAATTGAATAATAATAAGTATACAAATAAATTTAAGGCAATAACATTAAAACGTTATATAATGGCTTCTCTAGAAATCGAAGAAACGAATGAAAATGAATTTACAATATGTCCATCATTTGATGACATGAAATTAAAAGAAGAAATTTTAAGAGGTATATATGCATATGGTTTTGAAAAACCATCACCTATTCAACAAAAAGCAATTCCTATAATAATAAAAGAAAGAGATATAATAGGACAAGCACAATCAGGAACCGGTAAAACGGCAACATTTGGTATTGGCATTTTACAGCGTATTTCATTTGAAAAAAAAGTAACACAAGCATTAATTTTAGTACCAACAAGAGAATTAGCACATCAAATTAAAAAAGTATTAGATTCAATTGGAGAATATTGCAATATATCAGTTCACGCATGTATAGGTGGAACAAATGTAATGGATGATATAAAATCATTAAGAGATGGACAGCATATTGTAGTTGGTACACCGGGTAGAATATATGATATGATAAATAGAAATGTATTAGTATTAAATAATTTAATGATGTTAATTTTAGATGAAGCAGATCAAATGTTAGATCGTGGATTTAAAGCACAGATATATGAAATATTTAATTTGGGTATTCCTGAAAAAACACAAATTGGATTATTTTCAGCAACATGGACACCTGAAGCGGATGAAATTGCTAAAAAATTTATGAGAAATCCAATAGTAATAAAAGTACAAAAAGATGCACTTACATTAGATGGTATTAAGCAATTTAAAGTGGATGTAAAAAACGAAGAATATAAGTATGGTGTATTAGTAGATTTATATCGTGTAATTTCAATTAAGCAAGCTGTTATATTTTGTAATTTAAAAAAGAAAATTGATGAAGTTGCATCAAAATTAAAAGCAGATAATCTTTCTATGGTATGTTTACATGGTGAATTAGAACAAAAAGAGCGTGATAAAATTATGAAAGAATTCAGAGATGGAACAACACGAATTTTACTTACAACTGACTTACTTGCACGTGGTATTGATATTCAACAAGTATCATTAGTAATTAATTATGATATTCCAATTAATAAAGAAATGTATATTCATCGAATTGGTCGTTCAGGACGTTTTGGTCGTAAGGGAGTTGCAATTAATTTTGTAACAGATAAAGAAGCACCAGCATTAGCAGAAATAGAAAGTCATTATCAAACTTCAATTTCTGAATTACCAAATGATTTAGATAGTGTGATGAATAGTTAAATACTTTTAATTAAATAATTATATATTTATTTAATTAAATTATTATTAATACATTTACTACCAGAATCATTCGCAACAAATGTATTTATTTTATTAATATCTACTGTAATAAAATCATTATTACAGGGATTATAACATTTATTACCAATTTTATCGTATCCTGATTGACATACAGAGTCATATATTGGACCAACACATATATTTAATGCAGGGTATTCGACCGAACCCATAGGACATACATCTTTATTTATATCAAATGGATCACCTAATGTTTTAATATATTTAATACATTTAGTAGTTATTGTTTTATCAGGATTAGTAATATCTGTTTTAATATCATTATCACTTAAACATTTTACATCTTGAACGTCTCTATTATAAGCTATAATTTTATCAACAGTTTTAGAAGTATCATCCATACTATTTGTTTACAAAAGATTTTTTAATACATTGTTTTCCACTTCTATTTATTTTATAATCTACATTTGTAATTTCTCCAGATTTAGTGTTATCAGAACAATCTTTATAACATTTATATTCATTATTTACTTGATACATATTATATCTTATTGGACATTGTGCAGCATAAGGATCATCATCATTATGATAACAGTTATTATTAACAAGTTTATCATTTTGATTCCCACAATGAATATTTTTAGTTTCTTTTAATCTATCAACAATTAATATATTAGTATTTTGAATAGATTCTAAATTTGTAGTAGTTATAGAATTATAGAATGAATTACTCATACTATAATTATTTATTTTTATCCTAATAAATCAAAATTATCATTTGTTTCAAAATTATCAGATGATCCAAGTTGATATGCGATATTATATAGAGAACTACCTATATAATAAGTACTATAATAATTGTAATTAATATTTGAATTTATTAATATCTGGGGATATGTAACAAGAGCATTTTTTAATATAGTATTATTTGATGCCATACCACACGCATTTTTTAATAATTGTACCATAAAATAATCTGGAATATTTTTTACTAATATAAACCATATACAATTTGGACTTCTAACAATTTTAGTATCATAAATATTTCTACAAGAATTCATTAAATTTACAATTGAACGTGTGACATTATCTCGAATATCCTCGGGTAATGATTCTCCATTATATATTAAAATATTATCATTATTTAAAAAAGGATAAAATAATGAAGTATAAAATGTATTATTCATTTGAATATAAATAATTATATTTTTTGTCTTAAATCAAATTAAAATCTTCATTAATAAATAACTCTTTTTTTAGAATGGGAAGAATGCTAATAATTGGAACTTGTAAGATCTCTACCATAAATTGTACTTTTGTCTGAATATCTATATTGTATTTTAGAAGATCTAAAACACAATTATAATTATTGTTAGAATAATTATAATTATCATCATTTGTAATTAGATTAACAAAATCTTTATCAATCTTTGATGGTTTAGAAAATATATCTTTCATAATTAATTTTAATTCAATAATAATAGATTCTTTAATACCGATACAAGTATTGTATACAAACTTATATTCCTCTTTAAATTTCTTAATTTTTAATGTACTATACATATTAAGAATACTATTAATAATTTTTAGTTTGCATGGGGCAGAATATCCAGATGTTTCTAAAGGTAAATATGCATTATATTTTGTAACTAGTTTTTGACCAAGATGACCATCATTCATAATTTCAGTCATTTGTAATTTAAAATCTGTATATATATCTATCATTTTCTTTGTCCAACCAAGATCGTTGTTAGACAGTAAAGAGTCAATGTATTTTATTTCTGATTTGTATCGATTTGATAAATATAATGAACAATCAAACACAATTTCATGAATAGCGTCAATATTATTACATTCAAAAATAACCATCAAACAAGTAACAGCGGGAAGAGATGCATCTAATATTCCATCAACAAATGAATCAACTGATTTAATAATTTTATCTTTCATTCCTTCAGTAGAAAAGATATCATAATATTTATTTATTTTTAGAAATTCAACATACTTACTAGTATGATTAAAATATAACACATTTGACTTTAGTTTTGTTAATGGAATTTTATATTTGTTCATTTGATGGATTAGAACGCATACAAATCGTTCAGTTAATCTACCCATATAAAAATACAAAGAAAATTTATTCCACATACCTTCAGTTATATTTTGAATAATTGTTGGTAAAAATTCCCATCTGTTAGATACACATAAATAATTAGCAAAATTATTAGAAAAACTATCATGTTCATAAAAATTTTTACTAAATTTTGTCATAATTTGATTAAATACTGGAGTACTTAATAAATACCATCCTACGCCGAAAAAAGGAAGTTTAACTGTATTTTGAATTTTAATTAATGTATTAATAGAATCAAACCAATAACATCTAATCATAAATCTTTTAATATTTTCAGCTTCATTTTTAATATATGGTTTAATAATATCAACTTCATCGTATATAAAAAATATAGTTCGATTATTAACATTATCAAAATTATCAAGTGTATTAATTAGTTTAATAATGAATGATTTAATCTCAGGAAAAACTGCACCTTTAAGAAATAATGCAGTAATTGTATTTGAAGATATATTTTTAGTACAGCATCCAAATTCTTCATACCATTTAAACATTTCAAAAAAACAAATATTATCATCTAAAGAGGCAAGAAGCATATAAATCATGCATTCATTAATTAGAAAACGAACATCATCAATTTCTTTGAAGACAGTCCAAAGAAATTGAAGTAAATGCATATTTTTATTTTTTATTAGTAATAATAAAAATTGCAATAGTTGATTATCAAAAATAAATTTACAAATAGACAATGCATCATCTTCATTTAATTGAGTTTGTAATTTAAGTATGATTAATTTTGCAAGCTTCTGATTATTTGACATATTATAATACTAAAAAAGATACTATAATATGAAATATGATATTGAATTTTATTATCAATTTTTATAAAAATGCACCAATTTAAGCATTATTTTTTAATGATAAGTATTTTAATTTATAGTTTTTGTATTCATTATAATAATCATCTTTGTCTGATACTCTTTGTTCAACATAACCACCAAATTGAGTAGTTTTGAGATCAGAAATTAAATTATTTAAGATTTGTTTACCTTGGATTAATACATTATCAGGCATAGAATCATTAAAATTATTTGTAGTCCATATAGGATTTACATCTACAAGTTTTAAATAATTTACATTTCCACCTTTCATGTTTAATTTATAGTTATACATATTTGTTCCTTCGGGTTGATAGCGAACAAAATATACATGTTTAGAAGTTAAGAAATTAGAAGGAATTAACATTCTACTAGAATCATTATTTAAGTTTAATACAGAGACACCTGACATATCTTCACCACCTTTAAATTTATTGAAAGTATTTCTTCCAGTATTGCTTATATCTTTTTTAATATTGTGAACACCAGATGATATATTATCTGCAGATTTAATTAATCCATTTTTACCAACATTAATAATTTTAGTTCCTGTATTTAATCCAGTATTTGCAAGATCATTTACACCAGATACCCCATGGTTAACAAAATCTTTACTACTATTTAATCCAGTTTGACCTAATTGATATACACCTTGACCAGTACGATTTACTAATTGAACGCCTGTATTTACACCAGAAGAACCAATATCTACAGTTGTATTAATTACATTTTTACCAGTATTTATACCAGATTCTAATACATTTTGTCCAGTGTTAATAACTAATCCAGATACATCAGAACCTAAATCTAAAACTGTATTAAAAACTTTACCGCCAACTCTTATAACACCAGTAACAACTTGATGAACACCAGTTACAGCAAAGTCAATAGTTTTACCTGCAAGATTTGTTGTTACACCAATTACATCATTTGCAAGTTCACCAGTGTTTTTTGCTATATTTGTAACAATTTTATTACCATTAGAAGTTATATTATTTACAACGCCTTTGCTATCTTGTGCAACATTAGATATAATACGTTTAGAACCAGATAATGTTTTAGAACTTACATCTTTTATACCATCTACAGATGTACTTACAAGATCAATACCAGTTTTTCCAATATTTGTGCCTGCATCATAAATACCAGTTGATACATCACTTACACCATTGTATACAGTTTTTACTCCAATTTTTCCAGTGTTATGGATACCAGTAACAATATCATTTGCAGCTTCAGTAGAAGTATCTAATATTGCACTTCTAGTGACATTTACACCGGTATCTACTACATGACCAGTTGCAGATACTACGCCTTTGCCTAATTCAATACCGCTATCAACTACTTTAGTACCAAGAGTTAAAGTAGTATCCACTACTTTAAAAAGAATATTACCTGCTTGATCAACTACATAAAATGCACCATCTACGCCTTGTTGCATTAGTTTTGCAACAGGATAGTCTACATTAGAGGATGTTTCTGCACCTCCGTTAACACTATCTTTATTAATAGATGATACTAATGTTTTTTGGAAATCGTTCAAGTTCATATTTTATAATATATTATTATAAAATAAAAATATGAAAACTATATTAATTATCAATATAGGATATCTAAAAAATATATTAAGAAATAATTTTGTTTATTTATATAAAATTCATATATAGATAAATGAAATCATATTATAAAATGAATAGAATTATATAAATAAATTATAAAATGATAGGTAGAATAAATAGTTCAACAGTAAATATTTTTATATTAAAAATAATATTTAAAAAACGTATTTCTCTAAATAAATTATCATAGAATAGAACATGCATTATTATTTGAATGAATTAAGTAATAAACCATATTGATCTAATGCAGATTTTAATAACGATTGTAATCTTTTACGGTTAGTTCTATGTTCCTGTTGATACTCTCTTAATTCTTTTATTAATGATAAAATTTTTATATTTATTAATTTTGGGATATCATTATTTAATTTATTATACGCTGCTAATAAACGTTCATCTGTATCAGAATATGTTTCAATAAATTTATTAATATTTTTCTTTACATTATTTACTAATTTAGATAATCTAATTTCTGCATCTTGAATTTTTAGATCAATATTTGTAATTAATAATTTTAAATCATTAATTATTAATTTTAATTTATTAGTTTCAGATTGTAAATAATTTAAATTTTCATCTTCTAATTTTAAAATTACTTTAGATTTAATCTGTATAAATTCTTTAATAGTTTCTTTTAATGTTTTATTATATTCAAGAATACTTAATTGTAACTCTTTTAACTTTTTAATTTCTGGGTCTACATCTAAAATACTTTCATCAAATTGTTTCAAATTTTCTTCAAAAATTTCTTTTGCCATTGGTATAGTTACTACTGCTTCTACACTTTCTGTTAATTCATCTGGTTCAATTTCACCAACATCATCAGGATTAAATGTAGGTAATTCTGGTTTAAGTGCTCTTTTCTCTTTACTACTTGTACCACGGGTAACACCATTATTTTTTAAAAGTTTTGCAAGTTTTCGTGCTTCTTTTTCTTCTTTCGTTAATTCACGTAAAAATATATCATCACCAGTATATAATTTTTGATCATCTAATCTTACATTATATTTAATTATAAAATAACCACCACCTGCACCACCGTGATTAATTCTAATTCTACTTTCTATACGTCCACATACATCAGGATTATTTAATAAACACACTCTTTTTCCAATAACTTCATTATCAGATAATAATGCAAGTTCATCTAATGTTTGTCTTTTTAATTCTTCTTTTCTTTGTTTTTCTTCTTCTGATTTTTTAAGATAATCTTTTTCTGTTTGACCAATAATCCGACCCTTATTTGGTACTGTATTTAATGCACCTATTTTAAAACCTTTTAATACACCAGATTCGTAAATCTTAAATCCTGCTTGTTTAGCATGAAATTTAGTACATAATTTTCCATAATATTGACACATACCGTCATTTGGGCATTGATTGGATATTTGTCCTTTTCTACTATTATAAAATGGTTCTGGAAAATGAAGTTTAGAACAATTTTCTTCCATACATCTTTGTTGACTATTATAACCTCTGATACAAAATTCAGAAAATGGAATTAATGATTCTTCTTGTTGTCTTCTAATTTCTAATTTTCTTTCTTCTTCTATTCTTTGTTTTTCTAATCGTTCATTTTCTTCTCTCTCTAATCTGTCGTTTTCTTCTTGTAATTTGCGTAATATTACTTCTTCATCCACAGTTTTTCTATCAATCGGATCTTCATATAATGGTTTTTTTTCTTTTTTAGATAATTCTGTAAAAAGTAATTTTAAAATATCTTTAGAACTGGGTGGATTATTAAATGGAAAATTAGAAAACAATGTTGTTCTTTTTGGTGAAGTAATTAATTCTTTATAATATGTATTCCAAACAAATACAAAATTAGGTAAATATTGATTAATAATACTAATAACTCTATCATTTTCTGTATCATCATCATCATATGCTAAATCACCCCATGAACTTATACCAAGATCAGTAAAATCATTTGCAATTATTTGGTTTTTGTATGAAAATTCATTATATTCTTTTGCATATGTATCTAATCTTTCTTTTATTTCTTTTATTATTGTATTTATTGCATTAGGTCTCAAACCTAATCCACCTCCGTAATGATATTTTAATTTGTATTTATTTATTTTATTTGCCAAATCCTCTTGTACTTCTTCAAGCACTATTTGAAAATTGGTTTCAACCAAGTCTTCTATTTTATTTATACTTGCATATTGCATTAAACCCGAAATTAAATTTCGCATTCTAACTGCTGATTTATTAATAAATTTAACAAACATTTTACCTTCATCATCTAATATATCTTGGTATTCGTCTTCCAATAATTTAG
>Ga0209598_10003725_pt1 | contig 11422 bp, 12 predicted proteins | sample M_140807_EF_Meta_FD_187317 | JGI IMG/M metagenome (GOLD analysis project Ga0209598, IMG submission 187317) | Freshwater microbial communities from Lake Montjoie, Canada to study carbon cycling - M_140807_EF_MetaG (SPAdes) (version 2) | ecosystem: Environmental > Aquatic > Freshwater > Lake... | reverse complement strand
CACGACGCGCTGCGCCTCCCGGCTGGCGGGCCGGTCCCGCTGCCGATTGCGGAGGTCGTCGAGCATCTCCCGGATCCGGGCGTACTGCGGCGAACACTCGAAGTGGGTGAGGGCGGTGGTACTGCGGAAGGAACGGCGCACGATCCCCTCCACGCCGAGCACCTCCCGGAAGAAGACGACCCACTCCGGGCCCATGGCATGAAGCCGCTCGGCAACCTGGAGAACGGAGGTCGCCTGGGGATCGGTGGACTCGGGGACGGTGGACTGGGCTTCGGACCTCATCGCCATGTTCGGTGACCCTGCGGAAAGCGCGGACGGGCCGGCAGAGCCCTCCGTGGGCCCACCGGTGAGGTCATGCTGGCGCTGCGGTCAAGTCGCAGCAGGAAGTGACAGCAGGGAAAGGACTTGCGCCAAATGGACCGAGGCCGAGACATTTCTGCGCAGCGCTGCGCAGCAGAGAGGCAGTGGAGGACATGCCACAAAAAGAGGCAGCTCGCCGGAGTCGCATTTCCCAACTGTCCGGGTTGTGAGGCCGGGAAAAAGGGGCTCAAGTCCAGCCTTCAGGCCGGTGGGGGATGGCGAAGGGCCTTTCGCTCCGCCCACCGGACGACGGCCGGGGTCGGGTCAAGGCCGGTGGCCGAGGCGAGTCCCCGCCATCCCGGGACGGCGTTCACCTCGAGGACGAGGGGATCCCCGCCTGCGTCTGGAACGAGATCGACCCCGGCCACCTCCACCCCCAGAAGGGCCGAGGTCCGGCGGGCGAGATCGACCCAGGCCTGGGGGGGCTCGAAGGGCTCGCCGATCCCTCCTCGCGCGAGGTTCGTCCGCCAGTCGGTCGCCGACCGGCGCCGGATCGAGAACGCCTCCTCCCCGACCAGCAGGATCCGCACGTCCCAGCCAGCGTGCGGAATGAATTCCTGGAGGTAGGTGGCCGCCCCCTCCTGGGCTTCGGCGGCGGCGGCCAAGAGCGGGAGGAGCAGCGCTTCGGAGTCGATCCGTTCGATGCCCCGTCCACACGACCCGAACAGCGGCTTCACAACGGCGTCCCCGCCGAGCGTCTCCCAGGCGCGGCGGATGCCATCCGGGTCCTGGGCCACGATCGTCCGCGGGACGCGGATCCCGGCCGCCGCGAGCCGGGCCAGGGAGAGGTATTTGTCGATCGCCGTCTCGAGGGCCCGGGGGCTGTTGATCACCGGCGTGCCGCGCTCGGCGAGTCGGCCGAGGAGGTCCATCCGGAGGATCACCTCCTCGAGCCGGCCGGCCGGCATGCCGCGGACGAGGACGGCGTCGGCCGCGTCGATCGCGTCGGGGAGGAAGATGTCCGTCCGGCATGGCTCGGGGAGCGACGTCGCCCGCTCCGCTCCCGCCAGAGCCGTTGCGACGAAGGCGCCGAGCTGACGCCATTCCACCACCGCGACATCGTGGCCGCGCGCGAGCGCCACCGCGCGGATCCGCCCGACATGCCAGGCCCCCGGGGAACCGATCACCACCAGTCGCATCGGATCGACCTCCGGCTCACGCCCCGCCGAACGACGTCCGCACCACGTCCGCCATGATCGAGCCTGCCCGGTGGCGGGTGCCGGTGTCGAGGTTGACCAGTTCGACGACGGCCGGTGCAAAGAGGGTGGGATCGAGTTTGTAGAAGTCGTAACCCGCCTCCTCGAACAGCGCTCGGAACGGTCGGCCATGCGAGGCTGATGCCCCGCTGACCATCGCGCCGGCGACGTCGTCGAGGCCAGCGTCGGGCCCGGTCACTTCGAGCACGACTTGGCCACCGTAAAGGATGGCGTCGTTGGTGCGCCCGATCGCCTCGAGGTCGTCGGGCGGGGCCGGCACCGGCGGCAGCGGCGCCCGGCCGAGGCCGGCGCGGATCCGGGAGAGGTCGAAGTGGAGATCGTGGAGCTTGTGGAGCGCGGTCTCGAGTGACCGGGCGACGACCTGGAGCGTCCCGGCGGAGCTCGCGGTGCGGGCGACGAGCAGGAGGAGGCGATCGGGGGAGACACCCGCCTCGGTGGCAAGCCGGAGGCAGACATCGTCAGGGGGAAGCTTTGATGATTCGAGGATGCCCACCGCGACGTCGGCACGCTCGCGAAGGCCGATGTCGTCATACAGATCCTCGCGACCGATCGCCGCCCGCAACGGGCCGCTCGCCATGGCGAAGTACTTCCCTTCCGAGACCTTCCAGCCGGCGTACTGCGAGGCGAGGCAGGCGGCGATCGGCGCCAGGCTCTCCACGGCGACGATCGGCCAGGGACAGCGCCCCTGCCAGGGATCGGAGGCGGGGTGGATGCGACGGTGGTGGGGGGGCGTGCCACGCGCCTCCAGCCACACCTCCCCGAGCCCGGCCAGCGCCGCGTGGGCGAGGAGCAGCCCGGCCTCGTCGCCACCGGCGGCCTTCACCCCGGCGTCGACAATCTGCACCCCGGCGCCGGTCCGGTGGTCGACCACCCCGAGCCGCTCGGCGTCGGCGAGCCCCGCCGCGACGATCCCGGCGGCGCGTGCGTTCAGTCCTGTCGGCATGGAATCAGCCCTCGATGAAGGGCCGCTCCATGGCCGGTGTCGTCGTGCCTGATCACGATCGTGATCGCGTTCTCCGCCGCAGGCACGTCACGCCCCGCCGGAGCGGACATAATGTCGCCGGTCGTTGCGACGGGCAATCCCGGGGCTGTCGATCGCGGTCGGGATGACGTCCGCGCGGCCCGTGACGGCCTTTCTCTCTCCCAGCGGGAACACGCTCGTGGCCAGCCTGACCGTCGAGAACTACGTGAAGACGATCCACCTCATCGCCACCGCCCAGTCGGGGAGTCCGGTGACGACCGGCCAGGTCGCCGCGGCGCTCGAGGTCTCGCCGGGCACGGTGACGAGCATGCTCAAGACCCTCGACGCGGCCCGGCTGGCAACGCACCGTCCCTATGAAGGAGTGGCGCTGACGAAGGCGGGACGGGTGCTGGCGCTGCGCGTCATTCGTCGCCACCGCCTCCTCGAGTTGTTCCTGCTGCGGACGCTCGACATGAGTTGGGACGAGGTCCACGACGAGGCCGAGCATCTCGAGCACGCCGTCAGCGATCTGCTCGTCGATCGCATCGATGCCTTCCTCGGCCATCCCGATGTCGATCCTCACGGCGACCCGATCCCCCCCGCCGACGGTGCCGATCCGGATGATGGGCAACCCCCGGCGCGGGTTCTGGCCGACAGCGCGGCCGGCGCGCGGTTCCGGCTGACGCGTGTCCTCGATCAGTCGGCCGGATTCCTCCGCTCGCTCACCGACTCGGGGCTTGTCCTCGGCGTCGAGGGGGAGGTCGTGCGGCCCCCCGACGGCGCCGGCCTGATGAGCGTGAGGATCGGCGCGCAGACGATCACGCTCTCGACCGAGGCCGCGACGAAGCTCGTCGTGGCAGAGGGGTGATTCCGCCGCGAATGGACGGCTGACGCGACGGAGCGCCGATCACGGGCCCGTCCGCTCCCAGACGCCCTCCTGCCCAGCGCACTCGTCGACGGCGACGACGAGCTTCCCGTGGAGTGGCGTGCCCGCCGCCGCCAGGGCCGTCGTCAACTCGTCGCCGATCCACGCGGCGATCCACTCGGCGCTGGTGTTGGCCAGCGGCAGGAGAACGCACTCGTCGGCGGGGAACACCCAGCGGCGCCGTTGGAAGCGCACCGTCATCTCGGGAAGCCCGCCCGGCCCGATCGCTTCGCTCACCTCCAGGAATCGATTGCGGGTCGGCAGGAGCATACGGTGGTCGAGGCGGGCGACGATCCGGGTGAGCGTGTCACGCAGAAGGATGAAGTCGACCACCATCCCGTGGGCATCCGGGGTGCCGGCAACCTCCACCGCCACGGTCCAATTGTGGCCATGGACCGGTTCGCAGAGGGTGTCGGTGAGGGTGATGAAATGCCCGGCGCAAAAAACATGCACCGCTTTGCGGAGCCGGACAGAAAAGCGTTCCATGTTGCGTTCACCCGCGCGCGTCGTGGGAAAGTCGTTCGTGGCCTGTCGCCGAGCTGGCCGCGCGGAGTGCCATATCGCCGATCGGGAGCCGTCCGTCACGGAGAAGAATGTACAGCGCGGCGGCGCACAGGTCGGCCGTCGTGCCGGGATTGATGCGCCGTGGATGCCGCAACGATCGATCGAAGGCCGCGGCCGCGTCGCGCCACGAAGCTCCCGTTTGCCCGATGACCGCCGCGGCCCGGCGCGACACCTCGGCGGCAACATCGGGGCCGTGGCGGCGGGCGATGAGCGTGTCGGGCTCGCGGGCGAGCTGTCTGAGGAATCCGCGCACGATTCCCTCCTCGAGGGGAAGGCCCGTGGCGACCTCCGCGAGGAGATCATTCACCAAGCCATCCTCGAGCGATCCCCAGCCTTCGGTCCACAGTCGGGCGATCTGGTCGTGGGGCGCTGCTGCGAACATCGCCGCCAGCAGATCGTCCGGCGGAGGGCCCGCCAGATCCCAGCGGCCGCGTTGCCCCATGCCCCCCGGAGCCGCCAGCGCGATCGCCTTCCAGGTGTCGGCTGCATCCTCATGCGTGAGCCGCGTGAGGACTGCAGCGACGTCGTCGGGGCGGAACGGCCGGCCAGCCTCCGCGCCGGGCACGCTCGCCAGCGGTGCGATGGCGAGGATGATGCCAAGATTGGCATTCGATCGTGTCACGCGGCGCGACGCCGACACCGCCGCGAGGATCGTCCGCCCCAGGGGCTGCGACGGCGCGGCCTCGATCGCCGGGGCGATCGCCCGCCCGGCGGCGACCAATTCGGCATGGTCGAGATCGGGAAACGACGCCCTTGGATGGACATTCCCCGGCTTTTCCGCGGTCGCCTCGAGCCGACAGGCCGCGGCGACGCACCACCCCCGAGTCCCCGGCCGGGAATGAGGGCCATCCTTCAAGAGGGGCTCTGACGACGGATCGTGAGGGACGCTTGGCGGCATGGCGGTCGGTATCGGCGGCAGGGCCCCGGGCCGTTTTCGGTGGGGCAGCAGTCTTTGTGAGGATGAGGCGAGGATCGGGATGAGATTGGCCCGGGTTGGGTAAACTCGCCGCGGCAGCCGTGCAGTCCTCGTTGATGCCCGATCGCCAAACAAGACTTGTCTTTTATCACGTTTTCCGTTCGAAGTGGACGAACCCACCAGACCTGAGCAAGCCCCCCGCCATGACTCAATCCGACGATCCGGCCGGCATCACCGACACCCCCGACTGCTTCATCAACCGGGAGTTGAGCTGGCTCGACTTCAATCTCCGGGTCCTTGAGGAGGCCGAGAACGCCGCCAACCCCCTCATGGAACGGCTGAAGTTCCTCGCCATCTTCAGCTCGAACCTCGACGAATTCTTCATGGTGCGCGTCTCGGGGGTGCGCGAACAGGCGTTTGGCGAGAGCGCCCCGCAGGACACGCCCCCTGACGGCACCGGGCCGCTGGAACAGCTCCGCAATATCGCTGACCGCACCCAGGAGCTCGTCGCCCGGCAATACCGTTGCCTCGCCGAGAGTATCGCCCCGGCGATGGTGGCCGAGGGCTTTCGATTGGTGCGCTACGGCGACCTTGACGAGCAGCAGTTAAAGCGTGTTGACCGGTTCTTCACCGAGCGGGCGCTGCCAATCCTCACGCCGATGGCAGTCGATCCCGCCCATCCCTCGCCGCGCTACCACAACCGCGGGCTCTACATCGGCGCCCAACTCGAACAAGTCAAGGGGCTCGGGCCCAAGCGGCTGTTTGCCGTCGTCCAGGTGCCGCAAGTGCTGCCGCGGTTCGTGAACGTCGGCTGCGACATCCCCGGCCAGCACCGCTTTGTCCTCCTCGAGGATCTCGTTGCGGCCCGCTTGTCGCAGCTCTTCGGTGGGTTCACCGTTCTCTCTTGGACGACCTTCCGAATCACGCGCGACAGCGATCTCGAGCTCCTCGAGCAGGAGTCGGACGACATGCTGAAGCTCATCGAGGAGCGGCTCAAGGCGCGCCAGCGCGGCCAAGCGGTGCGGATCGAGGTCTCGGCGCGGTCGGCGGACGATTCGGTAGCGCGGACGATTATCGAGGACGAGGAGCTTCACGACGGGCGGGATGAAAGCTACGGCGAGGTCTACCGCATCGAGGGTCCGCTCGACCTCACCTGCCTGTGGGAGCTCCACAAGCTCCCCGGGTATCCGCTCCTCCACGACCAGCCGCTCACGCCGCGGATGCCGCGCGGCCTGCGCCGCGGGGACGACCTGTTCGCCGAAATCGCCTCGCATGATATCCTCCTCCACCATCCTTATGAATCGTTTGACCCGGTGGTCGAGTTCGTCACCCGCGCCGCTGCGGATCCCCGCGTCCTCGCCATCAAGCAGACGCTCTACCGCACCTCCGGCGATTCACCGATCTCGCGGGCACTGATTGCGGCGGCGGAGTCGGGGAAGCACGTCACGGCGCTGGTCGAGCTCAAGGCCCGGTTCGACGAGGCGAACAACGTCAGTTGGGCGCGGCAGATGGAGCGGGCCGGGGTCCATGTCGTGTTCGGATTCCTCGACCTGAAGACCCACTGCAAGCTCTCGATGGTGGTGCGCAACGAAGGGCACGGACTGCGGCGTTACGTTCACCTTGGCACCGGCAACTACAACCCGACGACCGCCCTGCTCTACACCGACCTCGGCCTGTTCACCGCCGACGAGCAGATCGCCGAGGATGCCTCGGCCGTCTTCAACCTCCTCACCGGCTACTCGCAGGGGCATCGGTGGCGGAAACTGATCGTCGCCCCCAACGACCTCCACCGGCGGACGATCGAGCTGATCGACGAGCAGACCGAGCGGGCCCGCTCCGGCCGGCCGTCGCGGATCTTCGCGAAGCTCAATTCGCTGGTCGATCCGCACGTCATCGAGGCCCTCTACCGGGCCAGCCGGGCCGGTGTGCCGATCGACATCGTCCCCCGCGGCATCTGCTCGCTGCGGGCCGGGGTGCCGGGGTTGAGCGAGACGATCCGCGTCCGGAGCGTCATCGATCGGTTCCTCGAGCACAGCCGGATCTACATCTTCGGCCCCGACGAGGATGCTAAAGTCTACATCTCGAGTGCCGACTGGATGCCGCGGAATTTCTTCCGCAGGGTCGAGTTGATGGTGCCGATCGAGACGCCGGCGCTCGTCACACGGATCCTCCGCGAGATCATCCCGGTCTATCTGGCCGACAACACCCGAGCCCGCGTCATGACTCCCGACGGCAGCTTCCGGCTCATCCAGCCGGCGCCAGGCGAGCCGGCGGTGCGCTGCCAGTCGTACTTCCTCGATGAGAAGGGGGAGCCTCCCGTCCCGTCAGATCCGGCACGGGGGGCCGGGGACGCCGAAGGGGGGACGGGCATCGCGCGGCGGCAGAGGCGTCCGGGGCGGAGGTGACCCGGTCGCGCCGCCGCCCGGCGCCCCTGCCTTGAAGCGCCTCCCGCCGCATTCGTAAAATCCCCGGTGACACCCGCATTCCGACGGGCTGACCAGCGACGATCACCCGAGGTGGCGGAGCCTGATGGCTGACGATCATTACCAGACGCTCGGGGTGCCGCGGACGGCATCGGCCGAGGATATCCGTAAGGCCTACCGTGAGCTGGCGCGGAAGTACCACCCCGATCTCCATCCGGACGACAACGCCGCGAAGGAGAAGTTCAAGAAGGTGCAGACGGCCTTCGACACGCTCAACGACCCGAGCAAGCGCGAGATGTACGACCGCTACGGCAGCGCCTTCGAGGGCGTCGGAGCGGGGGGCGCCGGGCCGCGCGGCGGATGGAGCGGTGGCCGGGGACCGGTCGGTGGGGGCGGCGGGTCCTCGCCGTTCGGCGGCGGGGAGATCGATCTCGAGAGCCTCTTCGGCGGCGCTGGCGGCGGCTTTGGCGATCTGTTCGGCGGTGGGGGAGGGGGAGGGAAGACGCGCTCCCGGCGGAAGACCGTTCAGGAGCCCGGCGAAGACATCACCACGCGGATCGAGATCCCCTTCCGGCTTGCCATCGACGGCGGCAAGACCGATGTCCGGCTCGAGCGTGACGCCGGCAAGGAGACGATCAGCGTCACGATCCCGCAGGGCGTTCCCGACGGCGCGCGGATGCGCCTCCGGGGGCAGGGCATGCCGGGGCGCGGTGGTGGTCCCGCCGGCGACCTGCTCCTCGAAGTCGGGATCGAACCACATCCCGTCTACCGGCGCGACGGCGACACGCTCGAAGTGACGCTCCCGATAAGCCTCTCGGAGGCCGTGGAGGGGGCGAAGGTCGATCTGCCGACGCCGTGGGGCACGATCAGCCTGCGGATCCCGCCGATGACCAGCGGCGGACGGAAGCTGCGGGCCGCCGGGATGGGGGTCCGGCATACCAACGGCGCGAAGGGGGACCTGATCGCCGAGGTGCAGATTGTCCTCCCCATCAACACCCTCGCTCCCGACGTTGCCCAGAATCTCCTCGGGGCCGCCAAGGCCGCAGAAGAGGGGGCTCCCCCGCCGCGCCCCGGGCTGACGTGGTGAGCGACGACGGGGAGGCGTTCCCGAAGGCCTGCCGCCTCCTCCGGCCGTCGGAGTTCGACCGTGTCTACCGATTCCGGCGGAGTGCCGCCGAGGGGGCGCTCGTGCTCTACGCCTGCCCGCGCCCGGCCTCCTCTCCCGATGGCGCCCCTCCGTTGCCAGCGCGACTCGGGATCTCGGTGTCACGCCGGATCGGCAATGCCGTCGTGCGCAATGCCTGGAAGCGCCGGCTGCGCGAGGCATTCCGGGTGGCACGGCGAAAAATCCCCGCGGGGCACGACTACCTCGTCGTCGTCCGCTCCGGCGCGGCCCCGGGCGGAGCTGACGGGGCGGCGAAGGTCGAGGGGATCCTCGTCGCGCTCGCCGCCCGGATCGTGTCGCGCCAGGCGTATCGGGATGCCGACGTTCCCCCGATCGTTCCCACGAAGCCCCGCCACCGATGAGAGCCTCGTGGACGGCGATCCTCGACCGCGTTGTCGTCGCCCTCCTGGCCGCGCTCGTCCGCACCTATCAGCGCTTCGTCAGCCCGTTCCTCGGGCCGACATGCCGGTTCCAGCCGACCTGCAGCGTCTACTTCCTAGAGTCGCTCAAGACCTACGGCGCGGTCCGTGGCACGCTCCGTGGCCTGCGGCGGATCTGCCGTTGCCATCCCTGGAGCCGTGGGGGCTGGGATCCGCCGTGACTCCTTCGGCAGAGGGCAAGCCGGCGTGGCCGCCGGCCAGGAGCCGGCCCACGACGTCGGTATTGGCTGACGGGAAGTGGCAGCGGGCGAGGTCGCCGATCGGCAGCCAGGCGAAGGGGGGGCGCGGCAGGACTCCGGCATCAACGGGCGAGGCGCGGTGGAAGTGGATCTCGATCGGGCCGCGGCTCGAGCTCGCCACGGTGAGATCGATCCGGGGGCCAACGATCACGGCGACGCCGCTCTCCTCGAGGCACTCGCGGGCCGCTGCCAACTCGGGGCTTTCCCCCGCCTCCAGCTTCCCACCGGGGAATTCGTCTCGCCCCGGCGCATCAGCCGCGTCGCCACGGCGTCTGCCGACGAGGACGCGACCGCCGCAAATGACCACCGCCACCGCGATCGTCACCGGGGCGCTCACGCTTCCGGTTGCTTGACGAGGTCGAGGAGCCGGCCGGGCGAACCCATGATGTTGTAGCCGGCATCGACATGGAGGATCTCGCCGGTGATCCCGAGCGATTCGCGCGACAGGAGCCACGAGCCCGCCTTCCCAACTTCCCCCTGAGTGATGTTGCGCCCCATCGGTGACATGTGCTGGTAGAGGCCGAGCATTTCGTCGACGCCGGCGCCACGGCCGGCGAGCGTCCGCAGCGGGCCCGCGCTCACGGCATTGACGCGGACCCCGGCCGGCCCGAGGTCGTAGGCCATGTACTTCACGCACGCATCGAGGGTGGCCTTGCAGACGCCCATGATGTTGTAGCCGGGAACCACCTTCTCACCGCCGAAGTACGTGAGCGTCAGGATGGCGCTGTCGGCGGAGAGGATCCCACGGGCGAGGCGGCCGACGGCGAGGAGGCTGTAGGCGCTGGTCTCCATCGCCACCCGGAAGCCCTCACGGCTGCAGTTGGTCGTCTCCCCCTTGAGGTCCTCCATCGGGGCGTAGGCGATCGAGTGGACGAGGAAGTCGATCGTGCCGAACTCCTTCTTGGCCCGCTCCATGACCGCAGCGATCTGTTCGTCGCTGCCGGCATCCATCGGCACGAGGAACTTCGCGTTCGGTTCCGGGTCGGTGAGCATCGCGACGCGGCGACGATTCCGCTGCCGCTCGTCGTCGGGGCGGTCGGGGAGGTGGGAGAAGCCGATCTGCCCCCCCTCGGCGAGGATCTCCTTCGCGATCGCCCAAGCGATCGAGTGGTCGTTGGCGACACCGAGGATGACACCCTTGAGACCGTCGAACCTACCCATCGAATCGATCCTCCACATGCGGGAACCGGGGCCTGGGGCCGTTTCGGGGAGGCGACGCCGACCCCGGTCGGGAAGGGCGGAATGTAGCGGTTGCGGCAGAAAGCCTCAACGCGGAAACCGTCTTCGATCGATGCAAGAATTGGTTTCGGGCCCCGAGGGGGCGAAACCCCGCTCTTCCGGCCCCTTGTTCTCCCGCCCGACGACGGGTAGAGTCATTGCGTCAGCCTCGTTAGCTCAACTGGTCAGAGCATCTGACTCTTAATCAGAGGGTTCTTGGTTCGAGTCCAAGACGAGGCATTCGTTCTGTCACACCGCCCAGGGGGCGAGGGCGTTACCGGCCGATTTGGCCGCGACGCCCTCTGGCGTCGGTCATCGCCCCACCTCCTCTCCGTGGCGGGGCGGGCGACTGCTGGGCTTCCCCTCCAGCCGGCATCTTCGGCTTTCGTTTCCCCGGCGAATCGCCTTCGGCCAGAGCGGTCGATAGGATGAAGGGAGAGCCCGGGCGGAAGCGGGGGTTTTTATCATGGTGCGCGGCGTGCTGGCGATCGCGGCTGGCGTGGCAATCGGCGTGGCTGGATGGGGCGGCGATGCGGCGCTCGCGCAGCCACCCGCCGCGGAGAACTTCGGCGGTTATGCCGTTTCGGAGGGGCCGTTCACGTTCACCGGCAACGGCCTCGTCGGCACCTCCATCGGCCGGTTCACGTTCTTCAACAACGGGCTGACCGCCACCCGCGTCGGCAACGCCACCGCTTGGAACAACGGCGCCGTCTCGACGCGCCTGGGGCGCAACGAAGTCTTCAGCAATGGCGTCGTCGGCGTGCCGACGAGAGGGGGCATGGTCTTCACGCCGGGGTTCGCCCCGCAGTCCCAGCCCCAGTCCGCTGGCCGGCCTGCCGCCCGCCATCACGCCGGGCATCCCGACGCCGGCAATCACCGTGCGGGGCCGCCGGGCGGGCACGGGCCGCGATCACGCTGACGCGCTGCCGGGGTGCTTTCAGGCGGTTGGCTGCGGCGATCGGTTTTTCCGGATCATGCGGGCCGAGAGCCAGCG
>Ga0209598_10003724_pt1 | contig 11422 bp, 10 predicted proteins | sample M_140807_EF_Meta_FD_187317 | JGI IMG/M metagenome (GOLD analysis project Ga0209598, IMG submission 187317) | Freshwater microbial communities from Lake Montjoie, Canada to study carbon cycling - M_140807_EF_MetaG (SPAdes) (version 2) | ecosystem: Environmental > Aquatic > Freshwater > Lake... | reverse complement strand
GTCGCTGGTATATCGCCCGACGAGATCCCCGCCACCTGCGCCGTAATGCCATCGTCGCGCTGGGTAATGTCGCCGAACCGAGCGATTCGAGCGTGCGTTCAACGCTCGGGGAGTACGTGGGATCTGACGACGTGATGCTTGCCGAACACGCCCGATGGGCGCTCGATCGCCTGGATCTTCGAAGCGACTCGGGGCTGGATCGATGAAGCATCTGCTCGTCACCAACGACTTCCCTCCGAAGGTGGGTGGCATCCAGACCTACCTCTGGGAGCTCTGGCGACGATTGCCTCCCGAGACCACCACTGTGCTCACCACGCCACGTGCTGGTGATCGAGCTTTCGATGCTTCCCAACCGATCCGGGTGGAACGCGACCGAGCCCGCGTGCTCCTGCCCACTCGCGCATTGGTTCGCCGGATCGATGCGCTCGCCGCCGAGGTCGATGCTGATCTCGTGCTGCTCGACCCAGCGCTGCCGCTCGGGCACCTCGGTCCGCGTCTTGAGCGTCCCTACGGGGTGGTCCTTCACGGGGCGGAGATAACGGTGCCGGGTCGACTGCCCGGCACTCGTCAGCTGCTCGCCGGGGTGCTTCGGGACGCAAAGATCGTGGTTGCCGCCGGCGGATATCCCGCAGCCGAGGCCGAGCGAGCGGCAGGTCGAGCTCTGCCCAAGGTGATCATCCCGCCGGGCGTCGACCCCGATCGGTTCTGTCCGCTTGCCGGTGAGCACCGGGCCGCCGTTCGTGATCGCCTCGGCCTGGCGCCGGGCACCATCGCGGTTCTCGGTCTCAGCCGCCTCGTGCCCCGCAAGGGGTTCGACACCCTCATCGACGCCGCTGCTCTGCTCGCACCGGCCAATCCGCAACTGAAGGTACTCATCGCCGGTTCCGGTCGCGATCGCCGCCGCCTCGAACGTCGGGCCGAGCAGCGATCAAGCCCAGTGCGTTTTCTGGGTCGGGTGCCCGACGAACAACTGGCGGAACTTCATGGTGCTGTCGACCTCTTCGCCATGTTGTGCCGGGATCGTTGGGGTGGCCTCGAGCAGGAAGGTTTCGGCATCGTGTTCCTCGAGGCCGCCAGTGCTGGTGTGGCGGCGCTCGCGGGCCGTAGCGGAGGCTCGGCCGAGGCGGTCCTTGACGGCAGTACCGGACTGGTCATCGATGATCCTCGCGACGTGAGCGCGGTCGCCGCAGCGATTGACAGACTCATGAATGATCCGTGGCGCCGCGCCGCGCTCGGGTATGCCGCTCGTGAGCGCGTGCTCAATGGGTTCACCTACGACCAACTCGCCCAACAACTGCAGACGGCGCTCGATCAGCAAGGAGATCAGTGATGAACGATCCCGACCACACGAACCCGTCAGGTGGCACCGACCCGGCGGTCGGCGGCGGCATCGTTGCGCTCACTCTGCTCGGCACCGTGGTGTTCGTACTTGCCGGTGTACTCGCGGCGATCTTCATGGGCGGGTTCATGGTGGCGTACGTCTCCATCTCGCTGCTCGAGTTCGCGTTCGGCATGCTCGTGTTCGCTCTGGCATTCCTGCGGGCCGTCGACCGGAGTCGCAGCGAGACCATCGGTGTCGGTGGTCTCTTCTTCGGCGCTGGCAGTGCGCCACGCACTGTTCGCGTCCGTCTGATTGGTTCGCTCGTTGTGCAGACCGTGGCATCGATCGCAATCGCGTCCACGCACCTCTACACCGCGCTGGCCTTCGGTGTTCTGGCCCCGATGTGGTCGCTCGGTCTCACCGGATTATGGGTCGCGGCCTATGGCTCGTTCCCGCCTCGGGAGTTCGATCCGCGTCTCGATCGGGGCAGCGAGCGCAGGGCGAAGGGTCCCGGACCCACTGATCCCACGGAGTAGGGTCGCAGCCGTCGAGCAGGGTGCTCGTAGGGAGGGTCCGATGTCGGAACAGGCCAAGGAACGGATCACGATCGAGGCAACAATCGACCGGTGCTTCGCCACCCTTGTCGACTTCGCCTCCTACCCCGAATGGGCGGGAGACCTCAAAGAGGTCCATGTGGTCGAGTCCGATGCCAGTGGTCAAGCCACTGTTGTCGAATTCCGTGCCGCCGCCATGGGCCGCAGCACCACATATCAGCTGGCCTATGACTACTCCGCGGCGCCGGGCCGCCTCAGTTGGAGCCTCGTCACCGGTGATCTGCCCCGTGAACTCGATGGCGCGTATGTCCTGACCCCAGCTGCCGACGGCTCATCAGCCACCGATGTCGAATACGAACTTGCGGTCGATCTGGTTTACCCGATCCCCGGGTTCGTCAAGCGTCGGGCCGAGGGCCGCATCATCAAGACCGCGCTCTCAGAGCTGAAGGCCCGGGTTGAGGGTTCGCCCCGACCGGTCGACGAGGACTGAACACTCCGGGTCCTACGCCGTTGGAGGGTTCTCGCACAGATCTGCCGGACTCCGAGCATTTGGGTTGATCGCGACGTACAGTCGAAATCACAACCGAATCTTCAGGAGGCGCCATGCCCGTGATCACCGAGACCGCCATCAGGGAACTCGCTGCATTTCGAAGTTCAGGTTCCCCTGTCGTGAGTTGTTATCTCGACGTAGATGGCCGGCGTCAGGTCCGCCCTCAGGATTACGAACATCGGCTGGACTCGTTGTTCCGTGACCTCTCCGGATCGGAGAACCTCGTTGCATCTCGGGCGGACCTCGACGTGATCTCGAACTACGTCCGCGGCGGATTCGACAGATCGGGAGTCCGTGGTCTCGCCATGTTCTCGTGCGTGGAGAAGCAGTTCTGGAAGGTGCTTGCGTTGCCGGTACCCGTCTCGAACCATGTCGCGCTCAACCATGCGCCAGCGGTCGAACCGCTCGAGCAGTTGGTGCATGAGCTCGAGCCATTGGGGATCCTCCTCGTCGATAAGCAACGAGCGCGGATGTTCGTATTCCAGTTCGGCGAACTCATCGAACGGGCCGAACTGTTCGAGGCGCTGCCGCGCGAGTACGACACCCGTGACGAAGCAAGTCGTGGGGCTCGCGAACGCGAGCAGCACCACACCGATGCACTTGTCGCTCAGCATCTGCGTCATTCGGTCGAGGTCGCGTTCCGGCATTTCCAGGAGCGTGGGTTCGCTCATCTCACGGTGGGAGGCACTGATGACGTCTATGCAGCAACGGTCGCCTCGCTGCATCCCTATCTCCGTGAGCGCCTGACTGCTCGAATCCCGCTCGTTGTGGGTGCAACCGATAAAGAGATCTGCACCGCCGCCCTCGATGTCGAGCATCGACTCGAACTCGAGAGGGAGGCACGGCTGGTCGGTCGTCTCCGGGATTCCATCGGCACCCATTCCAAGGGCGTCGCCGGCCTCCTCGACACGATCGCCGCGATCAACGACCGTCGGGTGTCCACACTGCTGGTCTCGCAGGGATTCGCCGAGTCGGGCTGGCGCTGCCCATCCTGTGGAGCCCTCGCCCGCAAGGGTCCGAACTGTGCCGTCGACGGTGTCGGGATGACTCATCATGACGACATCGTCCACGAGATCGTCGATACCGCCCTGCGTACCGGCTGTGCGATCGAGGTTTGCGTCGGAAGCGCCGATCTCGATGTCATGGGTCGCATCGGGGCACTGCTGCGGTACTAGCCACCTGCGATCTGTAGCGTCTCACCGGTGACCGAACTCCGACTCGGGATCGACGTCGGTGGGACCAAGATCCTCGGTGTCCTCCTTGATCCAACTGATCCCCGTGAACCGGTTGCGGTTCGCCGTTCCTCCACGCCTGAGAACATCGATGATGTTGTCGATGCCCTTGGTGATGTCATCGAACTCCTGCGGGCGGACGCCGGCCAGCGCGGTGACACCGTGTCCTCGATCGGTATCGGGGTACCCGGCGTCGTCGATCGCGACGGCGTGCTGCGCGGCGCACCGAATCTTCTTTGTGCTGTTGATGAGCCGCTCAGGGATCGCGTCGCGCAGGCCGCGGGTTCACCGGTGCTCATCGAGAACGACGCCAACTGTGCGCTCTGGGCGGAGGCGGAGTTGGGTGCAGGCCGGGGTGCTTCGGACATCGTGATGGTCGCACTCGGAACCGGGATCGGCGGAGCGGTGATGGTCGATGGCCGGCTGAGGGTCGGTTCGCACGGATTCGCCGGTGAACCCGGACATATGGTCGTTTGCCGCGATGGGGTGCTCTGTCCGTGTGGGCGACGCGGTTGCTGGGAACGGTATGCCTCGGGTGCCGGACTCGCCTGGCTGGCCCAGCAGGCGATTGCGACGGCGGGGGAGACGGTTGGGGCAAGTCGCATCGTGCAACTGGCCGGCGGTGATGCAGTGGCAATCCGTGGTGAGCACGTCACTGCTGCAGCCGACGAGGGCGACCCTGCCGCGCTCTCTGTCTACGAGGAGTTCGCCCGCTGGGTGGCGGTAGGGATCGGTTCGCTCATCAACATCCTCGATCCCGACCTGGTGCTCATCGGAGGCGGTCTGGTCGACCATTCGCGTCACTATCTCGACCGTGTTCGTGAACTGCTCCCTGCCGAGGTTCTCGGTGCCGGCACCCATCGGCCCACCCCCATCGCCGCCGCATCGCTGGGGCCGATGGCTGGAGCAATCGGTGCCGCTCTGCTGGCGGCCACGCCGCATCGTCTGAGATAAGTCCGAGGGGTATCCGGCGAACCGGTACCGTGGAGACAATGGAGTTCCGCCGCATCACGTCGCTTCCCCCGTATGTCTTCACCATCATTGATGGGCTCAAGGTCGAAGCTCGGCGAGCAGGGGAGGATGTCATCGATCTGGGGTTCGGTAACCCCGATCTTCCGTCCCCCGATATCGCAGTCGAAAAACTGTCCGAAGCGGCGCACAACACTCGGAACCACCGCTATTCGGCCAGTCGGGGTATCCCGAAGCTCCGGGAAGCCATCGCCGGCTACTACAAGCATCGATTCGACGTCGACCTGGATCCCGACACCGAGGTCATCAACACCATCGGAGCGAAGGAGGGGTTCTCACATCTCATGTGGACCCTGCTCCAGCCTGGTGATGCGGCGCTCGTGCCGTCTCCGTCGTACCCGATCCATATCTACGGACCACTCTTCGCCGGTGCCGACATTCGTGAAGTTCCTCTCGGCACGGGCACGGATTTCTTCGACAATCTGCGTGAGGCATGGGAGTACTCCTGGCCCAAGCCACGGGTCATCGTGATGTCGTTTCCGCACAACCCCACGACCACATGCGTGGATCTTGATTTCATGCAGAAGGTGGTTGATTTCGCCCGTGAGCGCGATGTCGTCATCGTGCATGACAATGCATATGCCGATCTGGGTTTCGACGGCTACCGCCCGCCCTCGATCCTCCAGGCCGAGGGGGCCAAGGAAGTTGCCGTCGAGCTGTACTCGATGACCAAGTCCTTCTCGATGGCGGGTTGGCGAGTCGCATTCATGCTCGGGCGCGCCGACGTGATCGCCGCATTGGCCAAGCTCAAGAGTTACCTCGATTACGGCACGTTCCAGCCCATCCAGATCGCGGCCACGGTCACGCTCAACGAGGCCGCTGATTTCCCGCTCGAGGTCAACGAGATCTACCAGACCCGTCGCGACTCCCTGTGCGGGGGGCTCCATCGCATTGGCTGGGATATCGAACCACCCAAGGGAACCATGTTCGTGTGGGCGCCGATTCCCGAGGCCTACAGCGAGATGGGCTCCATCGAGTTCGCCTCGATGCTGGTGAAGGAGGCCCATGTGGCGGTCTCACCCGGTGTCGGGTTCGGCCCCGGTGGCGATGGCTTCGTGCGGTTCGCCCTCATCGAGAACGAGCAGCGCACCCAGCAGGCAGTCCGCAACCTCCGCAGGGTCCTCACCCGTCTCGAATCACGCTGAACCGTCGGCGAGCGTTCTCGCCTTCGTCGCCCGGTGGAAACACGGTGTTCACCAGCGTTTCGTATCGTTCCGGCCATGAAGACCACTTACATCCTTCGAGTCTGGATGCCGGATCGACCCGGAGCACTCGGTGCGCTGGCGAGTCGGATCGGCGCAGTCGGCGGCGATGTTGCCGGTATCGACATTCTCGAACGAGGTGCGGGGCGGGTCATCGATGAGCTCGTGGTTGAACTCCCCGGTGATGACGAGGCGCTCGTCGACCTGTTGGTGGCCGAGATTCATCAGGTGGATGGTGTGGACGTCGAGAGCATCCGACTCGCCGAGGTCACACTTCGGGATCCGCGGCTTGACGCCCTTGAAACTGCCGCAATGCTCGTTGGTGCGCCCACTGCCGATGACGCTGTCGTCGAATTGTGCGCGCATGCGGTCCGAACCGTGGGCGCGGTATGGGGAGCAATTGTTGATCTCGAATCCGGTGAGGTCGTCACCTCGGAAGGTGAATCACCGAGTTCGGGTTGGCTGGCAGCGTTCGTGGCTGGCAGCCAGAGTTCGGCGCGGGTGGCTGGTGGTGACACCGGTCCCGGTGATGTGGTCTGGGCGCCGCTTCCGGCTGCCGGCTACGCACTCGTTCTCGGGCGCAATGGGGAGGCCTATCGGGCTCGTGAGCGGAGGCAGGCCGCGGCACTTGCCCGAATCGTTGATGCCAGGTTTCGCGATCTGAAAATCGTTTCCTCACGCCTTGCTCACCCATCGATGGGTTGGTGATCGCAGGAATGGCTCAGGCCCAGTAGCGGCTTCGCTCCACTGCTCGTGACCACTGGGCGTGCAGCGCATCGGCCGCGGTCCTGTCCTCGGCGGGACGAAGGACGGCATCTAGAGACCAGTTTGCGCTGATGTCGTCGAGTGATTGCCAGAAACCCTCGGCCAGTCCGGCGAGGTAGGCGGCACCCAGCGCAGTGGTCTCGGCCACCAGCGGCCGTTGGACCTCGACACCGAGTTGATCGGCTTGGAGTTGCAGGACGAGGTCGGTTGCCGCGCCGCCGTCGGCGCGCAGTGTCGTGATTCGCTGGCCCGACGAAGCGGACATGACCTCGACCACATCGCGGGTCTGCAGCGCCATGGCGTCGAGCGTGGCCCGGGCGAGATGAGCACGAGTTGTGCCGCGTGTGATCCCGAGAATCGCACCGCGTGCGTGAGGGTCCCACCACGGGCTTCCGAGTCCGGTGAACGCTGGCACGACCACCACACCGTCGCTGTCGGGCACGCCAGATGCAAGATCGGAAATTTCCGGCGCGGATTCGATGATGCGCAATTCATCGCGGAGCCACTGCACTGCGGCGCCGGTGACGAAGATCGCGCCCTCGTAGGCATAGGTGATTGTTTCGGGTGAACCTGTCTCCGTGGGAAGAGACCAAGCGATCGTCGTGAGCAACCCGTCGACTGGCTCGGGGCAACTGGTGCCGACGTTCATGAGGACGAATGAACCGGTGCCATACGTGTTCTTGGCCATCCCCGTCTCGAAGCACGCCTGCCCGAACAGTGCCGCTTGCTGATCGCCGGCGATGCCGCTGATCGGGATACCGGCACCCAGCGGACACGACGATGCAGTGGTGCCGAACCGGCCACTCGAGGGCAGGACCTCGGGCAGCAGATGCATCGGCACTCCGAGGAGTTCACAAAGCTGCGGCGACCACTGCCCGTCGATGATGTCGTAGAGCATCGTGCGTGACGCGTTACTCGGGTCGGTGGCGTGCACTGCTCCATCCGTGAGTTTCCACAACAGCCATGTGTCGATCGTGCCGGCAGCGACTTCGGGTCCCGGATCGACGCCGCCCTCGGTGAGTAACCAGGCGAGCTTCGTTCCGGAGAAGTAGGGGTCCAACACGAGTCCGGTCCGTGACCGGACGAGCTCGAGTGCTCCGTTGGTCTCGAGTTCCTCGCAACGCTGCGCCGTGCGCCGGTCCTGCCACACGATCGCCCGGTGGAGGGGGCGGTGGGTGGTTCGATCCCACACAACGATGGTCTCGCGTTGATCGGTGATGCCGATGGCGGCGATGCTCTCGCCCAGACGATCGAGTTCAGCCGCCACCTCGGTCATCACGTCGAGAAACGCCGACCAGATCTCGTCGGCATCGTGCTCGACCCACCCGGGCTGCGGGAAGTACTGGGGGAATTCCCGGTAGGCAGCGGCGACGGGAAGCCCCGCATGATCGAATGCGATGACGCGAACGCCTGTGGTTCCGGCATCAAGAGCAATCACGACTGACATGGGTGGAAAGGCTATGTCGGAGGCGCCGCCCGCGCCGGCGAGGCAGACTGTTGGTATGAGCATCGACTTCAGCCTCTCCCCCGAACTCGAAGACATCCGGATGCGCGTGCGCTCCTTCATCGCCGATGTCGTCACGCCCACCGAGGCGCGTCTCGAAGTTGACCATGTCGCGGAGACTGATCGTCGGGCGTATGTGACCGAACTCATCGAGCTGCGCCGGCAGGCCCAGGAACTCGGACTCTGGCTGCCCCACATGCCGGTCGAATGGGGCGGCATGGGCCTCGGACATGTGGAACTCGCGATGGTGCAGGCCGAGTCCGGGCGGACACGACTCGGTCCGTGGGTGCTGAATTGTCAGGCTCCCGATGAGGGCAACATGCACACGTTGCTGCACTGGGGTACCGATGAGCAGAAGGAGAAGTACCTCCGGCCGCTGTGTGAGGGTCGTCTGTGGTCCTGCTTCGCCATGACCGAACCAGAGGTAGCTGGCTCCGACCCCACGCTGATCCGTACCAACGCCGTGCAGGACGGCGAGGAATGGGTCGCCAACGGCCACAAGTGGTTCATCTCCAACGCCCATCGCGCCAACTTCGCAATCCTCGTGGCTCGTACCGAGGACGACCCTGACCTTCCCCAGGCCGCGAACACCGCGTTCATCGTCGATATCCCCTCGGAGGGCTGGATCGAGGTGCGCCAGATCGAAACCATGCACGGCTCCACCGGACATTCCGAGATCCGCATCGAGGATCTGCGCATCCCGGCGGCCAACATGCTCGGCGGCCGCGGTCAGGGACATCGTCTCGGGCAGTACCGCCTCGGCCCGGCGCGTCTCGCCCACTGCATGCGTTGGATCGCCCAGGCCGAAGTGGCCCTCGACATGATGGTCGACCGTTCGCTCTCGCGGTTTTCGCATGGTTCGATCCTCGCCGAGAAGCAGGGTGTCCAGTGGCTGATCGCTGACTCCGCGATGGAGCTGTATCAGTGCAAGCTCATGGTGCTGCACGCCGCGTACAAGATTGATCGGGGCGAGGACTTCACGGCCGAGGTGTCGATGGCCAAGCATTTCGTGGCCAATTCGCTGAATCGGATCATCGATCGTTCGATCCAGGTGCACGGGGCGCTCGGGTACTCCACCGACACGCCGCTCGCGCATATGTATCAGCAGGCCCGGTGGGCACGATTCGCTGATGGGGCCGATGAGATCCATCAGATGCGCATCGCCCAGCGCACAATCTCGGCGTATCGCGACCATGGCTCGACCAGAGTCGCCACCGGAGATCTGCCGATCTGATCAGAGAAGGTTGATCAGACAAGGTTGACCGGTTCGATGAGCGAGTCGCTCACCGAATCAGCCGGTGGTTCGATGATCGGGAGTTCGACAACGAATCGAGCCCCGATCTCGCCGTCGAAGCGGTCATCGACCCAGACCCGTCCGCCGTGCAGCCGAACGTGTTCATCCACGAGTGCGAGACCGAGACCGACGCCACTGTCGTTAGATCGGTTGCCGCCCTCGGCTCCACGGGAGAACCGATCGAAGATGATGTCGCGTTCCTCGATCGGAACGCCGTTGCCACGGTCTTCGACCGAGACCCGGAGTCGTTCCTCGATCCGTTCAATGGTGATGGCGGTTGCCCCACCGGCGTAGCGCTCCGCATTGTCGAGAAGATTGGCGATCACGCGTCCGAACCGGCGCTTATCGACCCGCACCATGACCTCGCCCACCTCGGGTTCGAAGCGCACCGGCACGCCGCCACCACCGAGTACGCGCACTGCTTGGATGATCATCTCGGCGGCTCGAACATCTTCGAGGTGCAGCTTGATGGCGCCGACGTCGAACCGGGAGATCTCGAGCAGGTCCTCGACGAGCTGCTGCAGGCGATCAACATCAGCAGCGAGGAGAGAAAGCGCGGTCTGGGCTCGCTCGGGGAGTTCGTCACGGGTGTTCTCGAGCACCTCGACCGTGGCGGCAATCGTCATGAGGGGTGACCGCAGCTCATGGCTGACTTCGGAGGCGAACCGGGCATCACGGTCGATCCGATCCTCGAGGGCCTGGGCCATCTCATTGAAAGGATTGGCGATGAGGTCGAGATCACTATCGCCGCCCACGGGGAGCCGGGTGTCGAGCCGCCCACCGGCGATCGCCTCGGCGGCGGTACCCACGTCGAGAAGGGGAGCGAACACCCTGCGACTGGCCCAGTACCCGACGAGTCCGCCGCCAGCAGTGGTGAGCAACGAAGCAATGAACAGCGTGAGAGCGAGCCGGTCGAGGGTGCGCTGAAGATCGGTGATCGGGACCGCCTCGAAGTACCCGCCGGGGAGCGCAGGAACCGGAACTCCGAGAATCAAGGAAGATTTCCCGTTGACACTGCCATGCAGTTTGATGGCGTCGCCTGCTTCGACATCGGACTGCACTGACAGAGGCACGGCATCGATGCCGAAGGACTGCGCATCGGTTGTGTACCAGCGGCCTCGATACTCAAGAGCGGCAGCTGCGCCGTCAGTGAGGGGGATATCGCGGAGCAACTGCTCAATCTCGAGTCTGGTCGGAACTTCGGGGAGCTGCGCCGGGATCCTCGCGGCATCGACGGCGGCGCGCTCGACGGCACTGCGTTCCCGTTGGGCAGTGAGATTCTCCCGGGTGAGTCCGAACGTGATGGCGGAGAGCAACGATGACAGAACCGCTGCGCCGAGGGCGAAGGTGACGGTGAGCCGGGTACGGAGGCCGAATCGGCGTCGAACCGGGACGATGATCCGGGTACGACGGCGCGGCCGGGTTCGGGCCTGGACGGGGCGAATCTCGGGATTGACGGAGTTCACGGTTGGAGCTTGTAACCCAGACCGCGCACTGTGATGACATGGCGCGGGTTGGCAGGGTCGAGTTCGACCTTCATGCGGAGACGCCGCACGTGGACGTCGACGAGGCGGCCGTCGCCGAAGTAGCCGTAGCTCCAGATCTTCTCGAGGAGACTCTCGCGGCTGAAGATCCGACCGGGTGCTGAAGCGAGTTCCACCAGCAATCGGAACTCGGTCTTGGTGAGATGAAGTTCCACCCCCGCGCGAAGGACGACCCCCTCGTCGGGCACGATCTCGAGATCACCGAAGCGGAGATGGGTGACCCCGACCTCGGCGGGTCGAGCCCGACGCAGGAGTGCACGGATACGTGCGGAGAGTTCCTTCGGGGCGAAGGGTTTGGTGAGGTAATCATCGGCGCCGGCCTCGAGCCCTGCGACCACATCGTGGGTATCGGCCCGTGCAGTGACCATGACGATCGGAACATCGCTGACGCGCCGGATCGAGCGGCAGACGTCGAAGCCGTCGATGC
>Ga0209598_10003721_pt1 | contig 11429 bp, 9 predicted proteins | sample M_140807_EF_Meta_FD_187317 | JGI IMG/M metagenome (GOLD analysis project Ga0209598, IMG submission 187317) | Freshwater microbial communities from Lake Montjoie, Canada to study carbon cycling - M_140807_EF_MetaG (SPAdes) (version 2) | ecosystem: Environmental > Aquatic > Freshwater > Lake... | reverse complement strand
GGTCATCATCGTGTCGATCGCCTCATGGGCCTTCTGGATCAGGCCGGCCTGAATGGCGGTAGTTCCGTAGCCAAAGAAAAGCTGGGGGTTGAGGAAGCCATTAAAGAGATCCACCCCAGGGATTAGATCCTGGTTGATCTGGCTGTGGCCAACCCGGTAGGAAGCGACCGCAAATTCCAGGGAAATACCGGCATCCACATTGGGGTTGTAGCCCGCAAAACCATGGTTGCCTGTACCGAGGGCAAGAATCTTGCTGCCAGCCAGGCTGGGGGCAAATTCTTCATAGATCATCTTCTGGTATTCGCCCTCAATGATGATGCGAGCCATGCTGTGCAGATCCTCTTCGGCAATGCCAGCCACGCCAAAATTTGCCGCCGCCGCCTTGATGTTGTCGACCTGGAAGTTGTGCTCCCGGGTCCAGAGGGTGTGGAAGGTGGACAGGCCGATGTTCTCGTTGGCCCGCCAGTCACCGGTCACGGTGTGGAAGAGCAATTGGCCGGCACCCCAGTCTTCGGCCTTGATCAGGGGCTGGGACGCCAACTGCTGGGCCGTGATCGTCTTGCCGGGGAAAAAGGGTGCCACGGCAGCAGGGGCTTGGCCCCGCAGCGCATCGGGGATGCCGTCAAGGTTTTGGTCGATGGCAGCCAGGGCACCAAAGTTGGGATCGGCGAGGCTGGTGATCGAACCGGCCTGGGCGTTGATGGACACGGAGGTGTCGCCAATCAGGGGGGCGCCACTCAACTGCTTGTAGGTGGGGCTGGCGGGATTGAAATCCTGCACATTGCCCGAATTGATGAAACGGGGATCCTGGGTCAGGGTGATCCAGGTGGGGCTGCCCAAGGCGACCCCATTACCGGCGTTGGCCGAGAGAATGGCATTGATCTTGGCGGGATCAACACCATTGTTCAGCAAAACCTCGGCATAGGTGGGAATCTGGGGTAGTCCGTCGCCAGTCAGCAACCTGGAAGAGAGCAGCTTGGCGGTTTTCACCAAGGTGAAGCCTCCGGGAGCCGTGGCATCGACCAGCTTCACCAGCCCATTGGCCACACCGGTTACGGTGCGGCCATTAACGATCGTACCGATCTTGTAAACAACACCCGCCTGATTGGTATAGACGCCAGCGGCGTTGAACCGGGCGCTTTCCCGCAGAATGTAGGCATGGGCGTCGTCTGAGCCGTAGGCCTGGCTGTTCTGAATCAAGGCCTCGGTCTTGTTCTTGGAGAGAAGGTCGGTATCCAGCAGCGCACGGCCTAAAATCGAAGCCGCACTGTTGACGGGAACCGCCGTGGTGCCGTTAAGCGTGAAGCTATAAAGGCCCGCGGCACCATGGGTGCCAGCGTTGAAGTAAGCCACCTGCACCAAGGTGCGGGTCACGGGGTTCATCACGAACTGGGCACCCCGATCACCCACCACCCCCACGGCTCCGCCGGAGACGCCATTCAGGGGATCGTTGATAGAGGTGGCGGAGGCAATCGACTGTTTGACACCACTGCGCTCGAGAAAATCGAGGCCATGGTCAAAGTACTGACCGAAGCTCATATTCGCTTCGTTCCAACCGCCGCTATTGGGCATCGGAGCGGACTGGGCACCAATAATATTGCTGACCGAGCGAGAATTCGCCAAGGCCTGGTTGAGGGGCTCAATCAGCTTCTTGTTGACGTTAACATCAATACCACCGGTATAACCGCGGGGCCGACCCACATCCTCCACCCCATTCACGGTGCCCCATTCGGGCTTGGTGAGTCGGGAAAAGGGAGTTTCCGCATTCGCCCAGTACTCGGCGCCAACACCCTGGCTATTCTTTTTGTAGTTCGGATCGGTGGGTTTGATATCGTCAGCCGTGCCGTATTTCAGATCAACTCCGGCATTGGAGAGGTTATTGCCAAAGCTATTGCTGGCGCGGACACCAGAGATTTCATATTGCTTACCAAAAACATCTGTCGCAAAGAACTTACCGTATTTAGCGGGATTCACCAGCTTCAGAAGATGGTTAATATCTTCCAACTTGATACGGAATTGGGCAGCGAACCGCTCGTAGGTCACCGGCGTGCTGGTGCCGGTGTACCTCGCCGCAGCGGCTAGGGGTGAGGGGGGAGTCACGGCAGCGGCAGCGGCAACAGCCGTAGCGGGCGCAGCCACTGCAGCGGTTACGGGAGCGGCCACTGCAGCGGTTGCGGTGGCGGTGGCGGGCGCTGCCACCGCTGCGGCTGCTAGGGGATTCGTATTGGTCGTGCCTGCAGTGGGGGCAGCCAAGAGTTTCGTTGGGGTTGGGGCCGCAACAATGGATGGGTTGCTTCCGATGGCGGCGGCCGAAGCTGGCAAGGGAGCAGCCCCGGCTCTGACGACAGGCACCAAGCCCGTAAGGGGATCAGACAATGCACCTGCGGAACTGCCTACTAAAGGAGTTGGCACACCGATCAATGGGTCGATCAAGGCTGGCATGGCAATAAGTGCGAAATTTTCTGGCTCTTTATAAGCCCTATGGCAAGCCCAGCGTGGCTTGGCTTTGTAAAGATTTGCAACACTCCAGCGATCTCACCTTCCTTCCTCTTTGGGAGGAGAACTAACCCTGGCAGTTGGTTTGCGCTTTTGCCTGATTCACCCTGGTCAATGCTATTAAGATTTAGCCCTGAAACCAAGTTCCCAAAGGGCTTAAGCCGAACCAGCTCCCCTGTTTTTTCCAGGAAAAGCAGGGGGTCTAAAAACTGCAAATCCGGCCTTTCAAGCGCACAACCGGGGATCTCTTAAGCTTTTCTTACCCCCCCCTAATTGGGGGGATTTTTTGAGAAGAAATGGGCCACGGGTCGCTTGAGGGACGCCCAAAGAATTTGGGAACAATTAGGGCGCTGGCCATCCCAAGCGTTATCCCGCCCTTCCTTGGTGATGAGGCCTGCCTGTTCAGTCAGCTCACCATGGCGGCTGCAGGCATCACCCTGCCCTGATGACCGATCCCACTGGCACCCGTGACTTGTGCGTGGAATTGGCAACAACGGATTAAAGCCGACTGACAGGTCCCAACTCCCGTACATGGCCTCGACACCATCACCGACTACGCCTTTGGCACCGATGGAGTGGATGGGCCAACTTCGCCATCGTCTGATCAACGTTTGTCCAGCTCCCCATCTGGAGGGGGCTATTTTTTTAATTGAATTCAATAGGACTTCGGCAAGTCAACAAACACCCTTCATACACTCAAGAAGCGATCGACAACAGCCTTACTGAGCTCGCTCGTGGGCCCACTCGCCACCACGCCACCCTTCTGCATGGCGTAATACCAATCCGCCTGGCGAACAAAGTGCAGGTGCTGCTCCACCAACAACACGCTGATGCCCGTGGCCGTGATTTGACGCACGGCCCGCTCAATGTCCAGCACCACCGAAGGCTGAATCCCTTCGGTAGGTTCATCCAGCAACAACAACCTGGGCTTACCCAGCAGCGCCCGGGCAATCGCCAACTGTTGCTGCTGGCCCCCGGAAAGGTCACCGCCGCGCCGTTCCAGAAACGACTCCAGCACGGGGAACAGCTCGTAAACAAACGGATCAATGTGGCGGTGTCGCCCCATGCCACCCGGCAGGGCCTCGTAACCCAAGAGCAGGTTCTCGCGCACCGTCAGTTGGGGGATGATTTCCCTCCCTTGGGGCACGTAACCGATATGGGCCCTGGCCCGGCGGTGGGGGGGGAGGGCCGAAACCTCCTGGCCTTCAAAGGTCACACTGCCGCTCCGTTGGAGCAATAGGCCCATCACCGTCTTAAGCAGGGTTGTTTTACCGACCCCATTGCGGCCAATCAGGCAAACCATTTGACCGCCGCCAACGGTCAGATCGACATCGCGCAGGATATGACTTTCACCATAAAAAACATTCAGCCCCCTGACCTGCAGCTGGGCATCATCCTTGGCGAGTCCAAAGGCGCTGGTGGGAAGAATTGCGGCGCTGGTCATGGTTATCAGAAAAAGCCAGAAGAGCGATGAAACGAGAATCAGGCAAGGACCTCAATCCGTGGCTTGACCGAGATACACCTCAATCACACGGCTATCGTTTTGCACCTGATCCATGCTGCCTTCACAAAGCACATGGCCCTCATGCAGGACGGTCACCGGAGCATTGAGGTCGCGAATGAAGTCCATGTCATGCTCGATCACCAAAACCGTATGGTGTCCGGCCAGCTGCTTCAACAGATCGGCGGTGATCTGGGTTTCCTCGTCGGTCAGACCAGCCACCGGTTCATCCACCAGGAGAAGCACGGGATCCTGGGCCACCAACATGGCAATCTCCAGCCACTGCTTCTGGCCGTGGGAAAGACTGCCGGCCCGTTCATGGGCCAGGTTTTCCAGCCCCACCACCGCCAACAACCGTTGCACCTTCTCACGGGATGGGCCATCAAGACGGCCAAACAACAATTCCCATGGTGCTGAACTTCGACTCGCGACCAGTTCCAGATTGCGCCGGGGGCTGAGGTTCTCAAAGACCCGTGGCGTCTGGAATTTGCGACCGATCCCCAGCCTGGCGATGCGGTGTTCGCCCAGGCCCACTAGGGAACGCCCCTGGAACAACACATCGCCATGGCTGGGACGGACCTTACCCGTAATCACATCGAGAAAGGTGGTTTTACCGGCCCCATTCGGGCCGATGACGGCACGCAACTCGCCTGGCGCCAGAGCAAGGTTGAGATCGTTGAGGGCGCGGAAGCCATCGAAGCTGACGCCAACCCCCCGTAACTCCAGCAGCGCTGTCATGGATTTCCTCCAGATTCAAGGTTGGCCGCCAGGGCTTTTTTCTCGGCTTGCAGGTCCCGATCCCCATCCAGGGAGGGGTAGGTGGCAGAGGTCGGCTGATCGCCAACCATGGCCGCAATGCGCCTGGGCCCACCCTGGCGCCACCAACCGACAACCCCATCGGGCAGGACGGTAACCACCAACAGGAAAAGGGCCCCCTGGATGAACAGCCAGGTTTCCGGCAATTGCTCGCTGATCAGGCTCTTGGCGTAGTTGATCAGCACAGCCCCCAACACGGCCCCTAACAGGGTGCCTCGGCCGCCAACCGCCACCCAGATGACCATCTCGATGGAGAAGGGCACCGCCATGAACTGGGGCGAAACGATGCCCGACTGCACGGTGTACAACGCTCCACTGATGCCTGCCAAGGCACCGGCCACGGTGAACACCATCGTCTTGTAAGCCGTGGGATTGTGACCACTGAACCGCAGGCGCGACTCATCGTCTCGGATCGCGATCAGGGCATCCCCAAAACGACCACGGGTGAACCATCGACAAAGAAACCAGGCGCCGATCACCGCCACAACGGTGATCCAGAACAGCAGGCGCTGCACGGAGTCAGAGCCAACCATCTGGCCAAGGAACAGGGCGGTTTCTGTTTTCAAGCCGTTGGTGCCATTGATGAGCTTCTGCTGCCCATTGAAAAAATTGAAGAAAACCAGCAGGGCGGCTTGGGTAAGGATCGAAAAATAAACCCCCTTGATCCGGTTGCGAAACACCAAAAAACCCAACAAGCCCGCCACCAACGCCGGAATCATCCAGATGGCAAAAAAGGTGAAAAATGCGGAGTTAAAAGGTTGCCAGAAAACAGGCAATTCTTTGACACCATAAAGGCCAAAGAACTCAGGCAATTGACCGGGCTGTAGGGAGCTGAGCTGCAAATGCATGCCAACGGCATAGGCGCCAAGGGCAAAGAAAATGCCCTGGCCCAGGCTGAGCAAGCCGGTGTAACCCCAAATGAGATCGACACCAAGGGCGACAATCCCCAAAGCCAGGAAGCGACCGAGAAGATTAAGACGAAATGGTGGCAACACGAAAGGCAATAGGACCGCCAAAGCAACGATCACAATCCAGGGCCAAAAGCGCCGCAGCCAGGAAGAGCGATCCATAACTCAGGCCTCCACCATGCGGCCCTTTTGGGGGAAAAGACCTGCGGGACGAAACTGCAGGAAGGCAACGATCAGGATGAAAACCAGCACCTTCGCCATCGAAGTGGTAGCAAAGAAGGTAATGAGGGTATTAAGGGCTGCCGGCATCTGGGGCCAAAGCAACAACAGAGAGCCCGAGCCAATAACATAACTAAGGACCCCGATCAACAAAGCCGCCACAACGGTTCCAAGCAACTTACCAACCCCACCAAGTACCACAACCATGAAGCAATCAACAATGTAATTACCACCCAAGTTTGGCCCCACCGAACCCAGCAGGGTGACCGCCACGCCGGCCACCCCAGCCAATCCGGAGCCCACCAGAAAACTGAGGGCGTCCACCTGATCGGTGGGGATGCCGAGGCAACTACTCATCGAGCGGTTCTGGGTCACGGCCCGGATACGGATCCCCCAGACACTTTTTTGAAGGAACCAATGCACCGCCATCAGAGATAAACCTGTCAAAGCAATGATGAACAACCGCCCCGTTGGCATGGTGACACCAGCTACCTCAATGGATCCCCGTAACCATTCCGGTGCGGTGACATCAACGTTGCGGGCGCTGAACCAGGGCGAATGCAATGGGCGCTCCCGTCCAGCCAAGGCGGCCAAAGAGATCCCCAGCCCCCCCGAAAGCAGCCAGGAGCCCAACTTGAGCAAGGGGCTCCAACGCTGGCGCAGCCAGGCCGCCGGCAGGACCCGTGGCAGAACCAGGCCAAGAACGATGGCCAGAACCAAGCCCAGGAAGAAGGCTGTGGAGACCGAACGCACCAGTTGCTGAAGAATCAGGCTGACACCCCAGGTCGCCAAAAGCGTTTCCAGCGGACGACCATAAAGGCGACGAATCACGGTCTTCTCAAGCAACAAGCCCGCCAGACCGCTGACCAAAAACGCCAGGGGAATCGCAATCAGGATGTAGGCCGGGAAAAGGGCTTGCAGGGGGCCGGTCTTAAGCAGATTCTGCACCACATAGGTGGTGTAGGCACCAAGCATCATCAACTCCCCGTGGGCCATGTTGATGACCCCCATCAAGCCAAAAACCACGGCCAGCCCCAGGGCCGCCAGCATCAACACAGAGCCGATGGCCAGGCCGTTGAACAACGTATCAAGCAGAGAAGTCATGGGCCCGTGAATAGGCAGTTCAAGGTGAAAAATTAACCATCAAAAAAGGGGAAGGGGAAGACAAAATCTCCCCCCGCCCCAGGTTTTGACGAGGGCTAAAGAATCAGAGCTTGTACTTGCCTGCATCAGGCCGCTTCTGCGTCCAATCACAGGTGTAGCCCTTGGTGTCAGGAACGAATTGGTTCCAGGCCACTGGCTTAACCATGCCCTTGTTTTCGAGGATCTTGAACATCCCATCCTTTTGCACCTCACCGATCAGCACGAGCTTCTCGATGTGGTGGTTGGGCTGAACTGTGATCTTGCCTTCAGGGGCATCAAAGCTGACACCAACCAAGGATTCCCGCACCTTGTTGTCGTCAACGCTATTCGCTTTCTCAGCGCCCAGCTTCCAGAGGTAGACCATGGAATAGGCGGCTTCGGCCGGGTCACTGGTCACCCGTTTGTCGCCATACTTGGCCTTGAAATCGGTGGTGAACTTCTTGGAGGCGGGAGTATCAAGACTCTGGAAGAAATTCCAAGCGGCATAGGTCCCTTCGAGATATTCGGGACCAATGGCAGCAATTTCTTCTTCAGCGATCGAGAAACTCATGATCGCATAGCCGTTGGCAGGGGTAATGCCTGCAGCCTTCATCTGCTTGAAGAAGGCCACATTGCTGTCGCCATTAAGGGTGTTCACAATCACACCACCCTTGGGCAGAGCCTGCTTGATCTTGGCAATGATCGGCGCCACCTCCGTATTGCCGAGAGGCAGGTAATCCTCGCCCACTAGCTTGCCCCCCTGGGCCTTGAGCTGTTCCTTCATGATGGTATTGGCTGTCCGGGGGTAGACGTAGTCAGAACCCACCAAGAAGAAATCCTTGCCCTTGTTCTTCAGCAACCAAGAGACGGCGGGTTCAGCTTGCTGGTTGGGTGTGGCACCGGTGTAAAAGACGTTTTTAGAACATTCCTGACCTTCGTACTGAATCGGGTAATAGAGGAAGGCATCCTTGGCTTCATAGACGGGCAGCATGGCCTTGCGGCTGGCCGAGGTCCAGCCACCAAAGACGACGGCAACCTTGTCCTGATCGATTAACTTTTTAGATTTTTCAGCAAAAGTGGGCCAATCGGAAGCACCATCTTCTTCAATCGGAACCATCTTGAGCTTTTTGCCGTCCACCTTGACGCCACCGGCGGCATTGATCTCATCAATGGCCATCAATTCGGCTTCAGCCACCGTATTTTCGGAGATGGCCATGGTGCCGGAACGGGAATGGAGAATGCCCACCTTGACTTCTCCATCAAAATTGCCGGCTGCGCCACCATCGGTGCTGGCAGTTTTGTCAGCCCCAGTTCCGCCGCCGCCGCCGCCACAGGACGCCAACGTGAGGGTGAGGCCCAAAGCGGAGAGACCTCCAATTAGGCGACGGGTGGGCTGATGGTTGGCCAGAGAATTCATGAAAGGGCTCCTGAAAAAAAACGAGTCGCGCAATGGCTCCAGCGTGGACCCCGTGATTTGGGTCCGAGCAAAAGTAATGAGGCTTTCCGATGGAGCCAGTAACAACGGACACCGTTCTGCCAGCTGTCTGGGGCCCAACACCGTTGCCCTGTCAAGTCGCCTGGGCACAAGGGCATGGCCTGCAGTCCTTAGATCTGGGGCAACTGGGCCAACAGAAAGGCTTCGACGCGATCCAGCCCCTCGCCGCTGCGCAGATTGGTGAAGCACCAAGGCCTGCCGGAACGCATGCGCTCGGTGTCCCGCTCCATCACCGCCAGGCTGGCACCCACCATCGGCGCCAGATCAATTTTGTTGATCACCAGAAGGTCGCTGCGGGTGATCCCTGGACCGCCCTTACGGGGGATCTTGTCGCCAGCGGCGACATCGATGACATAAATGCATAGATCGACCAGTTCGGGGCTGAAACTGGCCGCCAGGTTGTCACCACCGCTTTCCACCAACACCAGATCCAGATCTGGGAAGGCCTGTTCCAGCTCGGCCACCGCCGCCCGATTGATCGAGCAGTCCTCACGGATGGCGGTGTGGGGACAGCCGCCCGTTTCGACCCCACGGATGCGCTCCGGCGGCAGGGCGCCAGCTTGGGTGAGGAATTGGGCATCCTCCTGGGTATAGATGTCGTTGGTCACGACGGCCAGTTCCAGGCGATCGCGCAACCGCAGGCAAAGGGCCTCCACCAGAGCCGTCTTGCCGGAACCCACCGGACCGGCCACCCCCACCCTTAATCGGCTCATGCCCTCTGCGCACACGGGTTAACCCTAGGGGTGGGCCCAGGCGCAGAGCCAAGGGCCAGGGCAGCGCTGGCCCCGAGTCAGCTGCGGTGGCCCCAGTCAGCTGCGAAAGAGCCTTGAGTAGAGCTCGGCGTGCCCCAGCTGGGCCAAGCCCGCCCCCACACCCCCTATCCAGAGGCTGGCGGGATCGGCCCCGGAAAGCTCCTGGGCCCGCTGGGCCAGCAAGGGCGCCAGAGCGAGTTGGAGGCCCTGGGCCTGGGTGGGTCCGAGGGGCACAAGCCGCACGGCGGCGCTGAGCTGGCCGGCAACCCAGCTGTAGAGAAAAGCCTCGACCAGCTCGCGGGGATCCAGCTGCAGGCAGACTCCTGCCCAGGCCCAGGCCGCTGGCCAGGCCAGGGGTGGGGTACCAGGGGGCAGGGCCCAGCCCAGATTCGCCAGCAACTCACAGAGAGACCCCCCCATCTGCCGCTGTTGGGCCCGCACCTCGGGCGCCTCCCGTTGGGCGAGCAGCCAGCCATCCCGCTCAACCACGGATTTGAGAGCCGCCCGGGCCTCCACGGCATCAGCGCTCCAGACCCGCTCAAGCGGCGCCATCATGCCCGGCAGCGTCGCCGCCTCCACGGTGAGGGAGCCACGCTGCAGTTCGGCCTCCAGCCAGGAGCGCACCGTTGCCCCATCGTGCAGTCGGCCGTGCTGCACCAGCCATTCGAGACCCTCGGAATAACTGAAGCCCCCCACCGGCAACGCCGGACTGACCAACTGAAACAGATGCAATCGCGTCTCAACCATGGCGATGGACGCTCCCGTAGGCCCCGGTCTCGGGGCGAAACGGTTCCTGGAGGCGGTCGACCAACAGGCCCCGGCGAGCCAGTAGATCGGCCAACACCGGGTCCTCGAGCAGGCGTAATTCCGTGGCCCGCACCTCCAGGGCCACATGGCGATTGCCCAGGTGATAGGCCGCCTGCAGCAGATCCAGGGGCGCCTGGGCACGGACCCTCAGCAGCGTTTCCGGCGCCGCCTCCACCTGCACCGCTGGCCCGCCAGTGGTCCCGCCCAGCCATTCACCGGGCTGCAGCGGCTCGCCCCGATCCAATTGCAAGAGCAAATCCTGGCCACAGAGACTGCGCCGCTGGCCCCGCAAGCGTGTGCGTTCATCGGCCGAAAGGGCCAGCCGCAACGGAGGCGCCACGGCATCCGCCGGCGGCTGGGGACAGCGGCGGGTGAGAATCATGGGCAAGGATGCAGATTCGGGCATAGGGCTGACTCCCGGAAACATGACCCACCAAAGTGTGCTCTCCGGAGGTCCAGGTTTGATCGGCGACGGGGCATGGCATGGCACAGCACACCTGCGTTTCAGCTGCGCCAGCGATGGTCTCACCCACCACCAGGGCGGCACCACGGCGCCGCTCAGGGTGCAGCGCCCCTTTGGGCGGGCCGATGGCCGCTGCGAACTGCCCTTGCTGCACACAGCCGGGGGGCTGGTGGGGGGCGACCGGCTGAGCATCAAGGCCCACCTCGCCCCTGGCAGCAGGGTGCTGCTCACCAGCGTGGCGGCCCAAAAGGTGTACGGATCCATCGGCCGCTCCCGCCTCAGCCCCGCAGGCACCTGGGCCCGCCAGGACCTCGAATTCCGACTGGAGGCCGGCGCTGACCTGGAGTGGTTACCCCAGGATCTGGTGCTGTTTAAAAACGGTCTCTACGAACAACACACCCTTGTGGAGCTGGCCAGGGGCGCCAGCTGGCTAGGGGCTGAGGTCGTCCGGTTGGGGCGCACGGCCGCCCAAGAAACCCTCGGCGAGGGACGCTGGCGGTCCCTGCTGGAGATCAAGCGCGATGGCCCCGACGGGGATGGCGGCCCATGGGAACTGGTGGACCGACTGGAACTGGGGGGGGAGGCTCTGCTCCAGCTCCATGGCATGGCGGCAGAGCCCGTTTTCGGTTCCCTGGTGTGGGCAGCCCCCCAGCCGCTGGCGACCGCCCCCTTGGCCGAGCTGCTGGAAGCCTGCCGGGCCGATCGCAGTGAACTCCCTGGCGAGATGGCCTGTGGGGCCCTGGAGCAGGGGCTGGTGGCCCGCTACCGAGGGCCCTCCAGCCAGGCGGCCCGGACCTGGTTCACCCGCATCTGGGCCCGGATCCGGGCGGCCAACAGGCTGGCCCCGCCC
>Ga0209598_10003718_pt1 | contig 11432 bp, 7 predicted proteins | sample M_140807_EF_Meta_FD_187317 | JGI IMG/M metagenome (GOLD analysis project Ga0209598, IMG submission 187317) | Freshwater microbial communities from Lake Montjoie, Canada to study carbon cycling - M_140807_EF_MetaG (SPAdes) (version 2) | ecosystem: Environmental > Aquatic > Freshwater > Lake... | reverse complement strand
ACACGCAAGTGCACGGAACCCGCCGCTTCTGCCCGGGCTTTCAGTTCGGCCGGGGTGCCGTTGGCCACCACGGTGCCTCGGTCGATGATAATTGCTCGGGAACAACAGGCCTCGACCTCCTCCAGGATGTGAGTTGAGAAGATGATGGCCTTGGTTTGGCCCATGCGCTTGATAATTTGCCGGACCTCATGCTTTTGGTTCGGATCGAGGCCATCGGTCGGCTCGTCCAGCACGAGGACTTCGGGGTCATGGAGGATGGACTGGGCGAAACAGGTGCGGTGCCGGTAACCCTTGGAGAGGGTGTCCACGCTTTGGTGGAGAACGCCTTCCAAGAAGCACTGGCCGGCCACCTTGGCCACGGCGGCGTCGATTTGGGCGCCCCGCATGCCTCGAAGTTCGGCGGTGAATCGCAGGAAGCCATTGACGGTCATGTCCGAATAGCAGGGAGCGCTTTCGGGCAAATAGCCGATGAGTTTTTTGGCAGCGATGGGTTCTTCGGCAATGTCATGGCCACCAATGCGGACCCGACCCGAGGTGGGCGGGAAAAACCCCGTAATCATGCGCATGGTCGTCGATTTTCCGGCGCCATTGGGCCCAAGAAAACCGAGGATCTCGCCACGGCGGATCGTGAAGGTAACTCCGTTCACCGCCCGCTTGGGCCCGAACTCCTTGATCAAATTTTCTACGTCAATCATTGTCAGAGTCGTGGTGTAAATACGTCTATTGCGCTCGCCGTCAATTGCGATCGCAGCCGAAGTGGAAAGGCGTCGTCTACGCCGTGAAAAAGACAGCGGAGTAGCGACGTTGAAGTTGCTCGTTAACCCACGGCGTTAAAACGACGTAGGCTAGATTGAAACAACCATTAACCATCAGCGGTTCCGGATTATAGACAGTTTGCCGGGAAAGTGTTCAAAGTTTTTTTGACGGCTCGACGCAAAAGGCTAGGCCAACCGCTTCGAAAAAGCTGCTGGCCACTCATTCCAGCGCACGCGCCACACCCACGGCCAAACGCTGGCGGTAGGCTGGAGTGTTAATGCGTTGCGATTCTTCGGCGTTGGATAAAAAACCTCCTTCGACCAACACGGCGGGGCGGTTCTGCCCCCGCAGCACGTCCATGAATCGGGCACGTCGGATGCCGCGGTCGGATGCCCCGGTGGCACTGAGTAGGTGACGGTGGATACGCCGCGCCAAAACTAGGTTGCCCGCGTCGTGTTGATTGTTGGGAAATGTGGCGGTGGTGTCATCGGCGTACATACGGGTGGTGGTCGAGGTAAGCCCGCACGGCGTCAGGCAGTAGGTTTCTAGCCCATGGGCCTGGGTGTTGGGGAAGGACGAGTTGAAATGAAGGCTGATGAAGAGCCCCGCTTGCTGGGTTTCGGCCACTCGCACTCGGTCGGTCAGCGACAGCTCTGAATCGTTGGTCCGTGTCAGGGTAACGGTCCATCCTTGAGCCTCCAGTAGCGGCTTCAAACGCAGTGCCCAGTCGAGGGTAAACTCTTTTTCGAAGCGGTTGCCCGTCAGGCAGCGTGAGCCGGCCTGGGCGCCCCCGTGTCCCGGGTCTAACACCAGAATTTTGGGGTGAGGCCACGTGGGGGGCAGCATCAGCGGTTCAAAGGTTTTGATGCGGTCCAGCGGGTGAATGCAAATCGCTCCACCCTGATCGATGGGTTCAAAGCCCAGAAAATGGGTAATACCGCCGATCTTCACGGCTCGTGACCGGGCTTGAATTTCCGGAGTAGGCAGTCCCTTGGAGCGGCACCAGATCGCAATGGGAGTCCAGGGCTCATTGTCGTTGTGGGCCGTAGAGGGGGCTGTCACCGGAGCGGTCGCCTTGGAGAGCAGCGGAGCCGCGGCGGCGGACTCGGGGGCGAGCGGAGGTTGAGCCGGCACCGTTGAGCCGCTGGGAGCGGTGGAAATGGGAACCGCGGACTCGGGGGTCGCTGGAGGCAGAGGAATGAGCGTTTGCGGAAAGCGCGTGTAGGACGGAGGTTTGGGGTTTGAGCAGCCACAAATCAGAGCCAGCATGGCAATGACGCATCCTCGAAAAACACCCCAGCCTTGGCGCATGACCCATGTAAACGTCCGGTTGCGCAGAAGCCCATTCCAAAACCGATCCATCTTGGGGCCACCGGTGGATCGCTGAATTATTTCTGGCCTGCCGCATGAAACTGTTTGAATCCAATCCCAACCTAAGCTGTCGTCTGTCAGTACTTCCTCGTTATGAACCCAACACCCGACTCTTCCCGTCGTGATTTCCTAAAGCGCACCGGATCCATTGCCGGTGCCGGTGGCATCGCAGGCCTGCTGGCTAGCCGAGCTGCTAAGCCGATGGCCGCCGCTGTTGCCGCCGTTGCCCTAGACCCAGCTCGCGCCGCCCACGTAGCCCACACCGACACGATCAACGTCGTGCTCGTGGGTGCTGGTGGCCGTGGAACGGGTGCCGCTGCCAACGCCCTGCGCGTCAAGACCGGACCGATGAAGCTCATCGGCATGGCGGATGTTTTCGAGAACCGCCTCAAGTCGAGCTATGAGGGCCTCAAGGGCGAGTTCAAGGAACTTGTCGACGTTCCGGAAGAGCGCCGTTTCATTGATTTCGAGGGCTACAAGAAGGCCGTCGATTTGCTCACCCCGGGCAAGGATATTGCCATCTTCGCCACACCGCCGGCGTTCCGATGGGTGCACTACAAGTATGCCATCGAAAGGGGCATCAACGTGTTCATGGAGAAGCCTGTCACCGTCGACGGCCCGACCTCCCGCCGCATGTTTGAACTGAACAAGAAGGCCTTAGCGAAGGGGATCAAGGTCGGCGTCGGCCTCATGTGCCGCCACTGCCGCGTCCGTGGCGAACTCTTCGACCGCGTCCGCAACGGCGAGGCTGGCGACATCATTGGTATGCGCTGCTACCGCATGCACGGCCCGGTGGCCTCCGGTTTCTCGGTCAAGAAGCCCGAGGGCCGCAGCGAGTTGCTCTGGCAAATCGAGCGTTTCCACAGCTTCCTGTGGGCCTCCGGCGGTGCCTTCAACGACTATTACATTCACAACATCGACGAGAGCTGCTGGATCAAGGACGCCTGGCCGGTGACGGCTCAGGCCTCCGGCGGCCGTCACTATCGTGGCGACAACGTGGACCAGAACTTCGACAACTACTCGGTCGAGTACACCTTCCCCGATGGTTCCAAGCTGATGCACTACGGTCGCATCGTGCCGGGCTGCCATGACCAATTCGCGAGCTACGCCCACGGCAGCAAGGGCTTGGCCGTCATCTCCGAGAATGGCCACGCGCCCTCCAAGGCTCGTATTTACAAGGGTCAGGAAATGAAGCCCGAGAACATCGTTTGGCGCGGTCCTCGTCAGGAGCCCGACCCCTACCAGATGGAGTGGGAAGATCTCACCGAGGCTATTCGCAACGACAAGCCTTACAACGAAGTCGATCGCGGCGTGCGCGCCAGTCTCGTGTCGTCGATGGGTCGTATGGCCGCCCACACCGGCCAGATCATCACCTACGATCAAATCCTCAACAACGACCACGAGTTCGCCCCGGGCATCGAGAACTTCCGCATGGATTCTCCGGCCCCCGTTCTCGCTGACGCCACCGGCCACTACCCGGTGCCGTCCCCCGGCCTGAATAAGAAGCGCGAGTACTGAGCGGTACCGTCAGAATTTTTCCAATCAATCCGAATTCAATATCCCCGGGCCGGCAACGGTTCCGGGGATTTTCGCATTCATTCCGCCCCGGCTATCGAGCTTTTGGCGGACTTCGATCTCGCATGATTGACGCATGCCCGGTTCGAACAACACACTGGGCCTCGTTCACCGTCCATCCATGAGCACCGCTTCATCGTCGAACATCGAGTCCCACCTCAAGGAGTCCCGCATCTTTAAGCCGTCTAAGGAGTTTGCCGCCAAGGCCCATATCCGATCGATGGCCCAGTACAAGAAGCTGTGGACCGAATCGGTGAAGAATCCGGAGCGGTTCTGGAAAAAGCAGGCCGAAGCGGAGTTGGTGTGGATCAAGCCCTTCAAGAAGGTGCTGCAGTGGAAGGTGCCCTTCGCGAAGTGGTTCGTCGGCGGGCAGTTGAATGTGTCGTCCAACTGCCTCGACAAGTGGCTTGGTACCGCGACCGCCAACAAAGCGGCGCTCATTTGGGAAGGCGAGCCCGCCACCGATGGAGCTCCGGGCGAAGAGCGTGTACTGACCTACCGTCAGTTGCACCGCGAGGTGTGCCGATTCGCCAACGTGCTCAAGCGCAATGGCGTAGGTAAGGGCGACCGGGTCATCATCTACTTGCCGATGATTCCCGAGGCGGCCATCGCCATGTTGGCCTGCACGCGCATTGGTGCGGTGCACAGTGTCGTTTTCGGGGGATTCAGCGCCCAGTCGGTGGCGGACCGCATCCAAGACTGCGGAGCCAAAATGGTCATCACATCTGACGGCGGTTTCCGTCGCGGCGCGGTGGTTCCGCTCAAGAAAAACGTCGATGACGCGATGGTCCTCCGGGACGCCTCTGGCAAGTCTCTCACGACTTCCATCGAGAAAGTCATCGTGGTCCGCCGCTGTGGTAACGAAGTCCAGATGACTGAGGATCGGGATGTTTGGTGGCACCGCGAGCTCCAGTACGTTTCCGACGTGTGCCCCGCGGCGAAGATGGATTCTGAGGCACCGCTGTTCATCTTGTACACCAGCGGATCGACCGGCAAACCCAAGGGTATTTTGCACACCACGGCGGGTTACTTGCTGGGCACCAAGTTGACTTCCAAGTACGTCTTCGATCTCAAGGACGAGGATGTGTATTGGTGCACCGCCGATGTGGGTTGGGTTACTGGGCACAGCTACATCGTCTATGGCCCGCTGGCCAATGGTGCTACGGCGCTGATGTACGAAGGTGCCCCCAATTGGCCGGAGCCCGACCGTTTCTGGCGCATCATCCAGAAGTACGGCGTCACGATTCTTTACACCGCACCGACGGCTATTCGGGCCTTTATGAAATGGGGCGACGAGTGGGTAAAGAAGCACGATTTGTCGTCACTGCGTCTCTTGGGCAGCGTCGGTGAACCCATTAATCCCGAGGCCTGGACGTGGTACCACAAGGTGGTCGGTGGTGGCCGTTGCCCCATCGTGGACACCTGGTGGCAGACGGAGACGGGCAGCATCATGATCACGCCCATGCCGGGTGCGACGCCTTTGAAGCCAGGCACCGCGACGTTGCCGTTCTTCGGCATCTTGCCGGAAGTGGTCGATGACACCGGTAAACCCGTGCCCAAGAATTCTGGTGGCAAACTGGTGATCCGCACGCCGTGGCCGTCCATGTTGCGGGGCATTTGGGGAGACACCGCCCGCTACAAGGAAACCTACTGGACCGAGGTGCCCGGCAGCTACTTCACGGGCGACGGTTGCCGCCAAGACAAGGACGGCTACTTCTGGATCGTGGGCCGTATTGACGATGTGCTCAATGTCGCCGGGCACCGCATTGGCACGGCCGAAGTAGAGAGCGCATTGGTCAGCCACCCGTCGGTGGCCGAGGCCGCTGTGGTGGGCCGTCCGGACGAATTGAAGGGACAGGCGTTGGTTTGCTTCGTGACGCTCAAGACCGGCAAGAAACCCTCGCCAGAACTAAAGAACGAACTGCGCAACCACATTGGCAAGGAGATTGGTCCCGTGGCCAAGCCGGACGAGGTGCGATTTGCCGAGGCGCTGCCGAAGACGCGCTCAGGCAAGATCATGCGCCGTCTGCTCAAGCAAATTGCCAGCGGCGTGGAGATCAAGGGCGACACGACCACGCTGGAAGACATGAGCGTCATCGCCAAGCTGATTGCCGGCGAGGAATAGCCTGGCCCGTAATAGCGCGCAGCCAACGGACACTCACGATCCGGCCCGACTTATCGGGATCGATCGCGCTGGAACCGATCCCGTTCCCGGCGGTTGTGGGCCTTAAGATCGAGGTGAGCTTGTTTATTCTCACTTTCGATCTGGGCAATGAAGGTGGCGCAACTGGAGGCCAGCGCGCCAAAGCCTTGCACGGTATCTCGCTCCGCGTTGTCGTCGGTGATGACCAGAACCTCTCCATAGTCCTTGAAGCGGTAGGCGGCCCGCTCGATGAGGTCGTCTGCCGTTTTGTTGGCCTTGGAATAGAGCACCTCGATCTCCCGGGGATCTGTCTTCTGAGATCGGGCACCCTGGCCTCCGCTCTGGCCATCAAAGAACACCGTGATGGGTGTGCCCAGAGCCGCCTGGTATTCTCCGAGGGTTGCGATGAGGGCCTCCCGGGCCGTGGCCGAATGGCGGGCCGATCCGCGGGCTAATTCGGGCCAGGCGTGCAGAAGACTGTATCCATCTACAAGAATACGAATCAGAGGCATGGTGTGGTTCTCCAGTAGTTGCCGATTTACCGGCGTTTCTGACCTAGGGCTTTCATGATCGCAGTGAGGCTCTGGGTGTTGATCACATCGCCGGTCGATAGCCATCCCTTGCGGGCAATTCCGGCTCCCAATCGGAGAAAGTCAAAATGGTCTAAGCGGTGGGCATCGCAGTTGATCACGCACTTCACGCCGAGTTCCTTGGCCTGACGCCACAGCCGCCAATCGAGATCGAACCGATACGGACTGGCATTGAGTTCTATCCAAGTGCCTGTCGCCGCGCAGGCTTTCAACACCTCCTGGATGTCGAGTTTGTAAGCATCCCGTTCGAGCAGGAGCCGGCCGGTGAGGTGCCCGAGCATGTGCACGTACCGGTTTTCGGCCGCCTGAACCAGTCGACGCGTATTCTCCAGCGCATCGCTCGATGGCACATGCAGACTGGCCACCACCACGTCGAGGCGCGCGAGGATCGAGTCGTCGAAATCCAACCCTTCCTTCAAAATATCCACCTCTGAACCCGTCAGCAGGCGAAACTCGCTGCCTTCGGCGGCATAGGACGCGTTCACCGCAGCCACGGCCGAGAGCTGTTCTTCCAGGCGTCGGGTATCTAAGCCATTGGCCTGGAAGGAGGCTCGGGAATGATCGGTGATGGCCCAGTAATCGAGACCCAGTTCGTGTGCATGCGCCGCGATGGTTTCCAACGAATCGCGTCCGTCGGACCAATTGGAATGGTTGTGCAGCGAACCTCGCAAGTCGGTCCACTCGATGAGTCGCGGCAACGCATTCGATTCGGCCGCTGCAAATTCCCCGTGATCTTCGCGCAGCTCGGGCGGCACGTAAGCCAGCCCCAAGTTCTCGAAAATCTCCCGTTCTTCGCGGCAGACGATTCGTAGGGCAGGATCGCGGGTTTCTTCGCTGCCGCGGAATAGTCCGTACTCGTTGAGCCGCAGGCCGCGCGCAATGGCTCGCTGGCGCATGACGATGTTGTGCTCCTTCGAACCAGTGAAATAGGCCAGAGCGAAGGGGAACTCCTCGTCGGTCACCACCCGCAGGTCGGCCTGGATACCGCCTTCCAAGATCACGCTCGCCTTGGTGTCGCCTTGGGCCAGCACCGACTTCACCCCGGGCTGCCCCACGAAGAATTCGATCACCGAAGACGGGTTTTTTGACGACACCAGAAAATCGATATCCCCAATGACTTCCTTCCAGCGCCGCAGGCTTCCGGCGGTGGAGCAACGGATCACGTCGGGATGTCCGCGGAGGGATTCCTGAATGGGATCCGCGCAGACCAGCGCATCAATGAGCCGGTGGCGCGAGGCGAACTGCCGTTTGAACGCGATGGCCTCGATAATCTTGGCCTCAGACTTTTCGCCGAACCCCTCCAAGGCGGCGATTTGATGGGCCTGACATGCTGCCTCGAGCTTCTCCATCGAATCGATGCCCAACTCCTCGTACAGCCGCTTCACCTTCTTGGGGCCCAAGCCCTGGATCTCCAGCAGGGCAGGCAGGCCTGGGGGAAGCGACGCCTTCAGCTCGTCGTAGTAGGGCAGGGTGCCGGTGGTCACCAAGCGGGTGACTTTTTCTTGGAGCGCCTCCCCGAAACCCTTGAGTTCTCCCAAGCGATTCTCCGCCACGATCTTCTCTAGCGGCTCGGTCAGTCCTTCCAGAATGCGGGCTCCATTTTGGTAGGCTCGGGTCTTGAACGGGTTTTCGCCCTTCAATTCCAGCAACGTCCCGATCTCCAAAAGCACCGCGGCTACCTCATCCTTGTCCATGCCCATGCCGCAGGATAGGGACAACCGGGTGACGCAGGGAAGCCGGGGCTTCTAAACGTGCCGTAGAGCTAGAATCGTTGGATTTTAACAGCCATCGGTACGACCTCACTCTCCAGTGCACGCATCGGACTTTATGCGCCACTGGGTCCGGAATGGGCCCCCCGGTGGTGTGGGTGGTGTGGGAAGACGGCGAGGATGGAAGCATCCCCGCCCCTGAGTGCCCGATAGGTTTGCCCGAAAAATTCTAGGCACAGCCCCCATCACGGTTGCCCGCGTACGATGGCCACCACCGAGTGGGTCGGATCTAGATAGCGCTGGGCCGTCGCGCGGATATCGGCGGACGTCACCGACTCGAAGCGCTGGGTCTCCGCCTCGAAGTGGCTGTAGCCCAATCCGTACAACTCATCCAAGGCCGAGCTCATGGCGAAGCCGCCGAGCTCTTGTCTCGCGATCTTCCGCTGGCCGATAATTTTGGCCTTGGCCCGCGCCAACTCTTCGTCGCTCAAACCTTCGGTTCGCAAAATTTCTGCCTGAGCTCGCAGCTCCTTTTCCACCAGTTCGATTTTCTCCGGAGCAGTTCCGCAATAGAAGGCGAAGTACCCTGGGGTCTGGCCCGTGAGAAGGCTGGCCCCGACGTAGTAGGCCAAGCCCAACTCATCGCGGATGCGCATGAAGAGCCTTGAACCCATGTCGCTGCAGGCCTCTTGGATCAGTTCCAAAGCGAAGCGATCGGGAGAACTAAGGCTGGTTCCGTGAAAGCCGAGAGCCAGCACCGCCTGCTCTTTTTCCCGCGATTCTTCCGAACGGAGAACCGGTTCGACCGGAACCAGGATTCGCATCTCCGGCCGCGGTTGGTCTTTCCAGCCAGCGAAATGCGTTTCGAGCAATTGTCGGAGTTCCTCCGGATCCACGTCTCCGAAGACGGCCAACACGCCATTGCCGGGCACCGTCCAGCGGGCGTGGAACTCGCGTAAGTCGGCCGAACCCAGGGTGCGGATGACCGATTCAGTTCCCAGAGAATCTAATCCGTAGCCCTGTTCGCCGAACAAACCGCGCCGCATCGCCTTGAAGGCGCACTGCAGCAGTTGATCGCGCTGGCCCCGGATCGACGCCAACTGCGCCTCGCGTTCGCGTTCGAGTGCGGCCTCGGGGAAGCTCGGTCGCAGGAGAATTTCGGTGAAGAGTGCCAGTCCCTCCTTCAAGTCCTCGCGCATCATCTCGCCGCTCAGGCCGAAGGTGTTGTTACCGCCATAGGCCTCGATGCTGCCGCCGAGGCTTTCGATTTCTCGGGCGATGTCTTCAGCCGAGCGGGTAGGGGTGCCCTTGATGAAGAGCCGTGAGAGCATCGAGGTGATGCCAGAGTTGGCTGGCGTTTCCACGCGCAGACCTCCCTCGAAGACCACCTTCAATTCCACGAAGGGCAGCCGATGGTCTTCCTTTACCAGCACCCGCAGCCCGTTGGAGAGCGTCATCTTAATGATGGGGTGGGCGACGACCGTTGCAGCCTGAAGTTCCCGAGGTACCCCCGAATCTTTGGGCAAAAGCCCGAACACGGTGCGGTTGTCGTCGCGCAGGTAGGTGCGGACGACGCGGATCAGGTCGTCGGGGGTGACGGCGCGCACGGCCGCCAAATAACGTTCCGAAAAGTGCAAGTCTTGGGCGGCCATCCAATTGCCTCCCAGGTCTTGAGCTTGCCCTTCCATCGTCTTCCGGGAGGACAAAGTGCCCACAGTGAATTGCTTCACCGCCTTGGCCAACTCTGCACCCGACACGGGTTCTTTGCCCATCCGCGCTACCTCGCGGAGGATGGCGGTTTGGGATTCGGAAAATTTGCCGCCATCGCACACACCGCTCACGCCGAAGAGCCCGCTCAAGCCCGGGGCATAAATCCACGCGCTGACCGAGTGCGAAAGGGAGGCGCGCTCGCGGACCGCCTGATAAAGACGCGAACTGCGGCCGCCGCCCAGCAGCGTGGACAGCACGTCCAGCACCGGCACGTCGGGGTGCGTCAGGTCGGGGATGTGCCAGCTCAGGTGGAAGTGCGCATGCTCGACCGGAGCCAGCTCCAGCTCTTGGCGCGGCGACATTTGTCGGGGTTCCGGGACGAGGTAGTTCACCGGAACGGTGCGAGCTAGAGTTCCGGCATAGGCCTTGCGCACCTGCTCTAGAACGGCGTCGGCCTGGACGTTGCCCACCACGACGATGAAGCAATTATTGGGCGCATAATGGGAGTGGTAGTACGCCAGCAGGTCGTCACGGGTGATGCGATTGAAGAGGTCCAACAGTCCGATGACCGGATAGCGGTAAGGGCTCTTGGTGTAGGCGGCCGAAAAAAGCCCCATGCTCGAGCGACGGCCGGGGTCGTCTTTGCCCATGTCCATTTCGCGCCGGATAACGTCGAGTTCCTTCGCGAGTTCATCGGCCGGCAGCGTCGCGTTCTGGAAGATGTCGCAGAGAATATCGATGGCCGTGGTGGCTCCCGAATCGGGCACATTAATCCAATACACGGTGCGGTCGAAGCTCGTGTAAGCGTTCATGTAGCCGCCCGCCGACTGGACCTCTTGGTCGATGCGGCCGGAGCCCCGAGTGCTGGTTCCCTTGAAGAGCATGTGTTCGAGCACGTGCGACAAGCCCGCCCCCAACCACTGTCCTTCATCGACGCTGCCTGCGCGGGCCCACGCCTGCACGCTGACCACCGGGGCCGAGGCGTCTTCGCGGATGATCAACTCCAGCCCGTTGTCGAGCCGATGGACCCGCACCCCCGATGGAATCTGGGGCAAGCAGGCGATCTCCGTGTCGTGCGGCAGTGAATGCATGTCGGGTGAGTGTCGGCGGGGACGGCCGCGAGGCAAGCCTGCCGGCCTTTAAAAACCCGCGAGGCCGGTTTCGGCCGACCCACCGATTCGGACCCAAGCAGGAGGCCCGGGGAGTTTGACCGGGGTAGGTGCCTGCGATAGCCTGAAACCAATGGACCAGCCGGCCGACTCCCCATCATTTCCGGTCCGACGCCAGGTAGGGCGGCCTTCGACTCCCCGGCAGGTGCTGTGGCAGCTCGAGGAAATGCGTCGGTTCGTCCAAAAACACACCCATGGAAAACCAACCATCGTCGAGGGAGACGCTTTCCCTGTTCGAAAAATTGTTGGCAGGCCTCGTCCGAGCCAGGGTTGATTTCGCCGTCGTGGGCGGGGTTGCCGTAATCCTCAACGGTTACCATCGGCAGACCAACGACACCGACATTTTGGTCGATCCGTCGCCGGAGAATGTGCGTCGGCTTTTGGATTTCCTGTGCGACTGGGGCGAGGG
>Ga0209598_10003712_pt1 | contig 11441 bp, 9 predicted proteins | sample M_140807_EF_Meta_FD_187317 | JGI IMG/M metagenome (GOLD analysis project Ga0209598, IMG submission 187317) | Freshwater microbial communities from Lake Montjoie, Canada to study carbon cycling - M_140807_EF_MetaG (SPAdes) (version 2) | ecosystem: Environmental > Aquatic > Freshwater > Lake... | reverse complement strand
CCATTCGCGCCGCTCCACGGCCAGGATCGTGAAACGCGGTGCATCCATCGTCAGAGCGCCCTGAAGCCATATTGTCCCAGCGTCTTGAAGGCCAGACGGACAAGAATAAAGTTGTTGCCAGCATATTGCTGACGAGTCGTCTCGTTCCTCGAAAAGCGGCGGATAAAGCTTGTCTCGAGAATGAAACACTCATCCTCATAGCCGGCCGAACCCTGAATCATAACTGGTCGATCTATATCAAGATCATAGCGTGCCGACACATTAATTCGCCAATTGGAACCTGAAGCGGTGCGGGTGGAGGCACTAAAGCCAGCCAGAACCTCATTGCGCGTGCGGACCGGCGTGATGTAGGGCAACGGCGGCGAATACAGATAGCCGCCCTGCAGCCCCAGATGATCCAGCCCCAGAACATTGCGGAAGCTGGTGCTAGCAATAAAGTCGTTGAAATTGTTCGCGCCGCTCTGACTGTCAAGTCGCGCGCGGGTGGAGACATTGAACCAACTGGTGGGCGCCACGGTCAGCCGGCCGACATAATCACTGTTACGGTGTTCCAGGCCGGTGCCAGCTGCGAAGGTGCTGTCCTTGTGCAGCCGCAGCGATTGGCCGGCCAAGGCTTCAATCATGCCGCCATTGGGAAAATTCCAGGCCTGGCGCAGCGCATAATCCACCCGCATACCGCCTTCTTGCCGGTCACGACCATTAAAGCGGTTAAGGTTGAATAGGGTGGCGTCGGTGAATTCGTAGTCGATGCTGTCTTCGTTCGGGTAGCGGCCCTGGAAACCGGTATTGGGCCCGCCCACGACCTGTACCCGAGGCTCGATAGTTTGCTGGCCCCATTCTCCCCAGTCGCGGACGAGCGGCATGCGCCAATCGGCGGCAGCGCGGAAATTGCCAACCGCGCTCTGGCCGTTGGCATCAGTAAGATAATTCGGGTTTAGTTGCTGGCGGCCGGCGTTGTAGGCGCGCGCATCGCCCTGCATGCGAAAGTTCCACAACCCGCCCACCGGGTCCACCTCCTCGCGCCGCCAGCCCACGCGGGTGGCCAGCCGCTGGTCATATGCCCCGAGCTGGCGATTGATGGCCAAAAAACCAGTATCAGCTTGCAGAAACCCGCCAAAGACCATGTCCCGCGGAGCGTATTCGCCATAGGCATTAGGACCGACAATCGGAAACGACTGTTGGTTATCACTGGCCCGCAAGCCCTGATAGACACGGGCATCGGCGCGGACATAACCCTCTGTACCCCAAAAACCTTCCAGATAGGCCATGCTGGTCAGCACGCGACGGAATTCGAATTCATAGGTGCGCAAATAAGTGTCGCTTGCAGCGCGGTTTACCTCCAGCCCGACGCGCCAGTTCTCATCGAGATGAAACCGCGCACGAGAAAAAATATGGCCAGCCATACTCTTCTGACCGTTATTGTCATTACCGTTGAAGTAGCCCAGGCTACTCTGGATCTGGATATCACCATTGTTGAAGCGGCGGCGGTACTCGGCGGCGAGATTGGGTGACTGGCGGGTCGCAAGGGTCGCCCTCAATGTTAGATCCGACTGCTCATCGATCGCCCAGAAATATGGAAGCCGGGTGAAGCCGCCCAGGAAGCGGGTGCTGCCAGTTGCTGGAAAGATCAGGCCAGAGGAGCGCGGCGATTGCGGATCGGGGTGCGAGAAGAACGGCGTCAGGAGCACCGGCATGCCATAGACCTCCAGCCGCGCATCACGATAGGCCACACGTTGCACATCGGTGTCCTGGGTCGCTGTGCGGGCACGCACCTGCCACAGCGGCGGCCGGCTGGGGTCGCTCTCGCAGAGGTTGCAGGAGGAATAGACCACGCGGGTGAGGTCGGTGACGGTGGTGGGCCGCGTGCCCGGGGGGGCGCCCACTGGCACTGCCACTGGGGTGCGGCGGGCGCCATTGGCAACGAGCCGGGCATTGGCCGCGAGCAATGCGCGCACGCCGGTCAGCACACCCTCGCGAAAGCCTTCGCCCAGTTCGGCCTCATCGGCGAAAAGGATCTGGCCATCGGCCTCCATGACCTGGACGTTGCCGCGCACCGTGGCAATGCCAGTATCCCGGTCATAGATGAAGATATCGGCGCGCAGGATGCGCTCATTCTGCCAAGCCTCGACCCGGCCGCGGGCAGTAACGATGCCGCGCTCGCGGTCATACTCCACCTCATCGGCAGTGAAGGTGACGGGAGCGTTGTTGTTGGCCTGCGGGGTGGCGGGCCTAGCGCCCGCAGTGGGGGAAGCCACAGACTGGCTGCCTGGCAAGGCCCTCGGGTTTGTTTCCACGGGCGAGGAAACGATCCCGCTGCGGTCAAGCGGCGAGCCCATTGCATTGGGGTCAGAGAAGGTTCGGCCAGTCTGTGCTTCCAGCGGGCCAATCAGGCAAACACTGAACAGCCACGCACATGGCATGAGCAGACGTCGGGCCTTGCCGGCAAGTCGCACCGCCAAACCTCGCCGCCGGCTGGTGCCGAAGCGGGTTGGAGCGGCCTTTTGGGGAGGGGTGGGAGCTGCCATGGGAAAGCTCTACCCATCCTCCAGATGCAGCAACAGCCCCATGGACAGAAGCAATCCCGCAATACAGGGCGCCCAGGCCGCCAGCCAAACCGGCAAGGCTCCAGATTCACCAAATTCGGCAGTAACCTTGTCCAGCACGAAGAGCGCGAAGCCGGCCGCAACGCCCGCCCCCAGCATCCGCGCCACGCCACCCTGGCGCGAGGGCCGCATTGAAAATCCCGCCGCCAGCAGCGCCATGGCCACCGACAGCGCCGGCAGCGCCAATAGGGACTGAAATTGCAACCGGTGCCGGATGGCCGAGAAACCTGCCTGTTCCAGAATCGCGATGAAACCCGGCAGGGCCCAGAAGCTGAGCGTATCGGGCGAAGCGAAGCTGTCCTCGATGCGGTCAGGCGTGAGGTCAGTGGCAATGGTCAAAGTGGTGGGAGGCATGGGCAGTCGGTCCGCCCCAAACAGCACGGCGTTTTCCAGAACCCATCGCCCGGGTAACAGCTGCGCGCGCGGCACAGTGATGCGCTGCAACGCCCGATCATTGGCCGAAAGCCGCCAGATCGTCACATCCTCGATACTGAAATCGAGGTTGCGGCGGGAGGAAAGCAGCACGGTGGGTCTACCGGAAATGATGGCCACACCGCCCGGCTCCAGTTCACGATCAGCCTGACGCAACCACAGCCTGCCGCCGGCCAATGCGGTCACACCGCCACCAGCGCGCAGAAAAGTCGCCTCCAGCCGCTCGGCGCGCGACAGCATGGCCGATGAGACCGGCGAGATGGCGGTGATGGCGAGGCCGCCAAAGGTCAGCGCCACCACGATGGGCCCCAGCAGGAAGCCCCAGGCCGAAACACCGGTGGCGCGCGCCACGATCAGTTCGGAAGAACGCGTCAGCCGCCAGAAGGCCAGGATACCGCCCAGCAGGATGGCGAAGGGCATGATCTGGATGGAAAGAAAGGGCATCCGCAGCCCGGCGATGGAGGCCACGAGCGCAAAGCTGGCATCGGGGCGGGTGGCGGCGCGGCGCAGCAACTCGATGAAATCGAAGAGCGAGACAAGCAACGTCAGCGTTGTCAGCATCGTGATGCTGGATAGCAGGAATCGGCGCCCGACATAGAGCGTGAGGGTCTGAGCGAAGGTCATGCCCGTGCCGCCGCGAGCGCCGGAATGCGGGTGCTGCGCCGCCAGCCAGGCATCCCCGAAATCACCCAGGCCGAGACCAATCCGGGCAGGATTGCGTGGATCCAGACCAGGGGAATCAATGTGTTACTGCGCGCAGCAGCGCTATTGGCAATCAGCCCCACAGCCAGCAGCGCCACCACCAGCGCCGAGCCCATGAACAGCTTCAGCCCGCCACCGAAGCGCTGGAACTCCCCGGTGAGCGCGACTGCGAGGCCGAGCAGCGCCAAAGAAAACCCGGTTAACGGGTTGGACATGCGCTGATGCGCCTCGGCCCGGAAACGCCTTCGGTCACGGATGGAGACCTCGGGCTCGGGGTACAAAAGGTCGGTCAGGCCGCGCTCCTGGGCATTGCGGAAGCGATTCTGCTCGGCTCGATTAGCACGTGCCAGATCCAGGCTGTTCTCGCTGAAACTGAGAACATTCAGCCGCACGCCGCCGGCAGGATTGCGTTCGAGTTGTTGGCGCTGGCCGTTCATCAGCGTCACGCGCGGGCCTTCAGGTCCATTGGTAATCCGCCCTGCCTCGGCCAGGATGGTGACCGGCGCGCCACGCTCGCGCGCATCATGCACCAGAATGCCGCGCAGCGTGCCGTCCAACTCGCGGGTGCGGGCATAGACGGTGAGATCCTCACCCACTGCAGAGAACACGCCTTCCTGCAGCAGCAGGCCGGCCATCTGGTTGCGAATCTCAAATTGCCACTCGCGGAACGCAGCATGGCTGATCGGCACTAGGTAAAGCGTGAGGAAATACCCTACCAGCACAGCCAAACTTGAGACCGCCAGCGCCGGGCGGGACAATTGCCATTGCGACAGGCCGGCGGCGCGCATCACCACCAACTCACGGTCCGAACCGAGGCGGACATAGGTGAAGAGCACCACAACGAAGGTGGTGATGGGCAAGATCACGGCGAAGAAACTGGGCAGCAGCAGCGATGTCAGCTCCAGAAACACCCAGAGCGACAGGCCGCGATCAAGCACCAGCTCGATGAAGCGCAGCGACTGCGTCAGCCAGATGAGCGCGGCCAAGCCAATGGTCACCGCCAGGAGCGCGCCACCGAGTTGCCGGAAGATATAGGTGTCGAGGCGCGTGATCACGGCGTGCTTATAAACGGCCTCTCCGCCGCCGGCCAGGAAGGGGTAAATACATCATCCAGATCGCCCTGCCCCGCCATCACGGCAAAACTTTGCCCGGATTCATCAGGCCGAGCGGATCCAGTGCCGCCTTGATCGCCTGCATGGCGGCAAGTTCGGCGCCGCCACGCCAATCCTCCATCATGTCGGTCTTGAGGCGGCCAATGCCGTGCTCGGCGGAAAAACTGCCGCCGTAATCGCGCACGATATCATTCACGCAATCCATAATGTCATGGCTGCGGGCGAGGAAAGCCGCCCCCTCCATACCCGGCGGCTGGGCCAGATTCATGTGGATATTGCCATCACCCAGATGACCAAAGGGCACCGGCCGGCTGCCGGGAATGAGCTTTTCAAGTGCTTCGGAGCAGCGGCGGATCATCTCCGGCACCGCTGAGACAGGCACCGAGACATCATTCTTGACCGAGGCGCCGGCGCGTTTCTGGCCCTCCGGGTGTTCCTCACGCAGCTTCCAGATGGCGGCGCGCTGGGCCACCGATTCCGCCAGCGCGGCATCCAACACCTCGCCCGCCTCCATCGCCGCTTCCAGCACGACCTCCAGCAGGCCGCGCAGGCCGGCTTGCGGGCGGGAGGAGGCAAGGTCGACCAGCACGTAATGCTGCGCCCGCTCGGCCAATGGCAGGCTCACGCCCGGCACATGGTCCAGCACCAGATGCATGGAGCCGGCAGACATGTATTCAAAGGCGCGCACCGCGCCCTCATCCTGGTCGCGAAAGCGGCGGAACAGCGCCAATGCTGCGGCTTCATCGGCCACGGCGCAAAGGGCAACCGCCTCCTCCCGTGGCAGCGGAAAGAGCCGCAAAGCAGCGGCGGTGATAAATCCCAGCGTGCCCTCGGCGCCAACCATAAGGTGGCGCAGCGCATAGCCGGTATTGTCCTTGCGCAGCCGGCGCAGCCCATTCCAGATCGTGCCATCGGGCATCACGCATTCCAGGCCCAGCATCAATTCACGGGCATTGCCATAGCGCACCGTGGTATTGCCGCCAGCGTTGGTGGAGAGCACGCCACCGATGGTGGCCGAACCCTCAGCACCCAGCGAGAGCGGGAACAGCGCCCCGGCCTCGCGCGCCACATCCTGCGCAGTTTTCAGCACCAGGCCGGCGTCCACCACCATGGTCATGTCAGTGGTATCGATGCTGCGCACGCGGTTCATGCGGGTCAGGGCAATGACGATCTGCCGCCCGCTCTCATCGGGCGTGGCGCCACCCACCATGGAGGTATTGCCGCCCTGTGGCACCATGGGCACGCCCGCCGCCACGCAGGCTTTGACGCAAGCCGAAAGCTCCTCGGTGCTGCCAGGCCGCAGCACGGCCAGCGCCGCGCCCTGATAAAGGCTGCGCCAATCGGCCAGCATGGGGGCGGCATCGGCGCCGGTCAGCAGGCCGGCGGGGCCGGTGATGGCCGCCAGGGTTTCCAAAAGCGAGATGGGGTGCGGGGCTTCGGGCATCCCCCAGCAATCCCGCTTGCGCGCGGCGGGGTCAAGCGGCACCTTGCGGCTAATACATTCCTGAGGAGGGCGCCATGCGGCAGACCCGTATTCCCTGTGTCATCATGCGCGGCGGTTCCAGCCGCGGCCCGTATTTTCTGGCCTCTGACCTGCCAGCCGATGAGGCGACGCGTGACGCCGTTCTCCTCGCCGCCATGGGCAGCCCGCACCAATTGCAAGTCGATGGCATTGGCGGCGCCAATACCCTGACCAGCAAGGTCGCCATCGTCTCGCCCAGTGCCGAGGCGGATGTGGATGTGGATTACCTCTTCGCCCAGGTCGATATCGGCAAGGCGCTGGTCGATACCCGGCCCAATTGCGGCAATATGCTGGCCGGCGTTGGCCCCTTCGCGCTGGAGGCCGGGCTGCTGCCCACCACCGGCGAGGAGACCCTGGTGCGCATCCGCAACAAGAACACCGGCGCCCTGGTCGAGGCGCTGATCCAAACCCCCGGCGGCGAAGTCACCTATGACGGCATGGCGGAAATCCCTGGCGTGAACGGCACCGCGGCACCCATCATGCTGCGTTTTCGCGAGGTGGCGGGCGCCAAGACTGGCAGGCTTTTCCCCACCGGCCTGCGCAGCGATGTGATTGATGGCGTGGAGGTCTCCATGGTCGATTGCGCCATGCCGATGATGATCCTCCGTGCCGCCGATCTGGGTATATCGGCAGAGGCCGCCCCGGCCGAGATCGATGGCAACAAGGCGCTGCTGGCGCGGATCGAGGCGATTCGCATGGAAGCCGGCCGCCGCATGGGCTTCGGCGATGTCACCGACAGCGTGGTGCCGAAGGTCGGCCTGGTTGGCACCACCGAGGGGGCGGATTTTGCCGTGCGCTACCTCACGCCGCATGCCGTGCACAAGGCCCTGGCGGTGACCGGGGCGATCTGTCTGGCCGCCGCCGCCAAATGCCCCGGCACCACCGTGCATTCCGTCAGCAAGCCGGTGGGCGACATCGCCTATATCCGCCACCCCGGCGGGGTGATCGAGGTGCCGATCGCGATGAATGGCGCGGAGGATGTGGCCTGGGCCGGCATGCTGCGCACCGCGCGGCGCATCATGGAGGGCACGCTGCTGGTGCCCGGGCGCGTCTGGGCCGGGGGCAAGCCCGCGGCACTGGCAGCCGAATGATGCGCCGCCGGCACCTGCTGGCCGCCCTGGCGCCGCTGCCGGCGCTGGCCCAGCCGGCTTTTCCCACCCGGCCATTGCGCATCCTCACCGCCTTCGCCGCCGGCGGCGGCACCGACCTCATCGCCCGCACCCTGGCACAGGCCATGACTGCGCCGCTGGGGCAGAGTGTCATCGTGGAAAACAAGCCCGGCGCCGGCGGCAATCTGGCCACCGACACCGCCGCCCAGGCCCCCGCCGATGGCTATACCATGCTGATGGGCAATCATGGCCCGATGAGCGTGAACCCCAGCCTGTTCCGCAATTTGCGCACCAATCCCGAAACGGCACTGGAACCGATTGGCCTCGTGGCCGATGCGCCGCTGGTCGTGGTGGTGGGTTCACGCTCGCAGGCGACAAATTTCCCGGCGCTAATGGGCGAAATCCGCGCGGCAAATGGCGCCATCACCTATGGTTCGGCCAGCAACGGCTCGGCCAGCCACCTTGCGGCGGCGCTGCTGATGCAGATGGCGGGGCTGGATGCCGAGCATATCCCCTATCGCGGCGCCGCCCCGGCACTGACCGATGTTGTCGGCGGCACACTGCATTTCATGATCACCACCCTGCCCTCGGTCACCGGATTGATCGCGGGTGGGCAGGTGCGGGCGCTGGCGGTGACGGGCGAGACGCCAATTGCCGTGCTGCCCGGCGTGCCGCCGGTGGCGGCCACCGTGCCCGGCTACAAAGCCACGGCCTGGTACGGCATACTGGTGCGCACCGGCACATCCGCGCCGATCCTGGCCAGGCTGGCCGAGGCCAAGCGCGCCGCCATGGCCGATGCCACGCTGATCAACCGCCTGCGCGAGGAGGGGGCAGAGCCCTCCGCCATGGATGGCCCGGGCTTTGCCCGCCTGATCCGCGATGAGCGCCTGCGCTGGGCCGACGTGGTGCGGCGGGCCAATATCACCGTCGATTGAGAGAAAGCCTTATGGCCGCGGCCGAACGCCCGCCAAACGCGACAAAAGCCCAGCAGGCCGACAGCTGCATTGTTGCGCCTCCGTTCATGACAAGCACCCAGCGCTACAGCAGCACCTCCAACCCATGGTGCCCAGGCGAATAGCCATCCGCCGGCGGCGGACATGGCCAAACATGAACCCGTGCAGCAGGCTAAGGCCGGCGTTCAGCCCAGGGCGTAAACGCCAAGCCCGACCATGCCACCGGCCAGCAGCACGAAGAGCGGGCTGCGGTCGCTGCGCCATATGAACAGCGCGCTGCCCGCCGTGATGAAGGGTGCCAATACAAAAAATGCCGCAGCCTCACCCAGGATAAAGCCCGAGGCGCCCATCAGGCCCAGCGCCAGCGGCACCAGCCCCGCCTGGGCCGGCTTAATCCACCAAGCACCCTTCAGCGCTTCCAGCCAGCCAGCCACCGTCCAGGCCAGGCAGGCAGCGGGCGTGAGGATGCCAATCGTGGCCAGCGCCATACCGCCCCAGCCGCCAATCGCCATCCCCATCACGCTGGCGGAGAGAATATTCGGCCCCGGCGCCGCCTGGGCCAGCGCATAGAGTTGCGAGAAGGTGGCGTCATCCATCCAGCCACGGCTATCGACCAGGATGCGGTGCATCTCCGGCGAGAGCGCATTGGCGCCGCCCACCGCGAGCAGCGAGAGCATGGCGAAGGTGGAGAGGATATCGAGCGGCGACGGACTCATACCCCCGCCCTCGCGACAAACGCCCGGCGCAGTGACATGCCCACACAGATCGGCGCGAATATCAGAATGATCCAAGGCAATGGCACCCGCCAGACGGCCGCCAGCGCCGCGATGACCAGAATGGCCAGGATCTGCTCAGGCGGTGGCTTCAACCGAAACCCCGATTTCAGCGCCGCCCCCAGCGCCATGCCCGCCGCCGCCGCCGCCACCCCTTTCATAAAGGCGCCGATCCATGGGTTCTGACCGAATTCCTGCCAGACGACCACCAGCCCCAACACGACGCAAAGCGGCAGAAGAAAAAACCCGCCCACCGCCGCCAGGCTGCCCATCAGCCCATGGCAGCGCCGGCCATACATCACCGCAAAATTACCGATATTCGGCCCGGGCAGCACCTGAGACAGGCCCAGCAGCTCGGCATATTCGCGCTCGGTCATCCAGCCGCGACCATCCACCAGCACCTGCCGCGCCCAGGCCACGGCGCCGCCAAAGGCAAGGCCGCCGATCTGCAGAAAGCCCCAAAAGAGTTCGCCAGGGGTCGGGGTGCGGGTCTCACTCATGGCCTAAGCCAAGGCGCTCACCGCTGCGCTGTCCAGCCCCCTATCGCGGCGCTGCCGCGCGCATCAGCCGGTCATTGATCGCAGCCCCCAGCCCATCATCAGGCACGCTCTGCGCCGCAATGCCTGAGAGCCTCAGCCTGGCCCCCTCGGCATCAAGCCAGCGCAGCCCACTGAACAGCCGGGCCGCCGCCTCCACCGCATCGCCAGCCTCGGAAAGATTCCAAGTGATCGCCGCCCCCGACAGCGCCGGCCCAAAGGCCAGCAGAGCCTCATCACCCCGCACTGCGCCCGCCTCCAAGCGCAGTGGCAGAGAGGGTGCGTAGTGCGAAAGCATCATCCCCGGGCTGCGCAGCGTGGGCGCCGGGCCGGCATTGATTGGCAATGCCACACCCACCGGGCCGATCACCGCCTCGATCGCCGCGCGCGGCACGCCCCCTGGCCGAAGCAAGACAGCGCCGACACCGGAAAGCTCCAGCACCGTGCTTTCCACCCCCACCGCGCAGGGGCCACCATCCAGCACCGCGGCGATGCGCCCCGAAAGCTCCTCCATCACATGTACAGCCGTGGTCGGGCTGACCCGGCCCGAGCGATTGGCCGAGGGCGCCGCCACCGGCATCCCCCCCGCGCGCAGCAAGGCCGCCGCACCGGGATGCGCCGGCACCCGCACCGCCAAAGTGTCCAGCCCAGCCCCGGCCAGCAGGTCCACCCGGCTGCGAGGGTGGCGCGGCAGCACCATGGTCAGCGGCCCAGGCCAGAAGGCAGCGGCCAGGGCGCGCGCCCGCGCATCGGGGATGATTTCGGCGAAAGCAGCCTCGGTCTCAGCGAAATGGCAAATCAGCGGGTTGAAATGCGGCCGGCCCTTGGCAGCAAAAATCCCCGCCACCGCGGCAGCGTTGCGGGCATCGCCGCCCAGGCCATAAACCGTCTCGGTGGCGAAGGCGACGAGCCCACCCGCCCGCAGCAGCGCCGCGGCGGCCTCGGGGTCGGTGATCAGCTGGGTCAATCGGCGCCCCAGGCGATAAAGCCGGCATTTTTGAAATCCGGCTTGCCATAGGTGAGGCGCCCACCGGCCATATCGGTCACCCGCCCGCCGGCCGCCTCCACCACCGCCTGGCCCGCCGCACTGTCCCATTCCATCGTGGTGCCGGGGCGCGGGATCACATCGGCCAGCCCCTCGGCGAGGACGGCGAATTTCATCGCCGAGCCCATATGCCGGGTCTCGGCCAGGGCATGGCCGGCCAGGATGCGTTCCACCCGCGCCGGGTTGGGGTGGCTGCGGCTGTCCAGCACCGTCAGCCCGGCTGCTGGCCGCCGCCGGGCGCTGATCGGACGGTGGATGCCGGCTTGCCGCTTCCAGGCCACCCCTTCGCGCACCAGCCCGCCCACCACGCTGCCCTCCACCGGCAGGGCGATCACGCCCAGGCGCGGGAAGCCATCCTCGATCAAACCGATGCACACGACGAATTCATCAATGCCCTTGGCGAATTCCTTGGTGCCGTCCAGCGGATCGACCAGCCAGTAGCGGGCACTGGGCTGCATGGCGGCGCCGGCCGCCATCATCTCCTCGGCAACCACCGGAATGCCAGTCTCGCGCAAACCTTCAATGATGATGGCCTCAGCGATGGTATCCGCCACGGTCACCGGGCTCGCATCGGATTTGCGCTCGACCACAAAACCCTGGGCGCGCACGGCCATGATGGCCTGGCCCGCCGCCTCGGCGAGGCGCGCTGCGATG
>Ga0209598_10003710_pt1 | contig 11446 bp, 10 predicted proteins | sample M_140807_EF_Meta_FD_187317 | JGI IMG/M metagenome (GOLD analysis project Ga0209598, IMG submission 187317) | Freshwater microbial communities from Lake Montjoie, Canada to study carbon cycling - M_140807_EF_MetaG (SPAdes) (version 2) | ecosystem: Environmental > Aquatic > Freshwater > Lake... | reverse complement strand
ACCGCCCAGGCTGAGCGGCAGGCCGACAAAGCGCATCGCGCTGTCCGGCACCGGTTGGACCAGACCCAGCGCCTCGGTTTGGGGATGGGCCAGCATCTGGGCAATGGTCTGAACCGCGGAGCAAGGAATTCCGGCGGCTTCCAGCTTTTCAAGCCAGTACGCGGTCTTCTGGCCGATGAAGATCGAATCGAGCTGCGCATAGAGTTCGATCTCATTGCGAACGCGCGCGGGGTTGTCGATGTATCGCGGATCATTTGCCCATTCGGGATGGCCGACGACCGCGGCGAGGCTTCGGAACAGGCCGTCGCTGCCAGCGGCCACGACCAGCTCGCCATCTGCGGTGGCATACGCCTTGTAGGGCACGATGCCGGGCGACCCGGAGCCCTGCTTTGCGGGCGATTGGCCCGATGCCATGCATTGCGATGCAAGGATCGACACCCAGCTGCCTGCGGTCTCGAACAGCGACACATCGACCACCGTGCCCTGACCGCTGATGTCGCGTTCGCGCAGCGCAGACAGCACGCCAATCACCGACCACAAACCAGTGCCCATGTCGACGATCGACGCGGCCACCCGAACCGATGGCCGACCGGGCTCTCCGGTCGTGCTCATCAGACCGCCAAATGCCTGCATCAGGGGATCGTAGCCGGGCCGGTCGCGCAGCGGGCCGCGCCGCCCGAAAGCCCCGATGTTGCAATAGATCAGCGAGGGCTTGATCGCGCGCAGCGACTCGCCATCGAGGCCGAGCTCTTCGACCTGCCCGGGCCTCAAGTTTTGCAGGACGATGTCGGCACGATCGCGGATCAGGTCGATGAGCGCATTGCGGTCCTCAGCCGATCTCAGATCAAGTACGGCCGAGCGTTTGCCGCGGTTGAGCGTCTGGAAGGTGGCCGAGGCCCCTTCCAGAAAGGGCGGCCCCCATTTGCGGGCATCGTCGCCATCGCGCTTTTCGATCTTGATCACCTCGGCGCCGAGGTCACTGAAAATCTGCCCGGCAAAGGGCGCAGCCACGCTGTGGCCCAGTTCAATGACGACCAGGCCCTCGAAGGGTCGAGGGGTCTGCATCGAGCTTGAGTCGGGAGCGGTTTGCAAAGGGTGGGTGTCCGGATGGATCTTCAAGGTCGCGCAGGCTGCGGTGGGGTGAGGCAGAGAGGGTCAAGAATCGCCGATCCGCATTCTCGCTGAAAGCCTGGGTCCTATCCCGCCGCACGCAGTGCAGGATTTTCGGAATCGCGCTGCCTGAATCGGCGCTGCAGCCGGCTTGCGAGCCGAATGAACATCAGACAGTCTGCGCGATACAGGAGACAGACATGATCGACACAAACACTTCGTTGACCACGCGGCGCCTGACCCTGCGCGCGGCGGCAGCCGGTGCAGCCGCCTGGGCACTGCCCAGTGCAACGCATGCATCCGTCTTTCCCGACAAGCCGGTGAAGCTGATCGTGCCCTATCCGGCCGGCGGTGGCGCAGATCTCTGGTCGCGCACCGTGGCCGGAAAACTCGAGAAGGTGCTCGGGCAGCCGATCATCTTCGACTACCGCCCCGGCGGCAGCACCACAATCGGCGCCGACGCCGCCGCCCGCGCGCCGGCCGACGGCTACACCTTTCATCTCTACGACACGACCGCATTTGCCTATGTGCCGAACATGCGCAAGGTGAGCTATGACCCGATCAAGGCCTTCGTGCCGCTGGCGCATCTGGGCGCGCTGCCGATGGTCATCGTCGCCCACCCGTCGGTTCCAGTGAAGAACATCCCCGAGCTGATTGCCTACGCCAAGGCCAATCCGGGCAAGTTGAACTGCGCCAGTGCAGGCGTGGGATCACCTCATCACCTGATCGCCGAGTTCCTCAAGGCGCGCGCCGGCATCACCATGAATCACGTGCCATACAAGGGCTCGGTGCAATACACCGCCGATCTGGTTGGCGGTCAGGTCGATCTGGCGGTCTCGACGATCGGCCCGATGGTTCAGCACATCCAGGCCGGCCGTGTGCGGGCACTGGGCGTCTCCAGTGCAAAGCGTGTCTCGGCACTGCCTGATGTGCCGGCGATCGCCGAGCAGGGCCTGGAAGGCTTCGATGAAAAAGGCTGGAACTGCTTCGTTGCGCCGGCCGCCACACCCCCTGAGGCGGTGCAAAAGCTGCGCGCTGCCCTGCGCACCACATTGGAAGACCCTGAGACGGTTGCCGGCCTGAAAAAAGGCGGAGTCGAGGAAATCTTCAGCATTCCGGTCGAGCGCCTGAGCGAAGCCATGCGCGCGGAAAATCAAAAGTGGGGCGAAGTGATCCGGCGCGCCAACATCACGATGGACAGCTGAGATGGGCGGCTTCCATCCCTCGGCTGGCGGCGCCTTCGAAGGCCTGCGCGTCATCGATCTGGCCCAGGTTCGATCGGGTCCGACCTGCGTGAAACAGTTCGCCGATTTCGGTGCCGATGTGATTCGCATCGAGCCGCCCGCCAGTTCGGATCGGGCCGAACTGATGACCGGCCCAAGAGAGGGCGCGGACATGATCAATTTGCATCGCAACAAGCGGTTGATCACGCTCGACCTGAAGGCCGCCGGCGCCCGTGAGGTGCTGCACCGGCTGGTGCGCAGTGCCGATGTGGTGGTGGAGAACTACCGGCCTGACGTGAAGTTCCGACTCGGCATCGACTATGAGTCGCTGGCAGCGATCAACCCTCGAATCATTCTGGCCAGCATCTCGGGCTTCGGGCAGGACGGACCGTATCGCGAGCGACCGGGCTTCGATCAGATCGCCCAGGGCATGTCGGGGCTGATGTCGGTCACCGGCGCGCCCGGGCAGGGGCCGATGCGTGCAGGCGCCGCCGTCGCCGATGTGGCCACTGGCCTGTATGCCGCACTCGGTGTGATGGCGGCACTGCACGAACGCCATCGCAGCGGCCGCGGCCAGTGGGTGCAGGCGTCGCTGCTGCAATCGGCGCTCGGCCTGATGGACTTCCAGGCCGCGCGCTTTCTGGTCGATGGCGAGGTGCCGGGCCAGGTGGGCAATGATCATCCGACGAGCATGCCCACGTCAGCCTATGCCACGCGCGACGGCCACATCAATATCGGCGCAGGTGGCCAGACCATCTGGGCGCGGCTGTGCGCTGCGATCGGCAGACCGGATCTGGTTCAGGATGCCCGGTTTGCCGATGAGCGAGCACGCTCGGTGAACCGTGCCGATCTGAACGCGGTTCTCTCAGGTGTATTCGCAACCCGCTCAAGCGATGAGTGGATCGAGGCATTGAATGCAGCCGGCGTGCCCTGCGGACCGATCTACACCGTCGATCAGGTGTTCGCCGATCCTCAGGTCATGCATGCCGACCTCGCTGCGACGCTTCAGCATCCCACCCGAGGCCCGGTCCGGGTGCTGGCACCGGGCATGGTGCTGTCACGTACACCGGGCAGTCTTGAGCGTTCGCTGGGCCCGAAGGGCCAGGACAGCGATGCCGTTCTGGCCGAACTCGGTTTCTCGACCGAAGAGATCGGCCAGATGCGAGATCAGGGCGTGATCTGAAAGTCGGTCAGTCGCCGGCCTTGATGCCGTAGTCCTTGACCACCTTGGCCCACTTGCCGCGCTGGTCTTCGATGAACTTGGCGAAGGCTTCGGGCGACGATGAAACCGGATTCATGCCGAGCCCGGACATTTTCTCGCGAATCTGCGGGTCCTTGAGCAGGGTCGCGATTTCGGCATTCATCCTGGCAATGATCGCGGGCGGCGTCTTGGCCGGCGCAAGCAGGCCCCACCATGCAATCGCCTCGAAGCCCGGGATACCGGATTCAGCCACAGTTGGCACATTCGGCAGAATCGGATCGCGCGTGGCCGAGGTCACCGCCAGCGGCACGAGTGCGCCCGACTTGATGTGCGGTGACAGCAGGGCCGCGGTGGCAATCGCGATCGGCACATGACCGGCGTAGGCATCCTGGGCCAGCGGGCCGCCGCCCTTGTAGGGCACATGGGTGGGCGCGAAACCGGCCAGAGAACCCATCTGGGTCACTGCCAGATGCGCCAGGCTGCCTGATCCGATGGTGCCGTAATTCGGCAGCCCGGGCTTGGCCTTCGAAGCGGCAAGCAATTGGCCGAAGGTCTTGTAGGGCTGACTCGAATGCGCGGTGATCACCATCGCGCCATTGGCGATCAGCATCACCGGTGCGAGGTCATTGCGGGTATCGAAGGCCATGTTCGGGATCAGGCTCGGATTGACCGCGTGGGTGTCGAAGACCATCACGAAGGTGTAGCCGTCGGGCGCTGATTTGGCGGCCTGTCCGGTACCGATTGAACCGCTCGCCCCGGGCCGGTTTTCGACAATGACCTGCTGGCCGAGCGCTGCTGACAGCCCGGGAGACAGCAGGCGCGAGAGCAAATCGATCGTGCCGCCGGGCGGAAATGGCGCGATCAGTTTGATCGGCCTGGAAGGCCAGGCATCGGCCTGCTGCGCCATCGCAGCACCCGAGAAGAACAGAGGCGCAGCCGCAATCAGGGCTGCAGAAAAGAGGGCGCGGATCGGCTTCACGAAGTCTCCTGTGGATCTAGTTGATTGTGCTGGCGACAGCGGCAGGAGTGTAAGCGCAAGCTTGAGCGCTTTCCCGGAATACCCCAAGCCGGAATACGGCTTGACCCTGCTGGCGGCATCACGAAGAATCGATCGATTGGGCGTAGACCAGAAGGAGACCCACATGATCCGGATTCAACCCAGTGGCGCAGCCTGCGGCGCAACCCTGCATGGCATCGATCTTTCCAGGCCGCTGGACGCCGACACCCTGGCCGAGGTGCGTGCCGCCTGGCTGGCGCACGGCGTCCTGGCCTTCCCGGATCAGACGATGTCGATCGAAGACCTCGAGCGCTTCACCCTGGCGATCGGGCCGCGCGGCGAAGATCCCTTCATCGCCCCGATTCCCGGTCATGCGCATGTGGTCGAAATCCGGCGCGAAGCCGATGAGCAGGCGCCGATCTTTGCCGAGAGCTGGCACTCCGACTGGAGTTTCCTGCCCACGCCGCCAGCCGGCACCGCCCTGCTGGCATCAATCATTCCGCCGAGCGGCGGAGACACCCTGTTTGCCGATCAGTACGCAGCATGGGACGCACTGCCTGCCTCGATGAAGTCACGGCTCGAAGGTCGGATGGGCATTCACTCGGCTCGGCGGGGCTATTCGAGAGACGGACTGTATGGAGAGAAAGACCAAGCAGCCGGCCGGTCGATGGCGATCCGCCCCAGTGATGCAGCGCTCAAGACCCGAACCCACCCGATTGCCCGAGTGCATCCCGAGACCGGCCGCACCGCCTTGTTTGTGAGCCCCGGATACTCGCTCGGCATCGAGGGCATGGACAGGGATGAGTCGCAGGCCGTCCTGGGAGAATTGTTTGAACATCAGATCCGCCCGGAATTCATCTATCGCCATCAATGGGCCCCGGGGATGCTGCTGATGTGGGACAACCGCTGTCTGATCCACCGCGCCACCGGTGGCTATGAAGGCCATCGACGTCTGCTTCACCGGGTCACGATCTCGGAGCGCGCACCGGCCACCACATCGGCTGCGCATTGATGCGGCGCCATACCGCACCCGTCTGATCCGGCCGATGCCGGGTGGCGTGTACGATTGGGCCTCTGGATGCTTCGCCCCGGAGGGCTTTCATGCGTGGACTTGAACCCGGTGCTGCCCTGCTGTGCGCAGCCCTGCTGTGCGGCGGCTGTGCACCCCCCATCCTTGGCGAGAACCGCGTGAGCACTCCGGGCCAGATGGTGATCGCAGACCTGCGCGACTACCGTATCGAGGTGATGCGCGGACAGCCCTTCGAAGTGCGCCTGCCCAGCAATCCCTCAACCGGGTATCGCTGGACCATCGTGGAGTCTCCGGTCGAACTCATCGACCAGACCGAAACCGTGCGCTATCTGCCGGGCAGAACCGATGTGATCGGTGCACCCGGCGAGGAACGCTTCAGCTTCCTTGCGGTCAAGCCCGGTGCAGGCACCCTCAAGCTGGAATACCGCAGGCCTTTTGAACCGGCCGAAGTGGTGGCCGCCCAGCGGGCCACCTTCAAGGTCGAAATTCGCTGAAACACGGGCGCGGGATCGCCCCACGCCCGGGTCAGTGCCAATCGATCAGCGGCCGTAGACCTTGCCGAAACGCACCCAGGACTTGCCGTCCCACTTCTGCAGCTGCTGGCGCTCGATCGGAAAGAAGTCGTCGGCTGCAGTCTTGACGTTCACACCGGGCAGCAGCATCGGCAGGGTGATGTCCAGGCTGGCTGCCTGCTTCATCACATTCTCGCGGGTCAGGTTATTGCCGGACTTCTTCAGCACCTCGACCAGCGTCTGCGCCGCGCTGTAGGCAAACACATTGTTCGAATCCTTCAGGTCGCCCTGGGGATAGAACTTGTGCATCCAGACCACCCAGTCGTTGTACTCCTTGGTGCCCAGCCAGCTGGGGTCGGTCGGATCCTTCAGGTAATAGGCAGTGATCACGTCGATCGCGTTTTCAGGACCCGCCGGCAGGATCACCGAAGCCACCGATGACGAGACGCCATTCAGATAGTGCGTCGGCTTCCAGCCGATGTCTGCCGCCTTCTTGATCGCCTGAGCAGCAAACTTCGGGATGGTGATGTTGAAGAAGGTGTCGGCACCCGATGCCTTGAGTTCAACCATCTGACTGTCGATCGTCGGGTCAGTTGCCTCGTACGACAGCTTCTTGATGATCATGGTCTTGGCCTTGTCACCCAGGCCGTCTTCAAAGCCTTTCAGGTAGTCACGGCCGTAGTCATCGTTCTGGTAGATGATGCCGATCTTGGCGTTCGGCTTGGTCTCCAGGATGTGCTGAGCGTAGATCTTCCCTTCGGACTGATAGCTCGGCTGCCAGCCCATGGTCCAGGGATAGTCCTTCTGGTCGCCCCACTTGGTGGCACCGGTCGCGTTGAACAGTTGCGGCACCTTCTTCTGGTTCATGTACTTGTGGATGGCCGAATTGGTCGGCGTGCCCAGCACATTGAAGATGAAGAGCACTTCGTCCTGCTCGACCAGCTTGCGCGCCATCTCGACCGTACGGGCCGGGTTGTAGCCGTCGTCATAGGACACCCAGACCAGCTTGCGGCCATTGACGCCGCCTTCGGCATTGACCTTGTCGAAATAGGCCTTGATGCCCTTGCCGATCGTGCCGTAGGACGAGGCCGGACCGGAATACGGGCTGATGCCGCCGATCTTGATTTCCTTGTCATTGGCACCTTCATCGTATTTCTTCTGAGCGAATGCACCACCCGATGCCATCAGGGCACTGATGGCAGCAACAGCCAGGGTCACGGTTCTGCGGTTCATGAGTGTCGTCCTCGTTATCGTTAAAAAAGGCCCCCTGCAATTGCAGGGGGCCCGGGTGAATCAATTGGCCTTTCGGTTGCGGCCAATTCAGCGTGCGTGATGACCGAAGGCGGATCAGCGGCCGAAGGTCTTGCCCTGCATGACCCAGGTCTTGCCGTCCCAGATGCCGATCTGCTCGCGCTCGATCGGGTAGAAATCGTCAGCACTGGTCTTGACGTTCACGCCCGGCAACAGCATCGGCAAATTGATGTCGAGGTTGGCGGCCTGCTTCATGATGTTCTCGCGGGTGAGGTTATCGCCACACTGCTTGAGCACCTGAACCACGCCCTGGGCCATGGTGTAACCAAAGACATTGTTGAGGTCCTTGAGGTCACCGTTAGGCATGTACTTGGCCATGAAGGCGGCCCAATCCTTGTACTCGGCGCCGTTGTGCCACTTCGGATCGGTTGCATCCTTCAGGTAGAAGGCCGACAGAATACCCACGCCGTTCTCAGGACCTGCCGGCAGCATGACTGCACCGACCGAGTTCGAGACGCTGTTCAGGTAATGCTGCGGCTTCCAGCCGATCTCGGCCGCCTTCTTGATCGCCTGCGCCGCAAATTTCGGCGTGGTGATATTGAAGAAGACATCCGCGCCCGACCCTTTGAGCTCGACCATCTGGCTGTCAATCGTCGGGTCGGTCACCTCGTAGGTGAGCTGCTTGATGACCATGGTCTTGGCTTTGTCGCCCAGGGCATCCAGGAAGCCCTTGAGGTAGTCCTTGCCGTAGTCGTCGTTCTGATACAGGATCGCGACCTTGGCGTTGGGCTTGGTCTCAAGCAGGTGCTGAGCGAAGATCTTGGACTCGCCCTGATAGTTGGGCTGCCAGCCCATGGTCCAGGGGTACTGCTTCGGATCACCCCACTTGGTCGCGCCAGTGGCCACGAAGAGCTGGGGCATCTTCTTCTGGTTCATGTACTTGTGGATCGCCGAATTCGGCGGCGTGCCCAGCACACCAACAGTGGCCAGCACTTCCTCTTCCTCGACCAGCTTGCGGGCCATCTCGACCGTGCGGGCCGGGTTGTAGCCGTCATCGACCGAGATGAACTTGATCTGACGGCCGTTGATGCCACCCTCGGCGTTGATCTTCTTGAAATAGGCTTCCATCGACTTGCCGATCGCGCCATAGGCGGACGCGGGACCCGAGTACGGCATGATGTTGCCGAGCTTGATTTCCTTGTCCGTCGCACCGGTGTCGTACTTCTTTTGCGCCACGGCGACGCCAGAAACCAGGGTTGCGCTCAGGCCCGCAACCATCAGGGCCAGAAACTTGCGTTTCACGATTGACTACCTCCAACAGGTTGAGAAACCGCAGATGCCACCGATCGGCCTGCGGATGCTGCAGCCGGGCCGCCACGCAGCCGGCTGTAGATCTTGCTGATCATCCCGGCCACACCGGTGGGCATCAGGTACATCAGCAGGATCAGAAAGATGCCGTAAATGGCCCACGGCGCCGATTTGGAAATCTCGTCTGCAATATTGGGCACGAACTGGATGAAGATTGCGCCGGCAATTGCACCCGGAATCGAGGCCAGACCACCGACCACCACGCCGACCAGGAAGGTGATCGACAGGAAGGACGTGAAACTGTCGGGCGAGACGAAGGCCACCGCGGTGGCTGACAGTGCGCCGGCCACCCCGGTGAACGCAGCCGAAACACCGAAGGTGAGTGACTTGTAGACCGGCAGGTTGACGCCCATCGCACTGGCGGCAATCGGATGGTCGCGGATGGCCACCAGGGCACGGCCGACCCGGCCACGCAGCAGACGCCAGGCGATCAGGAACATGATCGCGGTGACCAGCAGGATGTAGAAGTACAACCAGCGGTCGGCCGACAGCGGTTGACCCAGGACGCTGAGTTCAAAGGGCGCCTCGGGCTTGTTGAGCACGATGCCCTGCACCCCGCCGGTCCATTCTTCGATCCCTTTGTACTTGAGCATCTGCGGAATGGCCAGCGCGAGCGCAAAGGTGGCGAGCGCCAGGTAATGGCCGCCCAGGCGAAGTGCCGGGAAACCCATCAGATAACCGACGACGAAACAGATCACCGCCGAAAACGGCAGTGTTGCCCAGTAGGGCACACCCGCCTTGTCCATGAGAATCGCAGCCACATACGCGCCAATGGCATAAAACGCGCCATGCCCCAGCGAGATCTGTCCGTTGAAACCGGTCAGGATGTTCAGCCCAAGCACGGCGATGGCATAGATCATCACCATATTGAACTGAAAGACCCGGAAGTTCTTGACCAGGAAGGGCAGCACGCACAGCGCCACCAGCAGCACGGCTGCGCCGATCCAGACCCACTTGTTGTTGGTGTTCTCATTCATACGCGGGTCACCACAGCTTTGCCGAACAGGCCATCGGGTTTGAGGGTCAGGGTGCCGACGATCAGGATGAGCGCGACCGTCAGTTTCAATTCGGTACCGATTACATAGGCGCCGAGCAGGTTCTCCAGGATGCCGACAATGAACCCGCCGATCACCGCGCCCCAGGGATTGTCGATGCCACCGAGCAGCGCAGCGGCAAACCCGTAGAGCAGGATGCCGCCCATCATGTTCGGATCCAGAAAGACGATCGGGGCAATCATCATGCCGGCCACCGCACCGATGGCGGCTGCCAGGCCCCAGCCCATGCCCAGCATCCAGGACACCCGCACACCGACCAGACGGGCCGACTCCGGGTTCTGGGCCGCGGCCCGCATGGCCAGGCCCAGCGGCGTGAACCGGAAGAATGCGTAGAGCGCACCCAGCACGCAGAGCATCACCATGATCGAACCAATCTCATGCGATGAGAAGAACTGGGTGTCGATCAGCGATCCCTTGGGGAACGGCGTCGGGAAGGACTTGATGGTGTGATCAAAGATCCAGCCGGCCAGTGCATTGAAGATCACCAGCAAGCCCACGAAGACGATCACGTTGGTGAGCACCGGCGCTTTCTCGACCGGCTTGAGCACCGTGCGCTGGATCAGCAGGCCCAGTGCAAACGAGATCGCCACCGTAAAGAAGAAGGCGCCCCAGTAGGGCCAGCCGTTCTGGATCAGCCACCAGGCGATAAAGGTGCTGAAGGTCGCCATCTCGCCCTGGGCGAAATTGATGTGGTGGGTGGCCTGGTGAATCATCACCAGCGCCAGGCCCACCGAGGCGTAGATGCCGCCGTTGGCGATACCGGCAAAGATTTGGTGCAGTAAGGCTTCCATCGTCGCTGTCTCTGTCCCTGTTTCGGTGTCCCGGATCGATGTCGGGTTCTTGTGATGTGAAGGTCAGTAGCCGAGATAGACCTTGCGGACCGTCTCGTCGTTCTTGATCGTCTCGCTCGGGCCGGAAATCACGATGCGACCGGTTTCGAGCAGATACGCATGATGGGCCAGGCCAAGCGCCAGATTGGCGTTCTGCTCAACCAGCAGCATGCTGACCTTTTCTTCTTCGTTGATGCGCCTCAGGATCCGGAAGATCTCGGCGACGATCAGCGGGGCCAGGCCGAAGGACGGCTCATCGAGCAGCAGCATGCGCGGGCGCAGCATGAGCGCGCGGCTGATGGCCAGCATCTGCTGCTCACCGCCCGACAGGGTGCCTGCCTGCTGATTGCGCCGCTCCTTGAGACGGGGAAAGCGGGTGTAGGCCTTCTCCATGTCGAGCGCGACTTCAGCCTTGTCCTTGCGCACATACGCACCGAGCCTGAGGTTTTCCTCAACCGACAGCGCGGTGAAGGTGCCTCGGCCATCGGGGACCTGAGCCACGCCCATGCGCACCACCGACTCGGTGGACTTGCCCACCACCTGCTGGCCATCGAACAGGACGCTGCCGCTGGTTTTGACCGCCTGGCAGACCGCGCGAAGCGTGGTGGTCTTGCCCGCGCCATTGGCACCGAGGATCGTGGTGATCTGGCCCTGAGACAGGGTGAAATCGATGTCGAACAGGACCTGTGTCGGTCCATAGGAGGCCTTCAGGCCCTTGACTTCAAGCAGTTCAGGCATCTGCCGGGGCTCCGAGGTACGCGGCGATCACTTCCGGATGTTGCTGGATTTCGGTGGGGGTGCCTTCGGCGATCTTCTTGCCGAAATTGATGACCACCACCTTCTGGGAAACGGCCATCACCAGACTCATG
>Ga0209598_10003709_pt1 | contig 11446 bp, 6 predicted proteins | sample M_140807_EF_Meta_FD_187317 | JGI IMG/M metagenome (GOLD analysis project Ga0209598, IMG submission 187317) | Freshwater microbial communities from Lake Montjoie, Canada to study carbon cycling - M_140807_EF_MetaG (SPAdes) (version 2) | ecosystem: Environmental > Aquatic > Freshwater > Lake... | reverse complement strand
AAGGCAGATGGGTGTTGTCCGCCCGGGAGATTCTGTGGAGCTTGTTTCGGAGCAGGATCGCTTGCAAGTGGTGCGCGCCCGTGGTGCGGCGTTTTGGGCCGCACCTTTGGTGAAGCGCGATCAACCCACTCAACGCACCTGCCCCAAGCTTGGTTGGGCCGATCTTTCCAGCGGAGCAGGCCAATACTGGGCACATGCCCATCTGTGGATTACTGACAAGCCATGGGTTACCTGGACCGATGCCAATGGACGCTTTCAGTTCGATCAGGTGCCTGCCGGTGGTAACTACACTGTGGTGGCGCATGTACCGGACTGGCGGCTTGAAAAGGTCGATAGAGATCCAGAATCATTGGAACCAGCGCGCGCCGATTACCGCGTTCCACTTTCGTTCGACACCGCCGCCAAGCCGGGGGTAGCGACTGTGCTCACCGTGCCTGCCTCGGCGTTTTCCGGGCGCTGATTCAACTGCTGGGCCGCTGGGTTGGCTACAAGAACGACATCTGTCCGTCGGTACATATCGTACCGGCGAGCCATTTCTTGGGCGCGCGGCACACTTGGGCGTAATTCATCCCAAGCTCGGGCAGAGATCGCCAGGTAGGCAGGCAGAGGTTGTTCCAGAAACAACCGGGCTTCGGTGGATCCTCCGAGTCGGTCCACCCTCCGCTGGGCATAAAAGACCAGACTGGGTTGAAACCAGTCGTACGCTCCCAGCCGAACTTCATGCTTGAGGTGATCGGCAGGCAGTGCACCCGCGAGGGCCTCGGCCGCCTTGTACCGATTGAATGTGCGCCCGTTCCAAGCTCCCAAAAGGCCGGTAAACAGGGTGGCAGTGAATCCCAACGCCAGCAAGGCATTGTTACGTGATTTACGCCATGTCCAAAGGGCAATAATAGCCCCCAGAATGGGTGCCAAGCCCACCCAAGCCCATTGCTCAACTCCCGGAAAAGGTTTGAATTTACCGATGGGGCCCAGTGTTCCGCCTGCAATCAGGAAACCGGCGATCACAGTAAGTCCGGTAATTGCCACGCCGGCAAAACCAGATGCCATCCATTTGTTACTGATTTTGATTTCGCCCCGCGCCCAAGCGATCAATCCTCCGGCCAGCAGCAGAGCCGCGGCAGGGTAGCAGGGCAAAACATAATTGGGAAGCTTGGTGGAACTAAGCGAAAAAAGCCCGACAGGTATGACAAACCAGCAAATGAACAGTCGTGTGAGGTCTGGTCGGGCCGATGCTGCTCCGCGTACGACCAAGTTTCCAGCCGGCAGCAGGAAAAAGGTCCAGGGGAAAAGCCCGGCCAGTAGTACCGGCAGGTAATACCAAAATGGCCCGCCATGGCCTTCCATGGGTGATGTGAATCGGCCCACGTTATGTTCGAAGAAGAAACCTCTGAGCCAAGCGTACTTGGTCTCGGCGCCTACCCACAGGTACCAAGGTGCCGCCACTACCAGCCATAAGGCAATTCCAGCTCCCAGCCATCGGTTCCACAGGGTGTAAAGCCGTTGTTCCCACGCCAAATGCGCCACAACAATGGCTCCGGGCAGTGCCAGCCCCACAGGGCCTTTGCCCAGCATGGCCAATCCGGAAAAAAGCGCGGCGGGAACCATCCAAGAGCCACCACCGCCCCGATTAGCCAGCGCATGGCACGCCACTGTGGCAGTTACCAGTGCGGTCAGCAGGCTGTCTGGATTGGCAAAACGTGCAGAAGCAATGAAAAGTGGGCTGGTGGCCAGAACAGTGGCAGCCATCAATCCGCCCGATCGCCCGAGCCACGTGCGGCCGAGGAACCATGTGGCCACCAACGTGATGAGCGCTGCCAATGCCGAGGGAAGTCGGGCTGCCAGCTCGCCCTTTCCCACTATGTGGGTGGCCATAATCTGCAACCAATTCAACAAGGCCGGTTTGTCGACGCGCAGCCCATAATTGAACGTGGGCACCACCCAGTTATTCGAGGCACTCATTTCGCGAGAGGCTTCGGTGTTGTTTCCTTCGTCGATATCCCACAGGTGCGCGCCGCCTAGATACGGAAGTGCAACCAGTGCCCAAAGAACCACAACCACGATCAGTTCAAACCAACGCGTTGACGATGGTTGATTCGTGTGCGGGTCTGGATTCGACATGAATCGTGTGTCCTTGTTCCGTTGGAAAAGTGTGCCGAGTATGCCCAGACTGCCGGGTGGGAAGCGAGGCCAGATTGACCCGGAAGGGCCCTGCCAATTAAGGTTGTTCACCTCGGGCAGTACTACTTGGCAGACTAATGGAGGGATATCCCCATGACGGCGATCATCCCGCTTGTATTGCTGGTGGTAGGTCAGGCCACCGCGCCGCCGTTGCCGGTAGCTGTTCCCGATCTACCAACAGATCCTGCGCGCCTGCGCGAAATGCTGCGCGACCGCGCTCAGCCCCGCCTTCAGGCTCAAGCCGCACTCGTTCTGTTGCAACTCAATGCTGCTGATGCGGATGCTGTCATTCGCCAGGGGCTTGAACAGTCGGAAGACCCGGAAATGTTTTTGGTTCTGGCTTCAGCCATTCGCCTAGCACGCGACAGCCGGTATGCCGAGGAACTCGTGCGTGCGCTGGCGCGTCAACGTGCCATTGAACGCTCAGGTGCCGCTGAAGCTTTGGCAGCACTCATCGACCAGCGTCTGGTGCTGCGTCTCCGCCAGATTACCGACGATCCGCGTGCCGATGTCCGCTCGCGCATTGCGGCGATCGGTTGCCTTGGTCGCAGTGGCAGGCGGGTTGCAGTCGAACCGTTGATTGCCGGGTTGGAGTTGGAAGATGAATCGGTGCGTAATGCTGCTGCCGATGCCTTGGCGGAGCTTTCTGGATGGCGTTATGGCGTCGATGCAGCCAAGTGGCGAGGGTGGTGGGACAGGCACCGTGATATTCCCAACGAACGCTGGCTTGAAATGCGGTTGTCGTTTCAGAACAGCCGTGTTTCCAGATTGGAAAGCGAGCTGGAAAATGCGCGCGGCCAGACAGTTCGTTTGCACCAGCAGCTCTATGCGCGGTTGGGTGGGGCAGAGCGTCTAGTCTATATACCGTCGCTATTAGATCATGAAGACCCGGCGGTACGCTTGCTGGCGGTCGGTTGGGCCCAGGAAATGCTGGCTTCGCCCGATCAGGGAGTCCAAAGATCGCTGGGTCCTCTTTTGTTGCGGCTGACTGCCGATCCTGCATTGGAAGTGCAGCGCGCCGCTGTGCTGGCTCTTGGCCGTTTGCAAGATCCCGCTGCCTTGGTTCGATTACTGGCGTTGGTGACGGCACCCGCACCAACCATACGGGCGGCAGTGGCGCGGGCCTTGTCTCAGCAGGCCCGTCAGGCATCTCCCGATGCCGCAATACGTACCAATCAGGTGCTGGGTGCACTGGGCCGGCTTCTTGAAGATCCAGTCCTTGAAGTTGTGGTGGAAGCCGCTGAAGACTTGGGAGGCCTTGGTGTGCCTGAATCTTGGCCTGTGCTGACCGGCCTATTGCGGCATCCGGGTGAATCGGTACGCAAAGCCGCGGCTCAGGCACTGGAGCGTGTGGCGCAACCTACCGCGCTTGATCAGATCCTGCGCGGGCTAGACGACCCTTCCGGGGCCGTACGTTTCAGCCTTGTGGGCGCCCTTGGAAATATGGCTGTTTCTACCACGTCTGTTCTTACGGCTGTCGATTTGACGCGGGTGCTGGCACGTCTGGAAGTTACTCTGCTTAAAGATCCAGAGCCTACGGTAAGGGCCCGTGCCGCCACGGCGCTGGGTGAATGCGGTTCCGCGCCACTATTGCCGGTGATGTGGCGAGCCTGTCAGGCGGGAGAGGATGTTCGAGTTCAGGAAAAAGCTTGGTTAGCCATGATCGATATCCTTGCTCGGGGCCGTCAGGTCGCCTTGGTAACAGAATGGGACCGCAACCTGATGGAAGCAAAGCAACCTATAAGGCGGATTCAGTTACTTACAGAAGTTCTGGCGCGATGGCAAAGAAGGCCCGAGGCGCGTGCCGATCAGGTGCACCTGCAAGATTTGCTGGTTCCGGTGGCTTTGGAACAAGGCAAGTGGACCATGGCATTGCCTGTTTTGCGAGATGTTTTAGCAAGGCAGGCAACACCAACGGAGCAGCAGACGCGATTGCGGTGGTTGCTCCAGGCCGCTGAACAGGCTTATGCGGAGGGTAATAAGGGAGAAGCGTTGCGTGCCGCGCAGGATGGACTGACTTTTGCTCCCAAAGGAAGCCCGTTGATTCAGTCGTTCGAGCAGGTGGTGCGTCGGGCGGGAACCTGATCGGATGTCATTTCCATGCAATAATGATGGCACCAAGCGTGATGAGGCTCCCACCCAGCACAACCCTTGCGTTGAGGCCCTCGCCCAGTATGATGGCCGCTAAAATAATGGTGAAGACAACGCTCAATTTGTCGATTGAAGCCACCCCTGAAACCGGGCCCTGGTGAATGGCCCGGAAATAACAAATCCATGAAAGACCCGTGGCCAGGCCGGATGCGATAAGGAAGCCAATGGCGCCCACAGGCCAACTGTTGTTACGCCATGTTCCACCAGCTAGGACAATTCCCCAAACAAGCACCATGACCACGGAAGTGCGGATAGCGATGGCCATATCCGAGGCAATTCCTGTGGTCCCCATTTTGGCAAGAATTGCCGTGGCGCTCGCAAAAAGGGCGCTAGCCAATGCCCATGGAATCCAGAGCATACAACCCCCCTAGCACGCGTCGTTGGTTACCATGTTCCCATGCCAGTCAAGAATGGGCCAGCAAGTATGAGCCAGATCTTATCTTAGGCCCGATACAGCCAAGATTGGCTGGGTTAAGATAATCAATCAAGACCATGGCCGGTTAACGATAGCATCATGAGGGCGTACACATGGGTTCTCGAATCCTTGTGATTGAAGATGAACCAGGAATTGCTGATTACCTTGTCAGGGGACTTCAGGAAGAAGGCTATACAGTTGGGCACGCGCCGGATGGGCTGAAAGGCTGGAAATTGCTTCAAGCAGAGCCATGGGATGTAATCCTACTCGACTGGACAATACCCGAAATAGATGGTTTGGAACTGTTGACACGATTCAGACAGATCAATGCGGTCACTCCAGTGCTCTTCCTCACCGCGCGAGATTCAATTTCCGATCGAGTGAGCGGTTTGAATGCAGGTGCTGAAGATTACCTGTGCAAGCCGTTTGCGTTTGAGGAACTGCTTGCCCGCATCGGTTCGCTCTTGCGGCGTCGGCTGGTAACAGCAGTCTCTATCATTTCCCATGGCGATGTGTCGGTTGATTTGGCCACGCAGAGGGCCGAGCGCGCTGGTCACAAGATCGACCTTACCGCCAGAGAGCTATCGCTGCTTGTTTTCCTTATACGTAATAGCGGCAAAGTGATGGTACGCAAGGAGATTTACGAACATGTATGGGATGACACCTATGACGGAGTTTCAAACACGTTGGAAGTCCATGTGATGGAGTTGCGGCGGAAACTGGAAGCCCATGGCTCGCGATTGATTCAGACCGTGAGGGGCCAAGGTTACATATACGCCAACGGTGGAACTGGTTGATACAAACAGGAATCAGGTATGTCGCTCGCGACCAGACTGCTGACATTTTTCATGTTGATTTTGGCTATGGTACTTGTGGCATTTTCAGCAACATTGTACTCATGGGCCAGATCATACCTCCATAGGCAGGTGATCGACCAGGTAACTTCAACTCTCGATACAATGGTGGCTGCTGCCGAGGTTGAACCAGACGGTTTGGACTGGGAACCAGAACTGCGTCAATTGCCAAGTCGATGGGAAGGCGATCCACCCTTATGGGTGATACACGATGAAAACAACGTAAGAGTTGATGGTTCTACCGATCCCGGCCAATGGATAGCCGGGTTTGCTGGACCTTCAGACAATTTAGCACAAGAGCGGTTCCAAGTTGTACAAAATGGAAGCCTCTGGTGGCTTGCTCGCCAAACTATTCAACATCCAAATCCGGAAAAAGTCCGTCATCCGCCGCCAGGACAACGTAAAAATCGATACAAATCGCTAATCTTTGTCACAGCAGTTCCAATGATCACGGCGCAGAACTCACTTACGGCTCTTGGGTGGGCTCTTGCCGCAATTTCAGTATCATTATGGGCTTTTTCTGCAGTAAGCGGGCTCTATCTTTGTAAGCGCGCGCTTCTGCCATTAACCACCATGGCTGTGGCTGCGCGAAAAATATCAACATTCCATATCAGTGAGCGTCTGCCACAACCAAATACCCATGATGAACTCGACAGCCTAGCGGTGGCATTCAACGGTGTATTATCGAGATTGCAGGTGGCCTTTGAGCTTCAGCAACGATTCGCGGGTGAAGCATCGCATCAGCTTCGAACGCCGCTTGCCGCCATGCTGGGCCAACTGGAAGTGGCGCTGCGCAAGAACAGGCCGGATTCCGACTACAGAAATGCCCTCGAATCGGTCACCCAACAGGCCGCACGGATGAGGCAGATCGTGGAATCGTTGCTGTTCCTGGCACGCCCCGATTCGGATGCCTGTCTGCCAGATTCAGGCCCTCTTAACCTTGTCAAATGGTTGGATGAGCACTTGCGATTCGCGTGGGCATCGCACGCCAGGTGGGAAGACCTTGCTGTTCAATTGCCTGATTCAACGTGCATTATCAAAAAAATTCACCCGGTCTTGCTCGGTCAAGCCATTGATAATCTTGTGGACAATGCTTTCAAATACAGTCCGGCTGGAACTCCAGTAACAGTGGAACTTAGTGTAAATAAAGGAAATGCGGCTATTACGGTCCGAAGTATGGGATCTGAAATTTCGGACGATGAAATTGGCAGTGTTTTCGACCCATTCTTTCGCGGCCGACAAGCAACGAAAAGCGGGATTGGAGGCTTTGGCCTAGGGCTTGCCGTTTGCCTGCGAATTGTTCACGCGTTTTTCGGAACAGTAACGGCGAAACGCAATATTGAAGGAAAAACCGTTTTTATTGTGTCCTTGCCAATAGGTGATTGACAAATTGGCAATCGCAAAGGCAATCAACCGACAAAACCAGTCAGCGTAAGGGAATTGGCGCTGCCCAGCAAGTTTCCGGCGCGGTCAGCAACGCGCGATAGTGCAACAACACTTGTTGTGTCTAATCCGATATTGATGGTTCCGGCCGCGCCAACACGAAAGCGGAATCCCCACCCGGAACGTGAACCAGTCACATTCACTGTTAATGGCGTTCCATTCAATGTGACGGTGATCATCGATGGTTTAAAATTTGTGATCATTTCGCTAAAGACAACACTGACACTAACAAACTGGCCAACCACACCGCTTCCACTGGTGATTTCAAGGATTGCCGTGGGCGCCTTGTTGTCTCGCGTCCAGTGTAGAATGGCCGATTCCTTAAAGGAGTTGCCATAAGTGTCTGTAATCGCACCATCCTTAAGCTTGATAGAAACCTCGCCTGAGTCGGAGGGAGATCCCGAAGAATTGATGGTCGCATCCACCAGAATGGTGCGACCAATGATGTCCACGCTGGTGATGGTGCATCCAACAACATCAAAATCATCCGTGTAGGGTGAAGTCAAGTCCACTGATGCCGCATCGATATCCTGTGGAAACGTGAAGACGAGGTCGTTGAACGCGGTGGTGCTGCCGGAAATATATCCGGTTGGATTGGTGCCCGCGTTGTTGCGTGGCGAGAGCGAGGTTGACCGGAACACAGATATGGTCTGGGTGGCGGAAGGCATACTGTTGACACCATTCCATCCCGCTTTGACAAGGGATGTCACGGTAACCGGTGCTGAGCCGATGGTAGGTTGAATAACAACTTCAAATTTAAGCGGGTTCGAGCTGTCTTGGGTGATCGACATAACTTTGGCTTTTGTCACCAGAAAATCCCTGGCGGATGGATTTTTGGTAGGCGCGGCACTGTAAGTGGCGATGTATGTGAGTTGGGTATCGCGGGATTTCGCGCCTCCACTTGTGGTGATTTCGTCGGATTTCAAGGCCCACGACACCGATGCTTCAGTGGCATCGGTCACTGTCACAACCATGTTTTTGGTTGTGATGTTGGCGCCGTCACTGACGCGGACTGTAACCAGGTAGATGTTGTTGGCATCACTGTCAGTCGGCATTTCGAAATTCGGAGCAGTGGTGAATATCAGGTTCCCAGAACCGGAAATGGAAAAATTCGCCCCATCGATATTGTTGCCGGTGTATGTGTTGAGAATGGAATAAGTGAAAGTGGTGTCGGCGTCAGTATCGGTTGCCGTGACTGGAATAATGGCTGTTGTATTTTCGGGAATAGTGGCGGTGGCCGCGCTGGTGATAACAGGGGCGGCTTCGTTGACGTTGGTGACGGCAACAATAATGTCCCGTGTGACGTTGTTGGTGCCATCACTGACCTGCAGGGTAATCAGGTAGGTGTTGTTGGCATCACTATCGGTTGGCGCCTCGAAGTTTGGTGCCGAAAGAAATGTCAAAACGCCGGAATTCGAGATGCTGAACTTATTGCAATCGGCGTTTCCGCCGGAATTTGCTGTCGGAATTGAATAAGTAAGCGATGTGGGTGTATCTTGATCCGTTGCTGCCGGGTTGAGTACCTGAGTTGTATTCTCCGCCACCGTGATGGAACCTGGAACCACAGGGGCTTCGTTGACATTGGTCACAGTAACAGTGATGTCGCGTGTCACCGTGAAGGCACCGTCGCTCACCTGAACAGTGACCAGATAGATGTTGTCTGAACCATTGTCTGTTGGAGCTTCGAAGTTTGGAGCGGAAGCGAAAGAAAGGATGCCAGTGCTTGATATTCTAAATTTTGAACCATCAATATTGCTGCCGATTGTGATGGCCGGGATGGAGTAGGTGAGAGCTGCATTGGCATCTGTGTCAGTCGAGGTAAGGACAAGAACTGTTCCTGAGCTGTTTTCCGCCACGGTAGCGGTAACAGTGGTTGGCACTGTGGGTGCGGTTTCATCGATGTTTGTCACAGTTACAGAAATGTTTTGGGTGACATCGGTAGCGCCATCTGAAACTTTGATGGTGACGAGGTAAACATTATTGGAATCGTTGTCAGTAGGTGATTCAAAGTTCGGTGCCGTGACAAATGTCAGAACGCCTAAATTGGAGATCGAAAATTTCGACCTGTCGGCATTGGCGGAACTATCTGTGGTAGAAATCGAGTATGACAGAGTTGTTCCGGCGTCTGGATCTGTTGCTTGGACTGTTAAAACGGCTGTGGTGTTTTCTGGAACAGTGGCGGTTGCGGGACTGGTGAATATGGTTGGTTCATTGACATCGGTGACAGTGACAACGATGTTTTGCCCGGATGAATTGAATCCGTCGGAAACAGTGACGGTGACTAGGTATGTGTTGTTGGAATCGCTATCTGATGGCGATTCGAAATTACGACCGGTAACAAATGCCAAGGCACCGGTATTGGAGACGGTGAACTTGCTGCCATCCAGGTTGCCACCAGTGTAATTGGTGGAGATGGAGTAAATAAGCGTGCCCGTGTTTGAATCGGTATCCGTTGCCGTTACGGTGAGCACGGCTGTTGTGTTTTCAGGAATACTTTTGGTGTTGGAGCTGGTGAATGTGGGGGCAACTTCATCGATGTTGAGAACGTTCACAGTAATGTTCTGGATGACAAGGTTGGCGCCATCTGAGACCTGCACCGAGACTAGATAACTGTTATTGGTATTGCTGTCGGATGGCGCCTCGAAATTCGGCGCCACCACGAACGTCAAAACGCCAGAACTGGAAACCGCGAACTTCGCTCCGTCCACGTTATTACCCGAGTAGGTGCTGGGTATGGAGTATGTCAGTGATGCCCCATTGTCTTGGTCCGTTGCCCGCGCTGTCAGGACAGCGGTACCGTTTTCGGGAACGCTTGCAATGGAAGGGCTGGTAAACGTTGGCGCCTCGTTGACATTGGTGACAGTGATAGTGAGCGATTGATTGACTTTGTTGATGCCATCAGAAACGCGGACAACAACAAGATAAATGTTATTGGTGTCGCTATCGGTTGGATTTTCGAAATTCGGCGCCGTGGTAAATGAGATAATTCCGGAGCTTGAAATAGTGAAACTACGGCGATCACTGTTCACGCTTGAGCTGGTGCTCAGTATTGAGTAAGTCAGGGTATCAGATGGGTCAGCATCTGTTGCGGTGACTGCTAAGACCGCTGTGGAATTTTCGGCAACGGAAACTGCCGGGTTAGATGTGAATACTGGCGAAGCCGGTGTTAGACGGTCTTCAAGTATTTGAAGGTTCGGACGCAACCTATTACCGTAAAATGGTTTGTGAATAATTGCCGGGGTTTTTGCGCCCCAAAATGGGAGCAATTGAGCAAGCTTCAACATGGGACGATCCTCGTGGACTCGAGGCTTTCAGTTTTCTTTCAGGAATGATGGCACGGATTAGAACAGAGTGCAATAGACGAAATCAACAGGAGCCGGAAGATTCGACTCTGTGGCCATAGAATCTATACTATTACAGCTTGGTAAATCTCAGAGTATTAAGCCAGCGGAGGTACGACCCATACAGTTTTGTTGTTATCGTCTGGAATAGGGCCTGAAATATAAGGATTCCGAATGCCAGGCAATATCTGCACATCGAAAACTTCTTCAACGCCGCTGGCAAATTCCAGATGCCCTTCCTGCCTTCCTGTGCGAAGATCGACAATGGCAACCCCGCATTTCAGCTCTTCACGTCGCTCGGCAATGGGAATGCCGCCAAAAACAGAGGTTTCACGTATACGGCTAAGCCCGACCAGCGCATACGATCCAATAAAAGCCAGACCCCGTGTGTAGCCTGGAAATCGTGTCACTTCCTGCCATTTACCAGTTGCCGTATCGATGACCGCCAAAGTTCCCCTTCCCGAATCGAGCACCCACAATCGCCCACCATGTAAACGGGGTGAGTGTGGCATGGCGAACCCCTGTGCGACCACGTTGCCGGACGGTACTTCAAGCACGCAGCCAGTGGTGGCTTTGTCTGGCCGCCAACCACCGGGCGTATTGGTTTGTGCCATCACGGTGACGTACCTGGGTATTCCTTGATCAATTGCCATTCCGTTGAGATGGCAACGATCTTCAGCTGCTAAAGCTGAAATGAAAGGTGGCTTCCAGCGTGGGATAAAGTTGAATTCTTCGCTGATATGGGAAAGGCAGCTGAAGAGGGTTGTCACCTGCCATAAGCCTACAGGTCCAAATGCCAGTTCGTGGCCATGAACCTCGCCCGTAAATCGGCTGGAACGGGTTAGAAAACAAGCATCGTGAGTACCGGGTTCTCCTACTTGTGAAGCCAAGTCAGGCACGTTGAGCAGCATCCAAACCTGTCGCTTACTTCCCACAGCTAAACGGTTGTTCGCAACAGCAATACCCATCGCTTGTTCAAACTGGTTGACCGAAAAGCGAATGGTGCCAGCGTGAGTTCCCACTGCTACCAATTGGCCAGCTTGATAGGTGCTGATCAGAATAGA
>Ga0209598_10003704_pt1 | contig 11452 bp, 6 predicted proteins | sample M_140807_EF_Meta_FD_187317 | JGI IMG/M metagenome (GOLD analysis project Ga0209598, IMG submission 187317) | Freshwater microbial communities from Lake Montjoie, Canada to study carbon cycling - M_140807_EF_MetaG (SPAdes) (version 2) | ecosystem: Environmental > Aquatic > Freshwater > Lake... | reverse complement strand
ACCGACGCGGCCCACAACGCCAGCTCTGACACTACGGTCAACGAACTGGTGATCAACATCGGTTCGCCGATCGTCACCGCCTTCGAAACCACCACCACCGACGGCGCCTACCGTGCCGGGCAACAGATCAACATCACCGCTCAGATGAGCGAAGTGGTGATCGGCGGCTCCAGTCTGGCCGTCACGCTGAATTCCGGTGCGGTGGTGGTGCTGAACACCGCCTTCGACTCAGACAGGCTGGTCGGCACCTATGCCGTCAAGGCCGGCGAGAATGCGGCCGAGCTGAATGTCACCAGCTTCATTGGCTCGGTCGGGCCGACCAATCTGGCTGGCTCCAGCATGGTGATCACCTCATTGCCGACTGGCGCCAACCTCGCTGATACGTCGACGCTGGTGATTGATACCACGGCCCCTGCAACGCCGCAGATTACGACCGTGCAGGTGGGCCCCACCGATGCGCTGATCACTGGCGGTGTCACCAACGACACGACCCCGACGGTCACGATCAATGCCGAGGCCGGCAGCACCGTTCGGGTCTACAACGGCGCCAACCTGCTCGGCATGGCCACGGAATCCGCTACGCCTGGCGTCTTCACCTACACACCCGCCGCACCGCTTGCGGGCGCAGCCTATGCGCTGAAGGCGACGTCCAGCGACCAGGCAGGCAACACCAGCAGCGCCAGTAGCGCCTATGCGACCTTCACCATCGACGCGACCGCGCCCACGACACCCACCGTCCTCGCCTTGCGCACCAACGATCTCACACCCGAGATCAGTGGCACCGCATCAATCGGCACAGGCGAGACGCTGACCGTCACAGTCAACGGTGTTGCGTACACGACGGGTGCGGGCCTGGTCATCACCGGGTCCAGCTGGAAAGTGCAACTGCCGGAGCTGTCCACCGGAGTCTATGAGGTCGAGGCACGGGTGACCGATTCAGCCTCCAACTCCAGCGTCGACATCACCACCACCGAGCTCGTGATTGAAACCGATCCGCCCGTAGTGGAGTCCTTCACATCGAATACGCCGGATGGTAGCTACCGTGTGGGGGCATCGATCAACATCACCGCCACCACCAACGAGGCGGTCCGCGCAGGTTCCAAGCTCACGGTCACGCTGGATACGGGTGACATGGTCGAACTGACGGCGACGCAAGTCGGCACGACCCTGACCGGCACGTATGTGGTGGGCACGGGCGACAACTCGAACGACCTGACGGTGACCGGGTACACGCTAACCAGCGGGCCCACCGACGTGGCCGGCAATGTGATGACGGGCGTCTCGATGCCTATCGTCACGATGAATCTCGCTGCGTCGAGCGCCATCGTGGTCGATACCCTCGCGCCCAATGCGCCCACGATCATCGGCGTCTACGACGATGTCGTGCCGGTACAGGACACGGTCACCAACGGGTTCATCAACGATGCCCAACCCAGCTTCAGCATCAACGCGGAAAGCGGGTCGGTGGTTCGGGTGTATGCCAACGCCAGCCCGACCGCCATCGGTACGGCCGTCGAAAGTGAGACCACGCCCGGTCTGTTCGCGTTCACACCCGACACGCCGCTGGCTGATGGGGCGTATGACTTCGTGGTCAAGGCCACGGACTTGGCCGGCAACATCAGCGGCAATTCCCAAACGGTTACGCTAACGATTGACACCCGTGCACCCGATGCACCGACCGTCAACGCGCTCCTGACCAGCTCGCTGACACCAACCCTCACGGGCACGGCAGTCGTCGGGGCAGGCGAAACGCTGGAAGTGACGGTCGGCGGTCAAACCTTCACGGCCCTGTCCGGGCTGGTTCTGACCAATACGGACTGGTCTTTGACCCTGCCGAAGAGCCTGAGCCTGACGGATGGCGCCTATCAAGTGATCGCTCGGGTCACCGATGCGGCCAGCAATGTCACCGTGGACTCAAACAGCAGTGAGCTCACCATAGACACCACTGCACCCGTGCTGACCCGGTTCGAGTCCACCTCACCCGATGGCATCTACCGCGTGGACGACGTGGTGATCCTCACCGCCACGGTCAGCGAAACGGTTCAAGCTGGCGCAGCCATCACCGTGACGCTGAATACTGGCAAGACGGTGGTACTGACAGCTGCCGAAGCAGGCACCACGCTGAGCGGCGACTACACCATCGCTTCACCGGACACCTCGGCCGATCTCACGGTGACCGGCTACAGCTACATCACGGCACCGGTGGATCTGGTGGGCAATGCCATGACATCCACCACGGTCCCGTCAGGCCCATACAACCTGGCCGACAGCCGTGCCATCGTCATCGACACCACCCCGCGCACGGCTGCTCTGGCCAGCTCGACCTTGTCGATCGCCGAAGGCGCAGCCGGAGCGCTCACCACGCTCTCGGTCGATGTCAACCTGAGCTTTGCAGCGCGGGCGCCCATTGCCTTGGCCTGGCATCTGGAAAGCGTCGGGCCCACACCGGCTCAGGCCTCCGACTTCTTCAATGGGGAAGCCGGCATGTCAGGTGTCGTGAACTTTGCGGCGGGTGACCTCACGCAGACGCTCGACATCCAAATCGTCGGCGACAACATCACTGAAGCCAACGAAGCTTTCCGGATCATCTTTGACAGCGTGGTCGAAGGCGATCTGAACATTGGCGCCGGTCTGGTCGCCGACGCAACGATCCTCAACGACGATGGCGCCGTGCGGCAGCTTTCCAACAACGGCAACAACGTGAACATCACGACGGCGTCGTGGGTGCAGGGTCTGGGTGGCAACGACGCGATCACGACCACCGCCACCCTCACCCAGAGCGTCGTACTTGATGGTGGCGATGGCAATGACACGCTCACGGGTGGCGCTGGCGCAGACCAGTTGATCGGCGGCTTGGGTCTGGACAGCCTCAATGGCGGCGCAGGCGCCGACTGGATGACCGGGGGCGGCGACAACGACACGTATGTGGTGGATGACGCGAGCGATGTCGTCATGGAACTCGTGGGCGAAGGTACGGATACCGTTCGGACCTCACTGACCCTCTACACGCTGGGCAGCCATTTGGAAAATCTGGTCTTCACCAGCACAACCGTGTCGACTGGCTTCGGCAATGCGCTCAACAACGTGCTGACCGGTACAGCCAGTGGTGATGCGCTGTATGGACTGGCCGGAAACGATACCCTGGATGGGGGTCTGGGTGATGACCAGTTGGAGGGTGGCCTCGGTGACGATGTCTATGTGGTGGCCGGTGCCGATACGCTGATCGAATCTGCTGATGCGGGTATTGATACGGTGCAGACCAGCACACTGACGGCCTACACCTTGGGTGCCAACTTCGAACATCTGACCTACACCGGCGCGGGTGCCTTCAATGCAAGCGGCAATGAGCTGAACAACGCGATCACGACCGGTGCTGGCGCCGACGCCTTGACCGGCGGTGCGGGTGACGACACGCTCAATGGCGGTGCAGGTAACGACACCCTCAGGGGCGGTATCGGCAACGACACCTATGTGGTCGATGCCGGTACGGACGTGATCACCGAAGGAGTTGGCGAAGGGACCGACACCGTTCGGACCGCACTGGCCAGCTTCTCGCTGGCCGCCGTCGACAACGTGGAAGCCCTCAGCTATAGCGGTACTGCCGCCTTCACCGGTACAGGCAACTCGCTGGACAACACGATCATCGGTGGCGCAGGCAACGACTCACTGAACGGCGGCACAGGCAACGACACGCTCAACGGCGGTGCCGGCAACGACACCTACGTGATCGACAGTGCGACCGACGTGATCGTCGACACAGCCGGCACCGATCTGATTCAAACCACATTGACCACGTTCTCGCTGGCGGCACAGGCCTCGATCGAAAACCTCACCTTTATCGGCACTGGCAACTTCAGCGGCACCGGGAACAGTCAGGCCAACTCCCTGACCGGAGGTGGAGGCAATGACACCCTGGACGGAAGCGCCGGCAACGATACGATGATCGGCGGCGCGGGTGACGACACCTACATCGTCGATGCCAGTACCGATGTCATCACCGAGACCGCTGGGCAGGGAACCGACGAGGTTCGCACGGCACTGGCCAGCTTCTCGCTGGCGGCCATTGCCAACGTGGAAAACCTGACCTACACCGGCATCGCCGCGTTCACCGGCACAGGCAATACCGCGAACAATGTCATCGTCGGAGGCGCAGCCAACGACTCGCTGACGGGCGGCACTGGAAGCGATTCGCTCACGGGCGGAGGCGGAGCCGACACCTTCGTCTACAGCGCAAGCGGCGACTCCACCACAACCCTGCGAGATGTCATCACTGACTTCACAAGAGGCACTGACCGGATCGATCTGTCCGCCATCGACGCCAACACCGGCACCAATGGCAATGGGGCGTTCGCGTGGCGCGGCACCCTGGGCATCAACGGCGCGGGCCAGATCGCCATCACGTTCGACAGCGTTGCCAACCAGACGATCATCAGCGGCAATACCAACAACAACAACACGACCATCGAGCTGCAAATTGCTCTGAGCGGCAACTACACGCAAGGAGCAAACCTGCTGACCGCAAACGATTTCATCCTCTGAGCATCGCAGCGCACCGGGCAGCACGCCTCACGAGGGCGGTGCTGCCCATAGCCCCTCAAAGCGCATCCACCCGCGCCCGATCGGCCTTCACGTAATCGACGATCTCGCGGGCAAACACACCCGCCACCGCCAGCGCATCGAAATCGATCGGCACATTGACGTACTGCAGGCGCAGCACATCGTGGCCTTCATCAAAGAGCGGACACAGCCCCGCATAGTGAAAGCCCAGTCGTTCGGCCGCCTCGCAGGCCGCAGGGCAGCCTGGGTCATCCAGGCGCAGCGACAGATAGATGACCCGCGCGCCCGCGTCCCGAACCAGCTGTTGCATGGTGTGCCGCAGCGCCTGATTCACATCGTCGCCAGCAGCGCGCACCGTCACCAATCCGATGTCGATCTGCGGCACATACTGGGCGGCCAGCTCGGTGTGCTGAGCCTTCGGCCCGGAAGGCGCCGCATCCTCGACGTCGATGCCGCAGGCGGCATACGTGCGCCACAGCATCGAGCGGTGAATCGGCGGCGCATGCACCCGTCGAGGGGCCTGTGCAAGCAAAGGCTGGAGATAGAACATCACGCTGGTGCGCTGTCCGGCGGAGGGCGAATCGATCGCCTTCAGTTCCAGCAGATGGCTGGCGACCAGTCCGAGCAAGACGCCACAAGCACGTGAACCGAGGCTCTCATTGGCCTTCTGACTGAAGGGATGCGCCATCGTCGGTTCGCTGAAGGCCGCCACCACGCCGCGCTGTCTGGCCTCGTCTTCCACGAAACGGCGCATGCGTTCCATGAGTCCGCGGCCGCGATGCGCCGGATCGACCACCGCCTTGCCCAGCTCACCGGTGACCGGCGGCTTCACCCCGAACTGCCCGAAGTCCCGCACATCGAGGGCATAGTGACCAACCACCTCGCCCGTGGCGGTGACCGCAACCGCCGACAGCACCAGACCCGCGCGGTTCAGCTCGCAGATGCAATCCGGGAGATAGAAGTCATCCAGCGGATAGCTGTATCCATAGGTGCGATACATCGCCACCGCAATCTGATGCCAGTCGGCGTCCTCGGTGGCCAGCCTGACGATGTAGTCCTGGGGCGGGGCCAAGGCGGCCTGTTCATCGAAGGCCTGCAGCGCGGCCTGCGGCGCCATCGAAGCAATCGCACGCTGCGGCCGGTTGAACACCATCTGCGTGCGATTGCCCTGGCGGCCCAGCGGCGTCCAGGTCACTGAATCGGCCGCCGCGCGAATCAGTTGTCGAGACACCGCGCCCAGGTCCACCTCATCGAGCTCGACCATCTGCTGCGGGCCCGCCGCTTCATCCAGGCGTTTGGCCGGAAGGGCCTGGTCGTCGAAGGTGATGGTCAGTGCCAGTGCGCTGAGATCGGCCCGCATGCGCACCGGATCGACGCCCGGACTGATCGACGCTCGCTCCACGATTCGGGCGAATGCCTCCTCGCAAGCCAGCTCGATCGCCAGGCCGCGTGCCTCATCGAAACCCGCAAGCCGCGCCAGGCTCAAGGCATGCGATTGAATCAGGCTCAGGGCTTCGGATCGGCCCGGGACTTCCAGCACACTGTTCATGAGGGCCTTTCAGTTCAGCGCGCAACACCCGGCAGAATCAGGCGCCGCTCCAGGACGCGCGCCAGTAGAACGATGACTGACACCAGCATCAGATAGACCAGCGCCGCCAGCAAATACGCCTTGAAGAACTGGAAATTGCTGGAAGCCAGTTCCTGGATGCGCGCAAAGAACTCGGTGTACTGAATCAGAAACGCCACCGAGCTGTCCTTGAGATTCAGGATCATCTGATTGGTCAGCGCAGGCACCGACAGGCGCAAGACCTGCGGCAAGGTGATGAGCGAAAAGACCTGTCGATGGCTGAAGCCCTGCGCACGGGCCGATTCCAGTTCGACCGGATCCAGACCGTTATAGGCGGTGCCGAGATAGCCGGCGTTGTATGCCGCGATATTGAAGGTGAAGCCGATCACCGCGATCCAGAAGGGTGTGACCTTCACGCCCCATTGCGGCAGCCCGTAGTACATGAGAAACAGCAGCACGATCAGCGGCATGCCGACAAAAAACGAGATGTAGGCCCGGGTAGCCTGCCGGATCCAGGCCGAGCGACTGAGCGTCAGGTAGAAAACGAAGATGCCCAGCAGCAGACCGGTGACGCTGACCACCGCGGTGAGCTTGAGGGTCTGGATCAAACCGGTCCAGATCAGCGGCCACTGCTCCAGCAGGTCACGAACGAATCGGTCCCAGGCCATCACTGCGCTGCGCCCTCACGGCCAAAGAATGACCGGACTTTCGGGTCATCCCGATTGCGCGACAGGTTCTCGATGGTGTCTTCTGCGCGGATCACGCCGGCATCCAGAAACACCACGCGGTCCGAAATGTATCGAGCCAGGTACAGGTCATGCGTCACGCAGACCATGGTCACGTTGTCCAGATACAGCCGGTTGATCAACGCACACACTTCTCGGGTCAGGACCGGGTCCAGGGCTGAGGTCGGCTCATCGAGCAGGAGGACGGCTGGATCCATGGCCAGTGCGCGCGCAATCGCGGCGCGCTGCTTCTGACCACCCGAAAGCTGTGCCGGATACGCATCGGCATGGCCCGCCAGATCGAGGCGGGCCAGCTCGTGCATGGCGCGTGCGTCGGCCTCGGTGCGGCTCATGCCACGCAGCTTGCGCAGCGCCAGCGTGACGTTGTCGCGCACCGTCAGATGCCGGTAGAGCGCGAACTGCTGGAACACGAAACCGATGCTCTGACGCAGGGCCCGCACATCCACGCCCGCGCCGGTGACTTCCTGGCCGCGCAAGCGGATCGACCCTGAGGTCGGCTCGACCAGCCGATTCAGGCATCGCAGCAGGGTTGTCTTGCCGCAGCCCGAAGGTCCCATCACCACCTTGACATCGCCTTCATTGATGTCGAGGTCGATACCGGAGAGCACATCGCGCTCGCCGAAGGTCTTGACCAGTTTTCGAATCTCGATCAATGCCATCGCGATCTCATTGCGGCGACAAGCCCGGCACCCTGAAGCGGCGTTCGAGCAGGTGCACGCCGACCAGCAGCAGGCGATAGATCAGGAAATACAGCACGCCGACCGCCAGATAGATTTCAATGCCGCGCAGCGTGGTGCTGGTCAGGCTCATCGCCTGCTTGGTGATTTCGGGCAAGCCGACGGTGAAACCAAACGGGGAATACTTCATGACCGTGGTGAATTCGTTGATCAGCCCCGGCACGGACATGCGCAGCATCTGCGGCACTTCGATCGAGGTCAGCACCTGCGCCCGGCTCAGACCACTGGCCTGCGCGGCCAGGATTTCAAGCGGATCAACTGCGTCCAGCGCGCCACGGAACACCTCGGACACATAAGCGGCGCTGATCAATCCGAGGCTAAGCATCATGGCCCATATCGGCGAGACTTTCAGCCCGATACCTGGCAGCCCGAAGTACACGATGAACAGCATCACCAGCACCGGCACACCGCGGTACACATAAACACAGACATCCAGCAGCCGAACCACCCACGGGCCAGCGACCCGCCGCAGGCCCGCCACCAGCAGACCGACGATCAGTGCGGTCGCGCAGCAGGCCAGCGTGATGTAAACCGTCTGGGCAGCACCCTGAGCGAGCTGAGCCAGGATGCCGCCAAAGCCCATCAGACGATCACTTCATCCAGGTGTCGAGCACGGCCTTGATCTTCTCCGGGCCGAGTTCGGTCAGGTACTTGTCGAAGTCGTCGCGCATGGCCGAACCCTTGGCGAACGCAAAACCGAGCTTGTCGAACCCCGTGAAGGAATAGCTGCTCTCGAAGGGCAGGTTCTGCTTGTACTTGTAGTTGGCCAGGACCGGCTCTTCAATGAAGGCCAGATCGAGATTGCCGTTTTGCAGGTCGGCGATCACCTCGTTATAGCTCGGGTAGAGCTTGACCTTGTCGAGCTGATAGAAACCCTTGGGCTCGAGATCGTTTTTGATCAGGTCGGCATACGCCATGCCGCGCGGAAAGCCGATCGAGTACTTCTTGAGCTCGGCCAGATCGGTGATCTTCAGGTTCTTGCTCGCCAGGCTGACCAGATGCCAGGCGTTGTCGTAGTAGGGCTGCGAGAAGTCCATGACTTCCTTGCGCTTGTCGGTGATCGAGATCCCCGAGAAGGCCACATCAGCCTGGCCGCTGCTCACCGCGCCGAGCATGCCGGCCCAATCGTAGGCGGTGATCTGAAGCGTGCAATTGCGGGCCTTGCAATAGCCCTCGAACAATTCCATGTCGGCACCGACTGTCTTGCCGTCTTTCTCGAAGACCATCGGCGGCGAGGTCGGGGAAACCGCAACCTTCACGACTTTCGCAGCCGGAGCGGCCGGTGCAGCGGTCTCGGCCGGTTTGGCGGGTTCTTCCTTCTTGGAACAGCCGATGGCTGCAAGTGCGGCAAGGGTGCAAAGGACGGCAAGGCGACGGTTCATGGCGGTCGAATCCTGAAAGTAGACAGAAGTGCATTGATACCACAGACCGATTCAGGCGATGCTCAAGCGCAACGAACCCGTACCCTGCACGAGACAGGGTCCGGGTTCGGGTCAGCGCGGCATCAGGCCACCAGACGTTTCTGCAGCGCTGTCTTGGTGTCCGGGAGCTGGTGTGGCAGGCCGTTTGCCAGCATGCCGAAGAGTTCGTCATGAAGCTCGAATTCCCGGTGCCACTGCGCCACATCGATGGCGGTGATGCGGTCGAACTGGCTGCGCCCGAACTCCAGGCCTTCCCAGCTCAGGTCCTCATAGCGCGGCGAATGGCCGAAGACATGCTCGGCAGCGCCCGCACCACCCTCGATGCGCCCGATCATCCACTGCAGCACGCGCATGTTCTCGCTGTAGCCCGGCCAGATGAACTTGCCCTGCTCGTCGGTGCGGAACCAGTTCACGCAGAAGATGGCTGGCAGCGTCGCCTTGGCGACTTCCAGGCGATGACCCAGATCGAGCCAGTGACGGAAATAGTCGGCCATGTTGTAGCCGCAAAACGGCAGCATCGCGAACGGATCGCGACGCACGATGCCCTGTGCGCCCGCCTGCGCTGCGGTGGTCTCGGAACCCATGGTCGCGGCCATGTAGACGCCTTCGATCCAGTTGCGTGCCTGGGTCACCAGCGGCACGGTGGTCGAGCGGCGCCCACCGAAAATGAATGCATCGATCGGCACGCCCGCCGGGTCGTCCCATTGGGCATCGATAGCCGGGTTCTGCGAGGCGGTCACGGTAAAGCGCGCATTCGGATGTGCGGCCTTGCGTCCGGCCTTGCCATCCTCGGGCGTCCAGTCCTTGCCCTGCCAATCGATCAGGTGGGCCGGTGCGTCCTTGGTCATGCCCTCCCACCACACGTCTCCGTCGTCGGTCAGCGCGACGTTGGTGAAGAGGGTGTTCTCCCGCAGCGATGCCATGCAGTTCGGGTTGGTCTTTTCGTTGGTGCCCGGCGCAACCCCGAAATAGCCGGCCTCCGGGTTGATTGCATACAGGCGGCCATTGGCATTCGGTTTGATCCAGGCGATGTCGTCACCGATGGTGGTGACTTTCCAACCCTCGAAGCCCTTGGGCGGAATCAGCATCGCAAAATTGGTCTTGCCGCAGGCCGAGGGGAAGGCCGCTGCCACGTGATACTTCTTGCCTGCCGGGGAGGTCACGCCAAGAATCAGCATGTGCTCAGCCAGCCAGCCCGGGCCGCCGGCACGGATGTCCTCGCGGCCCATCGTCGAGGCGATGCGCAGCGCAAAACATTTCTTGCCCAGCAGCGCATTGCCGCCGTAGCCCGACCCGAAAGACCAGATTTCCCGGGTTTCAGGGTAATGAACGATGTACTTGGTCGGGTTGCAGGGCCAGGGCACGTCCTTCTCGCCGGCTGCAAGCGGCTTGCCAACGGTGTGCACACACGGCACGAACCCGCCGTCTTCGCCCAGCACCTCATAGACGCCGCGACCCATGCGGGTCATGGTTCGCATGCTGACCACCACATACGGGCTGTCGCTGATCTCGACCCCGATGTGGGCGATCGGCGAGCCGATCGGGCCCATCGAAAAAGGGATCACGTACATCGTGCGCCCGCGCATGCAGCCTTCGAACAGGCCATTGAGCGTCTTGCGCATTTCAGCCGGATCGGTCCAGTTGTTGGTCGGGCCAGCATCTTCCTTGAGCTGCGAGCAGATGAAGGTGCGGTCTTCAACCCGGGCCACGTCGGTCGGATCCGACCAGGCCAGGTAGGAGTTCGGGCGCTTGGCCGGGTTCAGCCGGCGCATCGTTCCAGCTTCGACCATTTCAGCGCACAGCCGGTCATATTCGGCTTGCGTGCCGTCGGCCCACACGATTCGGTCCGGGCGGGTCAGTGCGGCCACCGAGGCGACCCAGTCGATCAGTCCCTGGTGTTTGACGTAATCGGGAGCGCTCACGCCGGCTCGATTGGCCGGAGCGACGTTCGGGTGGTTCATGTGAAACTCCGATGCGAGGTGGTAGATCCGTTTTATGGCAGTGCTCTGAACCATCGTCCGGGTCCGGAGGGTTCGAACCGGCCCGCGCTGCCATCTGGCGTCGCACCCAGCGCCGCCTTGTGTTCTTGTTTGCCTTCTGTCTGTCGTGCGCCCGGGGTTGTCTGACCGATCCGGGCTTAAGCTTAAGGAAGGGTCGGAGATTTTACACCGATGACCTGGCGCACCCGATTACCCCTTCACCACGCTCAAGTCGTCACGTTGCCATGGGTCGAACGGTTGTGCCTTGACCTAAGTCACGAGTGGCCTCATTAACAAGTGATGCTGGCGAAGCCTGAGCCTTGGTGTCAAACTGAGGCAAACTGGCATGATCCGAACGCCCGCGCAGCCGTTCGATCCGGCGAAACCGCCGGCCATCGCAGCCCGCCCGGTCAGACGATCGTCCTGCCCGATTGATCGCCTTAGG